>Ga0181522_10000344_pt1 | contig 36188 bp, 32 predicted proteins | sample PEATcosm2014_Bin_27_FD_121103 | JGI IMG/M metagenome (GOLD analysis project Ga0181522, IMG submission 121103) | Peatland microbial communities from MTU Mesocosm Facility, Houghton, MI, USA - PEATcosm2014_Bin05_10_metaG | ecosystem: Environmental > Terrestrial > Soil > Wetlands > Peat | place...
CGCTCGAGCGCTGTGACATCCATATCGACTTCAAGGCGGCCGGCACGGGCCGTGCGCTGGCGATCGTGCGTTGCCGGGTGGAAGTGCATCATAAGACCGGTGTCGAAATGGAAGCACTGACTGGCGCCACGGTGGCCGCGCTGACAATCTACGACATGTGCAAGGCTCTCTCGCATGACATCCGGATCGAGAGTGTGCGGCTGACTCACAAAAGCGGCGGCACACATCGGGTATGAGCACACCAACCCTTTACGGTCTGCTGTTGACGGGCGGGCGCAGCACGCGCATGAAGCGCGACAAGGCACGCTTGGAATATGCGGGCAAACCACAGCTCGAGCGCGCCATGGAACTGATCGCGCCACTGGTGAGCCGCGCCTTCGTTTCGGTGCGCGCCGAGCAGCGGGATGATCCGCAACGCACCGCCTACGACATCATCGCGGACCTGCGCCACGATCTCGGGCCGCTGGGAGGCATACAGGCCGCCTTCCAGGCTTACCCCTCGAATGCGTGGCTGGTGCTTGCCTGCGACCTGCCCTTCCTCGATGCGGCGACGATCCGGCATCTGATCGATCGGCGCGCGGCGTCGCGACTCGCGACCGCGTATCGCAGCGCCGCCAACGGATTACCCGAGCCGCTGTGCGCGATCTATGAACCGGCAAGCCGCGCATCGCTGGAGGAGTGGATTGCGCAGGGAATGAATTGTCCGCGCAAGTGGATGAGCAGGGGGGATGTCGAACTGCTCGATCTGCCCAATGCGCACGCGCTCGACAATGTGAATACCGCGAATGAGTATCTGGCCGCCAGCGCCACCCTCGGCAGTGGCGGCTCCTCGGGCGGCTCCACGAGTGGCGGGCCGCTGCGGCGCGTGAAAGTCCGCTATTTTGCGCTGCTGCGTGAGCAGGCTGGGCGTGGCTCGGAGGATCTTCAGACCGCCGCGCGCACACCGCAGCAGCTCTATGAGCAGCTGCAGCGCGAGCGCGGCCTGCGGCTCGCGCCGGAGTTTCTAAGGGTCGCGATCAACGATGAGTTTGGCGACTGGCAGCAGCCACTTGCCGACGGCGACACGGTGGCTTTTCTGCCGCCGGTGGCCGGCGGATGAGCCGCTTCACTCTGCTGGAGACGCCGCTCGAGCCCGCGCGCCTCATTGAAACATTGCGGCACCCGAGCTGCGGCGGCTATGCAACTTTTGAAGGAGCCGTGCGCAATCACAATGAAGGCCGCGCGGTGGTGCGCCTCGAATACGAAGCGTTCGTGCCGCTGGCGCTGCGAGAAGGAGAACGGATCCTGGCGGAAGCGCAGGCCCGGTTCGGACTCGAACGCGCCGCCTGCGCGCACCGCGTGGGCATGCTGGAAATCGGCGATCTGGCGGTGTGGGTGGGTGTGGGCGCAGCCCATCGCGGCGAAGCCTTCGAGGCGTGCCGCTACATCATTGACCACATCAAGCACAGCGTGCCCATCTGGAAGAAAGAGTACTACCCCGAAGGCGATTCGGGCTGGGTCAACTGCGAACACTGCGCTGCCGCGCCCGGCTAGGGCCTGATCTGGCCGGTGCCTTGCACACGATACTTGTAGCTGGTCAGCTGCTCGACGCCCACCGGTCCACGGGCGTGAAAACGATCGGTCGAGATACCGATTTCCGCGCCCATCCCGAATTCGCCGCCATCGGCAAACTGTGTAGAAGCATTGTGCAGGACAATGGCGCTGTCGACACGCGCCAGAAATCGTTCCGCCGTGGCCTCATTGGCGGTCACGATCGCATCGGTGTGCGAGGAGCCGTAGCGGGCGATATGCGCGATCGCCTCATCGACGCCATCGACCACGCGTACCGCGATGATGGCTTCCAGATATTCAGTTGACCAGTCGAGCTCCGTGGCCGGCTTGACGCGGGCATCCACTGCCTGCACGCGCTCGTCGCCGCGCACTTCGCAGCCTGCGGCAAGCAGATCGCCAACCAGCGGCGCGAGCTGTTTGGCGGCACTGGCTCGATCGACCAGCAGGGTCTCGGCTGCGCCGCAGATGCCGGTGCGTCGCATCTTGGCGTTGACGGTGATGCTGCGCGCCATGGCCAGATCGGCGTCGCGATCCACATAAACGTGGCAATTGCCCTCGAGATGCCCGATGACCGGTACGCGTGCTTCGGCCTGTACGCGCGCCACCAGGCTTTTGCCCCCGCGAGGCACCAGTACATCGATGTAGTCCTGCATGCCGCCGAGCATCTCGCCCACGGCGGCACGGTCGGCTGTCGGCACCAGCTGGATCGCCGTGGCCGGCAATCCGGCTTCGATGAGGCCCCTGACCAGGCAGGCATGGATGGCGGCGCTCGAGCGCCGGCTTTCCGACCCGCCGCGAAGGATCGCCGCGTTGCCGGACTTCAGGCACAGCGCGCCGGCATCGGCGGTCACATTCGGCCGGCTCTCGTAGATGATCCCGATGACTCCGAGCGGAACCCGCACGCGCGATATCCGCAGCCCGTTCGGGCGCGTCCACTCGGCGATGACGGCGCCGACCGGATCCTCCAGCGCAACGATGTCTTCCAGACCGCGCGCCGTGGCTTCAACGCGCCGTTCATCCAGCTTGAGCCGGTCGAGCAATGCAGCGCTCAGCGCCGCGGACTGCGCATCGCGCATATCTTCGGCGTTGGCCGCCAGGATCAGGCGTGAGTCGGCCCGCAGCGCCGCTGCGGCCGCACTCAAGGCGCGATTCTTGATGGCGCTCGAAGCCAATGCCAGCTGCTCGGCTGCGACCACCGCCGCGCGGCCGATGCCCTGCATGAGCTGGCGTACGTCCGCATCGGCCGGACGGCCGGCAAAAGGTGTGGCGACACTACTCATGGCTTCACTTCAAGGTGCGGCGCGGGTTCCATTGGCCGTAGCGGCCCATGATCATGCTGCAAAATCACCAGATCGTCACGATGGATCAGTTCCTCACGCCCCCGAAATCCCAGCAGCGCGGCGATTTCCGAGCTCTTGCGCCCCATGATGCGCGCGGCGTCGCTGTCCGAGTAGGCGGCGATGCCGCGCGCGACCTCGGTGCCCTGCGGCGAGAGCACGCTCACGGTGTCGCCCGATTCGAAGCGCCCGACGGTGCCGGTGACGCCGGCCGCGAGCAGACTCTTGCCACTTTGCAGCGCCCGCAGCGCGCCGGCGTCGATGTGAATCGCGCCCGCCGGCCGCAGCGTGCCGGCGATCCACTGCTTGCGTGCCGCCAGCGGCGTCGAAGCCGGCAGGAACCAACTGCAGCGCGCGCCGTGTTCGATGCGCCGCAGCGGGTGGCGCTGGCCGCCAGCCGCGATGCACATGTGGCAGCCGGCATTGACCGCGATGCGGGCCGCCATGATTTTGGTGGCCATGCCCCCGGATCCCACCTCGGATTGTGCGCGCCCGGCCATGGCTTCGATTTCCGGCGTGATGCGCTCCACGCGCTCGATGAAGCGCGCTTTCGGATCACGATTCGGATCGGCCGTATACAGTCCATCGACATCCGAAAGCAGCACCAGGCAATCCGCGCTCGCCATCTGTGCGACGCGAGCGGCCAGGCGATCGTTGTCGCCGTAGCGAATCTCGGCAGTGGCCACCGTGTCGTTTTCGTTGATGACCGGAATGGCCTTCATCGACAGCAGCGCTTCAAGCGTTGCGCGCGCATTCAGATAGCGGGTGCGCTGCTCGCTGTCCTCCAGCGTCAGCAGCACCTGCGCCACGGTGACACCCCCGTTCTCGAGCAACTCCTTGTATGCGTGCGCCAGGCGAATCTGCCCGACGGCCGCGGCGGCCTGGCTCTCCTCGAGTCGCAAGGGTCCTGCGGGCAGCTGCAGATGCCGGCGTCCGAGCGCAATCGCGCCGGATGACACCAGGAGCACCTGCTGGCCACGGCGGTGCAGCCGGAGCAGATCCTCCACCAGGGTCTTGAGCCATGCCCGATTGAGGCGTCCGGTGCGCCCGTCCACCAGCAGGGCCGAGCCCACCTTGACGACCACGCGACGCGCCAGCGTCAGCGGTGTCGACAGCGCTGTTGTTTTACGTGCACTCATGAGCACCGCGCCATTGTAGGGCAACTGTACGCGGGCGATTGCCTGACTGCGGCTCCCGCCCTAATATCCTTACGACGCCCTCGGCGTCCCTTTCTACAGCCTTGAGGATTGCAGCCGGTGGCCAGAGAATACGAGCCCGTTGCGGGCCAGTGGTACGAAAACATCGACGAAAACGAAAGTTTCAGGGTCCTGTCGGTCGACGAGGATTCCGAACTGATCGAGATTGAGTATCTGGACGGGGACATCGAGGAGCTGGATCTCGACACCTGGCGGGAATTCGACCTCGATAAGATCGACCAGCCCGAAGGGTGGTCGGCGCCTGAGGACGAGGAGGAGGAAGAGAAGGCCGAAAAGGACGAAGAGGATGAGGAGGACGACTGGGATGATGACGACGACGAGGATGATGAAGACTGGGACGAGGACGACGAAGAAAACGAAAGCTACTGAAGGCGGCAGGGCCGGCAGGTAGCGCAGACTATGCGGTTCGGGCCGCTTTTCATTGAATTACAAGGAGATTCCCGAGCCGCCGGGTGATTTCACGGATTGGAGATCATTACGGCGTCGATTTCGTTCCACGATTTTCGAAGATTATTGCCAAGGGCATCCGTTTACCCGGGCCGGACGAATAATGGGACAACCCCGGATACAAGACACGATGTCGATGACCGCCCCACTTGCCACTGCAACGACCATCCGCGCAACTGCGCTGGCAGTCGTGCGCTGGTTCGACAGCAGCCGCGGCTACGTCGCGGCGGCGCGCGAAAGCCTGCCCGATCGCATCGATTGGGCGAGAATCCTGCCGTTCGTACTGATGCACCTGGTCTGCCTCGGCGTGTTCTGGACCGGGGTAAGCCGGATCGCCGCGCTGGTGGCCCTCATTGCCTACCTGGTGCGCATGTTCGCGATTACCGGCTTCTACCACCGTTACTTTTCGCACCGATCGTTCAAGACCTCGCGTGCCAGCCAGTTCATTTTCGGGTTGCTGGGCGCGTCGGCCGTGCAGCGCGGACCGGTATGGTGGGCCGCCCATCATCGCCACCATCATGCCAATTCCGATAATCACGAGGATCTGCACTCCCCTTCCCAGCACGGCTTCATCCGCGCCCACATGGGATGGTTCCTGACCGTGCGCGGCTTCGAGCCCGACCTGCGGCTGGCACGCGACTGGATGAAGTTTCCCGAACTTCGCTGGCTCGACCGCTTCGACATCCTGGTGCCCATCGCGCTGGCCGCGGTCATGTTCGGACTTGGAGCAGTGCTGGCGCGCGTGGCCCCGGCTCTCAAGACCAGTGCCTCGCAGATGCTGATCTGGGGCTTCTTCATCTCGACGGTGCTGTGCTGGCACGCCACCTATACGATCAACTCGCTCTCGCATGTGTTTGGCCGCCAGCGTTACCGCACCGGCGATACCAGCCGCAATAACTGGCTGCTCGCGCTGCTGACCATGGGCGAAGGCTGGCACAACAATCACCACTATTATCCCAACGCCGCCCGCCAGGGCTTCTACTGGTGGGAATGGGATGTGACTTATTACGGCCTCAAGGTCATGTCGTGGCTGGGCCTGATCTGGGATCTGAAAACCGTGCCCATCCCGGTGCGCGACAACCCCGCGCGCAGGTTGCGCTGATGCGACCCGCCCAGAGCATCATCCCGGAAGCCGCGCACGATCCCGCCCAGCGCGGCGCCGCGCAAACCGCCGGGCAGGCATCGCTGGCTCAACGGCTCGCGCGCAGCGCACTGTGCGCCGCGCTGGAGCGCATCGAGCACGGCGAATTGCGGCTCATCGATGCTGACGGCGAATACCGCTTCGGCCGCCAGGGGGCAGCACCGACGCTGCGGGCGACGCTGCGCATCGCCGATATGAGCTTCTACGCGGAGACCGCTTTCGGCGGCAGCGTGGGCGCGGGCGAGGCCTACATCCGCGGCAGCTGGAGCTGCGATGACCTGACGGCGCTGATCCGCATCATGGTCCGCAATCGCGACGCGATGAGCGGACTGGAAGGCGGCTTCGCCATCCTGAGCCGACCGATCTACAAGCTGTTTCATTTCCTGAATCGCAACACGCGCCAGGGCAGCGCCCGCAATATTGCGGCTCATTACGATCTTGGCAACGATCTGTATCGGCTGATGCTCGATGAGACGATGGCCTATTCATGCGGCATCTTCGAGCGTCCCGATTCCACCCTGCTCGAGGCCTCGCGCGCCAAGTTCGACGCCGCCTGCCGCAAGCTCGCGCTGCGGCCAGGCGATCACCTGCTCGAGATCGGGACCGGCTGGGGCGGTCTCGCGATTCACGCCGCGCGCCACTACGGCTGCCGTGTCACCACCACGACGATCTCGCGCGCGCAGCACGACTATGCGCGCGAGCGCATCGCCGAGGCTGGACTTACGGATCGCATTACGCTGCTGCTGGAAGATTATCGCGACCTCACCGGCTGCTACGACAAGCTGGTATCGATCGAGATGATCGAGGCGGTGGGCGCGAAGTTCCTGGGGTCCTATTTCCGCCAGTGTGCCTCGCTGCTGGCCAGTGATGGCGCGATGCTGCTGCAGGCTATCACCATCCAGGACCAGCTCTACCAGCAGGCGCTGCGCTCGGTCGACTACATTCAGCGCTACATCTTCCCCGGCAGTTTCATTCCGTCGGTGACCGCGCTCGCGAGCGCCATCACCGCAGCATCGGATCTGAAGATCTTCCAGCTCGAGGACATCGGCCCGCACTACGCGCGCACACTGGCGCAGTGGCGGCGTAATTTCTTCGCCAATCTGCCGCAGGTGCGCGCGCTGGGATACCCGGACAGCTTCGTGCGCATGTGGGAGTTCTACCTCTGCTACTGCGAGGGCGGGTTCGAGGAGCGGCAACTCGGCGATGTGCAGATGCTGCTCACCAAACCGGCCTGTCGCCGCGCGCCTTGACGCTGCCGCCGCAGCAGGAGCTGCTTTCGGAGCTGCGCGCGCTGTTCGGCGCCGATGCGGTGCTGAGCGAGTCCGCCGACACCGAGCCGTTCGAGATCGATCATCGGCGTCTTTATCACGGCCGGGCACTGGCGGTGCTGCTGCCGCGCGACGTCGAACAGGTGGCAGCCGCCGTGCGCTGGTGCAATCAGCGGCGCGTCGGGCTGGTCCCGCAGGGCGGCAATACCGGCTACTGCGGCGGCGCCACGCCCGATGAGTCCGGCACGCAGCTGGTGATGTCGATGCGCCGTCTCAATCGCATCCGCCAGGTCGATGCCGCGAATTTCTCGATGACGGTCGAGGCCGGGTGTGTGCTGGCCCAGATCCAGCAGGCCGCCGATGCGGCCGAGCGCTTCTTCCCGCTCAGCCTGGGTTCCGAGGGCAGTTGCCAGATTGGCGGCAACCTCTCCACCAACGCCGGCGGGCTGAATGTGGTGCGTTATGGCATGACGCGCGAACTGGTTCTGGGCATCGAGGCGGTGCTGGCCGATGGCACGCTGTTCGAAGGCCTCAAATCACTGCGCAAGGACAACACCGGCTACGACCTCAAGTCGCTGCTGATCGGAGCGGAAGGCACGCTGGGCGTGATCACCGCCGCCACGCTCAAGCTCTGGCCCCGGATGCGCAGCAGTGCCACGGCACTGCTGGGGCTGCGTGAACCTACCGCCGCGCTGGAACTACTGGGCATGTTGCGCGCCGCGGCCGGCGAGCACCTGAGCTCCTTCGAGCTCATGCCTCGCGTCGCGATCGAACTGGCGGCGCGTTATGTCGAGGGCGTGCGCGATCCGCTCGAGGCGCCCCACCCCTGGTACCTGTTGTGCGAGCTGACCTCGAGTGCCGAGCAGGGACTCGACGATCTGCTGCAGCAGACGCTGGCGGAGGCGCTCGAGCGCGGACTGATTCTCGATGCGGTGCTCGCCAACAGCGAGCGCGTGCGCGCTGAGTTCTGGCATCTGCGCGAGCACATTCCCGAGGCGCAGCGGCGCGCCGGACCGAGCCTCAAGCACGACATTTCGGTGCCGGTGGCCTCGCTGCCGAAGTTCATCCGCGAGGCATCGATCTGGGTTCGAGAGCATGTACCCGAAGGGGTGCTGGTCTGCTACGGCCACGCCGGCGACGGCAACCTGCACTTCAACATCAATCAGATCGGCACCGCGGACAGCCACGCGTTTCTGTCGCGCGAACCGCAGATCCGGCGCGCGATTCATGACCTGGTGGCGCGCTACCAGGGCAGCATCAGCGCCGAGCACGGCATCGGGCGCCTCAAGCGCGAGGAGTTGCAGCGCTACGCGCGCCCGGGCGCCCTGCTGGCGATGCGCGCCATCAAGCAGGCGCTGGATCCGAACGGCGTGATGAACCCAGGCAAGTTGATTTGACCTCGGCGCGAATGATTTCGGCCAGCCGCAGCGCGCCGGGGCCCGCCTCGTCCCGGTCGGCATACAGCAGGTAAAGCTGCGCCCATTGCTCGCCGCCCTCGCGCAACGGCAGGGGCTTGAGCAGCCCCAGATCGAGTTCATTGCGAATGGTGTCCTCGCTGAACCAGGCGAAGCCGAGACCTGAAACGGCGGCGTGTATGGAGGTGGCCTTGTGGCTGAAAGTCCAGCGCTGCTCCGACTTAAGCCAAGGCGCACTGCGGCTGCGCGCGGCGCCTGAATCGCGGATCACCAGCTGGCGATAACGGCGCAGGTCGCGCGGCGTCAGTTCCCGTGCCAGCTTGTGCAGCGGGTGATCCGGGTGCGCTGCGGCGATGAAGCGTACCGACATCAGCGTGTCGCCGACGAAACCGGCCGGGACGTAGGATCCGATTGCAATCGAGACCCGCCGCTGCAGCAGCGCCTCCTCGGTGCCGCTGAGCACGGTCTCGTACAGCTCGATGCGTGTTTCCGGGTGCTCTGCCGCAAAGCGCTCGAAGCATTGGAGCAGCAGCCAGGTCGGGAAAATGATCTCCACGGCCAGCGACAGCTCGCTCTCCCAACCCGCTGCCAGCGTGTGCGCCGCCGATTCCACCGACCCGGCTTCCTCGAGCAGCGCCCGTGCGCGCCGGTACAGCAGCTGTCCATTGTTCGTCAGGCGGGCCTTGCGACCCTCGATCTCGAACAGCTTCAGATTCAGCTGCTGCTCTATCTTCTGCACCGCGTAGGTTACGGCGGATTGGCTCTTGTGCAGGGCGCCGGCTGCCTGGGCATAACCGCCGGCATCCACCACGGCCAGCAGCGTGCGCCAGTGCTCGAGGGAGATCCGCGGGGACATGGCCACTATCTATCTACCCATTAGATTGATTAAAGCTATTTATTCTACTTTTTTATCGTTTAAATAGATAGTTAACTGCCTTCCGCGCCGCAGTGGCGCCGAATTTGGAGATCGCCATGACCACGCTTCTGCAGATCAACGCCAGCATCCAGGGCGAGAACGGCCAGTCCAGCCAGCTCGCCAACCGCTTCGTCGCCGGCTGGCAGTCGCGCCATCCCGAAGGACGCGTCGTGCGCCGCGACCTCGCCGCAGACCCGGTGCCGCACCTGACCGCCGCGCGCTTTGCCGCCTTCCTGACGCCCCCCGAGAAACACGATGACGAGCAGCGCGCCGTCGCGCAGTTCTCGGACGGCCTCATCGATGAGCTGCGCCAGGCGGATGTGGTGGTGCTTGGACTGCCGATGTACAACTTCGGCGTGCCCTCGCAGCTGAAGGCCTATTTCGATCACATCGCACGCGCAGGCCAGACGTTCCGCTACACGGCCGAGGGACCGGTGGGCCTGCTCACGGGCAAGAAAGCCTATGTGTTTGCAGCACGCGGCGGCTTGTACCAGGGCAGCCCGCTTGATACACAGACCCAGTACGTGCGCGACTTCCTGCGTTTCCTGGGAATATCGGACGTCGAGTTCATCTATGCCGAGGGACTCGCCATCGATGCCGCGCGCCGTGAATCGGCCATCGGCGCGGCCCATGCCCAGATCGCGCAGCTGGTGGAAAAGCGCGCCGCGGCCTGAGTAATCAGCGTAGTAATCAGCAGCCAGGGAGACCTCGATGCGCACGCTCAACCAGATCATCCCGTCGGTGCCGACGTCGGACGGCGCCGGGGTCAAGCTTCGGCGCAGCATCGGCAGTCAGCGCGGCCTGTACGTCGATCCGTTCCTGATGCTGGATGAGTTCTACTCGGACAATCCGCAGGACTACCTGGCCGGATTCCCCTCGCACCCGCATCGCGGTTTCGAGACCGTCACCTACATGCTCGACGGCCACATGCGTCACGAGGATCACTTGGGCAATCGCGGTGATCTCGGGCCTGGCGATGTGCAATGGATGACTGCCGCGGGCGGCATCATTCACTCTGAGATGCCGCAGCAGACCGAGGGCCGGCTGCGCGGGTTTCAGCTGTGGCTGAATCTGCCGGCGGCGGAGAAGATGCGGCCGGCGCATTACCGCGATATCCCTTGCACTGAGATCCCCCGGCTGGATCTGCCCGGCGGCGGCCGCATCAAGGTCATCGCCGGCAGCCTCGCCATCGGGGGCCTGGGCGCCAGCGGTCCGGTCAACGGCCCTGGCGCTGCGCTCCGCACCGATCCGCTGTATCTCGACATCCAGCTGCCGGCCTCGCAAACCGTCGAAGTGCCGTTGCCGGCGCAGCACCACGCATTCCTGTACCTCTATGACGGCGAGGCGCGCGTGGGACCGGCGGCTGGCGCCCGTTTACTGCCGCATCGGGCAGCCGGCGTACTCAGCCAGGGCGCCAGCGTGCGCATCGAAGCGGGCGCGGCCGGCGCACGCGCGCTGCTGCTGGCGGCGCGTCCGCTGGGCGAGCCGGTAGTGCAGTATGGCCCGTTCGTCATGAACACCCGCGCCGAGATCGAACAGGCGGTGGAGGACTTTCGCAGCGGTCGCCTCGGCGCACCCTCCGCGGCAGCGCACTAGCCGCTCAGCTCGCAGGCATCGCCGGCAGCCGGCGCATCAGCCCTTCCTGCGCGGTGCTGCCGACCAGCCGCCCGTCGCGGGTAAAGATGCTGGCGCGGGCGAATCCGCGCGAACCGGAGGCACTCGGGCTGTCCATGACGCACAGCAGCCACTCGTCCACGCGCGCGGGACGGTGAAACCACATGGCGTGGTCGATGCTCGCGAACATGAATTTGCCGCTGGCAATTTCGAGCGCATGCGGACGGGCCGCCGTGCCGAGCAGATGGAAATCCGACACGTACGCGAACAGGCAGCGATGCAGGGCCTCATCGTCGGGCAGCCGGTCGATCGCGCGCATCCAGATCATCTGCTCCGGCGCGGCGTCACGGGGATGCGCCGGATCGATCGGATCGCTGAGCCGGAATTCGAACGGATGCGCGTTGGCGTAGAAGTGGCGCAGCTTCTCGGGTAGCTGTTGCAGCACCCGGCTGGTGCGCAGCCCCATCTCCGGCCACGCCTCGGGCTCCGGCGCGTCCGGCATCGCCAGCTGGTGCTCGACGCCGGGTTGCGGCAGCTGAAACGATGCCGACATGTGAAAGATCTGCTCGCCGTGCTGAATCGCGGTTACCCGCCGGCTGGTAAAGCTCTGGCCGTCGCGGCTGCGGTCGACGAAATAGACGATCGGTGCCTTGAAGTCGCCGCGCTTGAGAAAGTAGGCATGCAGCGAATGCACCGGGCGGTCCGGTTCCACCGTCCCGTAGGCGGCCTTCAAAGCCTGCCCGAGCACCTGTCCGCCGAACACCTGCGGACTGCCGATATCACGACTCTCGCCCCGAAACAGATTGACCTCGAGCCGCTCGAGGTCGAGCAGCCGAACCAGGCCCGCGAGGCGCTCATCCATCAGGCCGCCGCCACTCCCAGGCGTTTCTGCATGGCCGGACTGGTGGTGGTGTATTGCAGGAACTGCTTCTTGGCCGGGTACAGGTGATGCTGGATCGCAAAGGCGGCCAGCGCGGCCTCATGGAATCCCGACAGGATGAGCTTCTTCTTGCCCGGATAGGTGTTGATGTCGCCGATGGCGAATACGCCCGGGATGTTGCTCTGGAACTTTTCGGTGTCGACTTTGATGGCACGCTTATCGATATCCAGGCCCCATTCGGCGATCGGGCCGAGCTTGGGCGCCAGGCCGAAGAACACCAGCAGGTGTTCGGCATCGAGCAATTCCAGGCCGCCGCCGGGGGTCTTGATGTGGACGCCCTTCAGTGCCCCGGCGTCGCTGTGCAGGGCATGAGCCAGGCCCTCGACGAAGCGCACTTTGCCGGCGGCCACCAGCTCGCGCAGGCGCGCGGCCGAAGCCGGCGCACCGCGAAATTCGGGGCGCCGGTGCACCACCGCGATGCTGGCGGCCTTGGGGGCCAGGTCGAGCGCCCAGTCGAGCGCCGAGTCCCCACCGCCGAACACCACCAGCCGCCGGCCGTGGAAATCACTGGCGGTCTTGACCCGGTAGTGAATCTGCGAGCCCTCGAATTGCTCGGCCGACTCCACGGCCAGCCGCCGTGGCTGGAAAGAGCCGACGCCGGCGGCGATCACGACCGCGCCGGCATCCAGCACCGTGCCCGCACTGGTGGTGATGCGGAAGCGCCCACCCTCCTGGCGTTCGAAGCCAACCGCCTCCTCGCCGAGGTGAAACTCGGCTCCGAAGGGCTTGATCTGCTGCATGAGGCGATCGACCAGCTCCTGGGCGCCGCAGATCGGCAGCGCCGGGATGTCGTAAATGGGTTTATCCGGGTACAGCTCGGTGCACTGCCCGCCGGGGGCGTTCAGCGAGTCCAGGATATGGGCCTTGATGCCCAGCAGGCCGAGCTCGAAGACCTGGAACAGGCCCGCCGGGCCGGCGCCGATAATGACCACTTCGGTGGTGAGGGGGGTGTCGCTCAAGGATATTCCGCTTATGTCCGTCGGGGATTCGGGCGCGCGATTCTAGCGATGCGGGCCGCGATGCGGCAAACCTAACTCGTTTTTAGCTTATAGCCGTAAAGGCTTATAGTTGCGGAAACGGGCTGGAGGGTCCATGGCAACCAATTCCGATCTGCACCGCCGCCGGGGTGCCGCAGTCGCTCGCGGCGTGTCCAATTCGACCACGATCTACGCGCAACGGGCCCAGAACGCCGAGCTCTGGGACGTCGAGGGCCGCCGCTACATCGACTTCGCCAGCGGCATCGCGGTGCTCAACACCGGCCATGTGCACCCTCGTGTCGTGGCAGCCATGCAGCAGCAGCTCACGCAGCTGACCCATACCTGCTTCCAGGTGACGCCCTACGAGGGTTATGTCGCTGTCTGCGAGCGCCTCAACGCCCTGGCGCCCGGAACGACGCCCAAGAAGTCGATCCTGTTTTCGACCGGCGCCGAAGCAATCGAGAACGCGCTGAAGATTGCGCGCTATCACACCAAGCGCTCGGGCGTGATCGCCTTCCAGGGTGCCTTTCACGGCCGCACCATCGCCACGATGTCGCTGACCGGCAAGGTGGCCCCGTACAAGGCGGGCTTTGGCGCCTTGCTGCCCGATGTGTTCCATGTGCCCTTCCCCTGCGCTTATCACGGGGTCTCCCCACAGCAGTCGATTGCCGCCATCGAGCAGCTGTTCAAATCCGATATCGAGCCGGGGCGCGTTGCGGCCATCATCATCGAGCCGGTGCAGGGCGAAGGCGGCTTCTACATCGCGCCGCCGGAGTTTCTGCGCAGCCTGCGTACGCTCTGCGATACCCACGGCATCGTGCTGATAGCGGATGAGATCCAGTCCGGCTTTGCGCGCACTGGGCGCATGTTTGCGCTCGAGCATGCCGGCATCGAAGCGGACCTGATGACCGTGGCCAAGAGCATCGCCGGCGGCGTGCCGCTCTCCGGTGTGGTCGGCAAGGCTGCGATCATGGATGCGCCGCCCGCCGGCGGCCTCGGCGGCACCTTCGCAGGCTCGCCGCTGGCCTGCGCCGCGGCGCTGGCGGTGCTCGATGTCATCGAGCAGGAAGAGTTGTGCGATCGCGCGCGCGTGCTCGGCACCCATATCATGACGCGCCTGAAGGCCATGCAGGTGAAGTCGCCGGCCATCGGCGAAGTGCGCGGACTGGGCTCGATGATCGCGATGGAGCTGGTCAAGAACCGGCGCGCCGATCAGCCCGATGCCGAGCTCACGCGTGCACTGGTGCAGGCAGCCGCAGCGCGGGGCCTGGTCATTCTTTCCTGCGGCGTATACGGCAACGTGATCCGACTGCTCGCACCGCTAACCATCAGCGAGGCGCTGCTCAACGAGGGACTGGACGTACTTGAAGCTGCGCTCGCGGATGTGACCGGCGCGCAGATGGCCGCCACGGGCTGAGCGCGCGCGGCAGCCGAATGTTGAATTTCAGGCGCGACCGGCGTTGGCGTCGGTCGGCGCGTGAAAGTATTCGCTCTCCGATGCGAGCTGATCCATCAGGCGCTTGAGTTCCGCCATGCGCGCCTCCGCGGTACTGATGGGCACGCAGTCCTCGCAGCGCGGATCGCCACAGGGCTGGCGGGTATACAGCCAATATTGAATAGCGCCGGCGAGCAGCCCGTCGGCGATGTCCCAGAGATCGGCTTCCTTGTCCTTGCCGGCGAGGCGATTGCCCAGGTCGACCGCTTTCGAGAACGCCGAATCGAAGGTGTCAGCGGCTTCTTCCATATGTAGCGCCATTGTACCCGCTCAACGATAGCCGCGCGCCTGCAACGAGAACAATTGCGCGTAGTGACCGCCGAGGGCCATCAGCGCCTCGTGGCTGCCCTGTTCGATGATCCGGCCGCGATCGAGCACCGCGATCTGATCGGCCATGCGCACCGTCGAGAAGCGGTGCGAGATCAATATGGTGATGCGCTCGCGCGCCAGCGAACGGAAATGCTCGAAGATTTCGGCCTCCGCGCGCGCATCCATGGCCGCGGTGGGCTCATCCAGCACCAGCACATCCGCGCCGGTGCGCATGAAGGCCCGCGCCAGCGCAATCTTCTGCCATTGCCCGCCCGAGAGCTCCTGGCCGTCCTTGAACCACTTGCCGAGCTGGGTCTGGTAGCCCGACCCCAGGCGTTCGATGAATTCGGCGGCCTGTCCCTTGGCGGCCGCCTGCCGCCAGCGCGCCTCATCCTCGAAATAGCGCTCATCGCCCGCGCCGACATTCTCCCCGACCAGCATCTGGTAGCGCGTGAAGTCCTGGAAGATCACCCCGATACGCGCTTTCAATGCCTCATCGTTCCATTCATTGAGCGACAGGCCGTCGAGCAGCACACGGCCGGAGTCGGGCGTGTAGAGGCGCGTCAGCAATTTGATCAGCGTGGTCTTGCCCGAGCCGTTCTCCCCCACCAGCGCCAGGCTGCTGCCGGGGGGCAGGTGCAGGTTGATGTCGATCAGGGCTGGCTCGGCAGCGCCGGGATAAGTAAAATTCACATGCTCGAAACGCACGCCGTCGGCGCGATCCGGCCCGTAGACGGCGGCGCCCGACACCCGCGCCACCGGCATTTCCAGGTACTCATACAGGGTCGAAAGATAGAGATTGTCCTCGTACATGCCGCCGATCGAGGAGAGGATGGCGCTGACGGCCGACTGGCCCTGGCGGAACAGCAGCAGGTACATCGTCATCTGGCCGAGGCTGATCGCGCCGCGCACGGTCGACAGCGCGATCCAGATGTAGGCGCCATAGAGTGTGGCGGTAGCCACCAGCCCGAGCGCGAATCCCCAGCCGTCGCGCCGGATCGAGAGCGCGCGATCCTCGCGGTACAGGCGCGTGAAGATGTCCCGGTAGCGCTGCAGCAGGCGCGGCCCCAGCCCGAACAGCTTCACTTCCTTGGCATGATCCTCGCGCGCCAGCACGGCTTCCAGGTAGGTCTGCATCCGTGCTTCGGGCGAACGCCAGCGGAACAGCCGGAAGGCATCGCCCGAAAACTTGGTCTCGGCGATGAAGGCCGGCAGGCCGGCCAGCAGCAGGATCAGCACGGTCCAGGGCGAGAAGCGCACCAGCAGTGCCGCAAAGCTCAGCAGCGAGATTGCGTTCTGCGTCAGGCCGAAGGTGCGCATCACCAGGCTCAGCGGCCGGCTCGATGCCTCGCGGCGCGCGCGCGTCAACTTGTCGTAGAACTCCGAATCCTCGAACTGCGCCAGCTCCAGCGTCAGCGCCTTCTCCAGGATCATCACATTCACGCGCTGCCCGAGCTGCGCGCGCAGCAGCGATTGGCACAGCGACAGGCCGCGCTGCGTGCCGGCCAGCGCCGCCACCAGCAAGCCCTCGATAAAAACCAGCCGCAGCACGTGAGCCACGCCGGCCGCCGGTAGGTTGCGCGCTGCCACCACTGCATCGACGATCTGCGAACCGATGTAGGCCACGCCGGCCGGCAGCAATCCTGCCACCAAGGTGAGGCCCGCGAGCGCGGCGAGCAGCACGCGATTGGTGCTCCAGACCAGCTGCACCGCGCGGCGGCTGTAGCGGAATACGCCGAAGAAGCCGCGCAGTATCCCGGCGGCAGCGGAGTCGGGCGGCGCGACCGGAGCGGGCCTGAAGCGTCCGCTCACGCGATCTGCAGTTCGGCGACCTCGGGCTCGTAGCCGAGATTGGGCGCCAGCCAGCGCTCGACCTCCTCGACCGACAGGCCCTTGCGGCGCGCATAGTCCTCGACCTGGTCACGATCGATGCGGCCGACCACCAGGTAGCGCGAGTCAGGATGCGAGAAATACCAGCCGCTGACGGCCGCGGTGGGATACATGGCGAACGACTCGGTGAGCGTGATGCCGGCCTGGCGCTCCACGTCCAGCAACTGAAACAGCGTGGCCTTCTCCGTGTGGTCGGGGCAGGCCGGGTAACCCGGTGCGGGACGAATGCCGCGATACTCCTCGCGGATCAGCTGTTCGCCGCCGAGCTTCTCGGCCGGCGCATAGCCCCAGAACTCACGCCGCACGCGCTCGTGCAGCCGCTCGGCGAACGCCTCGGCCAGACGATCGGCCAGCACTTTGAGCAGGATGGCCGAATAATCATCGTGTGCGGCTTCGAACCGCCGCAGTGGCTCCTCGATGCCCTGGCCCGCGCTGACCGCGAAGGCGCCGAAATAATCGTGCACGCCGGATGATTTCGGCGCCACGAAATCCGACAGCGCCGAGTGCGGCTTGCCCTCGGGCAGATCCTTCTGCTGGCGCAGGAAATGCACCCTCGCGATCACCTGCGCGCGCGAATCATCGCTGTAGATCTCGATATCGTCATCGACCGCATTGGCGGGGAACAATCCGAATACGGCGCGCGGCTTGAGCCATTGCTCCTGGATCAGCGTGCGCAGCATCTTGCGTGCATCGGTATAGAGGCTGCTCGCCTGCTCGCCGAATTTCGCATCGTTGAGGATGTCCGGAAACCGCCCGCGCATTTCCCAGGCCTGGAAGAAAGGCGTCCAGTCGATGTAGCGCGCCAGCTCCTCGATCGAATAATCCTCGAAGGTCTTGAGTCCGAGCATGCGCGGCACCGGCGCGGTGTAGCGGCTCCAGTCGAACCGCGGCCGGTTGGCGCGCGCCTGCGCCAGCGTGTACTGCGGCGACTTGGCGCGCCGCGAACCGTGCTGCACGCGACGCAGCGCATGTTCTTCCTTGGCGCGCGTCGTCAGTATGGCGCGCGATTCAGGAGCCACCAGCTGCTGACACACGCCGACTGCACGCGACGCGTCTTTGACGTACAGCACCGCACCCTGGTACTGCGGGTCGATGCGCACCGCGGTATGCGCCGGTGAAGTAGTCGCGCCGCCGATGAGCAGCGGCTGTGTGAAACCCTGGCGCTGCATTTCCTTGGCGACATGGACCATTTCATCGAGCGAGGGCGTGATCAGACCCGACAGGCCGATCATGTCGGCGTTCTCGCGCCGTGCCGCCTCGAGGATCTTTTCGCACGAGACCATCACGCCCAGGTCCACGACCTCGAAATTATTGCACTGGAGTACTACGCCGACGATGTTCTTGCCGATGTCGTGCACATCGCCCTTGACCGTGGCCATGATGATGCGGCCGTTGGCCTTGTGCTCCTCTCCACCGGCGAGCTTCTCCGCCTCGATGTAGGGAATCAAGTGCGCGACGGCCTTCTTCATGACGCGCGCGGATTTCACCACCTGCGGCAGGAACATCTTGCCGGCGCCGAACAGGTCGCCCACCACGTTCATGCCATCCATCAGCGGCCCCTCGATCACCTGCAGCGGGCGCTCGAACTGGCTGCGGGCCTCTTCGGTGTCCTCGATGACGTATTCATCGATGCCCCGCACCAGCGCATGCTCGAGCCGCTTGGTCACCGGCCAGGTGCGCCAGGCGAGGTCCTCGACCTTCTTCTGCCCGGCCTCGCCGCGGTATTTTTCAGCGATCTGCAGCAGTCGCTCGGTGCCGTCGGGGCGGCGGTTGAGAATGACATCCTCGACGCGCTCGCGCAGCTCCGGGTCGATCTGCTCGTAGATCGCCAGCTGTCCGGCGTTGACGATGCCCATGCTCATGCCGGCGCGAATGGCGTGATAGAGAAACACCGAGTGCATGGCCTCGCGCACCGGCTCATTGCCGCGGAACGAGAAGGAGACATTGCTGACGCCGCCGCTGATCAGCACATACGGGCAGCGTTCGCGAATCCTGGCCGTGGCTTCGATGAAGTCGTGCGCGTAGCCGTTGTGCTCCTCGATGCCGGTGGCGACCGCGAAGATATTCGGATCGAAGATGATGTCTTCGGGCGGGAAGCCCACCTGCTCGGTCAGCAGCTTGTAGCAGCGCTCGCAGATCGAGACCTTGCGCTCGACGCTGTCGGCCTGGCCGCGCTCATCGAAGGCCATGACCACCACCGCGGCGCCATAGGCGCGCACCAGGCGCGCCTGGCGCAGAAATATTTCCTCGCCCTCCTTGAGGCTGATCGAGTTGACCACGCCCTTGCCCTGCAGGCACTTGAGCCCGGCCTCGATCACCGACCACTTGGAGGAATCGATCATCACCGGCACGCGCGCGATATCCGGCTCGGAGGCAATCAGGTTCAGGAACCGCACCATGGCGGCCTGCGAATCGAGCATGCCCTCGTCCATGTTGACGTCGATCATCTGCGCGCCGCTGAGCACCTGCGAGCGGGCGATATCCAGCGCCGCGGCGTAGTCGTCGGCTTCGATCAGGCGGCGGAATTTGGCCGAGCCGGTGACGTTGGTGCGCTCGCCGACATTGACGAACAGGCTCTCCGGCCCGATGTCGAGCGGCTCGAGCCCCGACAGGCGGCAGCGTCGCGGGTGTTGCGGCAGCACGCGCGTGGGCAGTTGCGCCACGGCCTCGCGGATGTGGGCGATGTGATCGGCGGTGGTGCCGCAGCAGCCCCCGACGATGTTCACCAGGCCCTGTTCGGCCCACTCCCGCACCATCGCCGCGGTCTCGCAGGCCTGCTCGTCGTACTCGCCGAAGGCATTGGGCAAGCCCGCGTTCGGATAGATGCACACCGCGGCATCGGCAATGCGCGAGAACTCCTCGACATAGGGCCGCAGCTGCTTGGCGCCGAGCGCGCAGTTGAGCCCGACCACGGTCGGTTGGGCGTGACGAATCGAATTCCAGAATGCCTCGACCGTCTGGCCCGAGAGCGTGCGTCCCGAGGCATCGGTGATGGTGCCCGAGATCATCAGCGGCACATCCACGTGTGCCTGCTCGATCACCTGGCGCACGGCAAACAGCGCCGCCTTGGCGTTGAGCGTATCGAATATGGTCTCGATCAGCAGCAGGTCCACGCCGCCCTCGATCAGCGCGGCCGCCGCTTCGCTATAGGTGGCCACGAGCTGATCGAAAGTGATGTTGCGAAAGGCCGGATCGTTGACGTGCGGCGAGAGCGATGCGGTACGGCTGGTGGGACCGATGGCGCCGGCCACGAAACGCGGCTGCCCGCTGCGCTCGGTGTAGTGATCGGCGGCCTCGCGCGCCAGCCGCGCGGCGGTCAGATTCAGCTCACCGACCAGTCCCTCCATGCGGTAGTCGCTGAGCGAGGGCGCGCTGGAATTGAAGGTATTGGTCTCGATGATGTCGGCGCCGGCGGCAAGATACTTGCCGTGAATCTCGCTGATCAGCGCCGGCTGAGTCAGCGTCAGCAGATCGTTGTTGCCCTTCAGATCGCTCGGCCAGTCGCGGAAGCGCGCGCCGCGATAAGCGGCCTCATCGGGCTTGTAGCCCTGGATCATCGTGCCCATGGCGCCATCGAGCACCAGGATGCGCTGCGTGAGCAGCCGGCGGAACTGCTCGACCCGCTCAGCGCGCGTCATGCCGACCTCTCCATCAACCCTGCCGGCGGCTCCTTTACCTCGCCCTGGCGCGGGCGCACGCCGAGCGCGTGGCAGATGGCATAAGTCAGCTCGGCGCGGTTGAGCGTGTAGAAGTGAAACTCATCGATACCCTCGCGACTCAGGGCTTCCACCTGCGCGATGGCGAAGGCCGCGGCGATCATGCGGCGCGTATCCGGATCATCATCCAGCCCGGCGAAGCGATCGCAAAGCCACTGCGGCACGGTGGTATTGCAGCGCTCGGCAAAGCGCAGCATCTGCGGGAAGCGCGTGATCGGCAGGATGCCCGGCACCAGGCTGGCGCGAATGCCAGCGGCTGCGCAGCGATCGCGAAAACGCAGGAACACGTCGGTGTCGAAAAAGAACTGGGTGATGGCGCGCGTCGCACCCGCGTCGCACTTGGCCTTGAGATTGTCGAGGTCGAAGACTGCGTTGGGCGCTTCCGGATGGGTCTCCGGGTAGGCGGCCACCGAGATCTCGAAGTCGGCGACGCTGTTGAGCCCGCGCACCAGGTCGGCCGCGTAGGCAAATCCGTTCGGATGCGGCGTATAGCGACCGCTGCCCTGCGGCGCATCGCCGCGCAGGGCGACGATATGGCGTACGCCGGCGCGCCAGTAACCCCGGGCGATATCCAGGATCTCATCGCGATCGGTACCGATGCAGGTCAGGTGCGGCGCCGGTGTCAGTGAGGTTTCATTGAGCACGCGCGAGACCACCTGGTGAGTGCGCTCGCGGGTCGAGCCATCGGCGCCGTAGGTTACCGAGACGAAACGGGGTGACAGCGGCAGCAGGCGCTGAATCGACTGCCACAGCGTCTGCTCCATCTTTTCATCGGCGGGCGGAAAGAATTCGAATGAAACCTTGACCGGCGGCAGCGGCCGGCTCAGGCGGCTGCCAGGGCCGCCAGGCTGATTAAGTTCATTCATGGGCTTGTCGGCCTGCCTGGGAAACAATGATTTGGTCACGCAGTTGCAGGCTAGCCTGAAGGCCGTCCGCAGGCTGTGAGCCGTGCCGCGCCACGGCAATGATGCAGTGCCGGTTGGCGAGGTCGAAGGGCCGTAGCCGCACCCTGGTGAAGCCGCCGGCGCTCAGCCAGCCCCGTAGCTGTGCCAGCGGGTTATCCGTGGCACGGGCGGCCAGCTGCTCGAAATCCTCGATCACCAGCAGACGCCCCCCGGGGCGCAGCGCCCGCGCCGCCTCGTTCAGGGCCGCGATCGGGCGCTCGGCCAGGCCCAGCAGGCGATCCATCGTCACCAGGTCGAAGGCCGCGTCCTCGCAGGGCAGTCCATACATATCGCCGCGACGAAACTCGCAATGACTCAATCCCACGCCGTGCACTCGCGTGCGCGCCAGCCGCAGGGCGGGCGCTGAAATGTCGATCCCGATGGCGTGCTCGGCCCGGGGGCCCAGCAGCTCGAGCATGAGCCCGGCGCCGGTTCCGATATCCAGCAGCTCACCGATGCTGGAGGGCCCGAGTTCGGCAACCAGCAGGCGATCCAGCTCCTCGCGAGACTCCTGCTCGGCGGTTTCGACCGGGGCGGCCGTCACCGTGCGCTGCCCCACCACACGGGCGGCCTGCTCGCGATCGCGCCGCAACAAGGCGGCATCCGGATTCAGCAGCGAGAGGATCTGTCGGGACCACTGCAGGCATTGGCCCGCGACGGGCATGCGGTAGTAAACGCACTGCTGCTCGCGAAAGCGGTCCAGGAACCCCGCCTCCGTCAGCAGCCGCAGATGACGCGAAATCCGGGGCTGGCTCTGCCGCAGGATGCTCGCCAGCTCCCCGACCGTAAATTCCCCATGGCTCAGCAGTACCAGCAGGCGCAGGCGCGTGGATTCGGCCGCCCCCTTGAGGGCGCGCACCACCTGCCCCAGATCCTCGCTGGCCACCGAGCCTTTAAACATATAAAGATATCTTTATGAACCGGCAAATAGTCTAACAGCCCCACGCGGCTTCTGCTACCCTCGGCGCCCTTTTCGCCCCTGGCAGCCTCATGCGACCGCCCATCCGCAACATCGCCATCATCGCGCACGTTGATCACGGCAAGACCACGCTGGTGGACTGCCTGCTCAAGCAGTCCGGCACCTTCGCGGCGCATGAGAAGGTCGGTGAGCGCGTCATGGACTCGAACGATATCGAGCGCGAGCGCGGTATCACGATCCTGGCCAAGAACTGCGCGATCGAGTACGGCGATGTCCGTATCAATATCGTCGACACCCCTGGCCACGCGGACTTCGGCGGCGAGGTCGAGCGCGTGCTATCGATGGTCGACGGCGTGCTGCTGCTGGTCGATGCGGTCGAGGGGCCGATGCCGCAGACCCGCTTCGTGACCCGCAAGGCACTGGCACGCGGCCTCAAGGCCATCGTCGTGGTCAACAAGATCGACCGCCCTGGCGCGCGCGCCGGCTGGGTGGTCGATCAGACCTTCGAGCTGTTCGACAAGCTCGGCGCCACCGATGCGCAGCTGGACTTTCCGGTCATCTACGCCTCGGCGCTGCAGGGCTGGGCGAGCACCGACATGACGCGGCGCGACCCGGACATGTCGGCGCTGTTCGAGGCCATCCTGCAATACGTGCCGCCGCCGCAGGCCGAACTCGACGCGCCGCTGCAGCTGCAGATCTCGACGCTCGACTACAACTCCTATGTCGGCCGCATCGGCATCGGCCGCATCCGTCACGGCACGATCAAACCCGGGCGCCAGGTCGCCATGCGCTATGGGGATGAAGACCGCGGCACCGCCAAGATCGCCCAGGTGCTGAGCTTCCACGGCCTCAAGCGCACGCCGGTCGAGGAAGCCACCGCGGGCGATATCGTCGCGGTCACGGGCATCGACGACGTGAACATCGGCCTGACCATCTGCGATCTGGAAAATCCGGAGGGGCTGCCGCCCATCCTGGTCGATGAACCGACGCTGGCCATGAATTTCCAGGTCAATACCTCGCCGCTGGCCGGCAAGGAAGGCAAATTCGTCACCAGCCGGCAGATCCGCGAACGACTGTATCGTGAGCTGCAGAGCAATGTGGCGCTGCGCGTCGAAGACACCGGCGATGCGGACGTATTTCGCGTGCTCGGTCGCGGCGAGCTTCACCTGACCATCCTGGTCGAGAACATGCGCCGCGAGGGCTACGAGATCGCGGTCGGCAAACCGCAGGTGCTCAAGAAGACCGTCGATGGACAGGTGCTCGAGCCGTTCGAGGCGCTGACGGTCGATATCGACGAGGCACATCAGGGCGGCGTGATGGAAGCGCTAGGCAAACGGCGCGCCGAACTGACCGACATGGTGGTCGAGGGCACCGGCCGCGCACGCCTGGACTACCGCATTCCCGCGCGGGGACTGATCGGCTTCCAGGGCGAGTTCATGACGCTCACGCGCGGCACCGGACTGATCAGCCACATCTTCGACGGCTTCGCGGTCGTCAAAGGCGAGATCCCGGACCGCCACAACGGCGTGCTCATCAGCAATGAGAATGGACCTGCCGTGGCCTATGCGCTGTTCGCGCTGCAGGAGCGCGGCCGGCTGTTCGTGAATCACGGCGAGATGCTCTACGAGGGCATGATCATCGGCATTCACAGCCGCGAAAACGACCTGGTGGTCAACCCGATCAAAACCAAGAAGCTCACCAATATCCGCGCCGCCGGCAAGGATGATGCAATCCTGCTGACGCCCCCGATCCAGATGACCATCGAGTACGCGGTGGAATTCATCGCCGACGACGAGCTGGTCGAAGTGACCCCGCAGAGCATCCGCATCCGCAAACGCTTCCTCAAGGAGCATGAGCGCCGGCGCTCGGCGCGCCAGGATCTCGCCTCCGTCTGAGCGCGCATCTGTGACGCGGTGCATCGCTGCGCTACGCCCCAGATGCCCTTGACTAAACTTCACGGCAAATTGCGCCGCCCCGACAATGGCCATGGCACTGTCGCCGCAACGCGTGGTCCTAGTCCATGACGCGGAAATACGAGGCGACGGTATGTCAAACAAACTGCATCAACTGATTTTGGGCGTGGGGTTGCTCGGCCTGGCGGCAGGTGCCTGGGCACAGGGCGGACCCGACGCCGGACCGCACGGTGATGGCAACGGCGATTGGGGTCACGGTGAATATCACCACCGTCATCATCACCATCATCATCACCACCATCACGGCTGGGGACACGGCGGCGACCACGATGGCTGGCGTGGCGATCGCGGCGGTGATCACGGGGGCGGCGGCATGGAGGGCGGCCGCGGATTGATGCTCGCGCGCGGACTCAACCTGACCGACGCGCAGAAGCAGCAGATCCATACGATCCTGAGCACAGCGCGGCAGAACGCGATGAAGGAAATGAAGGACGGCAAACCGGGTGACGGCAAAGCGGGGCCGATGTCTGACCGGCTGGCGCTCATGAACCCCGGCGATCCCAACTACGCCGCGGCCGTGCAGAGCGCCAAGAAGCGCGCCGCCGATCGGATCCAGCACATGAGCGATCTGCACCAGCAGATCTACAACGTGCTGACGGCGGACCAGAAGAGCGAGGTCCAGAAGCGCATCGCGGCCTGGAAGACGCGCTTGGCGCAGCGCGAAGACGGCTCTAAAGGCCCGCCTGCCCCAGCAAATCGATGAACTGACGCACGCTGGCAGCCAGCGTCGGGTGCTCGGCTTCGAACCCGACCGCCAGCGACTCGAGCCGATGGGGCGCGGCATCCGCCGCGGGTGCCGCGCCTTTTTGCTGCAGGCGGCTCTCGATATCGACCAGCGCCGCGTGCAGCCTGTCGCGCGCTTTGTCATCCAGACGATTCGCGCTTGCCAGCTCGGCGCGCAGCTTCGCCAGTGACTGCTGCAGTGAACTCGTTTCGATATCGGACATATTCAGGATGTTACGCGTTTGCTAGGGTGCCCGCATGAGCACCGCTCCCCCTCGCCCGCCGCCCACCGATATCGATGCCCTCTACGGTCTCGAACCGGTCTTCGAGCCGGATCAGTCCGAGGCGCCCGGCAGCCAAGAACCCGGCACACAGCTCGTATCGGTGTCATGTCCCTATTGTGGTGAATCCTTCGACACCCTGGTCGATGCATCGGCGGGGTCGGCCAGCTACGTCGAGGACTGCCAGATCTGCTGCCAGCCAATCGAGATGAGCCTCACGGTCGATGATTCTGGCGAGTTCGCCGGCCTCTCGGCGCGGCGCGGGGACTGAACCTTCAGTCGAGCGGTGTTTCACTCATCGACGATGTCCTGGCCGGGAAACAGCTCCTCGATGAAGCCGAAGCGGCTGAAATCGGTGATGCGCATCGGGTAGAGAATGCCGTCGAGGTGGTCGACTTCGTGCTGCACGACGCGCGCATGAAAACCGCTGACATGGCGATCGATCGGCCGTCCCAGCTCATCCACGCCGCGGTAGTGCAACTCGGCGTAGCGCGGCACGATGCCGCGCATCCCCGGCACCGACAGACAGCCCTCCCAATCCTGTTCCCTGATTTCGCCGATCGGCTTGAGCTCGGGGTTGATGAGCACAGTCTCCGGCACGGCCTCGGCATCCGGGTAGCGCGGATTGGGCGCGCCGGTGCCGAAGATCACGACGCGCAAGGGCACGCCGATCTGGGGCGCCGCCAGGCCGGCGCCATCGTGCGCGGCCATGGTGTCCCGCATGTCGGTCAACAGCTCGCGCAGTTCCGGGCTGTCGAAGGCGCGCACCGGCTCGCTGATGCGCAGCAGCCCCGGGTCCCCCATGCGCAGTACTCGACGCACACTCATTCCACATTGTCCCCGACGTTGGTCATGCGCGCCAGGATCGGATAATCCTCTTCCTGCTGCTGCTCCTCGGGCACATGGCGGCCAATATAAATCAGCTCCTCGAGCCGCGCCTTGGTGGCCAGGAAGGCAGGTGAGACAAACTGTTCCATGCTGCGCGGACGCGGCACCGGGACCTCGATGAGCTCCTGCACTTCGCCCGGATGCGCCGAAAGCACCAGGATGCGGTCGGCCAGGTAGATCGCCTCGTCCAGATCGTGGGTGATGAAGACGATGGTGATATCGATCTTGCGCCAGATCTCGAGCAGGTGCGCCTGCATGCGGCATCGCGTCTGCGCATCGAGCGCGCCGAAGGGCTCATCCATCAGCAGGATGCGCGGCTGGTTGGCGAGCGCACGCACGATGGCCACGCGCTGCTTCATGCCGCCTGAGAGCTGCTGCGGGTAGGCGTCGGCGAATTTCTCCAGGCCGATCAACTCCAGCCATTGCATGGCTTCGCGCTCGCTCTCGAGCTTACCGGCACCGTTGACCTCGAGCCCGAACATCACGTTCTTCTTCACCGTGAGCCAGGGGAAGAGCGTGTAGCCCTGGAACACCATGCCGCGATCCCGGCCAGGTCCGCTGACCGGCTGCCCGAGCAGCAGCACCTCGCCCGAAGTGTGCTGCTCGAGTCCGGCCAGGATCCGCACCAGCGTCGACTTGCCGCAGCCGGATGGCCCGACGACGCAGAGAAATTCGCGCCGGTGCGTGGTGAAGTTGATGTCGCGCAACGCCAGTGTGCTTTTCTCGCCGCTCTGGAACATCTTGTTCAGGTGCGACACGGTCAGGATGACCTCGCGCTGCTTGAGCTTATCGAAGCGCGCGCGTACTTCGCCCGACTGCTCCAGGTGGGAGGGCAGCAACTGGCGCGGCAGCAGAATGTCGTTCAATCAGGCTCCCTTGGCCGCCGCGCGATCCCATGGGAACAGGCGGCGGCCGATGGCGGCAAGGATCATATCGATGCTCAATCCCAGGATGCCGATCATCGCGATGGCGGCGTAGACGTTCGGAAAATGCTGATACCGCGCCTGCTGGGTAATGAACCAGGTGATACCCGAGGTGGTGCCGATCAGTTCCGCGACGATCAGGTAGGTCCAGGCCCAGCCCAGCAGGATGCGCTGATCGCGATAAAGATCCGGCAGGATCCCGGGCACCACCACCCGCGTCAGCAATTGCCGGCTGCGCGTCCCCAGGGTCAGCGCGGCCTCCAGCAAAGCCGGATCGAGCTTGCGCGTGGTGTTGGCGATGATGAGTACCTGCTGGAAGAAGGTGCCGATCACGATCACGGCAATCTTCGGTCCGTCATAGATGCCGAGGATCGCCACCGCGAGCGCGCCGAATGCGGGTGCCGGCAGGTAGCGGAAGAATTCGACGAACGGTTCGCTGAGCCGCGCGATGGCGGCGTAGGCGCCGCAGAGAATGCCGAGCGGCACGCCGAAGATCGAGGAGATCGTGAATCCCCAGAAGATGATCTGGATGCTGTGCCAGAGACTTTGATGCAGCCACTGTCCGTCCCGGGTCGGCGGCGGTGTCGTGAAGCTGTAGTAGAACGCTCGCAGCACCTGGTCGGGCGCGGGCAGGTAGACCGGATTGGCGGCCACGCCTCGGGGCGGCGCGCGGCCCTCGGTTCGGGCATCGGCCACCTCGGAATCGAACGCCTCGCGCGGCATGCGCGCGCCCACGTCCAGATACGGCACCGACCCGGGGTCGGTGACCATGATCTGCGGGTGCCAGATCCAGGGGACGTAACTGACCAGGCTCCAGCAAACCACGGGCAGCACGAAGGATGCGATGCCAATGATGAGCCTCGCCCGCGCCGTTAACGGCCGGTGGATTTGCAACCACTTCTTCTGGGCCATGGACCCGGTCTGCAAGCGCTGTGCCGCATGTCATTGCGCCGCGCCCGCCGATCTTCGCCGCCGCGACGCACCTGCACAGTGCCGAAACCCTGCGCGGCGTACGAGATTGGTGCAACCGCAAACGCGCCAGGCGCGCACCTTTACGACGGCGGGTGGCTTGCACTAATTTGTACGCCGGTCTTACCACAATGAAAAACTCAGCCGGACCTCGCAGCCTGACCGTCGCGCCGCCGCCGAGCCCCTCGCAACCTTTGCTGTGGGAGGAATCGCTCGAGCATGGCGCTCACTGGTCGGGAATCCTGCGGCGCGGCACCTCACTGCGGCTCACGGCGGTCGAAGCGGGCGCAAACGTCGCCGCCATGCTCTACAACTACGAGTCGCTGCTCGAGCGATACAACATGGCCGATACGCTCAAGGCCCAGCACACAGCTTTTCTGACCGCGGGTCACGCCTGTTACTCGGACATGGGCCGGGTGCTGTGTTCGATCACGGCCGACAGTTGCGGCTGGCACGACACGCTCTGCGGAGTATCCGATGCCAGCATGGTGAGCGGTCGCTATGGCGCGACGCGGTTCCAGGAACAGCGCAACGACTACCGCAAGAATGGCCGCGACAGCATGCTCAACGAGCTGGGCAAGTACGGCCTCGGCAGGCGGGATCTGATCGCGAACATCAATTTCTTTTCGCGCGTCTCAGTCGACGACACGGGCGGTCTGAGCTTCGACGCCGCCCACTGTCGGGCGGGCGACTATGTCGATCTGCGCTTCGAGATGCATACACTGCTGGTGCTCGCCACCTGCCAGCATCCGCTGGACCCCTCTCCTCACTACCAGCCGCGCCCGGTGCAGCTGCGCGCCTGGGTATCCGGTCCTGCCCCCGAGCGTGACCCCTGTCGCGACCGCTGCGGCGAGAACGGCCGCGGCTATCGCAACACCGAGATGATGTTTCTCGCATGAGCAACGCCGCCGGCATACCCGATACCGCCAACATGGGTGCCCTGCAGCGCGACGAGATCATTGCCGCCGGGGAACCCTGGATCGGTACCGTGGAGCGCGGCCAGGTGCTGCGCATCGTCGACCTCGAAGGCAATCAGGCCGTCGACACGCTGTTCTACAACGCGCACGACACCGAGGAGCGCTATAGCGCCGCCGATACGATTCGCGCGCAGGGCAACATCTACCTGACCACCGGCAGCCCGCTGCGCTCCAACCTGGGCGCCAGCATGCTCACCATCGTCGAAGATACCTGTGGTCGTCACGATACGCTCGGCGGCGCCTGCTCGGCCGAGAGCAATACCGTGCGTTATGCGCTCCAGAAGCGCCACATGCACAGCTGCCGCGACAACTTCCTGCTCGCGCTGGAGCGCTACGGCCGGGCGATGAACAAGCGCGATCTGCCGAGCAACATCAATTTTTTCATGAACGTACCGGTTACCAGCGACGGAGCGCTGCGCTTCGCGGATGGCATCTCGGCGGCCGGACGCTATGTGCAGATGCGCGCGCACATGGACGTGCTGGTGCTGATCTCCAACTGTCCGCAGCTGAACAATCCCTGCAACGCCTACAATCCGACACCGATACGGATTCTGATCTGGGCGGCGGGCTGACGCTGAGTGTTCGACAAAGTACTGATCGCCAATCGCGGCGCCATCGCCTGCCGCATCCAGCGAACGCTGCGCCGGCTGGGCATTGCCTCGGTGGCGGTTTACTCCGAGGCCGACAGCAACGCGCGTCACGCGCGCGAAGCGGATGAAGCCGCCTGCATCGGTCCGGCACCGGCGGCCGATTCCTATCTGAACGCCGAGCGGATCCTGGAGACAGCCGCCGCCACCGGTGCGCAGGCCATTCATCCTGGCTACGGCTTCCTGAGCGAGAATGCGCAGTTCGCGCAAGATTGCGAACAACGCGGCATCGCCTTCGTCGGCCCGACCCCCGGGCAGATGCGCGATTTCGGTCTCAAGCACACGGCGCGCGCGCTGGCGGCCGCCAACGCGCTGCCGCTGCTACCGGGCACCGGGCTGCTGGTGGATCTCGAGCAGGCGCTGCGCGAAGCGGCGCGCATCGGCTATCCGGTGATGCTCAAGAGCACCGCCGGCGGCGGCGGCATCGGCATGCAGCAGTGCCTGGATGCGTCGCAATTGCGCGGCGCTTTCGATGGCGTGCGCCGGTTGGCCGCCAGCAACTTCCGCGACAACGGCGTCTTCCTGGAGAAGCTCGTGGCGCGCGCGCGTCACATCGAGGTGCAGATATTCGGCGACGGCCGCGGCACGGTCATCGCCCTCGGCGAACGCGACTGCTCGACTCAGCGACGCAACCAGAAAATCATCGAGGAGACGCCCGCACCTGGATTGACCGAGGCGCTGCGCACCGAGCTGTGCGATGCGGCCGTGCGCCTGGGGCGCGCAGTGCAGTATCGCTCCGCGGGGACGGTCGAGTTCATCGTCGATGCCGACAAGGCGCAGTCGGCGCGCGAGGCTTCCACGGCATTTTATTTTCTGGAGGTGAACACGCGCCTGCAGGTGGAACATGGTGTCACCGAAGCGGTGACCGGAATCGACCTGGTCGAATGGATGCTGCGCGTGGCGGCCGATGAGCCGCTGCCGCTTCGCGACTACCGCCATTGCCCGCGCGGTGCCGCCGTACAGGCGCGCCTGTACGCCGAGGATCCCGCGCGCGGGTTCCGGCCCTGCAGCGGCCTGCTGTCGCGCGTTTCGCTGCCCACGCAGCTGCGCGTGGACGGCTGGATCGAAACCGGCACCGAAGTGCCGGCCTTCTACGATCCGATGCTCGCCAAGCTCATTGCCCACGCGCCCACGCGCGCACAGGCCATCGAGCAGCTGGAGTCGGCGCTCGGACAAACCCAGGTCGATGGCATCGAAACCAACCGCGACTATCTGCGAGCGCTGTTGCGCCGCGGCGAGTTCCTCACTGGCGCGCTGAGCACGCGCTGGATCGCGGAAGTGGCCTTCGACTCGCCCACCATCGAAGTGCTAGCGCCCGGCACGCAGAGCACCATCCAGGATTGGCCCGGCCGCCTGGGGTCCTGGGATGTCGGCGTGCCGCCCTCGGGTCCCATGGATGCGCTTGCCTTTCGCATCGCCAACCGTCTGGCCGGAAACTCCGAAGACTGCGCCGCACTCGAGCTCACGGTGACCGGACCGTCGCTTAAATTTGCGCGCGCCACGCGCATCGCGCTCACGGGCGCGCACATGCGCGCGCAACTCGACGGTGTGCCGGTCGACTACTGGTGCGGCATCGATGTGAGTGCGGGCAGCACCCTCAAAGTGGGCGCCATCGAAGGCGCCGGGCAGCGCAGTTACCTGGCGGTGCGAGGCGGATTCGACGTGCCTCTGTACATGGGGAGCCGCGCTACCTTCACGCTCGGACAATTCGGTGGCCATGCCGGCCGCGCACTGCGCAACGGCGATGTGCTCCGGATCGGGGATGCTGCACCCCCTGCAACCGTGCCACCCGCGATGCTGCCGTCGGCGCTGCGCTTAGGTTACGCCGATCACTGGGATATCGCGGTGCTCTACGGACCTCACGGCGCGCCGGACTTTTTCACCGATGCCGACATCGAGACATTCTTTGCCTGCCAGTGGCAGGTGCACTACAACTCCAGCCGCACCGGCGTACGACTGATCGGCCCCAGGCCCGCATGGGCGCGCCGCGATGGCGGCGAAGCCGGGCTGCATCCTTCCAACATCCACGATACGGCCTACGCGGTGGGCGCCATCGACTTCACGGGCGATATGCCCGTCATCCTGGGGCCCGACGGCCCGAGTCTTGGCGGTTTCGTCTGCCCCGCCACGATCGCGCTGGTGGATCAGTGGAAGATCGGGCAGCTTCGGCCGGGCGATCGGCTGCGGTTCCATCCCATCGACGCGACCGAGGCACAGGAGCGGCTGCAGGCGCAGGATGCGGCGATCGGCTCGTTGTCGGCGGCGCAGGCGGCGCGTGGAAGCGCGGACTCGCCGCATCCCCGCACGCTGGAGGCCGTCCTGCACCGCACCGCAGCCACCGCCTCACGGCCCGCGGTGTGTTACCGGCAATCCGGAGATGACAACGTACTGATCGAGTTCGGCGAGGCCACGCTGGATCTGGCGCTGCGCTTCCGCGTCCAGGCGCTGCTCGATGCGGTCGAGGCGGAGCGTCCTGCCGCAGTCATCGACCTGACACCCGGTGTCCGCTCGCTGCAGGTGCATTTCGATTCGCGGCGCCTGGCGCGCTCGCGAATGCTCGATCTGCTGTTGCGGCTCGAACAGGCACTGCCTCCGGTGGATGACATCGAGGTCGCCAGCCGCATCGTGCACCTGCCGCTGTCCTGGGACGATCCGGCCACGCAGCTGGCCATCGAGCGCTACATGCAATCAGTGCGCGCCGACGCGCCGTGGTGCCCCAGCAATATCGAATTCATCCGGCGCATCAATGGGCTCGATTCCATCGATGAGGTACGCCGCATCGTCTTCGAGGCGAACTATCTGGTCATGGGCCTGGGCGATGTGTACCTGGGCGCGCCCGTGGCGACACCGCTCGATCCACGCCATCGACTGGTGACCACCAAGTACAACCCCGCGCGCACCTGGACGCCGGAGAACGCCGTGGGCATCGGTGGCGCGTACCTTTGTGTCTACGGCATGGAGGGCCCGGGCGGCTACCAGTTCGTCGGCCGCACGATACAGATGTGGAATCGATACCGGCAAACGGCCGAGTTCGCGCACGGTCGTCGCTGGCTGCTGCGATTCTTCGATCAACTTCGCTTCTATCCGGTCTCGGCCGGGGAACTGCTGCGCCTGCGCGCCGATTTCCCGTACGGCAAGGCGCAGCTTCGCATTGAGCCGGCAACCCTGCGACTGCGCGAGTACCGCCGCTTCTTAGCGGACAACGCGGCTTCGATCGCGCTCTTCAAGCAGCGTCAGCAGGCGGCATTCGAAGCCGAGCGCGAGCGCTGGGGCGCACAGGCCGCCGACCAGGCCGTCGACGACGCGGCAACCGGCGGCACCGACGTGGCTGCATTGCCCGCGGGTTGTTTCGCAATCAGCTCGCCGGTGACCGGCAGCGTGTGGCAATTGAAGACGGCCGTCGGCGAGCGGGCCAGCGCCGGTGATGCGCTGCTGCTCATCGAGGCGATGAAAATGGAGATCGCCGTGCAGACCGATCAGGCGGGCACGATCGTGGAACTGCGCTGTCGCCGCGGCCAGGCCGTGGCCGCCGGCGAGGCGCTGATCGTGCTGCGCCCATGAGAAGCCTGGCGCTGGCGGACCTGTCCACGGCCTATCGCGAGCGGCGCGCGACGCCGCTGCAGATCATCGAGGCGTTGCTGGCCCGCGTCGATGAGTTCACCGACCGCGCTATCTGGATCTCGCTGGTACCGCGCGACCGTCTGCTCGAGCAGGCTCGAGCGCTCGACTCGCTGGATCCGGCCTCGCTGCCGCTGTATGGCATCCCCTTCGCCATCAAAGACAACATCGATCTGGCCGGCGTACCGACTACTGCGGCCTGCCCGGCCTTTGCCTACACGCCGGAGCAATCCGCCTTCGTGGTCGAGCGGCTCATCAGCGCCGGCGCGATCCCGATCGGCAAGACCAACCTGGATCAATTCGCCACCGGGCTGGTCGGGACCCGGTCACCCTACGGCGCGTGTCGCAATAGCTTCGACCCGGCCTACATCAGCGGCGGATCGAGTTCCGGCTCCGCGGTGGCCGTGGCGCTGGGGCTGGCGAGTTTCTCGCTGGGCACCGATACGGCAGGGTCGGGACGCGTGCCGGCCGCCTTCAATAATCTGATCGGCTTCAAGCCCAGCTGCGGGCGCCTGAGCACGCGCGGAGTCGTGCCGGCCTGCCGCACCCTCGATGCGGTATCGATATTCGCACTCAGCGCCGAGGATGCGGCACGCGTGAGCCGCATCGCCGAAGGCTTCGACGCGGCCGAACCTTATTCGCGCCAGGCTTTGGCGCGCCGCGCGCCCGCAACGCCCGCGACTTTCTCGACCGCAGGCGGCGGCTTTCGCTTCGGGCTGCCGCGCCCGCATCAACTCGAGTTCTTCGGTAACTCGGACTTTGCGCGCCTGTTCGATGCGGCGATCGCACGACTGCAGCGGCTGGGCGGTCGGGCCGTGCAGATCGATCTGGAACCGTTCACCGAAGCGGCGCGGTTGCTCTACGAGGGACCCTGGGTGGCCGAACGCTTCCTGGTCATCGAATCGCTGCTGCGCACCAACCCAGGGGCCGTTCATCCGGTCACGCGCGGCATCATCGAAGGCGGCGCACGCCTGTCGGCTGCGGATGCATTCCGCGCGCAGTACCGGTTGCAGACGCTGCGGCGCGCCTGCGAGCAGGTCTGGCAGCAGATCGACGTGCTGGTGACGCCGACTGCCGCCACCACCTATCGCATCGCCGAGATCGAGGCTGACCCGGTTCGCCTCAATACCAACCTCGGGCTGTACACGAACTTCGCCAATCTGCTGGACCTCGCCGCCGTCTCGGTGCCGGTGGGCATCGCGCCCGGGCCGCGTCCATTTGGCATCTCTCTGGTAGGACCTGCATGGAGCGATTACGACCTGCTGGCGCTGGCGGCGCGCGTTCAGCGCGACGCGTCGACGGGCCAGGGCGCCCTGGGCCTCGAGCTGCCCGAGGAGAGCCAGTTTTCCTGGACAAGCGCTGCGGGCGATGCAGCCGTCACCCCCGCCCCAGCTGTCACGCTGGCGGTCTGCGGCGCGCACATGGAAGGCCTGGCGCTCAATCCCGAACTGCGCAAACTCGGCGCCACGCTGCTCGAGCGCACGCGCACGGCGCCGCTATATCGACTGTATGCCCTGCCCGGCGGACCGCCGCATCGACCGGGACTGGTGCGCGTCGGTCCAGACGGCAGCGCGATCGAAGTCGAGCTCTGGTCGCTATCCGCGGCGGCCTTTGGCGTTTTCGTCGCACAGATCCCCGCGCCGCTGGGGATCGGCAAAATCCAGCTTCCCGATGATCGGCGGGTCAGTGGATTCCTGTGCGAGTCTTATGCCTTAAAGGATGCCGCCGATATCACGCACCATGGCGGCTGGCGGGCGTATCTGGGCAAACGGACCTGAACATCGCAGGGTGCGCCCGGCACGCTTTGAGTTTTGGCCGGCGAGAGGCCATCATACGAGTTCTCACTGCTGGGAATTAACAATATGAAGATGTTACTGCCTCTTTCCGTGCTGGCGATTCTGGCCGCGGCTCCTGCATTTGCCGATTGCACCGCGCCGGACGGCACTGTCCAGATCCCCGACGGCAGCACGGCAACGCACGACGAAATGGTCGCCGCGCAAAAGGCAGTCGTGGCCTACGACGCGGCAGTCAAAAGCTACACTGACTGCCTGGCGCAGGAGCAGCAGCAGAAGCTCGATGCCGGCGGCGACAAAGTCAAACTGCAGAAGCACTACGCAGAGCTCAACAATGCACAGGTCGAAAAAGTGCAGCAGCTTGCCGACAAGTTCAACGCCGAGCTGAAAGCCTTCAAAGCCAAGCCCGCGGGCTGACGCCTCAGGCGCGCTGCCGATCGAATACGCCGGCGCGCGCGCGGTCGGTGGCGCGCGCGCGCCTTGCCAGCCAGTAGTACGCCGGGGCTGTGATCAGCAGGCCGACGATCCAGGACAGATCGGCGCCGCCGAGTGCTTTGGCGATCGATCCCTGGTAGAGCTTGTTGTCGATGAAGGGCAGCTGCACCAGGATCCCCAACAGGTAACAGCACACTGCCACGATGTTGACGCGGCCGTAGATCCCGCCGTCGTGGCGAAAGAACGCATCGACGTCGTAGTGTCCGTGGCGCAGCAGGTAGTAGTCGACCAGGTTGATGGCCGTCCACGGCACCAGCACGTAGAGCAGCAGCAGAATGAAATTCGTGTAGTTGGCGATGAATGAATCCTTGCCCAGCAGTGCCGCCCCCAGCGACAGCGCGAATAGCAGCAACGTCACCACGGTGCGCGCCTGTGCGCCCGGTGACCAGCGCGGCAGCAGCGTCTGGCCAAAGGTGAGAGTCGAGAGCACGGCGCAGTAGAGGTTCATGGCGTTGGCGGTCGCCACGCCAATGGAAAACACGATCAGAACCAGCGGTGCGATTCCGGTCGTCAGGATCGCAAGTCCCCGAACGATGCTGCGATCCGGCTCGATCAGTCCAACCAGGGCGCCGAGGATCATCGGCAACAGCGATCCGAGCGCGCAACCCCAATAGCTGGCCCAGAAAGCCGATCGCACCCCGGTGTCGGGCGGCAGGTAGCGCGAGTAATCGGAAACGTACGGTGCGTAGGCGATCTGCCACAAGGCGGCCACCGAGATGGTACCGAGAAATCCCGGCACGCCGTACTGGTTGCGCGTGGCGAAGTCCGACGGCAGCCCGTGAACGGCGATGATCCACACGAACGC
>Ga0181522_10000345_pt1 | contig 36173 bp, 34 predicted proteins | sample PEATcosm2014_Bin_27_FD_121103 | JGI IMG/M metagenome (GOLD analysis project Ga0181522, IMG submission 121103) | Peatland microbial communities from MTU Mesocosm Facility, Houghton, MI, USA - PEATcosm2014_Bin05_10_metaG | ecosystem: Environmental > Terrestrial > Soil > Wetlands > Peat | place...
CACTCTGGACCACTCAGGAGCTGGCTGTTGAGATGGGCCAGCCAGACATCACGGCCTACCTGAACCCGCTCCAGCGCTCGGGACTGATCCACCGCACCTCAGACGGACACGTCTTCGCCTCAAGAGCGAGCGTGCGCTTCGTCCAGCTCGTCGACCGCGCCGTCTGAGAGGTCACCCATGGACATCATCGAGCTTGGCCTTACCGCCGTCAGCCAGGCGGCCCTGGAAGCAGCCGGCCTGACCAACGTCGAGGACCTCGTCCGGCATCCCGCCGATGACCTGTTCTCAACGACCGCCCACATCGGCCCCTTCGAGCTGTTCGAGATCGTCTGCCGCCTGAGCGAACACGGCTACTCGCTGCCGCCAGTCAAGGGCGGCGCGACGCGGGTCGCCGATGAGCGCAACCGCGAGGCGCTGCGCCTGCGGATCATCGAAGGCCTGACACTCTCGGAAGTCGCGAACCAGATCGGCATCACCACCGAGCGAGTACGCCAGATCCTGCGCGCCTACTTCGGCCTGCGGATCACACCACCAGCAACACAGGCAGCCCGCCAACGACGGCGCCGCGCGACATGACGGGCCAGCACCAGGCGCAACTGGCCGCCTTCGGTCGACGCCTGCGCACCCTCCGCAAGCAACGCAACCTCTCCCAACACGAGCTCGCCCAGCAGACCGGCATGCGCGAATCCGAGATCAGCCGCTACGAGCGGGGAAGACGCGACCCCCAGCTGACAACGATCCTGCGCCTGGCACGCGGTCTGGAGGTGGCGCCGGGCGAGCTACTGGACCCCGCACCCGCCACCCGAACACAACCAATAAACACATAGTAATCACTTATGGCGCCGCTCTGATTACTTATCGCCCGGCAGTCGCAAGGTGGCACTTGTGCGAACCCGACTACTGAATAAGTCGATATCGGCTCAAGGCCCTGTGTCCGGCCTCTGACAGGGCCTTCGCATCCCTGGGGTGCGCTGTGTTGGACGGTCGCACGACCCGCCGCGCCCTCTGCCCGTACCGATTCGGACGACGAACATGCTGATCGATTAGTCTCCGCCGATCATGGCGGAGTACATCTTTGGCCGTCGGCTCGGGGTAGGGGCGTACGGGATCGTTGACGAGGCCGCGCGCATAGACAGCTCCGGCGAGATCGCCGAAGAAGGTCTCGTCCGTAAGCAGCTTGCTCCCCGCGTGGCAGGAAACCCTCAAGCCCTCGCTCGTTTCCAGCGCGAGGTGCGGATTGTCGACGAAATGCGCCATCCAAACATCATCCGCATCCTCGACCGAAACCTATCGGCTCACCCGCCCTGGTTCATCATGCCTCTCGCTGAGAGCGATCTCCTCACCGAGATCACGAGCGGCCGGCATTTGGATGCGGGCTGGGTGACTTCCTCATTTCGTGCCGTCCTCGCTGGAATGAGCTACGCCCACAAACAGCGACGCATCCACCGTGACCTCAAGCCGGAGAACATTCTGCGAGTGAGTGGAGTGCTTAAGATCGCCGACTTCGGGCTGGGAAAGAGCCTAGAGTCGGACGCACCGCAACTAACGGAGGACGACAGGTCTATGGGCACTTGGGCATACATGGCTCCGGAGCAGCGGGAAGACGCTGCTCGCGTCGGGCCGCCAGCCGATGTGTTCGCTCTCGGCAAGCTTCTCTTTCACATGGCAACGGGTCGCACGCCGCAGTTCGGTCTGCCGCCCTACTCAGAGATCACAGATCCATATAGGACCTTCGTTGAAAAGTGCACTGCGCAAGATCCTGTAGACCGCTACGCCAACGCAGTGGACGCGTACGCGGGCTTCCAGCTGCTGGCTGGCACCGACGGCGCTAGCCATGACGGCCGCCTTGAGGAACTCATCGCAGAATGGGATCACACTCCCCTTGGTGAGGACCACGAGGTCGTCGCGGCTATCGCCCGGTTTCTGGTAACCGAGATCGCCAACGAGCAGCTCTACTGGACCGCGTTCGCGCGCCTGCCGGACCAGCTACTGCAGCAGCTGATTCGCGATCACGCCAGCGAGTTCGACGAGATGCTGCGAGCGTACGACCAGCACACCCAAGGGTCGCTTCCGTTCGAGTACTGCGACGTAGTCGCAAATCTATATCGTCGCATCTATGGCTTGACACAAGCCGCGGAGCAAAAAGAACTCCTACTCGAGCGTCTAGTGTTGCTTGGCCCTACTCACAACCGTGGCCACGTCGGCGATGTCGTAGCCCGCATTCTCCAAGACACAACCGGCGATAGTGTTGTCGCGCTTGCTTCCCGCGTCATTGCGAGTCACCCGGAGGCAGCGATTTGGCTAGAGCCGTTCATACGGAATCGCAAGCTCCCGACGCCAATTTTGCGTGCTTTCGCATCCACCCGAGCACCTGTCGACGGCGACAGCCCATATTGAGCACTAACTCACCAGTACCCAATGCCGCACGGTGGTACCGTATATTGACGTCTCTCGGCTGAGTCGAACATAATGGTAATCAGCCTAAATACGCAAGCACGGGAGGAAGCGTAGTGGAAAAGCACGATTCCGGGGGCGGGAACCGGCGTTCCGGTGCGCCTCTGCCATCAACGGTTGCATCGCGCATGGCTGACATCATTGTCAGTCTACGTCGCAACAAAAGTCCGCTCGGGGTGATGCTGTCTGAGACATATACGGCGGGGCGTCTCGGCGAGGTCATGAGTGCGATTCTCGGCGGGGGCGATACGACCACGCGATACATCAAAGAGGGTCACCAGTACACAGGGGATAACCCCGCGCGACTCTGGCGTGCCGCGACCGTGGATGACGACTACCGGACCATCAGTTGGGGTATTCATCAGTTTCACGAACATTGGCATGCGATCCAGGCGCGCCTGACAGGACCGTACCACTACATCAGTATCGGCCCAGGCACCGGCGAGAAGGACCAAACGATCCTTCAGCACCTGCAACAAGAGGCCGGAAAGCAAACGATCGTCTACGTGCCGGTGGATATAAGTCGTGCACTGCTTCGGATCGGGGTCGACGTAGCGCTACGCGGTGTAAATCGCGACCGAGTGGAAGTCTTGCCGGTGGAACTCGACATTACAAACCCAGGCGCAGTTGGCGCCTTGCGCTTGGTGCTCCAGCGCCTGTCACAGGACGCGAACCTTCTCATTTCTCTGCTCGGCAACACGCTGGCCAACTTTAGAGACGACCGGCAAATGCTCAAGAATATCTCCCAGTTGCTTGGATCCGAGCGCGATTTGTTGTTTCTTGAACTCGCGACGACGAAGGATGCCACACGCAGCCTCGCCGCGCAGGCGGCACGCGAATATGACAACAGCAAATCCTTCAAGGGCTTTTGCATGGCGAGCTTGGCCGAATACACCGACCTAACCGAACGCAAGGGCAACGTAGAATGCGTCGGCGAGCTAGGGGCCACTGATGTCCTGCGTATCACGACTCGCTTTCGGGCTCACAAGAAAACGCGCGTGCGTGTGCAAACTGGCGAGGATTTTACGCTCGATGCGAATGAGGCCATCGACTTGCTGCTGTCACGAAAGTACACGCAGACGGCGATTGACGGGCTTCTCGATGGACTAAGGCAGGTAGAGGCTGAAACCGCGAATTTTGAGGACGGGTTTGGAATCGCAATGTATCTAATGGGTAAGCGGCTCGGACGCCAGCGTAAATAGCGCAGGCACCGTCGGCAAGCGCCGACTGTGCGACGTAGCAGCCCATCAGCGTCGGTCCTATTGGGAAGCGCAGCCAGCGATTGGAATTCCGTGGGCTTCGACATACTTGTAACGCTCAGGGAGCGAGCTTACGCGATGTGGGGGTTGGTCTGCGTGACGAGCCCATGCTTTGCCACTCGGCGTACGGTAGTAGAGGATGGTTTCATCGATATACTTACCTACACTGGGATAGTCCTTCGCAGGCGCGGAGAGATAGAGTTCGAAACAGCCAGATAGAGCCGTATAGCGATTGGTCTGTCCGTCGGGCCATCTGACTAGATCGTCCGTAATCGGCAGCCGTCCGTAGTTTCCGATATAGAACTGCAACCGCGATTCGCCGGTGGTCGGAGTGATCACGGTGCCATCAAAGTTGATGAGTAGGGCTTCCGCAAGTGCGGCTTGGCGAGCTTGATTTGCGGACTGCATCTGTGCCGTCGATTTGGATTCCTGAATGCTCCACACGGACACTGCAAGAGCCGCTACCGAAACGAGCGCCGTAGCGTGGGTGAGACGCACCTTCTTTCGCAAACCTCGAAGTTTCGAGACTGCCATCGTCAAATTGTAGGGTACGGTGTCATCGGGAGCTGACAATGCCGCTTGTGCGACATCGAAACCAAGCCCGGCGAGATGCTGTTGGCCGACAGGCGTTGCGCGTCAATGCAGCGGCGCGCTCCTGAGCGCGTGAGCCTCAAGGAGTGCGACGATCTCGGATGAGCTGCCGTACCCAGCTTGCACCCAGCGACGAAGGGTCTCTCGTAGAAGATCCTCAGTCCGGCTCACGATCTCTCGGGCGGACTCATACCGTTTTGCGCGCGATTCAACGGGCACTCCATGCACGATCGTAGATCGCAGACCGTATGAGAGGCCGATGAAGTCGCGGATCTCCTGCCGATCGCGGGGATCGTTGGCGCAGAGCAGCGCCAGACGTAGTGCTACTCGGTAAGCAATGGCTCCGCGGTCTTTGTGGGTCGAAAAGAGAGCCTCAAGCGCTATCCATGCATCAACAAGACGGTCGTCATCGCGGATGCGTGCATCGCAGAGATTAAAGCGCTGAACCGCAAACATGAGAGCATCGTCCTCGGGACGGGCGGCGAGTTGTTCGACCCACTCGCGCATTTGTCGGGCCGTTGCGCCATCGATTACGACAGCAGTTCCTGCCTGTGCGCGCCATGTGTGCTCCAGCGCCGACCGATCCTGCTGAAGGATCGACCCTGCCCCTCGGCCAAAGCTCTCAAGCATAGGAGGCCCTTGAGCCCACAGAAGCGGAGCAACAAGGCGCCGTGCTCCAAACACACGAAAAGCGGTGAGGACGCGATCGACCTTCTCTGCGAGCACTGGCATGGTCGGCCAGCTGTCCCTGTCTCGCTCAAAGCTGAGTTCGAGGACGGCGTCAAATCCGCGCACCGCCAGCGCATCGTCGGCTGAGAGCGTTGCAAGTTGCGGTGCTCCAGGTCCGTGCGTCGCCCAAAGATGCTGCTTGAAGTCGTCATCCGCCACGCGGATTGTCGTGTTCTCGGCGAGAATGTGCGGCCCGTCGACAACCGAGACACCTCTGAGAGGTGCCTGTAGTCTCCAGGCGCACCGCTCAGTGGCGAGAAAGGCCTCAAGGTTCGCTATTGCGGTGCCGATCGCAGCCTCTCGCGTTGCCCCCTCGTGGCAGGCTCTAACAACCTGTGCCGCAGTACCAATCAGAGCGACACTCGCTCGGCTGCTGATCTTTTGTTCGGGAGAGCGACCAACAAGTTCGCTCAACCATTGTAGCCCGGCGTCTTGGGCAAGCGCGAGCATAGCTTCGTTGGCGAGAGTCACCGCCGCATGGTCTTCTAGAAGCTCATCGGCGCAACGTCGCGTGTGAAGTACAACATCGATGTCGACGGCTGACGTGTATCCGGTTCCTTCCGGCCGAGTCGCCATCACCGGCCGTAGAACAATTGGGCATTCTCCGCGGTCGATTCGGCTGAGAGCCAGATCCACAGGGCGAGCGAGCGCATCGATAACTTTCTTGCGATTCTCGGGTGTCAATGGGTAAACAGTGGTGGCGTGATACGGACAACAACCATGATCGCCTTGTCGTTCAGGCTCGCGCGAGCGGATGCTAACTGAATCTCGTAACGAGGTCCACAGAGCTAAGCCGGAGGGGTGGCTCAATCGTGCAAAGGCGCACCGAGCGCAGGAAACCGACATTCGACACAAGCTCCAGCGCTCTTGGTCCGGTCACCTGTATTGCGACCGGGCACGCCAGCATCTCCAGCAGTGCTCTAGGGACCTTCTCTAGGTTCGCAGGTCGTGTCGACGCCCCCGATGGTCGGGATGTCTGGATGCCACGTCCCGATCGCCGAGTCGAATCGAAACGGCGGGGGTGAAGTGGCCGCTTGCCACCTCGCGTCGAGTCGGTGTCTCCGTCCGTCTAGGTCAATCATCCGGCTCTGTGTCTCAGGCACCGCCTTAAGGACTACCCGCCGGGGCATTCGTCGTTGCAGGAGCTGACTACCCGCCGAAATACTCGTTCGCCAGCGGTCTCTTTGGTGGTGGCCTAAAGAAGTTGATACCGCCCGTGCCCGAGCCTGACAACCTGCGGCCGTGGGCCCTTCGCGTTCTGACTCAGCCACACGTACACCGACGATTTCGGCACCGACATACCAAGCCGATCCTCAACGGCTGCGTAGATGTCTAGGACCCGTATCGGCCCATCGGCTTCGGTGAGTACGCGCTGGATGGTTCGGGGGACCAAGCCATTACGGAGCTTCCGGTCAGGTCGCCCCGACGGCCTTGGCTGACCGGGCGAAGCAGCTAGCCGGTCTAGCTCCTCAGACAGTCGTCGGAGCCGCTTCTGGACCTCGGGGTTCGAGTAGCTTCCAAGCAGGCCCATTCGTTCCCTTCGCGATCTAGATACCGAAGATAAGCGCGATGGCCTCATCGACGGACTGCAGCTCGCCCGCATCGAGACGCCCTGCCGAGCGTCCCAGGCGCCCAGGGTCAACGACAGTCGTCTGCTCGACAAGGATGCGCGTCCGGGTGCCGTCAAGTTCGATTACCGGCCGGAAGCTAGCTGGCCGTGCGCTCGTGGAGGTCGGCGAGACGAGCACGGTGCTCAGCGCCAGGAACTCGTCGGCCTGAACCACCACCGCATAGCGAGCGCCTCGCTGCTCTCTGCCTCGTATCGCGCGCGGAGCAGGCAGGCGAAATACCTCGCCGCGGACCACTTCAGTCGGTGGGCTCCGGTGCGAGCTCCGCCATCTGTTCGCGGACGATCCGCATCTCCTCTCGGTCGCCCTCGTCGGCTGCCAGCTTTCGCACCTCCGCGGCGATCGAGGAACGAGCCCGGCGTCTCGCCGCGGCCTCGCGCAGGGCCGTACGTACAGCCTCGGAGTCGCTCAGCCCGTCGTTGCGGATGACGCTGAGCGCAGCGGCAGAGCTGTCGTCCAAACGCACGTGGAGAGAACGGCTCATGTTCGCCACCGTAGCACGAAACATGCTACGCGATCGTGTTCGCCGTGCAGCCCAGGCGGGGTCGGCGCACCGCCAGCTCGGCTAAGCCGCGACCCGCTCAGCCAGGCTCGCCGCCCCAACATCCCTGCCCCGCGAGAACTCGATCCCTGCATCCTCCAGGGATCCCCGCCGCATCAGCCGCACGTCCAGGGGGTAATTCTGGCTCAGCCGCCAGGGCGCCACCGCACCCTGCTTCGGCAGCTCGTGCAGCGAGCGCATCACGTAGCCGGATTTGAGGTCCAGGAAGGGCTCCCTCGCCACCGTCGGCCCGGGCGCAAGCGGCATGCACCGCTCGTAGCCGTTGTCTCGCATGTGGTTGAGCAGGCGGCAGACGTATTCGCTGACGAGGTCGGCCTTCAAGGTCCAGGAGGAGTTCGTGTAGCCGAGCGCAAGGGCCAGGTTGGGGATGCCGCTGAGCATCATGCCCTTGTAGCCGACCGTGTCGGACAGGCTCACCTCGCGTCCGTCGACGCCGATCTCGATGCCTCCGAGCGCCATCAGGTTCAGTCCCGTCGCTGTCACGATCACGTCAGCCGGCAGCTCCTCGCCGCTCGACAGCCTGATCCCGTCCTCCGTGAAGGACTCGATCGTGTCCGTCACGATCGAGGCTTCTCCCGAGCGGACGGCGTCGAACATGTCCCCGTCGGGCACGAAGCACATGCGCTGGTCCCACGGGTCGTAGTCGGGCTCGAAGTGCCTGTCGACGTCGTAGCCGGCCGGCAGCTGGCTCTGCACGCCCTTGCGCAGCAGGTTGCGCATGGCGCGCGGGGCGCTGCGGCTCAGCTTGAACAGGGCCATCGCCATCAGCACGTTCTTCCAGCGCACCAGCGCGTAGGCAGCCTGATCGGGCAGCCAGCGCCTGGCCATGTCGGCGATCGGGTCCCGCGCGGGCACCCGCAGCACGTAGCTGGGCGAGCGCTGCAGCATCGTCACGTGGGCCGCCTGCGGGGCCATCGCGGGGATCAGGGTCACGGCCGTCGCGCCGCTGCCGATCACGACCACCCGCTTGCCGGCGTAGTCGAGGTCCTCCGGCCAGTGCTGGGGGTGGACGATCCTGCCGCGGAACCGCTCGCGGCCCTCGAAGCTCGGCGTGTAGCCCTCGTCGTAGCGGTAGTAGCCCGTGCATCCGTAGAGGAACCTGCAGCGGAGCTGCGAGCGCTCCGCTGTCTCTTCAGGGCCGGCGTCGGTCCGCTCCAGCTGCACCGTCCAGCGGCTGTCCTCGCTCGACCAGTCGGCGCTCGCGACCCTGGTGTTGAAGGTGATGTGGCGATCGACGCCGTTCTCCCGGGCCGTCTCGCGCACGTACTCCCTGATCGACTCGCCGTCAGCGATCGACTTGGCCTGCTTCCAGGGCTTGAAGGAGTAGCCCAGCGTGTACATGTCCGAGTCCGAGCGGATGCCCGGGTAGCGGAACAGGTCCCAGGTGCCGCCGATCGCCTCCCTTGCCTCCACGATCGCGTACGTCCGCTCGGGGCACTGTCGCTGCAGGTGGCAGGCAGCACCGATGCCCGACAGGCCGGCGCCGACGATCAGGACGTCGACCTCCTCGCTTGCCGTGGTGACGGTGGCAGGCCGCGGACTCTCCACGCCCAAAGCCTACCAACACCCTGTTGAGGATGTCAACATGCTGTTGACGAGCGGGCAGGGCGATGGCTATATTCGAGCGAGATGCCTGCTGCCACAGCCAAGACGGGCCGCTCCCGCCGCGCCTCGCGGGTCAGCGCCGAGGAGCGCGAGACGGCGATCCTGGCGACGGCCGAGCGCCTCCTGGAGGAGCGCTCCCTGCAGGACATCTCGGTCGACGACCTGGCGCGAGGGGCCGGCATCTCCCGGCCGACCTTCTACTTCTACTTCCCCTCCAAGGACGCCGTCTTCCTGACCCTCATCGACAGGCTCGTCGAGCAGGCCAACGCCGGACGGGCCGACCTGCTGGAGCGGCTGCCCGAGGACCCTGCGACGCGCTGGCGGGAAGGCCTGAGCGTCTTCTACGAGACCTTCGGGGCCCACCGGGCGGTCGTCAGGGCCGGCGATCAGCTGCGGATGGGCAACGCCGAAGCCCGGGAGCTGTGGACCGAGGTGATGGAGAGCTGGGTCGCCGACGCCGCTGCTGCGATCGAGTCAGAGCGCGCCCGCGGCGCAGCCCCGGCCGGCGTCGCCGCCAGGGACCTGGCCATCGTCCTCATCTCGATGAACGAGCGCGTCCTTCACGAGACCTTCGCCGAGGGCCGTCCGGCGGTGCCCGAGGAGTCCGTCATGGACGTCCTGCTGTCCGTCTGGATGAGCGCCATCTACGGCGGTCCGCCGCCGAAGCCCGGCAGCGTCGGCCCCGAGGGCGCTTCTTCCTGAGTCGCCGCCTGCGCCCACGTCACCGAGAAGCCGCCCAGACTCGTGAACGTCTGGGAGGGAGTCGCGCTGACGAGGATCCGTTCCAGGGCTCCCCGCGACCCGGTCACGGCGCCGGCGCCCGACTGCTGCAGGAGCAGCTCCGTCGTCGGCCAGGTCCCGCTCTGCAAAGGCCTCGTCACGCCCGCGGCCGTGGCCGTCGCGCTCGTGAACGTCACCGTGCCGAAGTCGGCCAGAGACAGCGTGCGGCAGGAGCCGCTCGTCGAGCAGGTGGAGGGCGCCTCGACGATCCAGTCGGCCGAGCTCACGTCCTTGCTCGCCAGGCGCACGGTCCTGGAATAGGAGGCGCCAGTGGTCACGTCGGCGACGCGCAACGTCGCATCCCGCCGGATGACCGTGACGGACGCCTTGATCTCATCGCCCGGGCGCACCGCCATGTGAATCGAGCGCGAGGCAGCCGGCAGCAGCTCCAGCCAGGCCGAGTAGTGGGCCGCCCCGGCGCTGCTGCAGTCCGCCTCCGTGCCGATCTGCTCCAGGCCCGTGGCGTTGGTCCTGTAGCCGCCCAGGCCCACCCAGACGGCCGAGTACGCCGTCCGGCCGGTCGCGCAGGTGGCAGTCGGGACCGTCCAAGCTCCCGAGACGCTGCGGAAGGCCTTCACCGTCGCGCTCGTGCGCGCCACGTACCCCGACCAGTTGTCGCTGATCAGGGTGGAGGCGCCCGCCGTCGCGGGGATCGCGCCGGCAAGGGCCGCGAGGGCGATGGCGAAGGTGACGCTGTGTCGCCGTCCGGTCATGGGCACAGCCTCGCTGCCACGCCTGAGCGGACGCTTGGAGCCTGCTAAGGAGTTCGTATTAAGCGCTGGGGGCGGGGCCGTCGCCCCCAGCCGCCGTCAGGCCCAGCAGCGTCCGGCGCCCCTCCTCGGTCCAGATGACCTGCTCGCGCCCGGGGCCGACGCCGATCAGGGTCACGGGCGCGCCCGTGTGCTCGGCGATGAAGTCCAGGTACTCGCGGGCCGCCTGGGGCAGGTCCGCGATCGTCCTGCACTCGCCCAGGTCCTCCTTCCAGCCGCCCAGCTCCGTCAGTGCGGCGTGGGTGTGGTGCAGGACCGTCTGGTGGTAGGGGAAGTCCTCGAAGGTCGCCCCGTCCGCGTTCCTGTAGCTCGTGCAGACCTTGATGCGCTCGAAGCCCGAGAGCACGTCCAGCTTGGTGATGGCCAGGGCGCTCATCGTGTTCAGGCGGGACGCGTAGCGCAGGGCGACCAGGTCCAGCCAGCCCGTGCGGCGGGGCCTGCCCGTGGTCGTGCCGAACTCGCCGCCCCGTCGGCGGATCGTCTCGCCCATCTCTTCGTGCAGCTCGCTGGGGAAGGGCCCGGCGCCGACCCGGGTCGTGTAGGCCTTGGCGATGCCCCAGACCTCCTCGATCGCTTTGGGGCCGATGCCGCTGCCCACGCAGGCCGCCCCCGCCAGGGGGTTGGAGGAGGTCACGAAGGGATAGGTGCCGTGATCGATGTCGAGCATCGCCCCCTGGGCGCCCTCGAGGATCACGTTGCGGCCCTCGTCGAGCATCTCCCACATCAGCTTGGCCGTGTCCGCGATGTGCTGCTCCAGACGATGGCCGAAGGTCAGGTATTCCTCGGTCATCGTGTGCAGGTCGAGCGTCGGGTCCTTCTCGAAGGGACGCAGCGACAGGCGCTTGGGCTCCATCGCCGCCACGATCTTCTTCTTGAGGATCTTCTCGTCGAGGAGGTCCTGCACGCGGATTCCCAGGCGGGCAGCCTTGTCGGCGTAGCAGGGGCCGATGCCGCGGCGGGTCGTGCCGATCTGCAGCTTGCCCAGCTTGGCCTCGCCGGCAGAGTCCAGCAGCAGGTGGTAGGGCATGATCAGGTGGGCGTTGGCCGAGATGCGCAGCCCGCTGACGTCGACCCGGCGGGCCCGCAGCGCGTCCAGCTCCTCGATCAGCACCCGCGGGTCGATCACGACGCCGTTGCCGATGACGCAGCGCTTGCCCGGGTAGAGGATGCCGGAGGGGATCAGGTGCAGCTTCCACTCCTCCTTTCCCCGCACGATCGTGTGGCCGGCGTTGTTGCCGCCCTGGAAGCGCACGACCGCGTCGCCGTGCTCGGCGAGCAGGTCCGTGATCTTGCCCTTGCCCTCGTCGCCCCACTGGGCGCCGACTATCACTATCCCCGGCATGAGCAGTGCAGTTTAGGGCCAGGCAGCCGCGCCTTCAGCGGGCGGGACCTGCCGCTCCCTGCTGGCGGACCAGTCGCTCCAGGCGCCTGTCTTCCTCGCGCTGGCGACGGTCTTCGCCGAACAGCGGCAGCGGATCGCCGCACATCTCCGTCAGCCTGGAGGTCGTGCGGGCGCCGATCTGCTTCGCCAGCTCGTCCGGCTGCAGGTTGGTCGTGACGATGATCGACCGCTCGTCCTCGTAGCGCGTGTTGACGATCGAGTAGAGCTGCTCGAGCACCCAGTCGGTCTGGTTCTCCGCGCCGAGGTCGTCCAGGTGCAGCAGGTCGACCTCCGCCAGCTGGTCCAGGAAGCCCAGCAGGCCCCCATCCCGGGACATCGACTCCCTGATCACGTTCAGCAGCCGCGGCAGCGAGTAGATCGCGGCCGATCGTCCAGCGTCCAGGGCGGCTTTGGAGACCAGCATGGCCAGCAGCGTCTTGCCGGTGCCGACGTCGCCGATGATCCACAGCCCCTTGCCTTTGTCCAGGTTCTCGCCGATCCGCGAGGCGAACCGCTGGGCCGCCCGCACCTGCACTCCGAAGGCAGCCAGGTCCGGTTCTCCCAACAGCCGCTCGAAGGAGTGCTCGCGGTAGCGGCTGGGGATGCGCGCCTCCAACCGGGCCGCTCTGCGCTGGGCTATGCGGCTCGGGCGGCAGCGGCAGTCGCTGGCCGTGTTGGTCGACTCGTCGACGACGAAGCCGCTGCCGTCGCACAGGCCGAAGGGGCAGCGGTCCTCGCGCGGCTGGCCTCGCTGCGCGCTCAGCAGCTCCAGGTCGGGAATGCCGCCCTGCTCGTATTCGCCTGGCTGTGCCATCAGGCGTAGCGCTCCCCGGCGTAGTTCATGAACTTCGGGTACTCCTTCTGGAAGGTCAGGGTGACTTTCCCGACGGCCCCGTTTCGATGCTTGGCGATGATCAGGTCGGCCTCGCCGGGACGTTCGGAGTCCTCCTCGTAGTACTCGTCGCGGTAGATGAACATGACCAGGTCGGAGTCCTGCTCGAGGTTGCCCGACTCGCGCAGGTCCGACAGCTGGGGGATCTTCGGGGAGCGCGTCTCCACCGCGCGGGACAGCTGGGACAGGGCGATCACGGGCACGTTCAGCTCGCGGGCCAGGATCTTCAGCCCCCGGCTCAGCTCGCCCACTGCCGTGACGCGGGAGTCGTAGCGGCTGTCCGTGCGCATCAGCTGCAGGTAGTCGACGATGATCAGGCCCAGGCCGTCCTCGCACTGGGAGTGCAGGCGCCTGGCCTTGGCGCGGATCTCCAACATCCCCACGTCGCTGGAGTCGTCGACCCACAGCGGCGCTTCCGCCAGGCGCTGGCTGGCCGCCAGGATCTTCGGCCAGCGCTGCTCGGCGACGCGGCCCTTGCGCAGCTCCTGGCCCTTGATGCGGGCCTGGGAGGCCACGAAGCGCTGGGCCAGCTCGGCCTCCGCCATCTCCAGGGAGAACAGCGCCACGGGCTTGCGGTGTTCCACGGCAGCGTTCTCGGCGATATTGCAGACCAGGGCGCTCTTGCCCATCGCCGGACGGGCCGCCACGATGATCAGGTTGCCCGGCTGGAAGCCGCCCGTGATCTCGTCCAGGTCCTTGAAGCCCGACGGCGTGCCCGTCAGGGACGTGCTCTCCAGGGACAGCCGGTGGAGCTTGTCGAGCTCGTCGTGCAGCACCTCCTCGATCGCCCTGAAGTCCTTCTGGCGGTCGTCCCGAGCCACCTCCAGCATCGCCTTCTCGGCCTGCTCGACCAGCTCCCGCGGGGCCGCCTCGTGGGAGATGACGCTCTCCTGGATCGTGTAGGAGGTGCGCAGCAGCCGTCGCAGCAGGGCGTTCTCGCGAACGATCTGGGCGTAGCGTCGGGCGTGCCCGGCGGCCGGGACGACGCCCGTCAGCTCGTCCACGGCGGCCTGCCCGCCGGCCGCCTCCAGCTTGCCCGTCTGGCGCAGGCGGTCGGTCACCGTCAGCACGTCGACCGGCTCGCTTTCGTTGTAGAGAGCCAGCATCGCCTCGTAGATGGCCGCGTGACGGTCGCGGTAGAAGTCCTCCGGGCGCAGGCCCTCCTCGATCACGAGCGCGTACAGCGAGCGGTCCGACAGCAGGATCGCGCCCAGGACCGACTGCTCCGCCTCCAGGTTGTGGGGCGGCGTCAGGGGGCCCGCGGCGGCGCCGTTGGCTGTTGCGATCGCGCTCATGGCACGGCCGAGTGTAGGGTCGTCACGGCCCCCGTCCACAGGCCGTTCCCGCAAATCGCGGCACTAAAAGACGTAGCCGAGACGAAGTCGCGCTTCACGAACACATGTTCGCAGCACTCGGAGACGGACGCTCCCGCCCGCCCCCGCAGCTCCCCTATTTCTTGGCGACCACCATCGTCTTGACGGTCGCGCTTACGCCCTCGACGACGTCCACCACGACCATGTATGTGCCGACGTTCTTGATCGGCTCGGGCAGGTGCACGTTCTTTTTCTCGATCCGCAGCCCGCGGGCTTCGCGGATCGCCGTGGCTATGTCCTGGGCCGTGACCGAGCCGAACAGCCTGCCGTCGGCGCCCGCCTGCTGGGGGATCGTCAGGACCGTGCGGTTGAGCAGGTTGACGTTCTCCTGGGCTTTCTCGACCGCTTCGCGGGCCATCCGCTCCGCCGCCGCCTGGCGCTGGCGGACGGTCTCGATGGCCCCCTTGGTCGCCGGCTGGGCCAGCTTGCGCGGGATCAGGTAGTTGCGAAGGTAGCCCTTGGAGACGTCGACGACGTTGCCCTGCTCGCCGAGCTGCTCGACGTCCTTGAGGAGGATCGCTTCAGGCATCGCTGCTCCCGTCAGTCCCGGCCGCGGCGGCCGCCGCTGGGACTGTCGTCGCGGCCGCCCTCGTTGACATAGGGCAGCAGGGCAAGCTCACGGGCCCGCTTGACGGCGCGGGCTATCTGCACCTGATGGCGGCGGCAGGAGCCGGTGATCCGCCGCGAGCGGATCTTGCCCTTCTCGGAGATGAACTTGCGCAGGGACGCGACGTCCTTGTAGTCGACCTGCTCGACCTTGTCCCGGCAGTGCTGGCAGGGCTTGCGCCGGCCGCTGCCCGGACCGCCCCGCTTCTCGCGGCGGCGTACCGGCTTGCCCCGGCCACGTGACTTGGCCATCAGGCCTCACCCCGTGACGGGCGCTCGGAGCCGCGCGCATTCATGCAAATCACAAAGACCTCGCTGTATGGCTAGAACGGAATGTCCTCCTCGGAGGCCGAGCCTCCGACCGGTGCGGTCTGGAAATCCCCTTCGTCTACCGGGATGTCGCTGCCCCTGGAGCCCCCGTTGCCGGCGAACCCGCCCCCACCGGAGGCTTCGTCGCGCGACCCAAGGAACTGCACCGAGTCGGCAATGATATCGATCGTCTGGCGTTTTGCGCCGTCCTGGGCCTCCCACTCGCGCCAGTCCAGGCGACCGTCGATCGCGACAGGGCGTCCCTTGGCCAGGTAGCGGGCTGCGTTCTCGCCCTGCGCGCCCCACACCTTGACGTTGAAGTAGTTGGGCTTGTCGACCCATTCGCCGGAGCTCTGGTCCTTGCGACGGGCGTTGCAGGCGATCCGCAGCTCGCACACCGAGGTGCCGCTGGGGAGCGAGCGCAGCTCCGGGTCCGTCGTCAGGTTCCCGGTCAGCACGACCCTGTTGATGTTCGTTCCAGCCACGACTCCTCTTCCTTTCGCGCTTGTTTGCCCGGCATCCATGGGCTGAGCACCAACGTGGGAGTCTAGAGCCGCTGCCGCACGGAGCCGTGCGGCTTCCCGCTCATTGCGGGGAACGCCTGCCGCGGGGGGCCGTCCGGAACACGTCGTCCCAGTAGGGGGCGCTGATCCCGAAGCCCTTGGTGTCGTCCTGGAAGTGGTGGCGCATGTGGCGCTCGCGCAGCCAGCGCCCCAGCCGCCCCCGCGGGCGGAAGTGGTGCAGGTAGTAGTGCATCATGTCGTAGACCAGGTAGCCCGCGAAGAAGCCGGCGCCGAGGGCGGGCGCGTAGGTCGAGCCCGCCAGCAGGTAGAGGATCCCGAACACGACCGCGGCCAGGGGGATGCTCACGGCCGGCGGCATCACCAGCCGCAGCGGGTCGTTGGGGTGGTCGTGGTGGACGCCGTGGATGATCCAGTGCAGGCGCGCCCCCAGCCCGTCCTCCGGTTCGAAGTGGAAGACGAGGCGGTGCAGCCAGTACTCGAACAGCGTCCACAGGGCATAGCCGGCGGCCGCCAGGCCCGCGAAGCCAGGCACGCTGACTTTGCCCAGGCCCCAGACGGAGAGCACTGCGATCGCCGGCACGAAGACGAGCACCGGCACCATCGGGTGGACCCGCGAGAGCGCGTCCAGCAGGCGCGACTCGAACATCGGCGGTGAGGCACGCAGCACGTCTGTCCGCTTGACGGCTCCGTCGGTCATGTCTTCGGTCCAGTCCATCGCTGCCGATCGATCTTATTACCTGGAGGGTTGATTCCACGGCGGTGCGCCGTGGGATTGCGAGCCTGGCCTTCGCCGGCCCCGCCCTGGGGGCCACGGCGTGCGCTCAAGCGAGCTCTGGCACTGCGTCCGGCTCGGGAGCCTCGGGCGTCTCCGCGACCGAGGTCTCCGAGACCGGTGACTCCGATGCCGGGGACTCGGCACGACGGCCGGCTGCGCCCATGTCCGGCGGCGCCGGCGTACCGGGAGCCAGCTTGACGATCCTGAAGCGCAGCACGTCGTCGGTGATGCGCAGGGTGTGGTCGAGATCGGCCAGCAGCTGCTTGGCGGGGGCGTGGAACTGCAGCAGGTGGTACTCGCCGTTGGCGTGGCGATCGATCGGGTAGCTCAGCGGCCGCTCGCCCCAGCTCTCCTGGCTGACGAGCTGCCCCTGGGCCTCGATCGCGCTCACCGCGTCGGAGACGATCTTGGCGCGCGCCTCCTGCTCGGCCTGGGGGTCGAGCACCAGCACGAGGTCGTATGTCGGCTCAGCGGCTGTCATATGCTCGGGGAAGAGTAGCGGGTCAGGCGCCCTTGGCGCGGATGTCTGCCAGCTGCTCGTCGATCCAGTCGCCCGGGTCGCGCGACGTCACGATCGCGACCAGTCCGCTGCGCCGCCTTGCCCGCTCGTCCTCGCCCATCGTCAGAGCCCGGTAGATCGAGTCGGCCAGCTCCTGGATGTCGAAGGGGTTCACCGACAGGGCGTACTCACCCAGCTCCTCGTGGGCGCCCGTGTTCTCCGAGAGGATCGAGACGCCCTCGCGCTGGTTGACGAGCGGGCCCTCCTTGGCGACCAGGTTCATGCCGTCGAACATGGCGTTGACCAGCAGCACGTCGTAGTGGCGGTAGGCAGCCATCGCCTCCAGCAGGTTGTCGCGCAGCTTCAGCTGGATCGGCATCCAGTCGGGCGTGCCGTGACGGTGGTTGACGACGGCCACCAGCGCCTCGATCCGCTCCAGGTACTCGGCGTACTGGGGCACGTCGGTGCGGGAGGGCATCATCTGGGCCAGGAAGGTGACCCGCTCGGAGAACTCCGGGTGCTGCTCCAGGAACAGGTCGAAGGCCGAGAAGCCGCGCAGCACGTTCTTCGACAGGTCGGCCCGGTCGACGCGCAGGATCAGGAAGTCGCGCCGACGGCGCAGCAGCTCCCGTTCGTACTCGTCGACCTGCTCCCCCTGGGATATCTGCAACGTCGCCCGGTGGTCGATCGGCAGCGGGTATGCGCGCACCCACACCTCGCGCTCGCCGAAGCGCACGACCCCCTGCTCGAAGTCGACGTCCAGCTCCATCAGGTCGTGGCAGCACTGCAGGAAGTTGTGTCTGTAGGAGCGGGTGTGAAAGCCGATGATGTCGTTGGCCAGCAGGCCCCTGAAGATCTCCCCGCGGATGCTCGTCGGCAGCACCCGCCAGGCGTCCGGCTGGGTCCAGGGGATGTGGATGAAGTGGTGCAGGAACGCATCGGGGCGTGCCCGGCGGACCAGGGCCGGCAATGTGTAGAGGTGGTAGTCGTGGATCATCACGACCGGCTCGGAGGCCTCCTCGATCTCTTCCACGACGGCTCGGGCCAGGTCCTCGTTGACGACGTTGTAGCCGTACTCGAAGGCCTCCATCTCCTCGCGGCGGATGTCCGGGGCGTTGGAGAGGTCCCACAGGTAGTGCTGGATGAACCACAGCATCGGGTTGGCGAAGACGTTGTAGAAGCGGTCGTAGGCGTCGGGGTCGCTGACGACCAGGCGCACCTGGTACTCGCCGCCGTCCGGCGAGCGCACCGGGAAGGCCCGGCCGGCGTTGCGCTGGGAGACCTCCGCGTCGTGGTCGTTCATGGCCGAGGCGATCCAGGTGACTTCGCGGTGGGAGGCCAGGCCCGTCAGGGCCGTGACCAGCCCGCCCGTGCCCCGCTGCACCTCGCCGTCGGCCTGGAAGGTGACCGGACCGCGGTTGCTGACCAGCACGAGCGGTGTCCGCTGTGCCGGCACTCCTCTCAGGACTCCAGCAGGCGGCCGAAGATGCGCAGGTAGTCGCGCAGGTAGCGTGGCGTCAGGAAGTGGGTCCTGACGTGCTCCTTGCCGGTTCGCCCCAGCCTGCGCCCCAGCCCCGGGTCGCCGATGATCTCCAGCGTCCGCTGCGCGCACTGCTCGACGCTCGAGACGAGGAAGCCGGAGGTGCCGTCCTCGATCTGCAGCGGGATCCCGCCGACGTCGCCGCCGATGAACGGGCGGGCCTTCCAGATCGCCTCCGAGACGGTCAGGCCGAAGCCCTCGCGAGTGGACTTCTGGATGACCACGTCGGCATGGGACTGGAAGGCGTTGACCTCGATCGCCCCGACGTTGTTGAAGTTGTTGAGGATGTGCACGTCCGGGTCCCCGTCGGCGTGGGCGATCGTGGCGTTGAAGAAGTCCCAGCCCTCGGGGTCGTCGCTGGCCATCGAGCCGACCAGCGCCAGCTGCATGTCGGGCAGCTGCTCCTTGACCTGACGGTAGGCGTCGATCACCCCCAGCGGGTCCTTCCAGGGGTCGAAGCGGGAGACCTGGCACATCAGGGGACGATCGATGTCGATCCCGAACTGCCCGCACACGAAGCTCGCGTCCTCGGGCGAGAGGGCCATGTTCTTGGGCGTCAGCGGGTCGATCGCCGGGGGCACGATGTTGACGTTGCCGCCCATGCCCGCCGGAACGTAGTCCTGCATGTGGAAGAGGCTCTCCGGGTAGTCCTCGATGTAGGGCATCAGCTGGGCGATCGTGTCCGGGTTGGGCGTGGACAGGTCGATGTGGCAGCGCCACAGCCAGCCCTTGGCCTTCTCCGGGACGAGCTTGTAGAGCCCGGCAGGCTGGGGGTCGTGGATCAGGCACACGTCCCAGCCGTCGGAGAGCTCGCGGGCGTTCATCTCGTTGAAGCGCTTCCACGTCGCCCACTGCTCGGAGTCGAGGTCCTGGGGGGCGCCCTGCAGGGCGTTGTGCATCAGCTTGGTCGCGTTGAAGAACTCTTCGCGGCCGTAGATGACGTGCCACTCGCACTCCAGGCCGACGTCGCGCATCAGCGGCACGAGCGTGTAGAGGATCTCCGAGACGCCGCCGCCGAAGGCCGTCGCGGAGACGTGCACGACCCGCTTGCCCTGCAGCGGCTCCGCCAGCTCGCGGATCTCGGCGATCAGGTCGCGGCCGCAGATGTGGGTGTAGTCGGCGAGGCTCTTGTGGGCGACTGCGACGGGCTGGAGCACGCGGCGGCACGATATCTGAACGCTCCACGGGGAGCCGCTGGGCGGACTATGGTCTAGGGGCATGCTCAACGGCCGCCTCTACCGCGCGGCGATGCTGCCCGTCCTGCTGGCGCTGGGGATCGCCGCCTTCTCGCTGGGCACGCGCCCCGCCCCGCAGACCTCTACGCTCGCCCCCGACGCCTTCGAAGGCGAACGGGCGCTGGCCGAAACGCGCTCGCTGGCGGCCCGCTACCCCGACCGCCGCCCCGGCAGCACGGGCGACGAGGAACTGGCCGCCCACGTCGCCGCCACGATCGAGGGGCTCGGCAGCACCACCCACGGCGGCTTCCAGGTGACCGTCCGGCGCTCGCAGGGACAGACCGTCGAAGGCCAGCGCGAGCTCTCGACGGTCATCGCCCAGCGGCCGGGCTCGACCGGAGCCGGCCCGATCCTGATCGTGGCCCACCGCGATGCCGCCCAGCGCGGCTCGGTGGCCGAGATGTCCGCCACCGCGACGCTGCTGGAGCTGGCCCGCGTCTTCGCCGCCAGGGAGACCAAGCGCACGATCGTGCTCGTCTCCACCAGCGGCGGCAGCGGCGGCGACGGCGGCGCCGAAGGACTGCTGGAGAGCCTCGAAGGGACGGGCCTGCACGGCCCCTTCGACGCGGCCATCGTGCTCGGCAACATGGCCGGCACGAGCATGCGCTCGCCGATGGTCGTGCCCTACTCCGACGGTCTCGGCGCCGCGCCCCTGCAGCTGCAGAGGACCGTCGCAGCCGCGATCACGGCCGAGTCGGGCTGGAGTCCCGGCGAACCGACGGTGCTCGGGCAGCTCGCCCACCTGACCTTCCCGATCGCCCTTGGCGAACAGGGCGTCCTGAACGCTCAGGGCCTGCCCGCCGTGCTCGTGCAGGCCAGCGGCGAACGCGGGCCCGACGCGCGAGAAGCGATCAGCGGAGCTCGCCTCGAAGGGCTCGGTCGAGGCGTCCTCAGCGCGGTGGACGCCCTCGACACGGCCCCCGACGTCCCCGGCGCCCTGCAGACGGGCGTCGTGCTGCAGCACAAGGTCCTGCCCGAGTGGGCGCTGCGACTCCTGCTCGGGACGCTCCTGATAGCGCCCCTGATCGTCGCCGCCGACGGTCTCGCCCGCATGCGCAGGCGCCGCCGGCCGGTGGGCCCCTGGGCGCTGTGGACGCTCAGCTGTGCCCTGCCGTTCCTGTGCGGGGCCGTGCTGTGCTGGCTGATGGGCGAGATCGGCATCATCGGCGCGGCGCCGTCGGTCCCCGTCCCGGCCGGCGCGCTGAGCCTCGACGCAAGCGCTGTCGCGGCCGTCACCGCAGCCGTCCTGACCGTTGTGCTGGCCTGGGTCCTGCGGGCAGGGCTCCTGCGCAGAGCCGGCCTGCAGGTGGCTCCCGACCTCGAGGTGGCGGGCCTGGCGATCCTGCTCGTCCTGATCGGGCTGACGATCGTCGTGTGGGTCGGCAACCCCTACACGGCGCTGCTGCTCGTGCCGGCCGTGCACCTGTGGCTGCTGCTGGCCTCGCCCGAGCTGCGCCCGCGCCGTCCCCTGGCCGTGGCGATCGTCCTCGTGGGCCTTGCGCCCTTCGCGCTGCTGCTGGCCTTCTACGCCCGCCAGCTCGGCCTGGGCCCGGGCAAGTTCGCCTGGAGCGCCGTCCTGGCCGTAGCGGGCGGCCACATCGGCCTCGGCTCGGCGCTGCTGTGGAGCATCGGCTTCGGCTGCGCCGCAGGTGCCGTGCGCCTGGCCCTCGCTAGCCCCCCGGACCCGCTGGACGAGATGGCCCCGCAGGGCGTCAGGGTCTCGATCAGGGGTCCCCTGAGCTACGCCGGGCCGGGCTCGCTGGGGGGTACGGAGTCCGCTCTGCGACGATAGTGGGGCCGTGAGCGAGCTCCACATCACCTCCGCGGCGAAGGGACGAGCCCGTCGCGGGCGCAGCTCGGCCTCCTTCCGGCTCACCCGCTGGCTGGCCGTGCTGCTGATAGCAGTCGGTGTCCTCGTGCTGGCCGACGGAGTCGTGACGCTGCTCTGGCAGGAGCCGATAACGGCCCTGATCGGGCAGATTCACCAGGACGAGCTGAATGGCGACCTGGCCCGCGCCGACGCGGCGCCTCCCACCTCCGCCGAGCGGCGCCGGCTGGAAGGGATCGCCGACGAGCAGAAGCGCATCGCCCTGCTGGCCCGCGACCTGCAGAGAAGCACACGCGACGGGGGCGCCGTGGGGCGCATCGTCATTCCCGCCATCGGCGCCAGCTACGTCGTCGTCAACGGCACCGACACCTCCGACCTGCAGGAGGGCCCCGGCGTCTACTCGCAGGCCAGCTTCCCCGGCACGGGCTTCCCCGGCACCGGCGCCACCACGGCCATCGCCGGTCACCGCACCACCTACCTGGCTCCCTTCCGGCACATCGACTCGCTGCGGCCCGGCGAGCACATCCGTCTCGCCATGCCCTACGGGCACTTCACCTACACGATCACGGGACATCGCGTGATCAGTCCCAACGACGTCACGGCGGCGATCGCGAACCTTGGCTACAGCCGCCTGGTCCTGTCCGCCTGCACGCCCCTCTTCAGCGCCGAAAAAAGGCTGCTCGTCTACGCGCGCCTGACCGAAGTCGTGCCGGAGGGAGCTGCGCGGCTCTCCAGCGAAGGCCAGCTGCCCCAGCCGATCGTGACGCCGCTGCACCCGAGCACGCGCCGGCTACCACCGGTGCTCGAATCCCTCGACTCGAACCACTTCCCCGCCTCCGCCCAGTAGGAGCGCCTCGGCGGGTCCCGCCCCCACCTCCCCGATCCAGGTCACCCCGGCCGCTCGCTCGACGGCCTCCCTGGCGTCAGGTGGGGCGCAGAAGCACAGCTCGTACTCTTCCCCGCTGGCTGCTGTCAGCTCGCCGGGCGTGAGGTCCAGCCGCTCCGCGACCTCTGTCACGCCGGCCGCGACCGGCAGGTCCGCCAAGCGCAGCGTCAGCTGCACGCCGCCGGCCCTGGCCAGGTGACCGGCGTCGGCTGCGAGGCCGTCGGAGACGTCGATCATGGCGCTGACGCCGGCCCCGGCGAGAGCCCGCCCCTCGTCCAGGCGGGGCCCGTGGGAGGCTGACCGCTTCAGCTCCGCCAGCTCGTCCTCGCCGACCTCGGCGTGCCCTTCGCGGACGGCCAGCAGGGCGCCTGGAGCACCGAGTCGTCCGGTGACGCCGACGAGGTCTCCCGGGGCGGCGCCTGACCTGCGGGCGAGCTGCTCGGCCCGGTCGGCCCAGCCCAGGACCGTCACGGAGACGATCAGGGCGGGGGCGGCGACGACGTCCCCGCCGAGCACGGCGCTCGAGCAGTCCGCCGCCACGGCGTCGGCGGCCGCGACGAGCTCCAGGGCCTGCTCCTGCGAGAAGCCGCTAGGCAGCCCCAGGGAGACGTAGGCCTCGCCGGGCCGGGCTCCCATCGCGGCCAGGTCCGACAGCGCCGCGACCATCGCGCTGCGCCCGACCTCCGCAGGCGTCTGCCAGCCCTCGCGCAGGCGGAAGTGCACCCCCTCGACGACCATGTCCGTGGAGACGACGCTGAGCGCACCACCCGCCTCCACCACGGCGGCGTCGTCGCCGCTCCCCACCAGCAACCGCTGCGAGCCGGCCGGGCTGCGCAGCGCGGCCGCGATCGACTCGATCAGGGAGAGCTCAGCGATGCCTGTAGACGATGCGGGCGCGGTCCAGGTCGTAGGGGGAGAGCTCGCAGCGCACCCTGTCGCCCGGCAGGATGCGGATGCGGAAACGGCGCATCTTCCCGGCGACGTGGCCGAGGACGACGTGGTCGTTGTCGAGCTTCACGCGGAACATCGCGTTGGGCAGGGCCTCGATGACCTCGCCCTCGAATTCGACCTTGTCCTCCTTAGGCAATTCCCGTCCTATCTCCGTTTTTTCCCAGTTGGGCGCAACGCGAAGCGCACGCGCACAGGATCAAACTACCAGCGTGAGGCGCTCGGCGGGGAGCAGCGCTACCCGGGCGCTGCTCCGCCGGTCGGCCCCGTGCCCGGTGCTGCGGGCGGCGTCGCCGGTTTGCCTGGAGCCGCCGGAGCTTCCGAGTTGCCGTTGCCCGGCGTGCTCGCGCCGGGGCTCCCCTGCCGGCTGCTGTGCTTGTGCCCGTGTCCCTTGCTTTCTTCCTTGGCCTTTTCCTTGGCTGCTTCTTCCAGGCCCGTGCGGGCGAACTTGCCGTAGAAGGGCTGGAAGGCCAGGCCCTGGTTGGATTCGTTCAGCGGCGCGCAGGGATGGCCTTCGGTGACGGCCGTCATGTAGTCGTGCCAGATGACCGCCGGCAGGGCCCCGCCCTGCTGCAGTTCGCCATGGACGTCGGTCATCGACACGCGCCGGTTGGGGTAGCCCATCCACACGACCGTCGCGTATTCGGAGTTGTATCCGTCCAGCCAGGCGTCGATGAATTCGCTGGTCGTGCCCGTCTTGGCGGCCGTGGGGCAGTTGATCTGCGAGCGCACCGCCGTGCCGCCGAGCACGTTGAGGTGAAGGATGCGCGTCTCTTCGCCGGTGATCCCTTCGCTGAGCACCTTGACCCTGTGCGGCTTGCCCCAGCTTTCGTCGACGTGCCCGTCGGGGAAGACGACCTTGGTGATGGCGATCGGCGTGTTGCGCCAGCCGCCGTCGGCCAGGGTCGCGTAGACGATCCCCATTTCCAGCGGCGTGACGCCCAGGGTGAGCCCGCCCAGCGCTTCCGCCGGATAGCTGGAGAGGTGCGTTTTCACCCCCATCTGGTAGGCCATGTGGGTGATCGTTTCCTGTCCCAGGTCGGCGGCCAGCTGGGCGTAGACGGTGTTGTCGGAGGCCAGCGTCGCGGAGACCAGGTTGATCGGCCCGTTTTCCTCGCCGCCGAACGTTTTCACCCCATAGGTGGGGTAGCCGGGCAGCCATCCGGGTTGCAGCGTGTGCGAGTCGTAGATCGTCGAGTTCGGGTCGATCCCGCGCGAGAGGGCGTCGGCCAGGTCGATGGCCTTGAACGTCGAGCCCGGCTGGCGGTGCCCGTCGGCGGCCAGGTTGTACTGGGACTTCTCGTAGCTCTCTGACTCCGCCATCGCCTCTATGTCTCCGTTGGCGGGGTTGATCGTGACGATCGCCGAGGCCGGGTCTTCAGGCTCGTCGAGCACTTCGGAGATCGCCTTGCGCGCCTGGCGCTGCATGTTCAGGTCGATCGTCGTGTAGACCTTCAGCCCGCCTTCTTCGACTGTCTTCTTGCCGTAGCGGGACTCCAGCTGTTCGCGGACGTATTCGAAGAAGAAGTCCTCGCGGCGCTGGGAGTAGAAGTTGCCGGGGTGGGTCTCCAGCGGCGCGTGCTCGGCCGTGGCTGCCTGGGAGGCCGAGATGTAGTGCAGTTCGGCCATCTTCGCCAGCACCTCGTTGCGCCGCCTGCGGGCGGCGCCGGGGTCGCGCAGCGGGTTGTATTCGGAGGGCGCCTGGGGCAGCCCCGCCAGCAGCGCGCTCTGCTCGAGGTCCAGGTCCCACACGGGCTTGTCGAAGAAGACCCGTGAGGCGGCCTGCACGCCGATCGCGGTCTGCCCCCCGACGGTCCCGTAGGGGACGCTGTTGAGGTACTGGGTCAGGATCGTGTGCTTGCTGTGGTCCTTGCTGTAGTCGATGGCCATCTTGGCCTCTTCGATCTTCTGCTTGAGCGTGTGCGTGTCCCTGTGCATGTACAGGTTTCGCATCAGCTGCATCGTGATCGTCGAGGCGCCCTGCAGGGCGCTGCCGTGCACGAGGTCCCTTACTGCTGCGCGGAAGATGCCCGTCAGGTCGACGCCGTTGTTCTTGTAGAAGCGCTGGTCCTCGATCGCGACTGTCGCGTCCTTCAGGGTGCCGGGTATCTGGCCCCATTCGACGGGCGAGCGCAGGTCTTCGGAGTGGATGAAGCCCAGGCGGGTGCCGTCGGCCGCGAAGACCTGCGAGGAGCCGCCCATCAGCACGGGTTTGAGGTTGTTGGGGTTGGGCGTGCCGTCGGCGACGTGCGCCACGTAGCCGACCGCCACGAGAACCCCGACGACCAGGGCCGAGGCCAGCACGCCTCCGCCGATCAGCAGCAGCCGGGAGCCGCCGCCGGCGCGCCGGCTCCGGCGACGCTTTCGTGTTTGTCGAGACATGGCGCCAACTGCGAGGTTACCGTGCAAGGCTCCGATGCCCTGCAGCTCGAAATTCGCTCGCGCCCTCTAGGCTCGCTGCCGAGACGATGAGCTCAGAGACCGTGCAACAGGCCGGCGCGGACCCCCGGGCGGCTCCCCTGCAGCTCGCCGGAATCCGACGCCCCGCGCCCCTGCTCGCCGCCCTGCGCGCCGACGCCGAGCGCATGGTCGCCCTGCGCGACGTCGGGCGGGCACTGCTCGGCTCCCGCCTGCTGGTGTGGGCTGCCGCCGCCGCGACGATCGCCCTGTTCGGCTTCGGCCCCACCAGGGGAGCCTTCGACCCGTCCATCACGAGAGGCTCCGGCTGGCTGGGCAGGGTCCTGGCGGCGCCGGCCGCGCGCTGGGACTCGGCCTGGTACCTGGTGATCGCGCACTTCGGCTACCGCCCGGACCTGGGCTCCTTCACCGAGCCTCGGGACGCCTTCTTCCCGCTGTATCCGCTGGGCCTGCGCGGGATCGCCTGGCTCGGCGTGCCCGCGATCCTGGCGGGCGTCCTGCTCTCCACGGCCGCGCTGGCGGGCGCCCTCTACGGCATCCACCGCCTGACGACCCTGGAGCTGGACCGCAGGCCGGATGCGGGCACGCGCGACTCGGCGCGCCTGGCGGTGCTGTTGACCGCGTTCGCGCCGATGGCCTTCTTCCTCTCGGCGGTCTACTCGGAGTCTCTGTACCTGGCCCTGTCGGTCGCCGTCTTCTGGAGCGCCAGGCAGGGCCGCTGGGCGCTCGCGGGCGTGCTCGGGGCGCTTGCGGGCGCGACCCGCAGCACGGGCCTGGTCCTGCTCCTGCCGGCCCTCGTCATCTACCTGTACGGGCCCCGCGAGGACCGATCGCCGGACTTCGAGAGGCAGGGCCGGGCGCGCCTGCTGGGCCGCTACCGGCTGCGCCCGGACGTGCTGTGGCTCGGCCTGATGCCCGCCGGCGTGGCCCTGTTCGGGCTGTGGCTGGCCCTCGACGGCGGCAGCGTGCTCGCTCCCTTCCACGCCCAGGAAGTGTGGGGCAGGGAGCTCGCGGGCCCCTTCGTCGGCGTCTGGGACGGGATCAGGGCTGCCTTCGAGGGCGTGCGCCAGCTGCTCAGCTTCCAGACCCGTCACATCTACTACCCCTCTGCCTCCGGCAGCCCGACCGTGGCGGCGTCCCACAACGTCTCGCTGCTGGCCTTCCTGCTGATGGCGATCCCGATGCTCGTCTGGACGGCCCGTCGCCTCCCCGGCGCCTACCTGGCCTACGTCGTGGCGGCGCTGGCACTGCCGCTGTCCTATCCCGTCCCAGCGCAGCCGCTGATGTCGCTGCCCCGCTTCCTGCTGGTCCTGTTCCCCCTGACGATCGCCTCGGCGATGTGGCTCTCCAGCCACCCCCGCGCCCAGCGACCGTTGATCGCGCTGTCGGCGCTGCTGATGGTCGTCTTCGTGGCCCAGTTCGCGACCTGGCACTGGGTCGCATAGGGCGCTGGGCGAGCATGGGTCGGATCGCCTGATGGCCTTCGAGCAGGCGCCAGCGCCGGTCGAGCCGTCGCGCCCCGCAGAGCCGCTGGAGGGCGACCGTCGCTCCTCGCCCCTGCCCGGCTGGCCGTGGTGGACGGCGGGGGCCGCGATCCTGTTCGCGCTCGTGCTGACGGCCGTCGGAGCCGTCGTCGTGGACCTGCCGGCGCAGGCCCTGGGGGTGGAAGTGAGCGGCTCGCACGTGCCGGCTGGGCTGACGATCGCAGACACCTTCGTGCAGGACCTGGCCTTCGTCGTGGGCTCCGTCTATGCGGCCAAGCTCGGCGGGCGGGTCGTGCGCTCCTGGCAGTTCGGGCTGCGCAGGCCGGGGTCGGGGTGGCGCTCGGCAGGCTGGCTGATCGTGCTGCTGCTGCTCGTCTTCATCCTGCTCAACGCGGTCTGGGCCGAATTCGTGCACCCCGAAAAAGAGAAGCTGCTGAACGACCTCGGCACCAACGAAGGGACGGCGCTGCTGCTCTTGAGCGCTGCCCTGACGTGCGTGATCGCGCCGATGTGCGAGGAGTTCCTCTTCCGCGGCTGCATCTTCACGTCGCTGCGGGCATGGGGGACGCTGCCGGCGGCCCTCGTCACGGGCCTGATCTTCGGAGCCGTGCACGCGACCTCGGCGCCGGCCGAAGACCTGCTGCCGCTGGCCGCCCTGGGCTTCGGGCTGTGCCTGCTCTACCGCTACAGCGGCTCGCTGTACCCCTCCATGGCGGCCCACTCTCTGAACAACTCGATCGCCTTCTCGGGCCTGGAGCACTGGGGCTGGCAGGCACCTGTGCTGATGGTGGCGGCCCTGGCCGGCATCGCCCTGGTCGTGGCGGGCGTCAAGAGGGTCGGCCTGATCGCCCCGGAGGGCAGGACTCTCCCGCCCGGCGGCGTAGGATCGTCGCCATGAGAACTGTCCGCCGTTCCACGCCGCTGCTGGCGGTGCTGGGCGCCCTAGTCCTCGCGCCCGCCGCCGCGAATGCCGCTGAAGTCCCCGCAAGCACGACCCCTGCGACCACCACGCCGGCTGCTCCCGCTCCCGCGGCCGGCTCGGTCAAGCTGACGCTGCAACGGGTCGGCGGCAGGCCTCTGTTCGCGACGGTCGGCCAGCGCTTCGTGGTGCGCGGCGTGGTGATCCCCTACGTGGCCGGGCAGACGGTCGCAGTCAGCTTCTACCTGGGCGGACGCAAGGTCGCGGTCAAGACGGTCGCGGTCGTGCCGGTCGGAAACGGCGCGGGGCAGTTCCACCTCGGCTATTCAAGCTCGCAGGCGGGCAGCCTGCAGATGCGGGCGGACCACTACGCGACAGCCCAGCAGGCGGCCTTCAGCGGACGCTCGGTGAAGCTGGAGGTGGCGCACACGAACCTCGGTCCAGGCTCCGCCGGCTCCTCTGTGCGCCTGCTGCAGTCCGAGCTGGCGTCCCTGCGCTACGCGGTGCCCGTCAACGGCGTCTACGACGAAGCGACCGAACAGGCCGTGATCGCCTTCCGCAAGATGACGGGCCAGGAACGGATCGGCTACTCGGGCGCCAGGGTCTTCAAGCTGCTGCAGGGAGGCGCCGGGGCCTTCCCCGTGCGCTACCGCCGCGACGGGCGCCACGTGGAGGCCAACCTGACCAAACAGGTGCTGGCGGAGATCGAACCGGGCGGGAGGGTCTACAGGATCTACACGACCAGCTCGGGCAAGCCCTCGACGCCGACGGTGATCGGGCGCTTCACGGTCTACCTGAAGACGCCGGGCACGAACAGCGAGGGCATGGTCGACTCCAACTACTTCATCCGCGGCTACGCGATCCACGGCTACGCGGAAGTGCCGACATACGCGGCCAGCCACGGCTGCCTGCGCGTGCCGATCCCCGACGCCCCGGCGATCTACGGGTGGGTCCGGGAAGGGACACCGGTCGACGTCTACAACGAATACGGCGGGGGCAGCGCGCGGGTTCGCAGCAACGCCGGCCCGTGAACGCCCGGCGTCTCCCGAGGATCTAGACGCGCACGCGCAGCAGGCGTGCCAGGAAGCCCAGCCCGAAGCCGTAGACGAGCAGGGCCAGCAGCAGCTTGATGCCGCGGTCGGCCCATTCGCTGCTGGAGCTCGAGACGATCCCGGAGAAGGGAGAGGTCAGCGAGGAGGCCGTTTCTTCGAGGGCTTTGTGGAAGCCGTTCTCGTGCTTGGCGGAGCTGCTCGTCGAGAGCTTTTCGCCGAGTTCTTCGCGCTGATGGCCGGAGGCCGCTTTGCTCTGGTCGGCGGCGAAGACGACGAAGGACCCGATCACGATCAGGCAGATCACGAACGAGGCGATCCTGAGCAGCCGTACGAGGGGTCCCACCATCACACAACGTTCATCGGAGCGACGGCGCCGCTAGATTAGGCCCAGCCGTGGCAGACCTGGACGCAGATACGAGCGAGCTGGCCCGCGCCCGGGCGACGCTGGTGGCGCAGCTGCGCGAGCACGCCTTGGTGATCGGCGAGGTGACGCTGACCAGTGGTGCCAAGGCCCAGTACTACGTCGACGCCAAGCGGGCTACGCTGCTGCCCGACTGCTTCCAGGCGCTGAGCGTGCTCGTGGCCGGGAAGGTCGCGGAGTGGGGCGGCACGGCCGTCGGCGGGCTGACGATGGGCGCCGACCCCGTTGCCTGCGCGGCCCTGGCCGGCGGAGCCCGGGCCAAGGCCTTCTTCGTGCGCAAGGACGCCAAGACCCACGGCCTGCAGCGCCGCATCGAGGGGCCCCTGCTGGAAGCGGGCGACCGCTGCGTGGTCGTCGAGGACGTCGTGACGACGGGCGGTTCGACGCTGACCGCCATAGCTGCCCTGCAGGAGGCCGGCCACGAGATCTGCGGCGTCGTCAGCGTGCTCGACCGTCTCGCCGGCGGCGGGGCGGCGATCGAAGCCGCAGCAGGCGCGCCCTACGTGCCCCTGACGACGATCGACGACGTCTACCCCGACCGCCCCGACAGGGCCGCCTGAGATGGCCTCGCAGGAGGGAGAGTTGCGCGTCCGCGCGGCCCGGCCCGAGGACGTGCCCGCCATCGTCGCCCTCGCCCGCGAGCTGGCCGACTACGAGAAGCTGACGCACCTGATGGAGGCGACCGAGGAGCGCTTCCAGGCGGCCCTGTTCGCCGACCCTCCGGCGGCCGAGGCGCTGATCGCCGAACGCGACGGTCAGGCGATCGGCTACGCCGTCTACTTCTTCACCTTCTCGACCTTCCTGGCGATCCAGGGGATCTGGCTGGAGGACCTGTACGTGCAGCCCGAGCACCGGGGGAGCGGAGCCGGGAAAGCCCTGCTGGCGAGGGTCGCGGCGCGGCTGCTGGAGCGCGGCGGGCAGCGCCTGGAATGGGCCGCCCTGGACTGGAACGAGCTGGCCCTGGGCTTCTACCGCAGCCTCGGCGCCCAGCAGATGAACGAGTGGATCACCCACCGCCTGATCGGGCCGGACCTGGCTGCGCTGGCGGCGAAGGCGCCGCCGCTCGCGGGTTAGGCATAGGACTTGCATGCGCGCCAGGGCATACGGCCCGCGGGCGTTAGCCTTCACGGCCTGCCCTCGTAGTCCAATGGATAAGACGGCCGCCTCCTAAGCGGCAAATCCAGGTTCGACTCCTGGCGGGGGCATTCGACAGCACGGCTCCTGGTCGCCGTGGAGCACGTCCGGATCGAGGTCGAACCCGTTGGGCCAGACCACTGTGCCGAGCTCGTCATCGACGGTGACCTGACGGAAATAGGAGGGATCCCTGAGGGGCTCGGCCATCGGACCCCACAACGAACCGGCGAGGTCGGCCACTGTCACCGTACCGTCGGTAAAGGTCAGCCGAAGACGCCAACCGTCGAGAGGCTCCGCAGTGACAATGCGTGGCAGGCTTGCGAGATGGCTCATGGCAACGGATCAATGCTAACCAGCGGCCTACGCTCCTGGGCGAGCGTCCAGTTGGCCACCAGTTCGTCGCCATGCAAGCTTGCCCATTCACGGGCGAGCCGGGCGCAGCGAGGCGGGAGCACCCCGGCGATCACCTCACCGGTGGCGACCGAGACCTGTGCCTCGTACTCGCCGTAGCGCGCGTGGAAGTGCGGCGGCAGGTGGTCGTTGCTGTACATCGTGATGACGATCCCGTAGAAGGCGCTGATCCTTGGCATCTGCAGACCGCGCCCGATACCGACGCTTGAAGCCTGCTCCGACGGAACTCGTCTCCCGGGACCCCTTGATCCCAGTCTCCGCGCCTGGACGAATGCATCACTCAAGTTGCCCGCGTCGACGTTCGATGAGGCGGTGAAGCGAGGTGCACAGCACCCCGCACGGGAGCCACCCAGACGCCATGTCAGACAACCACGACGCCAACGGGCACGTTGCCGCCGAGTCCGCCGAGATCCAGGCGGAGGACGCCATCGCTCCCGCTGTCGAGCCCGGCTCCACCAGGGAGGCCGTCTCGCAGTTCTCGAACGTCCGCGGCGCGATCGCGCTGCTCGTCCTGATCGTCGGCGTCGTCGGCTCCATCCTCGGCGCCCGGGCCGTCGCCAACTCGGATGCCAACAGCGCTCGCAGCACCTTCGCCCAGGCATCGGCCAACGCCGCCGCGGCAGCCCGCCTGGCGATCTCCCACCAGGAAGACCTGCGCACCGGCGCCGCCACCTTCCTCGCCGCCAACCCCCAGGCCAGCCCCGCCGAATTCCGTGAATGGGCGCACTGGGCCAAGGTCCTGCACAGCTATCCCGCCGTCGAATCGCTCGGTGTGATCGCGCTCGTGCGCGCCCCCGAACTGAGCGCCTTCCACGACCGTCTGGCCGGCCGCCCCGCCGTCTCCCCGCCGGCGACGAGCACCACGACGAACCCCTCCTCCTCCTCCTCCTCATCTTCTTCCTCGTCCTACCAGTGCCTGTCGGCCGGATCGACCAGCCGCGGTCACGCCGTCGCCCAGCCCTCGGGTATCGACTACTGCAAGCACGACACGGCGCTGCTGGGGACCCGCGACACGGCCCAGACGCTCTACAAAAACGTCTCGCTGCCGGGCGGTGCCGGCATCGAAGCTCTCATCCCCGTCTACCGTGGCGTCTCCACGCCGCTGACATCTCGCGGCCGGCGGGCGGCCTTCGTCGGCTGGCTGCGTCAGGTCATCTCGCCGCAGGCTCTGCTCGAACAGTCCCGTCAGGGCAGCCTCGTCCAGGCCATGCAGCTGAGCCACAGCGGCTCGAGCTCCTCTGCTGCCGTGACAGTCGGCGCTCCCGGCCGGGAAGCGCAGAGTGCCGTCGCGGACCTGCACGGCGGCTGGACGCTGCGCAGCTACGGCACACCCGTCAGCTCCAACATCTTCGACGACGGCGACGCCCTGGCCCTGCTGGCGCTCGGGCTGCTGGCCTCCATCGAGGCCGTCGCCCTCGCCCTCAGCCTGCGCCAGGGTCCGCAGCCCCCAGCCGTCCAGGAGGCTCCCGCGCCTGCTGCCCCGCCGCTGCGCGAAGACCTCTACGACGCCCTCACGGAACTGCCCAACCGGGGCCTGACGATGGACCGGGCCGAGCGCATGCTGGCCCGGGCAGGGCGCAACTCGGGAATCATGATCGGGGCCCTCTTCATCGACATCGACTGGTTCAAGGACGTCAACGACAAGCTCGGCAACGAGGCCGGCGACCAGCTCCTGAAGATCGTCGCCGAGCGGCTGGAGGGGGTCGTGCGGACCCACGACACGGTCGGGCGCTACGGCGGCGACGAGTTCGTCGTGCTCGTCGAATCGGCCGTGCGGGGGATGCGCCTGGACTCCCTGGCCCGGCGCATCATCGAGGCTCTGCACAAGCCAGTCGAGCTGGAGGGCTTCGGCCCCAGCTTCTGCCTGACCGCCTCGATCGGCGTCGCCTTCGGCCGCTACGCCTCGCCCGAGGACTTGCTGCGCGACGCCCACATGGCCCTGTTCGCCGCCAAGGCAGCCGGCAAGGACCGCTACACGCTCTTCAACGCCAACATGCGCTCCATCATCGAGGGCCGCGGCGTGCTCGAGGTCGACCTCAACACGGCCCTCCAGGACGACCAGTTCTCGCTGCTCTACCAGCCCGTCTACGAGCTCGCCACCCGCCGTGTCGTGGGCCTGGAGGCACTGCTGCGCTGGCAGCACCCGACCAAGGGCGAGGTGCCCCCCGGCGACTTCGTCCCCCTCGCCGAAGAGAGCGGCCTGATCGTGCCGATCGGACGCTGGGTGCTCGAGGAGGCATGCACCCGGGCAGCAGCCTGGAACGTCGCCGGGCACCGCATCGGCGTCGCCGTCAAGGTCGCCCCCAACCAGCTTGCACGCGACGGCTTCGTCACCGACGTCCAGCGGGCCCTGCAGATGTCGGGCCTGGAGCCCTCGATGCTGGCCCTGGAGGTCGCAGAGACGACCGTCATGCTCGACAAGGAGGGCACAGCCCGGCGCCTGGCCGCCCTCAAGCAGCTCGGCGTCAAGATCGCAGTCGACGACTTCGGCAGCGGCTACGCCTACCGCTCCGACCTGCAGAGCCTGCCCATCGACTTCCTGAAGGTCGACCGCGGCTCCCTGGCCGCATCCGAAGACGAGGACTACCGCAGCTGGCTGCTGGAGGCCATCCTCGTCTTCGGCAAAGACCTCTCCCTGACCGTCATCGCCAAGGGCGTCGAAAGCCAGGAGCAGGCCGTCGCCCTGCAGGCCATGGGCTGCCAGCTCGCCCAGGGCTTCCACCTCGGCCAACCCGTCGACCCCGACGGCGTGCCGGGCCTGTTCGGCGCCGTCGAGACGCCTGTTGCCGCCGCCCCCGTGCTGCCCGGCATCGACGGGCAGGCAGTGGCCGAGAACCAGTAGCCGCCGCCCGCCGCCGGGTTCCTACAGGAGCTTCGCCGTCCAGATCTGGTGGACCTGGCCGAAGGTCAGCTCCTGCACGCCGTGGCGGTCCAGCAGCTCCCCCACGCTCCTCAGCACCTCGCTGCGCCGCTGCGGCGTCAGCGTCGCGATCCAGCTGACAGAGGCCATGTAGGCGACCAGCAGGTCGCGGTCGGCCGTCCGCTGCGATGAGGCAGTCGTCGCCGTGACGGGGCCGAAGGCCGCGTCCTCCTCGAGCGCCGCTGCCGCAGGGCGCCCGTCCAGGGCGGGATGGCCGGCGTTCGCGTGCAGGTCCGCCACCAACTCCCCCAGCTCCCCCGCCCACGGGAAGTCCCAGCTCGGGGACGTGCGCATGATCGCCACGCCTCCGCCCGGGCGCAGCACGCGCCTGATCTCCGGCATCGCCCTGCTCTCGTCGAACCAGTGGAAGGCGTCCGCGACCAGTACCGCATCGACGCTGCCGGCCGGCAGGGGGATGTCCTCGGCCACGCCCGCCCGTACGTTCTCCTCGCCGATCGCCCTTGCCAGCATGTCCCGGGTCGGGCCCAGCGGCTCGACTGCCGTCAACTGCAGGCCCAGTCCGAGCAGGGCTCGCGAGAGCTGACCCGTTCCCGCCCCCAGCTCCAGGACCGGCGAGCCCTCTCGCAGGCCCAGCGGCTCAGTCAGGGCCCGCGCCACCGCCACGTCGTGAACGGGCCGTCCGCGGTCGTATGCCTCCGCGTCGGAGAAGCCGCTGACGAGGGGGTGCAGGGCGCCGTCCACGGCGCCCAGTCTGCCAGCCCCCGCGCCGTCGCGCTCAGCTGCCCGCGATCCCCGTCAGGAACGACTTCAGTTCGGTGAAGAAGACGTTGCCTTCGACATCACCTTCCGGCTCCGCCGCCGCCGGGTCGTTGTGGGCGTATTCGTCTTCCCTGTCGATCAGGGTCACGTTCTGGGCGGGTATGCCCGACTGTTCGGCCAGCGTCCGGGCGGCCGAGAGGGTGTCGTAGCCGAGCTTGTCCAGTTCGCTGGAGATCGCCAGGATCCTCAGCGACTGCGGCAGTTCGTGGCCGTGGATCGCCCGCTCGCCCAGCACTTCCTGGGCCGGGTTGGCGTTGCCGTCGGCCACCGCCCCCGTGTCGATCGTCAGCCTTTCCGGGAAGTACCACTCGTCGCCGTCCGCTCCGTTGACGCCCGTCCCGGCCAGCATTTCCGCGTAGCGGCGAAGCGGTGAGATGGCGCCCGTGCCGTTCCAGCCGTACAGCCCGTCTTCTCCCGCCGCTTCCCTCAGGCCCGCCCCGGCGTGCACCTGGGCCGCGATCAGGCTCGGCGGCGAGCTGCCCACGTTGACCCCGTAGCCGAACTCGGCTTCGTTGGTCGCCGGGAGCAGTTCGCCGTGGGGGCCCGTCGGCTTCAGCTCGGAGGGCAGCAACGGGAAGGACTCCGCCAGGGACGCTTCTTCGGGCGCCAGCACGGCAGACAGCGCCCCCAGCGTCGAGAACAGGCCCAGGTAGGGCGAGCCGATGCCGCCGAAGGCCAGCCAGGGGCTGCCTTTGTCCAGTTTCGCCAGCTCTTCTTCAGCCGTCTGGGCGCTGATCGGGGTCGGCCCGCTGCCGCCGTCGTCGTAGACCAGGCCCGACAGGCCCTCCGCGCCCGGCGTCCCCGCGAAGTCCCACGTCGCATAGGCAGTCACGACAGAGGCCCCCAGGGAGTGGCCCGCCAGCACGACCTTGCCGCCCAGCCCCTTGGCCGACTGGATGACCGTGCCCAGGTCTTCGACCGCCACGCTCATCCCCCACTGCCTGGCGAAGGACACGTCTTCCGGGGGGATCAGCTTGATGTGCGGCTGCTTGGGCGGCGACTGCGCCAACCAGCCCAGGTAGTAGTGGAACAGTTCGGCCGGGGTCGCCCGCCCGTGCTTGGCCCGGTCGATCATCGACTGGTCCTCCAGCAGGTTCTCGCGCCTTTCGACAGACCACACCTGCCATTCCGGCAGCCGTTCCACGAGCGACTTGGCGAAGGGGACGATGTAGGCCGCGCCCGCCGAGGTGCCCGGCTCGAAGACCATCACGTTGCGGGCCTTCCTGGCGCCCACCTCGATCACGCCGACCTGGTTGAGGTCGAGGTTGCGGGGCAGGCGCGCGCCCTGCAGGTTGAAGGACGTGGGCGTTCCGGGTGCCGCCGGGGCCGGCATCCAGATCCTGTGCACCGAGATGCCCCTGGCGCCCGCGGTGCTCGGCAGCGCGCAGAGGGCGCCCAGGAGTCCGACGACGACCGCCCGCCGCCACGTCAAAGCTCGCATCTCCTCGTCCTCCCCGCTC
>Ga0181522_10000347_pt1 | contig 36135 bp, 24 predicted proteins | sample PEATcosm2014_Bin_27_FD_121103 | JGI IMG/M metagenome (GOLD analysis project Ga0181522, IMG submission 121103) | Peatland microbial communities from MTU Mesocosm Facility, Houghton, MI, USA - PEATcosm2014_Bin05_10_metaG | ecosystem: Environmental > Terrestrial > Soil > Wetlands > Peat | place...
CGCCGGCCTGGATACAAACCAGGAGTCCGCATGGAGCCAGATTTACGAGCAGGGCGTTGATTTCGAGACTGCGGGCTCCAATCAGGAGGCGCTTGCTCTTTATCAGCAGGCCGCGAAAATCGATCCGCAATATGCCGAATTACAGTTTCGCATGGGCAGATGCGATCTGGCTTTGACCAATGACGATCAAGCCCGGCGGGATTTTGAACTGGCGCGGGATTATGATGCGCTGGATTTCCGGTCGGACACGCGGATCAATTCAGCCATCAAGTCAGCGGCGGTCCGTCATGCCGGGCAGGGGGTTTATCTGGCCGACGCCGCGAACGATCTGGCGCAAAAATCCCCGGACGGAATTCCTGGATTGGAATTGTTTTACGAGCATGTGCATTTGAATTTTGCCGGCAACTACCTGCTGGCGATGGACTTTGCGGAACAGGCAAAAAAACTCCTTCCGGATTCAATTACCGCCCGGGACAAGGGAACCTGGGCCTCTGCGGAACTTTGTGATCGCCGCCTCGCCGCTACCGTCTGGGATCGCGAACGGGTCTGGCAATCGATCGCAAGCCGCGTAACATCGCCGCCGTTTACCGGGCAGTTCAACCACGATGCCATGCTCAAGACTTACGAGGCGAAATGGGAAGAAGTAAAGTCCCTGATGAACACTCAGACCCCCGAGCAAGCCCGGCAAATGTACGAACAAGCGCTGGCCCAGGCTCCGGACGACTACTTTTTGCATGGGAATTTTGAGAGATTTCTGGAAACGGGAGGTAACCTGACCCAGGCCATCACCGAAGCCAAACGCTGCTGCGAGCTTGTTCCCCAGCTCCCGGGCGGATTTTATTATGTTGGCACCCTGCTGGTCCGCGCCGGAAAAATCTCCGAAGCCACCGAGTATTTTTCGCGGGCGCTGGCCATCCGCGGCAACTACGCGGAAGCCCAGAACGAGATGGGGGAAATTCTGGCGAACCAACAAAAGACAGCCGAGGCCGTTCGCTGGTTCAATCGCGCAATCCGCGCCAAGCCAGACTATGTGGATGCCTATATCAATCTTGGATTTCTGCAGCAGGGCCGGGGACAAATTGAGGCGGCCATGGCCAATTATCAGAAGGCGGCGGATTTGGAACCGGAAGGTCCGGCGGATTATTTCAACCGGGCCAATGTTGCTGCGTGCTTGTATCGGTGGGATGAGGTGATTGCGTGCCTGCGTGCCGTGGTCAAAGCCAAACCGGAATTTTGGCAGGCGCGTTACCAGCTCGGAGTTCAACTGGCCGCCAAGGGCGAAAACGGGGAGGCTGGGATGCAATTCGCGGAGGCCATCCGCCGTCGACCGGATTTTTCCCCGGCCCATTTCTATCTGGGAACGATCCTGGCCGGACAGGGAAAGCTGGATCAGGCACTGGCCGAGTTCCGCATTGTTTCGCAACTTGATCCGGCAAACGCTTCGGCCCGGCAGCAGATTGCGTCCATTGAGAATTCGTTGCATCACGGCCCTTGATGATTTTATGAGCGTTGATCCCAATGAGGAAACAACCGCCGCAGGGGGCACCCCGCCGTCGGGGCTGACAGTCGAGGCTTGGCGGATGGGTGTCAAACGGGCATACTTGAGCAATCTCAGTTGCTCCAGAATTTTTACATTGCGATGAGACCCAAGGCCGAACAAGCCGGAGCTGGTGCGTGGAAAGCAGCCGTTTGTGCAATTGCACTCCTGCTCATCCTTCCTGCCGCCAGCCCGTGTTTGCGGGGAAAAGATCCTCCGCTCCAGGAATTGCAGACGGCCGGGCAAATCCGGCAATTGACCCGGGAACAGGCGGCGCGCCAGAATCCCGTGCGGCTGCAAGGCGTGGTGACTTTTTTTGACCAGAAGAATTACTTCCGCTTTCTGCAGGATGACACGGCGGGAATCTACTTTTTTCTGGATGATACCACGAACCACCCGCCATTGGCGGCGGGGCAATTGGTGGAGCTGGCGGGGGAGGTGAGTCCGGGCGAGTATGCACCAATCGTGATTCCGTCGCGGATTCAGATTCTGGGTGCGGGAACATTCCCGGCACCCAAGCCGGTGACTTTTGAGCAACTCGTCAGCGGCCAGGAGGACAGTCAGTTTGTGGAAATTCACGGCATTGTGCGCGCGGTTCATTTTGACAAGGAAACGGGGTATTTTCTGGTGGAGATTGCCGCTGGTGGCGGACGATTCACGGCTTATGCCAGCAAACTGCCGGTGGCGCAGAGCAGGGATCTGGGGGATACCACCGTCACCGTCCGCGGGGTTTGCGTGACACGCTTCAATCGCCAGCGCCAATTGTTTGACATCCGGCTTTTGGTTCCCCGACCGACCGACCTGGTGGTGGATACCGCGGAAGCGAGCGACCCGTTCGCCATCCCGGCCCAACCGATACAGAAGCTGTTGCAATTCACACCGCAAGGTTCATACGGCCACCGGGTCAAGGTTGTGGGCACGGTCATTTGCCGGCAGAATGACGACAGCTTGTATATCGAGGATCGGACCGGAGGGCTTTATATTGAAACAAAACAAGCCGGCCCGCTATCGGTTGGCGACGAGGTCGAGGTTTTGGGATTCCCGGCCAAGGGAGAATACACGCCCATGCTGCAAGACGCCGTTTTCCGGAAGATCGGTTCGGGTTCCTTGCCCGAACCCGACCGCATCAACGTTGACGAGGCGTTGAAAGGAACATACGACTGCCGTCTGGTGAGCATCAAGGCGACCGTGTTGGACCGGTCCCGGCAAAGCCGCGAACAATTCCTGGTGCTTCAGGCGCCCAACGGCTTCATTTTTCACGCGTACATCGAAAAGGAAAACGGCGGAACAGATTTCGCCGGTCTGCAAAACGGCAGCAAGGTTGACATCACCGGGGTTTGCCTGATTGAAATCGGCAGCGACTGGCAGGCCGGGGAGGCCTGGCGCGCCAAATCATTCCGCATTCTGATGCGTTCAGCGGCCGATATTTCCGTGCTCCAAAAGCCGCCGTGGTGGAACCTGCAGAAGTTGTTGTGGGCCGTGGGGATTCTAGGGGTGGTTGTGCTGGGGGCGTTTGCCTGGGTGGCCGTCCTGCGCCGCCGCGTCCACAAGCAAACCGGGATCATCCGCGAAAAACTCCAGACCGAGGCCGCCTTGAAGGAGCGTTATGAAGACCTTTTTGAAAACGCTAATGACATCATGTTTACCCACGATGCGAAGGGGCTGGTCACGTCCATCAACAAGATTGGCGAACAACTGCTGCAACGGTCCCGGCAGGAGCTTTTGTCGACGCGGCTGGTGGACTTGGTTGCGGAGGAACAGCGCGCGGCTGCCGAGCAATGGCTCAAACAGGTAATCAAAGGCGCTGAAATTCCGCCGGTTGAACTGGATTTCATCAACAAATCGGGCCAGCGCGTCCGATTGGAAATCGGCGCCCGCATGATCGAGCAGGCTGGCAAGGAGGTGGAGGTGGAGGGCATTGCGCGCGACATCACGGAGCGGAAACGTCTGGAAAAGGAGATATTGGAAATCAGCAACCGGGAGCAGAGGCGCATCGGGCATGACCTGCATGACGGCGTCTGCCAGGAACTCGCCGGAATCGCCTACCGCATTGATATTCTGGCGGACCAGCTTCAGGAAAAAAGCCTGGCTGAATCGGCCGAGGCAGAAAGGGTTGGGACGCTGGTCAATGAAGCCATCACCAAAACCCGCGGCGTGGCCCGGGGTTTGTTTCCGGTTCAACTGGAGGAAAACGGCCTGATCTGGGCGCTCGAAGACCTTGCCGCCAATGCCAGCAATCTGTTCAGAATCAAATGCAACCTGGAGTATGAAGAGCCGTTTCCGACGGTGGAAAATGACGTGGCATTGCACCTGTTTTACATTGTGCAGGAAGCCATGCTCAATGCCGCCAAACATGGCAAGGCCTCGCAGGTCAACATCACCCTGGCGCGCCAGGGCGAACGTCTCGTGCTAACGATACAAGATGACGGTTCGGGGTTTGAAAAGCCCGGGAGCAATTACACCGGAATGGGGATACGGATCATGCGTTACCGTGCCAGGGTCATCGGTGCCACTTTAGACTTGACCAGCCGGCCCGGTCAGGGCACCCAAGTCACGTGTGTGTTTTATTCGGGCCCGCCAAAAGCCCGGCCGCAAGCTGCAGAGGTGAGGAAAAGCGGATAGTTTAGGAATTGAATGGAGCATAAATGGCCGCGTGCCAAAGTCTATGAATACCAAGTTGTCGGAGAAAAAAAGGATTTTTATCGTGGATGACCACGCGATGTTTCGCGATGGGCTGCAGCAACTCATTGACCGCGAGGCGGACTTGAATGTCTGTGGTGATGCGGCTGAAGCGACCGAGGCGCTGGAGGGAATCAGCCGGTCAAACCCCGATCTGGTCATTGTGGATATTTCGCTGTCTGGCCAGAGCGGCATCGATCTTATCAAGGCCATCAAGGATAAATATGAAGATTTGCCGGTGCTGGTCGTTTCCATGCATGAGGAGTCGCTTTATGCCGAGCGCGCCCTGCACGCCGGCGCCAGCGGGTATGTGATGAAGCAGGAACCGGCCAAGACGGTCAAGGTGGCGATTCGGAAGGTGCTTTCCGGCGACATGCACCTGAGCGAGAAAATGTCCGGTTCCGTCATCACAAAATTCATGCGCGGCGCCAATTCCCTTCCTCCGTCGCCGCTGGAAAAATTGAGCGACCGTGAACTGGAGGTGTTTCGGATGCTCGGTCTGGGGAAAGGAGTCCGCCAGATTGCCGAAGAGATGAGCGTGACCATTCCAACGATCAACTCGTTTAGAAATCGCATCAAGGAGAAGCTGCAACTGCATTCCTCCACCGAGGTGATGCTTCACGCGATTCATTGGACCCGCAAGGGCGCCTGAGAACTGCCAACCGCGGGGCTGGCGGGTTCAGCGGGATCGACGGCGCATCCAAGTCGACGAAGGTTTGCAGCAGGATCACACCCACGCTCAGGACCGGCCAATGAACGCCGAAGCAGAGAAAATCGGCGGCTGCCTTCATCAGGAGATGAACCGGCTGCAAAAAATGTTATATAAATCTTTGCAAATAAAACATTACGTAATATAAAATATGCCATAACAATGTTGACCACGCCGTTTCAATTTAAAAATCGCTTGATCAACATTGCAACATCCGCGTTTGCACCGGAACATCCGGCCGGGTGTTTTCACGGACAGGCGTTCCGGTTCGAAATTTCAAAATCAAACAAACACTACATAACATGAAGCACACCATTTTTGCCGCGGTTCTACTGGCCATCCTCATGACCAGGCCCTGTCCCGGAGCTGCGGGGTCGCCAAAGAAAAACGTTGAAATTTATGTTACGGCCGAGGATACGGGGCAAAGACTGGCAAAAGCCGGTGAGGCGGAGTTGGTGGACAACTTGCCGCCGGTCGAGAAGGAAGAATACATTTTTGTTGATCCTTCAAAGACCTTTCAAACCATCCTGGGCATCGGCGGCGCCTTGACCGATGCCGCAGCGGAGACTTTCTACAAACTGCCGGCGGACAAACAGCAGGAAGTTTTGCGGGCCTATTTTGATCCGCAAGATGGCATCGGTTACACCCTCGGCCGAACCCACATCCACAGCTGCGATTTTTCCAGCGAGAGTTACACCTACGTCAAGGATGGCGACAAGCAGCTCGACAGCTTCAACATCGCGCATGATCTGAAGTATCGCATTCCTTTCATCAAGGCGGCGCTGGCGAAAGCCGGGCGCAATTTCACGCTTTTTGTCAGCCCGTGGAGCCCGCCCGCCTGGATGAAGGACAACGGCAACATGCTTCACGGAGGCAAATTGTTGCCGGAATATTACGAATCGTGGGCCCGCTATTACGGCAAATTCATTCAGGCCTATGAAAAGGAAGGCATCCCCATCTGGGGATTGACCGTGCAGAACGAACCGCTGGCCGTTCAGACCTGGGAATCCTGCATTTACACCGCCGAGGAAGAACGCGATTTTGTCAAAAATTATCTCGGCCCGGCATTATGGAAGGCCGGCTTGAAGGACAAGAAAATCATCATCTGGGATCACAACCGCAGCCTGATGTATGAACGCGCGTCAGTGGTTTTGGATGATCCGGCTGCGGCCAAATATGTTTGGGGGGTCGGCTTTCATTGGTACGTGGGGGATAATTTCGAAAACGTCAAACTCCTCAAGGAAGCCTATCCGCAAACCCACCTGCTGTTCACCGAGGGGTGCAACGGGCCTTTTGACCCCGGCAAAATCAACGACTGGCAGTGGGGTGAGCTCTACGGCAAATCCATGGTCCACGATTTCAACAATGGCGCCGAAGGCTGGACGGATTGGAATGTGTTATTGGACGAGAAAGGCGGCCCGAATCATGTTCAGAACTTCTGTTTTGCGCCGATTCACGCCGATACGAAAACCGGGGAGTTGTCCTACATGAACGCGTATTACTACATCGGCCATTTTTCAAAGTTCATCCGTCCGGGAGCCAAACGAATCATCAGTTCCTCCACCACCGATAAATTGCTGACCACCGCCTTTTTGAATCCGGACGGAAAGATTGCCGTTGTGGTCCTCAATCTTTCCGATCAAGCGCAACCGGTCAGCCTCTCGCTGGGGGGAAAGACCGCGAGAACCAGCAGCCCCGCCCATTCCATAATGACGCTGGTGATTTGAGAAATAAGGCGCGCATGGCATCCCTTTGGCTTCCAGCCAAATTCTTAACACCAGCAGTCAACTGATTTGCCTCGTTTGAGCGAACAACACTGAAGTGGCTGGGTGGGCAGGCGGGAGGCGAGAAGCTTTATTTTAGGGTTTCAGATTCCGTGGTTTGGCTCTAGGGTTTCGGCAAACGTTTGAAAACACTGCATCGATATCTGACGGGCCAGGTGCTTGCTTCGTTGCTGCTGACGGTGGCGGTGTTCACTTTTGCGCTGCTGATTGGTGACTTCCTGAAGGAAGTTCTGGGTCTGCTGATCAGCGGTCAGGCGCGCGCCGGCATCGTCTTTCAGACCATCGGCCTGTTGATTCCCTTTCTCATGGTGTATGCGTTGCCCATGGGTTTGCTGACGGCAACGCTGCTGGTGTTCGGTCGTTTCAGCGCGGACCAGGAACTCACCGCCGCGCGCGCCAGCGGCATCAGCTTGTTGTCGCTGATCACGCCGATTTTGCTGCTGAGCCTCCTCTGCTGCGGTCTCAGCGCCTGGATCAACATGGACCTCGGCCCGCGCTCCCGGGTGCTTTCCAAGCGCCTGATTTTCCAGCTTCGCGCTGACCTGATGAACTCCCAACTGCCGGAAGGCCGGTTCATTCCCGTGTCCACCAACTACATTTTTTATGTGGACAAGAACGACGGCGGCAACCTGCAGGGAGTGACGATCTGGATGCTCGAAAATGGGAGCAACGTGACCAAACGGGTGGATGCGCCGCGTGGTCATATGGAGGCGGATGCGACCAACAAAGTCCTCATCTTGAATTTATTTGAGCCGCGCCTGGTGACCCGTGGCGCCCATTCGGCACTTTCTTCGGCCACGAAATTAACCTATACCTTTGACCTGAACACGGTGTCCAGCGATCCGGGCAAACCCAGGGTCAGCGACATGACATTCTGGCAATTGCGTGATGAGCTGCACAATTTGGAGCAACGGATCGGCCTGCCGCCGGATCCGTCCCTGTCGTCGGATGAATTGCGTGCCCAGGTCCGCGAATTTGCCCGGCAGCGGAAGGATCTGACCGAACCGATTCGCGTGGAGATGCACCGGGAGGTGGCATTCTCATTTGCCTGTTTTGGCTTCACGCTGGTGGGGATTCCCCTCGGCATCCGCGTACACCGCAGGGAAACCAATGTCGGCATTGCCATGGCGCTCGTGCTCGTGCTGATTTACTACAGTTTCATCATCGCCGCCCAGTCCTTGTCCGGGCATCCGGAATGGGTGCCGCATTTAATCCTCTGGCTGCCGAATTTTGTCTTCCAGGCCGTCGGCGCCGTGCTGCTGTGGCGGGCGAACCGCGGGATTTGAAAATTACTTCGGCGGGCGCCGGTACACCTTGTGAATCGCCGCCTGGTCCACCGGCTTTATCAGCAGTTCGTCAATGTTCACATGCGGTGGGCGGCGGGCCACCCAGACCAGGGTCTCGGCAATGTCTTCCGCCGTCAGGGGATTGAGGCCGGCATAGACTTTTTCGGCGCGTTCGGCGTCGCCTTTGAAACGCACGAGTGAAAATTCCGTTTCCGCCAGGCCCGGATCCACCGTGCTCACGCGGATGCCGGTGCCGTTTAATTCCAACCGCAGCGCGCGGGTGATTTGCAATTCGCCCGCCTTGGCGGCCCCATATGCCGCGCCGCCTTCGTAAGCCGTGTGGCCGGCAACCGAGCCGATGTTGATGATGCTGGCGCCGGCGTCGTGCGGTATCAACGGCAGGGCCGCCCGCGTCATGCGCAAGACCCCGAGCACGTTCGTCTGCAGCATGGTTTCCCAATCCGCGTCCTTGCCTTCGGCGACAGTGTCCAGTCCATGTGCGCCCCCGGCATTGTTGATCAATACCTGCAGGCATGCCGGGTCAAGCGTCTGGGATTTGGGGTCTTGAATTTTGGATTTTGCCCAGGCTATGAACGATTCGACGCTGGGCGTTTTCGTCACGTCCAATTCGTGGAAATGCGCTTCCGGGGATCCGGTCTGGCGCACTTCGGCAGCAACTTTTTCCAGCCGGTCGATGCGCCGCGCGCCGAGCAAAAGCCGGGCGCCTTCCGCGCCAAACGCCCGCGCTGCCGCCGCCCCAAAGCCGCCGGAGGCGCCGGTGATCAATATCCATTTGTCTTTCAATGGCGTTTTCATTTTTGGATGATCCTATTCAGGCGCGTCGTCTTTCTTTCCATCATCCCTGGGGCGAAACTTAAATCGGTTCGACACTTTGTCGAAGAAAAATCCAACGACCAGGGCGCACAGGCAGCCGACAACAACGCCGACGACCCGCGCCAGCGAGCTGTGCCACTGGTCGTTTGCCCCGGCGAGGGTCACGAGGATGACGGCGACGAACGCCGGCCGGAGCATGTCGTCCTGCTTCAGCAGGTAGCAGATCAGACCGGTGAGCATGACGCCGGCGGCCATGGCCACCAGTGGCTGGCCGACCAGGATGCTCAAGAGCGCGCCGCCGGACGCGCCGGCCAGGTTGGCAACCACGCGCATCGATGAGGCTTTGAGCGAAGAGTGCAGATTGGGCTGGGTCACCAGGACGGCGGAAACCGCCGCCACCCAGGGCAGGCCGGGCAGGGCCAGCAGCCGGTAAACCAGCGCGGCCACGACCGCGGCCACGGTGGCCTTGGCGGAAAAAATGACGGCTTCAAAATGGCGCGGTTGCATGGGAAAATCGGTAAACGCTTTTTGCAAACCAAACTCAGAAAAATTGCCTTTGCAAAAACCCGCCTTCACTCCTGTTTGAAATCAACCGGCCCGCCGGGTCGAAACCCGGAGCGAAGACTGGTGGAGCCGACAGGGCTCGAACCTGCGACCTTCTCATTGCGAACGAGACGCTCTACCAACTGAGCTACGACCCCATCCACGTCAGCCGCAAATAGCTTTGCCAGAAAAAACGCCGCGCGCAACCGTTAAGTGATTCGATGGCTCAAATGAGAATTGGCAATCACCGTTTCCCCTGATATCTGTTTTGAAATGTCCGATACGGCTGTCGCGGCCCAGACGCCCTCGAAGGCACAGGTGTTTTTCCGCCGGTTGATCACCACGGTGATTCTCTGGACGGTCATTCTTGCCGCTTTGTTTTCCAGCAGCCGGCTGATCTCCAACGGAGTTTTCATTCTGATCATGGTGTTTCTCGCGACGGCCGGGCTCACGGAGTTTTACGGCATGGTCGAGAAACGCAATCTCGCCTGTTTCAAATGGTGCGGCCTGATCGGCGGCGTTCTGCTCATGGGCGGCACGTTTTTGCAACTGACCGGGGAAATCTCGGCCGTCACCACGGGCTACGTCGGGGTTTATGATTCGCCGGCCCGGCCCAACGACTTTGAAACGGGCTTCATCATCCTGTTTGTGCTCGGCCTGTGCGTGCGGCAGCTCCTTTCGCGCGTCAACACGGCGGGCATCGTCGCCATTGCCACGACCCTGTTCGGTCTGATGTATGTGCCGTGGTTGTTCAACTTCGTCCAAAAAATCAATTTTTTCCCGGGCGTGGATGGCCGGTTCTACGTCCTCTATTTCATTTTGGTCACGAAGTTCAGCGACACCGGGGCGTACGTGGTCGGTTCGCTCATCGGCCGGCACAAGCTGATCCCGCGCATCAGCCCCGGGAAAACCTGGGAAGGTCTGGGCGGCGCGATTTTCCTCTCGACGGTGGCCAGCCTGGTTTTTGTTCATTTTCTGGGTGACAAAATGCCGGGCATGAACCGGCTGCACGCCGTGGTGCTCGGCGTTTTACTTAGTTTTACGGCGGTCATCGGCGATTTGATTGAATCGCTCTTCAAACGCGAGGCGGGATTGAAGGATTCCGGGCGGCTGTTCCCCGGCATCGGCGGCATTCTCGACTTGCTGGACAGTTTGCTGTTCAATGCGCCCATCATGTATCTCTATTTGCGGCACATCCTGACCCACCCTTGAGGGATTTACGAATTGCGATATACGATTTACGCCGGCGGCCGCAGGGCATGATGGTTGGAAATTCAATGACTGAACGGTTATGACTCGAGAGAAAATAAAGTCTCGGACCAAGGAATATGCAAATCACATTGTTCGCACATGCGGAGCATTGCCGAACAGTCGGGTTGCTCAAATCTTGGGCAAGCAATTATTCCGCAGCGGAACTTCGGTGGGCGCGAATTACCGCGCTGTCTGCCGTGCGAAATTCAACTCGGATTTCGTCAACAAACTCCGTATCGTTGAGGAAGAATGTCGTTATCTCATCCGCAAAAACCGCCCGCACTTCGCACCCGGCGTAAATCGTATATCGTAAATCGCAAATGAAAAACGTTGTTCTGCTCGGATCGACTGGCTCCATCGGCACCAGCACCGTCAAGGTGGCGCAGGATTTGCCGGACCGCATCCGGCTGGTGGGCCTGGCTGCCGGGAACAACGCCGAACTGCTGCTCAATCAGGCACGCCAGCACCGGCCGGAAGCCATTTGCATCAGCAATCCGGAAAAGGCGCGGGAGCTGGGAGATTTCTTCGGTGCCGCAACGCAGGTGTTCTCCGGTGACGATGGCCTGATCAAACTCGCCACGCTGCCCTCGGCGGACATCGTGCTCATCGCCATCGTCGGCACCGCCGGATTGAAACCGGCGCTGGCCGCCATCCGCGCGGGCAAGGACATCGCCGTGGCGTCCAAGGAAATCCTCGTGATGGCCGGCGAGATTGTGATGAGCGAGGCGCGCAAACACGGCGTGCGCGTGCTGGCGGTGGACAGCGAACACTCGGCGATTTTTCAATGTCTCGATGGCAAGCCATCCAGTTCCGTCCGCAAACTCTGGCTCACGGCGTCCGGCGGGCCATTTCGCCAGACACCCAGGGAGGAGTTCGCCGGCATCTCCGTCGAACGGGCGCTCAAGCATCCGTCCTGGGTCATGGGCCGCAAGATCACGATTGATTCGGCGACGCTTTTCAACAAGGGACTGGAAATGATCGAGGCGCGCTGGCTGTTCGACATCGGCATCGAGCGGGTTGGCGTGCTGGTGCATCCGCAGAGCATTGTGCACTCGATGGTCGAGTTTGTGGACGGTGCGCTGCTGGCGCAGCTTTCCACGCCCGACATGTGCCTGCCGATCCAATATGCGCTGACGTATCCCGACCGCGCGCCCAGCGAACGCGTGCAGACAAATTTTGCGAAACTCGGCAGCCTGACGTTTGAAGAGCCGGACGTGGAACGCTTTCCGGCGCTGAACCTGGCGCGGCGGGCGGGGGAGGTGGGTGGCACACTACCGTCGGTGTTGAACGCGGCCAACGAAGTGGCGGTGGAAGCCTTTGTGAGCGGGAAAATCAACTTCCCGCAAATCACGGAAATCGTCCGGCGTACGATGGACGCGCACCAGGTGGTTTCGCATCCGACCTTGGAAAAGATTTTGGAAGCCGACGCCTGGGCCCGGCGCGCGGCGGCGAAATAGAACGCTCTTTGCTCAACGGTTTGAAGCTACAGCGGTGCAGCCTATCCACTGATTAGACGGCGTCCTCGTCATATCACATCGTAAAGAAAGCCCAAACCAACACTGCAAAGATGAACGAGAAAATGCCGAGTGCAAACCAATAGTCTCGTGGAGACTGAGACCGAACAATCGGATTGTTGGGCATACTCTTGGTAGTAATCCATCTGCCGCCCCTGATATGGACTCGCCCGGTAATCAAGACGTGCGCAATGCAAACGACTCCCGCCACTAAGAAAATGAACCGGAAGATTTTGATGTATGGTTCCATGCTCTTGTGGTGGCGCGGCTACGCCGTCTAACAGATAATGGGCAGCCGATTCCGCAGCCTATCCGGTTTCATGGGTCAACCGTATTTCTGTCGCCCGTAGCTGTCCAGAATGATTTTGGGAAGGGCTCAACCGCCAAGTCGCAAGAGCGCCAAGCAGATTCAAGCCAGGCAGACAGGAATTCAAGGGAATCTCCATTCCTGCCTTTCTCATTTAATCCTGGCGTCCTCCGCGTCTCGGCGGTTTGTTCTCCCGTTGCTTGCGTTCCGTGATTGCGGGCGGGGTTTTCCCTGATATATTCAGGGCGTCCCTTGGCAGGGGACGGACTATTACATGACAATCTTGAGATATATATTTGTCGCGCTGGAAGTGGTGTTGCTCTTCAACCTGCTCATTGCGGTGCACGAGCTGGGGCATTTTCTGGCCGCGCGCTGGCGCGGGCTGAAAATCGAGCGTTTCGCCATCTGGTTCGGCAAGGCGATCTGGAAAAAGGAAATCAACGGGGTGGAATACGCGCTCGGCTGGATTCCCGCCGGCGGCTATGTCGCGCTGCCGCAGATGGCGACGATGGACTTGATTGAAGGAAAGCGCGAAACCAAAGTCACCACGCACTACGGTGCGAGCGTGTGGACGACAACGGAAGCCATCGAAGGCAAAACCGAGACGCCCATCGAACAATTGCCAAACGTTTCGCCGCTCGACAAAATCATCGTCGCGTTTGCCGGGCCGCTGTTCAGCTTTGCGCTGGCGATATTTTTTGCGTTCATCGTGTGGGGTGTCGGCAAGCCAAGCAACGGCTCGGATAATTCCACCACGATCGGCTGGGTGGACCAGGATGGTCCGGCCTGGAAGGCGGGTTTGCGTCCGGGCGACACAATTTTGGAGGTGGACGGGTATCCGGTTAAGCATTTTGCGGCGACCTCGCAGGACAGTGTGACGTGGCGCATCGTCACCAGCGGAGGCACCAACATCGCCATCAAATATCTCCGCGGCGGCCAGGAGGCGACGGCCTACGCCATTCCTTATCATCGTTCGACCAAATGGTATGAGCGCAAGGCGTTGCGGCAGATCCTGGTGGGACCGGAGATGAAGGCCATCGTTTATGTGGTGGCCACCAACAGCCCCGCGGCCCAAGCCGGCCTGACGAATGGCGATGAAATCGTCGCCTTGAACGGCCAGAAGATTTACAGCCCGCTGGCGATTCTTTCGGTTGAAGATTCCTGGAGCAACAGCCCGGTCCAGCCTGTCACCCTGACCGTGAAACGCGGCGATCAGCAGTTTGACCGCACGCTGCTGGCGGTGAGGCCGGTCCAGCCAACCAACAGCACACCCATGCTGGGAATTCTGGCCTGGCAGGGTGATGCCGGCACCGCGCTCACCCATCCCGATCCGGTCCAGCAAATTTCGGACAGCGTGGGGCAGATTGCCGGCACGCTCGGCGCGCTATTTTCGCACAAGGGCGAGATCGGGCCGCAACAACTTGGCGGCGCAGTGATGATCATCCGCGTTTACAGCAATCTTTTTGAGAGCGAGAACGGCTGGCGGCGCGTGCTGTGGTTCAGCGTCATACTCAACGTGAATCTGGCGCTCATCAATCTGCTGCCGCTGCCGGTCCTCGATGGCGGGCATATCACCCTTTCGCTGATCGAAGCCATCCGCCGCCGTCCCGTCAGCGCAAGAATTTTAAACAGCGTCCAGACCGGCTTCATGATTGTGCTCATCGGCTTCATGGTTTATATCGCTTTCTTTGACACCGGCGACTGGCTTCGCAGCGCGCGCAATGATCGCGATCAGCCCATCATTTTTGCGCCGGAGAAATAAATTTGAACATGCGCTACTGCGAATCACCTTATTTTCACCAGCGGCGTAAAACCCGCGAGGTTGTCATTGGCGATCCGGCGCGCGGCGGTGTCATCATCGGCGGCAACCATCCCGTCGTAAACCAGTCCATGCTGACGTGCGACACGATGGACACCGCCGAATGCGTGAAGCAGACGCTCGACCTGGTTGCCGTCGGCTGCCAGCTCGTGCGCATCACGGCGCCGACGGTGAAGGACGCGGCGAATCTGCAGAACATCGTGGCCGAACTGCGCCAGCGCGGCTGCCTCGTTCCGATCGTCGCCGACATCCATTTCAAGCCCGAAGCGGCCCTGGAAGCGGTGAAATGGGTGGAGGTGGTGCGGGTGAATCCCGGCAATTACGCCGATTCGAAGAAATTTGCGATCAAGGAATACAGCGACGAACAATATGCCGCCGAGTTGAAACGCATCGAGGAGAAATTCACGCCGCTGGTGCTGGAATGCATCCGGCTGAAGCGCGCGCTCCGCATCGGCACGAACCATGGTTCACTCTCCGACCGCATCATGAACCGTTACGGCGACACGCCGCTGGGCATGGTCGAGAGCGCGCTCGAATTCGCCCGCATCTGTCGCAAGCATGATTTCCATGACTTCAAGTTCTCGATGAAGTCGAGCAATCCGAAGGTGATGATTGAATGATACCGCCTGCTCGTGGCGCGGCTGGAACAGGAGGGGCCGGATTGGAATTATCCGATTCATCTGGGCGTCACCGAGGCGGGCGAGGGCGAGGACGGCCGCATCAAGAGCGCCATCGGCATCGGTTCGCTGCTGTGCGACGGGCTGGGCGACACCATCCGGGTCTCGCTCACGGAGGATTCGCCGCGCGAAATCGAGGTCTGCCGCGATTTGCTGGCACAGATTCCCGTTTTGACGAATTCAGAATTCAGAATTCAGAATTCAGAATTTTCATTCGACCCGTTTCATTTTGAGAAACGCGAGACGCCGGAGATGGAGCTCGCTGACGGCGTGAAATGCGGCGGCGAACAGCTCATCCGCGTCGTGGTCACCCGCGCCACGTTCGACAAGGTCGCCCACAAGATCCGTCCGAAAGATGATGTGAGGCCGGAGGCGGTTTACGAGGACCTGAACATCGCCGAGATCGATCCCACGCAGGGTTTTGAGATCAATTGTGAAACGCAACTCGTGACCGTGAAGGATGGCGTAAGCCTGCCGGCCATCACCGCGTTCCGGCTCCTGGCTTTGAAACTGAAGCGGCTGGGGCGCAACAACCCGATTTTGCTGAAGGATTGCATCAATTTCGAATCCGTGCCGCTGGAGCCGAAGATTGCCCTGTTGCGGGCGTCGGTGGTCATTGGTTCGTTGCTCGCGGACGGCATGGGTGATGCAATCCTGGTTCGCGGCGAGGCCGGAGGCGGACAATCGCTGCGGCTGGCGTACAACATTTTGCAGGCGGCTGGCTGCCGGTCGTTCAAGACCGATTACGTGGCCTGCCCGAGCTGCGGTCGGACGTTGTTCAATCTCCAGACGGTGACGGCGCGCATCAAGTCGCGCACGGAGCATCTCAAGGGCGTCAAGATTGCCATCATGGGTTGCATCGTAAACGGCCCGGGCGAAATGGCCGATGCGGATTTCGGCTATGTGGGCGGCGCGCCGAACAAAATCAATCTCTACGTCGGCAAGACGCCGATCAAATTCAACATCCCCGAGGCCGAAGCGGTGGACCGGTTGGTGGACCTCATCAAGGAACACAACAAGTGGGTGGAGCCGGAAGCGAAAGAAGTGGTGGTTCAATCGTAGCGGGGAAGAATCAACGAAACAGACGGAAGCGGAAGCACCAGAGGGCTGGCGTACTCGATGGTGCTTCGCGGGATTCGTTAACCGGAGGCAAACGCCGTGCGTATTGGACTGCGGCGGCCCTCCGCCGCATTGTGCCAGTGTAATCACCTTGGGCTTCAGCCAACGGCGCGGCCTTGGTGACTTGGCGCACGATTGCCGTTTTTGCGAACAACGTCCGGTTAGTTCGCGTGGTGCCCGTGAAGCAGTTCATCCAGGGTGGTGAGCATGGTTTCAGCGGTGTAGGGTTTGGGCATGAAATACTGGACGCCGGCATCCTTGGCCTTGGCCAGGCCGCCTTCGGAGGCCATGCCGGTGGAGGTGACAATCTTGACATCCGCGTTGATGGCTTTGAGGGCGCTGATAGTGGAGGGGCCATCCATGACCGGCATCACCATATCCGTAATGACGGCATCAATTTCATGCTGCCGGGGCGCATAAATGGACAGCGCCTCGGCGCCATCCGCCGCCAGCACGACACGATAACCGAAACGCTCAAGCACTTTTTGCGCGAGGTTGCGGATCGAATCTTCGTCATCCACGACCAGCACCAGTTCATTGTGACCGCGCGGCAGCCGTGATTCCTCCGCCGGCCCGTCTGCGGCGGCGGCCTGCGCATCATTGGCGGGAAGATAAACCTCGAAGCTGGTTCCCTTGCCCGGGGTGCTGTGGCAATGGATGAAACCGCCATGGCTTTTGACAATGGTCAGCGTGGTGGACAAACCCAAACCGGTGCCCTTGCCCGGCTCCTTGGTCGTAAAAAATGGATCGAAAATCCTGTTCTGGATATTCTTCGGAATTCCCGTGCCGGTGTCCATGACCTTGATGAGCACATACGGGCCGACCCTGGCTTCCGGATTCATGCCGACATAGGTTTCGTCAAAGCTGACATTATTCATGTGGATGGACAATTTGCCGCCGTTGGGCATGGCGTCGCGTGCGTTGACGCAGAGGTTTAACAGGATCTGGTGGAGCTGCGTCGGGTCCCCAGTGATGGTCCACAGTCCTGGAGCGGTGCGGAGTTCAAACTCCAGCGACTTGGGGAAGGTTTCGAAAATGATTTGTTTGATTTCGCGGACGATGTGTTTGGGATTGACTGCAATCCGCTCGCCGGCGACGCCGCGGCCGAATGCCAGCACTTGTTTGACGAGCCCCGCGCCGCGCTGAACGTTGGTTTCCAGCGACTGCAACAGTTTCTTCCCGTCTTCATCCGTGACCTTTTCCTTCAGGACCTGCACCGCAACGAGCAGCGGAGTCAGGATATTGTTGAGATCGTGCGCGATGCCTCCCGCCAGGGCGCCAATCCCCTCCATTCTTTGCGAACGCAGGAACTGGACTTCGAAGTTTTTCTTTTCGGTGATGTCGGTGTTGATGATCAGCCGGGATTTCGTACGACCCTGCTCGTCGCGAATAAGATTGCATCGTCCATGAACCATGACCACCTTGCCGTTCTTGGTGTATTCCTGTAATTCACCGACCCACTCGCCGCGTTGATTCACTTTTTTCATGGTATTCGCCAGTTGCGGGGTGATGACTCCCTTGTAGAGCAATTCAACCGCCGATTTGCCAATGGCCTCGGCGGCGGTCCAACCATAGATTCGTTCGGCGCTATTGTTCCAATAGGTGATGCGGTTCTCCAAATCCAAAACAAATATGGCATCCTGCGCCTTGTCCAGCAACGCGGCCTGTTCCCGGATGTGTTCTTCCGCCTGCTTGCGCCCGGTGATATCGGTGAACAGCAGCAGCAGATGCGGTTCTTCGCCCCGGGTGAAGGGGGTGAAATGGCAAACCAGCCAGACCTCCTGGCCAAACGTGCTGACGAAGTGGGACTCACACTGCTGCGGCTTGCCCGTGGCCAGGGCTTCTTCCGCAACCCGGAGCATGCCGGAAGTACGCCAGGATTCGAGTTGCCGAAAATTCTGCTCCAAAATCCGGGCGACCGGGCCATTGATTGTCTGTGCGGCAAACCCGTTGGCCAGCACACACTGGCCGGAGGCCTTGAAAACAAGGATTCCGGCCGAGGCGTCCGAGATGATTTTTTGATTAAAGTCGAGGGTCTCGGTCAGTTGCTTTTCCGTCCGCTTGCGCTCGGTGATGTCACGCGAAATGCCCATGATTCCGACGATCTGTCCAGCGTTGTCGCGCAACGGCATCTTCGTGCTGGAGACCCACGTGACGTGTCCATCCTTCCAGTCTTCCTGTTCCTCCTTGGCGATGATCGGCTCGCCCGTGGCCATGATCCGTTGTTCGTCTTCGTAGGTCTGCTGGGCATGTTCCCCGAAAATGTCAAAATCGGTCTTTCCCAGGGCCACGCGGGCATCAGGCAATCCCACCTTCCGGGCGAACGCGTCGTTGATTCTCATGAAGCGGCTTTCCCGGTCCTTGAAGTAGATAATGTCGGGACTGGCCGTGATCAAATTGTTCAACAACTTTTGTTCCGCCACCAGGGCATCTTCCGTCCGCTTGCGCTCGGTGATGTCGCGCCCGTAACCCAACAGTCCGACGATTTTTCCGCTGTCGTCCCGGAACGGGAGCTTGTTGGTAAGGATGATTTGCTGGCGGCCGTCGGGGCGGGTGAGTATCTCTTCCTTGTCGACCAGCGGGGTTCCGGCGAGCACCGCCAGTTCGTCCGCGCGAAACTGCGCCGCCTGCTCCGGCGGGAAGAAATCCGCGTCAGTCTTGCCGATCAGTTCCGCGGTGTTTTGTATCGCGTCATTGTCCGAACGCCGGTTGTTACATATGATAAACCGGCTCTGCTCGTCCTTGAGATAAATGTAGTCGGGCAGGACATCGAATATCTGGCGCAGCAGGTTGCGCTCGCGGGCAAGTGCCTCCTCCGCCTGTTTGCGCTCGGTGATGTTGTCAAATATGGCGGTAAAATAACCTGCGACCGGACTGTAGGCAGAAACCGACAACCACGCCTTCAAGGACTCCAGAAAAATTTCGAATTTTTCAGGCTTGCCGGTCGACGCCACCCGGCCATAGATCTCGAACAGTTGCGGGTTGGATTTTCTGATGTTCGGGATGACTTCCGTGACCTTTTTCCCCGCGACATTCTTCAGCCCGGTCAATTCTTCAAAAGCTTTGTTGGTGGTGCGATAAATGAAATCCTGTGGCTGGTCATTTTCATAAAGCATCTGGCAATAGGCGACTCCTTCCTGCATATGCTCGAACAACGAACGATAGCGCGCCTCACTCTCCCGCAGTTCAATCGCCACCCGCCGGCGTTCGGTAATATCTTCCTTCACTGCGAGGAAATGGGTTATTTCGCCAGTGGTGTCAGCGATGGCAGAGATCAAGGCCGATTCCCAAAAGAGTTCCCCGTTTTTTTTCCGGTTGTGAAATTCCCCGCGCCACTCCCCGCCGGCCTGGATGGTTTCCCATAGACGCGCGTAATTTTCTGGCGGCATTTCACCTGACTTTAAAATACGGGGGTTTTTCCCGATGGCTTCCTGGAAGGAATAGCCCGTGATCTTCGTGAACTTCGGGTTCACATATTCTATGTTGCCAGCCTTGTCAGTGATGACAATGGAAGCCGGGCTGTGTTCAACGGCGCGCGACAACATGTTCACCTCCGCCAACGTCCTTTTGTGGTGCCAGATCATCAACGCCATCACCCATATCACCACAATTCCCACCAGTCGGCTGATCAAGGCCAATCCGGAGTCAATCCCCGGCGGGGAAAGGAAAAATCCCGCCAATAGAAGCAGGGAGAGGACCGCCGCAAGCACATACGGGAATGTCCGGCTGCCCACATAAAGAGAAAAAAGCAGCGGGATGGCATACCAAACCCAATCAGTAACCCCCAGTGGGGTGATCAAATCCACCAGGAACTCACCTGCGGCAAGAACGGGAATTGCCCAGGCTGCAACAGTCCTGAGTCTTGCAACAGTCATAAACCTGTGAGTCCGAATTGCATATAATCATGAGGAATTTGATGTACTGGAGCATTATCAATGCCGCGTTTTGGCCTGGGTCCATTAAGTTGTGCTTCATCGCCTTTCGTGACCATCGGCCAATAACGCTTGCCAAATGCGCGCACTGCATTAAAGTGAGCGGCCAATTTTCAATATATGCGCTTAATTGACTTGAATGGATTTTTCGCCCAGGCCGCCGCGCCGCAATCGGTCCCTTCGTCCTCACCGCAACAGCCGGTCTGGATGACGTTTGCTCCGATGGCCCTGCTGATCGTCGTGTTTTACTTTATCCTGATCCGGCCGCAACAGCAGCGCGCCAAGCAGCAGGCCAAATTGATTGCCGAACTCAAATCCGGCGACAAGGTCGTCACGTCCAGCGGCATCGTCGGTGTCGTCATCACGGTGAAGGACCGGACCGTTTCGATCCGCTCGATGGACGCCAAAATGGAGGTTACCAAGGCTTCCGTGACGGAAATCCTCGCGGGCGAAGCCGCCGCCGAATCCTGAGCCTACCATGAGCCGCAATAATCTTTGGACGTTTTTGTTTGTCGTGCTGATCGTTTGCTGGTCGTTCTATGAGATGTATCCGCCGACCTCGCGCAGCCTGGTGGCGGAATTTTCGACCCGGGCGGTAAACCGGGACACAAACTTTGCGACCATCCTGCTGCGGCTTCAGCCTCTGCTGCAGGCCAACACCAACAGCGAGTTTGGCAATTTGCAGGCAGCCATCGGCACCAACAGCATTGTGCCTTATTTCCCGTTCTTTGATGCGAAGAACGAGCTGTATCCGAACACATTCATCCTCAACCAGCTCCAGCGCGATGCCTCCGGCAAAATCAAGCTGGGCCTCGACCTGCAGGGCGGCACGTCGTTCCTTGTCGAGATGGACACCAACCGCCTCGTTTATGTCGAGACCGTGACGAACAAGACCACGGGAGCGGTCGAGACGACCACCAATCTGGCCCGGGTGGAAGGCGCCTTGTCACAGGCGGTGGAAGTGCTGCGCCGGCGCGTGGATTCTTTCGGTGTGGCCGAGCCCGTCATCCAACCGGCGGGCGGCAATCGGATTTTGATTCAGTTGCCCGGCCTGTCCCAGGAAGCGAAGGAAAGCGCCAAAAAACAGATTCAAAAAGCCGCCTATTTGGAATTCCGCATGGTGAAGGAGGACAGTTCGGCCTACGTCAAGGAAGACACCGGGGACATCCTCCAGCCCATCCCTCCCGGCTACGTGGTGCTCAAGCACATCGAGCCGCAACCCAATGCGGCTCCCAAAGTGGAGGCGATGTTGGTTAAGAAAAAGGCCGAGAATGGCCTGTCCGGCGACATCATTGAAAACGCCATGGCCATCCGCGGCAACCTGGGCGAACCCCAGATTGATTTCCGGTTGAACGCAGATGGCGCGAAAAGGTTCGGTGAAGTCACCCGCAATAACATCGGCCAGCGGCTGGCCATTGTGTTGGACGGCGACTTGTATTCCGCTCCGGTGATCCAAGGTGCCATTGAGACCGGCAGCGGACAAATCACCGGGCATTTCACACCCGAAGAGGCCATGCAACTGGCCAATGTCCTGCAAAACCCCTTGCGCGCACCGCTCACCATCGATTCTTCCTATGACGTTGACCCGACGCTGGGCCGCGACTCGATTCGCAGCGGTGTCCGCGCGTCCATTGCCGGTGTGGTTTTGGTTTCCGCGTTCATGCTGTGTTATTATCTGCTCGCCGGCATCGTGGCGAATATTGCGCTGGTCACCAACATCATCATTCTGCTCGGCGTGATGTGTTCGATCGGCACCACCCTAACGTTGCCGGGCATCGCAGGCGTGGTGCTCACGATCGGCATGGCGGTGGATGCCAACGTGCTGATTTATGAACGCATCCGCGAGGAGCTGGCCAAGGGCAAATCGTTGCGCGGCGCCATCGCCGCCGGTTACGCCCGCGCTTTCGGCACCATCTTCGATTCCCACGTCACCACGCTGATTTCGTCCATCATCTTGATTTTCATGGGCACCGGCGAAGTCAAGGGCTTCGGGGTGACACTGACCATCGGTGTGGCCGCCAGCCTGTTTACCTCCCTGGTGGTCACCCGGATGATTTTCAATTTCCTGCTCGACCGGAACTGGATCAAATCGCTCCGGATGTTCCATCTCATTCGCGCCACCAAGCTTGACTTCATGCGTCTGGCCAAGCCGGCATTCATCCTGTCCTGGACCATCATCCTCATCGGCCTGGGTTACGGGATATTTGAACGCGGCCCGAAACTGTTCGGCGTGGATTTTGCGGGCGGAGACAGCACCATGTTCAGCTTTACGCAAAAGCTGGACGTGGAAAAAATCCGCGCCGTGTTGATCGCAGCCGGCGAAAAGGATTCACAAATTCAATACCAGAAGGACGTGGCCGGCGGCGGCACCGAGACGCTGCGGGTGACCACTTCCGTCGGTTCGGCGGACAAGGTTGCGCGGGCACTGGCCGAGCAGTTACCGCAGGCCCAGTTCAAGGTCGCCAGCCAGCAGCAGGTTGGCGCTACGGTGGGCCGGGAAATCCAGCAATCGGCCATTATCGCCTGCCTGCTTTCGTTGTTTGGCATCCTGGTTTACGTCGCGTTCCGCTACGAATTCTCGTTCGCCGTCGGTGCGGTGGTCGCAGTCATTCATGACGTGCTGATGACCATCGGCTGTTATTGCATTGCCAACGGGGTGTCCGGCCGCGAGTTTAATGCCACCGTGGTTGCGGCCATCCTGACCATCATCGGTTTTTCCACCAATGACACCATCGTCATTTTCGACCGGATCCGGGAAGACCTGAAGCTGGGAGTGCGCGGCTCGTTCCGGGAAATCATCAACCAGGCGCTCAATCAAACCTTGAGCCGGACGCTCATCACCTCGGGCACGGTGTTTCTGGCTACCACGGCGCTTTATATATTTGGCGGCGGGGTGATCAACGACTTTGCGTTCACCTTCCTCATCGGCATTCTCACCGGCACTTATTCGAGCATCTACATCGCCAGTGCGCTGGTGTTGTGGTGGCATAAAGGGGATCGCCCGGCCATCGGCGGCTCGCAGGTGACGATGCAAAACACGAACACGGCGTCGGCGCGCGTCTGACGCAGCCCAACCATGCTGGGCTTAGTCGAAATAACGCCTTGGCACTGGGCGGGGTTCGTCCTTTGCGTGCTGTTCTTTCTCGCGCTCGACCTCGGCCTGTTCAACCGCCGCGCCCGCACCGTCAAATTCAAGGAAGCCGCCGCCTGGAGCGCGCTATGGTTTGCGCTGGCCATGGCGTTTGCCGGAGCCATGGTGCATTGGCGGGGCCGCGATGAGGCCATCCAGTTCACCACCGGTTACATCATCGAATTGTCGCTCTCGATGGACAATGTCTTCGTCATCGCGCTCATCTTCGCGTTTTTTCGCGTGCCGGCCCAGTACCAGCATCGCGTTTTGTTTTGGGGCATCCTCGGCGCGCTGCTGATGCGCGGCGTGATGATCGTCGCCGGTGCCGCCCTCGTCCAAAGGTTCCAATGGACGCTCTATCTCCTTGGTGCCTTTGTCCTCGTCACTGGCATCAAAATGCTTTTGGTGAAGGACGCGGGCGTGCAGCCCGAGAAGAATCTCCTGGTCCGTTGCGCGCGGAAATACTTCCCCGTCACCGACGAATTGCACGGTCAGAAATTCCTCGCCCGGATCGAAGGCCGCCGCCTGCTGACGCCGCTGGCGCTCGTGTTGCTCGTGGTGGAAACGACCGACCTGATTTTCGCGCTTGATTCCATCCCTGCCATTTTCGCGGTGACAACCAAGCCGTTCATCGTTTTCACCTCGAATGTCTTTGCCATCCTCGGCCTGCGTTCGCTGTATTTCCTGCTCGCCGGGGCGATCGAGTATTTCCGCTATCTGAAGGTCGGCTTGTCGATCGTGCTCGTTTTCATCGGCGCAAAAATGCTCCTCGACCCGCACGGCCAGGAGCCGAAACAGTTCCAGGTTGAAATCCCGACGGGTGTTTCGCTGATGACCGTGGCCACGATCATTTTGATCGCCATCGTCCTGTCGGTCATGGTCGCAGAACGGGAGAAGCGCACCGGCACGGGCAATGTGCCAAAACCCTGACGCACAATGAAATTCCGCTGGTCGCTTGCGCCGCCGCAGGCGCTGCTTGCCGGTCAATTGGCCGCACAGTTGAAAATTGCGCCGTTGCTCGCGCAATGCCTGCTCAATCGGGGATATGCTGACCCGTCCGCCATCGGCGCTTTTCTCTCGCCGCGCCTTAAGAATCTCGCCAACCCGTTCGATTTGCCAGACATGGCGGCGGCGGTCGAACGCCTGTTCCGGGCTCGTGAACAAAAGGAGCCTTTGGTCATCTTTGGGGATTACGACGTGGATGGGGTGACTTCCGCGGCCTTGCTGCTCGAGGTTTTGCGGCCGCTCGGTTGGCACGTTGATTTTTACCTGCCTCATCGCATGGATGAAGGCTACGGACTTAGCGCCGAGGGGGTTGATAATTGCCTCAAAAAGTTTCCGGTTAAACTGCTGCTGGCTGTGGACTGCGGCTCGACCGCCGTGGAGACGATCAAGGACCTGCGTTCGCGCGGTGTGGACGTCATCGTTTTGGATCACCACCAGGTTTCATCACCCGCACCCGATGCGGTGGCGCTGGTCAATCCGCAACGCTCAACCCTCAACTCCGGTGGATCGCGAGCCGGTTCTCAACCCACGCCCGCCTTTACCGAGCTCTGTTCGGTGGGTCTGGCGTTCAAGCTCGCCCACGCGCTCATCAAACGCGGACGCGAGACCAACCTGGCGGGAGCGGCCGGATTTGATTTGCGTCCGCTTCTGGATTTGGTTGTGCTGGGCACCATAGCCGATCTCGTGCCGTTGACCGGCGAAAGCCGCATTCTCGCGTCCGCCGGATTGGAGCGGCTGAACACGACCCAACGACCGGGTTTGATTGCGCTCAAGCAGGTGGCGCAGTGCCCGCCCACCCTCGGAACTTACGAGGTTGGCTTCCAACTGGCTCCGCGTTTGAACGCCGCCGGCCGGCTCGAGACCGCCGGGGAATCACTGCAGTTGCTGCTGGCGCGTGATCTGGCCGGGGCCATGCCGATGGCGCAAAGTCTTGATTCGCGGAATCGCGAGCGGCAAAAAATCGAACGGAGCATCGTGGAAGAGGTCCTCGGCGCACTGAAGGCGAAGTTCAATCCGCAGACGGATTTCGTGATCGTCGAGGGACAATTGCTCTGGCATATCGGCGTGGTGGGCATTGTTGCCTCGCGCGTGCTCCAGCAATTTTACCGCCCCACGATCATTCTCGGCGGTGAAGGCGGCGAGTGGCGCGGTTCGGGCCGCAGCATTGCAGGATTCGATCTCGCCGCGGCCTTGCGGGAGTGCGACGATCTGCTCCTGCGCCATGGCGGCCATGCCATGGCGGCCGGCTTGAGCCTGCGGCCGGAACAGATGGACGCATTCCGGCGGCGGTTGAATGAACTGGCGCGAAGGGTGTTGAAGCCGGAGGATTTGCAGCCGTCGCTGCGGCTGGATGCGGAAGCCGGCCTGGACGAGATGAGTCTGGAAATGCTCGGCGAACTGGCGGATTTGAAACCGACCGGGCAGGGAAATCCGCCGGTCCAATTCTATGCGCGCCATCTCACGCATCAACGCCCGTTGCAACGCATCGGCGTGGAGAAACAGCACGTGAAAATGTGGGTGACGGATGGCGCGGTCACGCTCGAGGCCCTTTGGTGGAATGGCGGCGACAAGTCCCTGCCGGTGGGGAAGTTCGACCTGGCGTTTGTGCCGCAGGTCAACGAATTCAACGGGCGGCGCACGGTGCAATTGAAAGTGCTCGATTGGCGGGCGGCGTAGCTTTTTGATCCAGCGAGATTTAATTTCCGCCCGCAAAACTGTGCACAATTGTTTGGAGGAGTCATTTTACTGGTCACAACACCGCTGCACCCGGCAATCATTCCTTTAATGTTTGCGGGTCGTCTTCAAGGCCACTGGATGAACCAACAGATGTTGGCGTGTAATGAACGTCTGCACTTGTGCTGGAGATTGATTTGGACGGGGTCAGATTTGGGAAAAAAATCGTCATCATGGTGGTAAACCATGCCACCAACATTGGAAGAAGGTACCGTCCGCCGGTCAATTCGCTCGTAAAATCAACCGCTTCGCTTAGACCCTTGATGGTGGCAAAACTTGCAAACACTCCACTCAACACAAATGTGGCACCGGTGAACATCGCGAGAATCCAGACGATGACCTGACGGCGAGCGGGGATGGCCAGCCAGAGCGCCACTGTCATCAACAAACAAAGCCACGCCAGGCAAAGTGTCGCATGATCATACAACGATGAAATACCATCCCATCTGCCGGACCAGTGAAGTCTTCCACCATCCCCGCTCCAGTGTGCAAAAGCAGGGTTCACAAACAATCGAGCAATCATGATCAGGAAAACGCTGGGCCAATTCGAAAGCGTGGTGCCCGGATTGTGCCAGGCATAACCTGCCCAACCTGACTCGTAATGCAAAGAAGGTATCTGGACGCGGAGGCAGATGAATGGCAAGGCGGCCAAAAAGCAGAAGACCAACACCCGCCAGACACGGGGTGACAGTTTTAATGCGGGCCGCGCTGAAGGCAACAACAACATCCAGCTTCCCACGAGTGCCAGAAAAATGAAGCCCTCAAATTTTGTCATCGCCGCTCCAAATAGTAGCGTCAGCCCAAGCCCAAGCCGGGCAAGGTCTTTTCCGACCAGCCAGCCAGCGCACTGAATGAAGCCCATGACAGTAAAAAAAATCATCGGCAGCGTGCCGCCTTCTGTCTGGGCGAATTTTTGAGTGGCCGGCAGCAACAACAGGCCCAGGAGTGCCAGATGCGGTTTTTGGAACCATCTGTTTCCACCCCGATTCAAGGAAGCCAGGCCGGCCAGAAGAAACAACAACATCCATACAGGCCAGAACTTGGTGACAAATTCGTTCACATGTCCGATCGAGTCGAAAGTAGCTGCATGCAGCGATGGTACGAGGGTGGGATAATCAAGATGCGCATGTGCGAGACGCGGATTGGAAAACCATTGCACGATCCCGCCTCCGGTATAGAGGTGTATGATTTTCGCTTTGGGTGCCCACCGCAGCGCGTCATCGTCAATGAGCCCCTCCAACCCGGCGAGACGGAAGAGAATTAGAAACACACCGAGTCCGGCCAGCACGGTGGCCGCCTGCACGGGATGAAAAGCCATCCTCCTGAAACCGCCGGTGACTCCGGTCAACCAGATTTTGCGGTTGTACCAAATTTCCGCAATGCCGCCCACGGCAGTCATAATGAAAATCAGCCCCCGTCCATGAAAGCCGCACAGTTTGACGCCCAATGTGATCGCTGCCACGGCCATCATGCCCAAGCCTAAGCCATACGCCAGTTGTTCCAATGGCCGCATCTGCCCGTTTAGGGTGGGGAACAGATGGCGAAACAACCACATCCCCGCCAAGGCTGTCAACAAGGGAAGCAAAAAGGCTATCACTGTGTCGGAGCTTGAGGAAAACCAGTCCGGCGTGACCGGTTCCTTGATGGGGAATTCGCGCTGCGGCCTGAGCATTCTCAGTGTTAACGTGCCATCGGGTGGAAAATCCACGATCGCATCATATCCGTTCGTGAGGATTTCATGGTCAGACCCGGCAGCCCTGCCCACGAACCCCCATTTTTCCAGGCGCGCTGGCTGATCCAGACTCACGCCAACTTCACGCGGAAATAGATAATAAGCCACGTAATAATAATAATAGACCTTGTTGTAATTGGTGGAACCGGTCATGTCTGGCATATAGACACGGGCATCTTTTGGCAGTACCAAGTCAACGTATCGGCACAACCCGGCGGCCGGTATGGTTAACTCGTCTCGCTTCACAATGTCGGAAATCGCGGAGAGTTGTTTCACTCGTAGATAGGACTGGGCTACCGACGAGACGAGTTCATTGTCTCTTCCATCGTTTCGGCCATGCTCAAGCCAGTCCTGGAGAATTGCGTCCCGATCGAAATGCAGAAACTGCCACGCGATGACGAGGCTGGTGAAAGCCACCAGAGTCAGGCCGATAAAGGCCACCCAACGGCTATTCATACGATTTAAACCGCTTGTTGATTGACAGAGATTTCCAAAACTAGCCCAGTGTAAGAGGCAGCCAAATTCAGTCAAGGCCGACAATGGGAGGCAGTTGCCATCACGTCCGATGCTCCGGCTACATTCAGAAGACATTCTCCCGGGGGGGGCGTTTCTTAGAATTAGCTTGCATCGACTTTTGGAACGATTATGCTCGCCAACGTCTGTTGGATAACTTGTCCTTCGAGGACTGGAAAATCTTCAGGTGAACGCGGTTCAGTGATGATTTGAGACCCGACGGTCGGGAACAGTCTGAAAAACGGTTAGCCTTGAACAGCAAATCATTAAATGAGCACGAAACTGTTTGTGGGAAATCTTTCCTTCAACACCACTGAAAATGACCTGCAGGAGGCGTTTGCCGCCCACGGCACGGTCGTCGAAGCCAACCTCATGATGGATCGGATGAGCGGCCGCTCCCGCGGTTTTGCCTTTGTCACCATGTCCACGCCGGAGGAGGCGCAGAAGGCCATCCAGGCCATGAACGGGGCGACGTTGGGCGAACGTCAATTGACGGTCAATATCGCCCGTCCCAAGGAAGAACGTCCTCGCGGGGACCGTGGTCCGCGTCGTGATTTCGGCGGCGGCGGTGGCGGCGGACGTCGGGAACGTTACTGATCTTACCGTATGCGATTTTAACCGGGCGACGTTTCTTTGCAGGCGTCGCCTGCGTTTTTTGACGTGTAGTCTTTCCTCATGGAAGAGCATATACAAATCGAAGGGCGTATTTTGACGGTGCTGGCCGGGACGATGTTTCGCGTCGAACTGGACAACAAGCACCAGGTGCTCGCAACCATTTCCGGCAAGATGCGCAAACGATTTGTCCGGCTCACCATCGGTGACCGCGTCAAAATGGAGATGTCTCAATACGACCTGAACAAGGCGCGTATCGTCTGGCGGCTGGGCTGAAAACAGGGACGATTATACTGAACCTGCGCTTGCGCCGGGCCCGGGCAATCTGCAATCTGCAACGCTGTGAACAGCGCCATCCTTGTCGCCGCCGGCAAAGGCACCCGCATGGGCGCCCGCGTGGACAAATTGTTTCTGACCGTGGCCGGGCGCCCCGTTGTTGCGCATACCTGGCAGCGGTTCGATGACGCGGAGTGCATCGGCGAAATCATCCTCGTCGTGCGCAAGGGGATGCAAAAAGCCTTTTCGAAGCTGGCGGAAGAATCTCATTTTCAAAAGCCGTTCCGGGTCGTCGTGGGCGGCGCGGAACGTCAGGATTCGGTCTGGAATGGCCTGAAGGCAATTTCGGCGGGGTCGGAGATTGTGGCGATTCAGGATGCGGCGCGGCCCTGCACGAGCGGGGAATTGATCGCCGCCACAGTCAAGGCGGCTGAGGAGAGCGGTGCCGCCGTGGCGGCCCAACCGGTGACGGACACTCTCAAGGAATCCGCCGACGGCCGTTTTATTCAGCGCACGCTCGACCGATCGCGATTGTGGTCGGTGCAGACCCCGCAAACGTTCCGGGTTGAAGTCATCCGCCGTGCGTTGACGGAAGTGCGCCACCGCGGACTGATTTTTACGGACGATACGGCGGCGTGTGAGTTGATCGGCCAGCCGGTCCGGCTCGTTTCCAGCGTGGCGCCGAACCCTAAAGTCACCGTGCCGGGTGATTTGCCGTTGGTGGAAACCTTATTGCAAGGCGGCGTTTGATCCGCAACCGCCGGCCCGCCAGGCACATCCAAAAACTTTGTGTCCGGGCGCGGTTGTGGTAGTTTGCCCTCTGTCTATGAAGCGACGTTTGATTTATGGATTGGTGATTGTGGCGCTCCTGCTGAACCTGGCGATCGGGGCGCGGATCTACCTGGGCTCGGCCCACGCGGCAGGCAAACAGGACGCGGTCTATCCGAACCTGGAATTGTTCGCCGACGTGCTCGAAAAGGTGCGCAAGGAATATGTGGACGGCCAGGACGTGACGTATCATGACCTCGTTTACTCGTCGCTCAAGGGCATGGTCGGCTCGCTGGATCCGCACAGCGAGTTCATGGACGTGGATGATTACCAACAGCTGCAGAACGACACGGAGGGGCAATTTGGCGGGCTTGGCCTTGTCGTTTCCATGCGGGACGGTTTTGTGACGGTCATCGCCCCCATGGAGGATACGCCGGGATTTCGCGCCGGAATTTTGTCCGGTGATCGCATCATCAAAATTGACGGCCGGAGCGCGGAAAAAATGTCGCTGACGGAAGTGGTGAAGCAACTGCGCGGAGATCCGGGAACGCAGGTCAGGGTTGCCATTCAACGTCCGTCCTCGGGCCTGGAGAAGGAATTCAAGCTCACGCGCGCCGTCATCAAGATGGACATGGTCAAAGACATCAACGGCCGAAAGGAATTTCCGCTGGGCGATGACAAAATCGGCTATATCCGCATCACTGAGTTTGGCGACCAGACCGGGGACGAGCTTGAAACCGCCCTTAACAAACTGAAAGCTCAGGGGATGAAGGCGTTGATCATTGATTTGCGTTGGAATCCCGGCGGTTTGCTGGATGAAGCGGTGGAGGTTTGTGGCAAGTTTCTGCCCCGTGGACAGCTGATTGTCACCACCGAAGGCCGCGATCCGGAGCAGAACGCCGTCCGTCGCGCCGACGGCCGGGGCGATGAAGTGAGCGGGATGCCCATCGTGGTGCTGGTAAATCTTGGCAGCGCCAGCGCGGCGGAAATTGTCACCGGCTGTTTGCAGGATTTGCATCGCGCCATCATTCTCGGCGAGAAAACGTTTGGCAAAGGCTCGGTGCAAAGCATTTTTCCGCTGACCGACGGCTCGGCGTTGAAACTCACCACCGCCAAATATTACACCCCCAGCCACAAGGTGATTCATCAGCATGGCATTACTCCGGACATTGAGGTGCCTATGTCCGAGGAACAGGAAGCCGCGCTGGTGCTGAAGCGTGCGCCCGGCGGGATGGAATCGCTCAGTGAAACCAATCGCATCAGCATCGCCAACGTCCGCGACGTCCAGTTGGACCGCGCCGAGGATCTGCTCCGGGGCATTCTGCTCTACGACACGCTCAACGACGGGAGCACGATACAAACCCGCGAAAAAATGGCGGCCAAATGAAATGAGACCGCTGCAAAACGGGCGTAGCGGCTTTCGGCAGAAAGCCGGGTGGTTTAATCTACCGAGGTAATGCGGCGGTCTGCCGGCTCGCCGCCACGATAAATATGACCATCCTGGCCATTGAAACCTCCTGCGATGAGACCAGTGCCGCTGTCGTGCGCGAAGGCAGGGTTCTGGCCAATGCGGTTTCCTCACAAATCAAATTGCACGCGGAATACGGCGGTGTGGTGCCCGAACTCGCTGCACGCGAGCATCTCCGGAACCTGATTCCGGTCGTGCAAACCGCCTTGCACGAGGCGGGCGCGACGGCGGAGCAACTCGATGCCGTCGCGGCCACGCAGGGGCCAGGGCTGCCGATGGCGCTGCTGGTTGGGTTCAAGGCGGCCCAGGCAATTGCATTCACGTTGAGGAAACCTTTCGTGGGCATCAACCATCACGAGGCGCATTTGTATTCGCCGTGGATTTCCGGAAACCCGCCGACCGCCGATTTCTCGGATTTTAAACCGAACCTTTCACTTATCGTCAGTGGCGGACACACGATGCTCGTGCTGGTGGAATCCGAATTGCAACATCGGGTGCTCGGCTCAACGGTGGACGATGCGGCCGGTGAATGTTTTGACAAAACCGGCAAGCTGATGGGCCTGGCGTATCCCGCCGGACCGGATATTGACCGGCTGGCAGAGCAGGGGAATCCCAAGGCGTTTGATTTCCCCCGGCCGATGCTGAACGATGCGGGTGATGATTTCAGTTTCAGTGGCTTGAAAACCTCCGTGCGCTATTTTCTCCGCGATCACCCGGCCCTGTTGGATGACGCGCAAAAAATCCGCGACCTCTGCGCCAGCGTCCAGGCGGCCATTGTCGAAGTGCTGGTGACAAAATCCGTCCGGGCGGCAAAACGGAACCGGGTGCGTTGCGTGACCGCCTCCGGTGGCGTGACCTGCAACCGCGCCTTGCGCAGCGAACTGGCCCGGGCCTGCAACCACGAAGGTTTCCTGCTGCGCCTCGCAGACAAAAGTTTCTGCACGGACAATGCTGCAATGGTGGGCGTCTTGGCCGAAAACAAGTTGCGACACGGCGTGGCTGACACATCGTTGGATGCAGAAATTCTACCGGGCATGGCTTTGGCATGACTGATTTCAGAACTTCAGGCTGATTCCTTCCCGGACCCCAACGTAGCCGAAGTTGGCAAACAGGTTGTTGTGCTCTCCGAAGTCGGTGGTGGACAGAAACCCATGGCCGTCGACAATCCCGCCAAAGGAATCCGATTTTTCCGCAAGCGCGTTTTCAGGCCAAGTCCGGCGTGTTCGCCGCCACTTCCGGGCCTTGCCAATTCCCGGCGTCAAGGCAATCTCCAACGCCGGCGCGATTTTGACAGCAAAAATCCTTTCGCCAGAAGCTTCCTCCGCCAGCTACGATTGGAATGCATGGCTGAACGGCTGCCCATTTATGAAATCGAACCGGATATCGTCGCTGCACTCAAGGCAACGAAGCGGCTTATCCTTCAGGCGCCGACCGGCTCCGGCAAATCCACGCAGGTGCCGCAGATGCTGCTCAAGCACGGTCTGCTGGGCAATGGGCAGGTAGTGATTCTCCAGCCCCGGCGGCTGGCGGCCCGGTTGCTGGCTTCCCGCGTCGCGCGCGAACTCGGCGTGGAACTGGGTGGCGAGGTTGGCTACCAGGTTCGTTTTGAAAACTGCGTGAGCGGCGCCACCCGCATTAAATTTGAGACCGAAGGCATCCTGCTCCGGCAACTAATCCGCGACCCGGCGTTACGTGGCATTCAGGCCATCATCTTCGACGAGTTTCACGAGCGCCATTTGTACGGCGACATCACGCTGGCCCGCGCGCTGGACATCCAGGAAAAACTCCGGCCTGATCTGCTAATCCTCGCGATGTCCGCCACACTTGAAGCCGGCGCGCTGGAAGATTATCTCCAACCCTGCACCGTCCTTTCTTCGCAGGGCCGCACCTTTCCAGTGGATATCGGGTATCTGCCGCGGCGGCTGGGGCCGAATCCGCCGCCGGTATGGGAACTGGCGGCCGACGCCTTTGCGGAACACGTTCGCTCCGGTCAACGCGGTGACGTGCTGGTGTTCATGCCGGGCGGCTTTGAAATCAGCCAGACAATGGAGGCCATCCGGCACGTGCCGGAATCAAAGGGATATATTTTACTGCCATTGCACGGCGAATTGCAGCCGCGCGACCAGGATGCCGCAGTGGCGCGTTACGACCAGCCCAAGGTCGTCGTCGCGACAAACGTCGCAGAAACCTCCATCACCATTGACGGCGTGCGGTTGGTGATTGACAGCGGACTCGCACGCATCCCGCGATATGACCCGAACCGCGGCATCAACACGTTGTTGGTCGAGAAGATCAGCCAGGCCAGTTCCGATCAACGGGCCGGGCGTGCCGGCCGGACGGCGCCGGGCCGCTGTGTCCGGCTGTGGTCGCGACCGGAACACGATGAACGTCCGCCGCACGAACTGCCCGAAATCAAGCGTCTCGACCTTGCCGAGGTCGTGCTGACCCTGAAAGCCGCCGGGGTGGAGGATTTGCGGAAATTCCGCTGGCTGGAAAAGCCGGATGAAATTTCGCTCACCCATGCGGAGGAATTGTTGACCGATCTCGGTGCGCTCGATCACGCCGGGAGAATTGCGCCAATCGGGCACAAGATGCTCGCGTTCCCGCTCCATCCGCGTTACTCGCGCATGTTGCTCGCGGCACAGGAATACGGTTGCGTCCACCAGGCCTGCCTCGTTGCGGCGCTCACCCAGGGACGCGATTTGTTGCTGCGCAATGTGGACCGCGACACAAATTCCCTCCGCGAGGATTTGCTGGGTGAGAAGGCCTCGTCGGATTTCTGGATTCTGATGCGGGCCTGGAATTACGCGGCGAAAAATCAGTTTCGCCTCGACGCCTGCCGCAAGCTGGGCATTCACGCTGTCACCGCCCGGCAGGTCGGGCCGTTGCTCGAACAATTTCTTCGCATTGCCAAGGATGAGGGGCTTGATGTGAAGCCGCGTGAGGTGAAGGATGAAGCTTTGCAGAAATGCATTCTCATCGGGTTTTCCGACCGGGTGGCGTACCGGCTTGACCAGGGTACGTTGCGTTGCGAACTCGTCCACAATCGTCGCGGCGTGCTGGCGCGGGAAAGTGTGGTGCAACACAGCCCTCTTTTCGTTGCCGCCGAAGTCCGCGAAATCGAAGGTCGCGAGGTGAACACCATTTTCTCCCTGGCCACGGCCATTGAATCGGACTGGCTGCGCGAGTTGTTTCCGGAGGACATGAAATCAGACGTGCACGTCCAGTTCGACGCTCAAGCCCGGCGGGTTCAGGCGGCTGAACTGGTGCGTTTCCGGGGCCTGGCGTTGTCGGCCCGGCGGATTGACCCTCCACCCGCCGAGGCCGCAGCGAGGATTCTGGCGGATGAAATTCTTGCCGGGCGATTGCCGTTCCCGAATTGGGATCACGGCGTGGAGCAATGGCTGTTGCGCCTGCGCCTGCTGTGTCAGCACTGCCCGGAACTGCAACTGCCCGACATCAGCGAGGATGACCGCAAACATCTCATCGAACAGCTTTGCCAGGGGGCGGTCAGCTACAAAGACATCAGGGAACGCGAGGTCAAGCCGCTGGTGATGTCATGGTTGTCGGAGGCGCAACGGCAATTATTGGACAAGCACGCGCCCGAGCGGTTGAATCTGGCAAACGCCCGCACTCCCAAGGTGGCTTACGAAGCAAACGGTTCGCCGCACATTGCCTTGCGCATCCAGGAACTTTACGACGTGACCCAGACGCCGAAGATCGCCCTGGGCCGGGTACCGATAGTCGTTCACATTCTGACGCCGGGCATGAAACCGATCCAAATCACCCAGGATCTCGCTGGTTTCTGGCGGGAGCACTATCCACGCATAAAATCCGAGCTGCAGCGGAAGTATCCAAAGCACGTGTGGCGATGATGGATTGACAAGTACGATGGGAGCGGGAAGCTGTTGCCGATGAAAGCTTCCTGCATATTCGCGCTGTTGTTGGCGGGTTCCCTTGTGGCCCGGGCGCAGGATGACACCGTCACCCTCCCGGACATCATCCAGGGCGCGCAACAGTGGGCGCAGGAAAATCTCGACACCAATGTGCTGGCGGCGCTGCAGAATGTGGACCAGCAGAAAGTGCAGCAATTTTTCAACGAGCTGCAGCAGCAATTCCAGGGTGACTATGTGGTGAATCTCGCGCCACTCAAGGATACCGCCGAAACCATTGTACCGTTGCTCGAAAATCATCCAGAAACCCAGCCGTACGGCACGTGGCTGAAGACACGTTTGGATTACCTCCAGGTCGCCGATGAACTACGGTTCACGATCCCACCACCGCAGGTTGAAACCAACCAGCCACCCCGGCCGCTTCCCAATCCCGGACCGGTGACGGAACGGGAAATTTGGATAAAAAAAGTTGCCGCTCGCCCTTTGCCACCCGGGGCCGAGGAATACCTGACACGCCTCAAGCCGGTTTTCACTGCGCAAAAAGTTCCGCCGGAACTCTTCTGGGTCGCCGAGGTGGAATCGTCGTTTGATGCCGGCGCCCGTAGTCCGGCGGGCGCGGCGGGGTTGTATCAACTCATGCCGGAGACGGCCAAACGATTTGGACTTTCACTGTGGCCGCGCGACCAGCGCCTCCAACCCGAGGACAGCGCGCGCGCCTCGGCCCAATACCTGAAATATCTTCACGACCGTTTCCAGGACTGGAGGCTGGCGTTGGCAGGTTACAATGCCGGCGAAGGCACCGTGCAAAAACTTTTGGACCGTTACCAAACCCGGAATTTCTACGATATCGCGCGGCATCTGCCCGCCGAGACCCAGATGTATGTGCCCAGGATCGAGGCGACACTCCTGCTCCGCGAACATGTCAGACTGGCTGAGTTGCGGCCGCCGCCGGCTTGATGGGTTTACCGCCGAAGTGATGAAAAAGAGTTCTCCAACCTGTTTTGTCCGGCAGC
>Ga0181522_10000351_pt1 | contig 35611 bp, 33 predicted proteins | sample PEATcosm2014_Bin_27_FD_121103 | JGI IMG/M metagenome (GOLD analysis project Ga0181522, IMG submission 121103) | Peatland microbial communities from MTU Mesocosm Facility, Houghton, MI, USA - PEATcosm2014_Bin05_10_metaG | ecosystem: Environmental > Terrestrial > Soil > Wetlands > Peat | place...
CATCGCCCCACTGCATGCCGATGATGATGACGAAGCGTCCCATCAGGAGCGCACCAGGAAAAGTATTGCCAGGCCCACGGCCATGCTGAAGAGACCGCCGAGGCGCAGCTCGCGCTCTTCCATCGCCGCGATGCGGGTGAGCAATCGCTTCATGCCCTGCGGATTGAGGAAGGGCATGATGCCTTCGATGATGCAGACGATCGCCAGCGCGGCAAAGAAATCAGTCCAGTCGAGCCCCACGTGCCACCCTGAATGCAGCTAACGCCCGCTGGCGCTGTGCAGATATTTGAAGAACTGACCTTCCGGTGAAATGACGAGCACATCCCCCTCGCGGCCGAGGGAGCTCTTATAGGCCTGCAGGGTGCGCGAGAACGCCGCGAATTCGGGATTCGCGCCATAGGCGCGGGCGTAGGCGGCCGAGGCGGCGGCATCGGCCTCGCCGCGCAGACGCTGAGCGTCGCGGGTCGCATCGGCCTTGATGCCGGCACTCTTGCGATCCGCATCGGCGCGGATCTTGTCCGCTTCGGCGCTGCCTTGGGTACGAAACTGCTGTGCCTGCATCGTCAGGCTCTGCTGCATGCGCTGGTACACCGCATTGGCCACCTCCTCCGGCAGCTCGATCCGCTGCAGCTGCACATCGACCAGCTCCACGCCCAGCAATTCCGCCGCCGCCCGCAGCGGCTCCGCCTGCAGCGAGCCGGCATCCGGACGCGCGGCTGCGATGTCGGCGGACAGCGGCGCGGCGGCCAGCGCCTCGCGGATGCGCGCGCGCACCAGATCGGCCAGGCGCGCGGCGGCGGCATCCTCATCGCCGCCGGTGGCGGCCAGATAGCGTGCCGGATCGACCAGCCGCCAGCGCAGATAGAAACTCACGTTCAGCGGTTTTTGATCCTGCGACAGGAAGCTTTCACCGGCATAGGCGTGCGTGATAAGGCGTCTATCGAATATGTGAACCGACGCCAACGGTGATTTCAGATGCAGGCCCGCGCCATAAGTGACCGGCTGGGCCCCGCCCAGGCTGCTCAGCGCCACTTCGGACTCATCGACGATGAATACCGACCGCCAGCACAGCACCAGGGCGATGAGAATTCCGATGCCGATCAGGGGACGCGGGCCCATCAGCGCTCCGGCCGGTCGCGGCTGTGCGCGTCATCGCCGGCGCCGACCGATGCCGGAGAGGGTGGCGGCGCGGCCGCAGGGGCTGCGGCAGCCGGCGCCGGCACGCTGGCCGCTGCGGTGCTGCTGCGGATGGCATCGGCCAGCTTATCGAGCGGTATGTAGATGACATTGCCGCTGCCGCTTTTGGCATCGATGATGATTTTGTGCGCGCGTGCGAGGATGCTTTCCATGGTCTCGATATACATGCGATTGCGCGTGATCTCGGGTGCCTTGGCGTAGGCCTGCGCCACCTCGGTAAAGCGCTGCGCCTCGCCATCGGCCGTGGCGCGGGTCTGCGCGGCATAGACGTCGGCCTCGCTGATCATGCGTTGCGCGGCACTCTGCGCCGCAGGCACCACCTCGTTGGTATAGCTCTCCGCTTCGCCGACGAGGCGCTGGCGATCTTCGGCAGCCTTGGCGGCCTCGCGCTGGGCTCCTCGCACCGCATCGGGCAGCTGCGGATCGGTCAGATTCACCGCTGTCAGCTCGATGCCGGCGCCGTAGCCGTCCAGGGCCTTCTGGATTCGCTCCCGGGCGTCGCTCGAAATGCGAGCCCGCGCCTCCCCATCCAACAGCGTCGCAATGGATTTGGTCGCCACCAGTTCGCGCACCACAGTCTCGCTGGCCTGGCGCAGGCTTTCCTGGGGGTCGCGCACGTGGAACAGATAGCGCAGCGGATTGCTGATCCGGTACTGCACCGACCAGCTCACCTCGATCAGGCTCTGATCGCTGCTGATCATGAGCGCCTTGGCATCGACGCCCTCGGGATTGGACACATCCAGCTTCTCGACCGTTTCGATGGGTCGCGGCCAGCGCCAGATATGCCCTGGCTGCTCGAGCGCCACGAAGCGGCCAAAGCGCTGCACCACGCCGCGCTCGGAGGGACCGATCTGGTAGTAGCCGCTGGACAGCCACAGCGCGACCACCACCAGCAGCGCTACCCCCAGCGTGCGGCGGCTGCTGCCCGGGCGCCACAGCTGCTGCACCTGCCGCTGAAGGCGGCGGCGCAGGTCGTCCAGGGACTTAGTCTCCGGCGCGCCGCGCTGCGGCGGCCGCTTCTTGTCTTCGCCGGGTTGATTCCATGCCATATCGCGAGCCGTGTCGGCTGAATGAGCGTGCCGTCAGCAGCGCACCGTCTCGGCCGGGGTTTGAGATTCTAGGTAGGGCTCGAGGGCGGCACAAGCGGCTGTGCCCGGCAGCGGCTGGGCCTCCAGCAACCGTACGCCCGGCATCGCGGCCCAGGTGATCAGGTCCGGTGAGGGCAGGTCCACCAGCAGCTCGGCGGCGCCATCCTCGAGCGAGCGCTCGTCCCGCACGACTTCCGCCGCGTAGAGCCGGGCGCGCAGGGCGCCCGCCCCCGGCGGCAGGTGCAGCCACAGGCGCTGGACCTTGAGCGACAGGCGCTCGCCGATCGCTTCGAGCAGCAGCGGCAGCCCGCTGCCCTCGGCGGCTCCGATCCACACCGCCGCAGCGCGGCCCTGCGAGTCGCGTTCGAGCTTGGGCTCGACACCGATACGGTCGATCTTGTTGTAGACCCGCAGTTGCGGCAGATCGCCGGCGCCGATCTCGCTCAGCACCTTGTTGACCTGTTCGATGTGCTCATCGCGCCGCGGATCACTGGCGTCGACCACATGCAGCAGCAAGTGTGCGCTGCGCGCCTCCTGCAGCGTCGACTGGAAGGCCGCGATGAGCTCGTGCGGCAGCTCGCGGATGAAGCCCACGGTGTCGGCCATGACGATCATGGCGCCGCCCGGCAGGCGCAGACGGCGCACGGTCGGATCGAGCGTTGCAAACAGCTGATCGGCCACATAGACATCGGCGCCGGTGAGCCCGCGAAACAGCGTCGACTTGCCGGCGTTGGTGTAACCCACCAGCGCCACGGCCGGTACCGGGACTTCCGCCCGCGCGCTGCGCCCGGTTTCGCGCTGCTGTTTGAGACGTTCCAGGCGCCGCGTCACCGAGCGCACGCGCGCGGCGAGCAGGCGGCGGTCGGTCTCGAGCTGCGTCTCGCCCGGTCCGCGCAGTCCTATGCCACCTTTCTGCCGTTCGAGGTGGGTCCAGCCCCGCACCAGGCGGCTGGCCAGATGTTTGAGTTGGGCGAGCTCGACTTCGAGCTTGCCTTCGAAGCTGCGCGCGCGCTGCGCGAAAATATCGAGGATCAGCCCGTTGCGATCCAGCACCCGCAGGCCCGTCAGCTTCTCGAGATTGCGTTCCTGGCTGGGCGATAGCGGGTGATCCACCAGGATCAGATCGGCCTGGTGCTCGCGTCCCGCAGCCGCGATTTCCTCCGCCTTGCCGCTGCCCACGAAATAACGCGAATCCGGCCGTTCGCGGCGGCCCGTGAGAGTGGCCACGGGTTGCGCGCCGGCTGAGCGGGCGAGCTGCTGGAACTCGGCAAGATCCTCGGGCTGGACCGGGGCACCCAGCCCAAGGCGCACGAGCACTGCGCGCTCAGCGGCGCGCGGGCGCTCGATCATGCTGCTTGCCTGGTGCGTCCCGTCTGGGTGCGTGGGTCCTCACTCCGCGGCGGTCTCCGCGGTGGCACCCTCTTCCACCGCCAGGCGCACGGCACGCGCCGGCACCACAGTGGAGATGGCGTGCTTGTAAACCATCTGGCTGACCGTGTTCTTGAGCAGCACGACGAACTGATCGAACGAATCAATCTGGCCTTGCAGTTTGATACCGTTGACGAGATAGATGGACACCGGCACGTGTTCTTTGCGTAATGCATTCAGGAAGGGATCTTGTAAAGACTGGCCCTTGGCCATGGGGGTTTCTCCTTATTTTTCAACCGGCTCGGCTTTTAAATTACGGCTATGCGAACGTAGGCGGGGACTGCTTGTCAGCGCGTGCCCGTGGGGATGCAACAGTTCAAGAACAATTCTAGCACCTGCAACCCGGGCGGTCATGCGCGGAAAGCCGCAAAAATACGTGTTGCCAGCGCTTCCAAAGCTCCTACAGAGCTCTCGCCCAGCGGCGTCACCTCGCGTTCACCTCGCAGCCACGTCAATTGGCGCTTGGCCAGTTGCGCTGTGGCCGTGACGGCGTTTGCCGTGGCCGCCGCAAGCGATATTTCACCGGCACAATAAGGCCACAGCTGCCGGTAGCCGACCGCGCGCATCGATGGATGAGCCGGCGTCAGATCAGCGCGCGCCTGCAACGCGCGCACTTCATCGACCAGGCCCGCCGCCAGCATCGACTCGAAGCGCGACTGCAGCCGCTGCCGCAGCGTGGCGCGCGAGTCCGGCCAGAGGGCATAGCACTGCCAGCGATCGGTAATCGCTGTGGCGCTGGCGCGCCGATGCCAGTTCGACATCGGTACGCCCGTGAGCCGAAAGACTTCAAGTGCGCGCTGCAGCCGCTGCGCATCCTGGGGCGCGATGCGCGCCGCGGCCTGCGCATCCACGCGTGCGAGCTCGGCATGCACCGCCGGCCAGCCGCGCTCCCCCGCCAGCGCATCGATCTCGCGCCGGATCTGCGGTGAGGCAGCCGGCATTTCCGCGAGCCCATCGCGCAGCGCGCGCAGGTAGAGCATGGTGCCGCCCACCAGCAGCGGCAGCGCGCCGCGCGCGCGTGCCGCGGCGATGGCAGCGCGGGCCTCGCGCACGAAATCGCCCGCCGAGAAGCTCTCGGCTGGATCGCGAATATCGATGAGGTGGTGCGGCACCTGCGCGCGCACCTCGCGCGTTGGCTTGGCGGTGCCGATGTCCATGCCGCGATACACCTGCGCGGAGTCGACGCTGACGATCTCGACCGACACCCTCCGTGTCTGAAGCTGCCGCACCAGTTCCAGTGCGACGGTGCTCTTGCCGCTGCCCGTCGGACCGGTCAGCGCCACGAGCAGCGGCGCCGCGGCGGCGCCTGCCATCAGCGTCCCCGCAGGAACAGCTGGTCGATCTCGCGCATCGTCAGGCACATCCAGGTGGGCCGGCCGTGGTTGCATTGATTGGCGCGATCGGTCTGCTCCATCTGTCGCAGCAGCGCATCCATCTCGGGGAGGCTCAAGACGCGCTGGCCGCGGATGGCACTGCGGCAGGCAATGCTGCCGAGGATGCGATGCGCATCGCCGTCCAGGTGCGGCGAGCCCTCCCCGCCGGCAAGCTCGCGCGCGAGTTGCCGCAGCAGCCCCGCCGTGTCGACATGCGCCAGCAGCGCCGGCACGCTCCGGACCAGCAGCCGCTCGGGGCCGTCACGTTCCAGCGCAAAGCCCAGCCGCACGAGATCCTCGCCTTCGGCGAGCAGCGCATCGAGCTCGTGTTCCTCGGCTGTGATCGCCAGCGGTCCCAGCAGGTGCTGCGCCGCAGGCCGCTCGGTGTCGTACTGGGACTTGAGCTGCTCGTACAGCACGCGCTCATGGGCGGCGTGGGTATCGATCAGGATCAACCCCGTGCGGTTCTGCGCCAGGATGTACAGGCCGTGCAGCTGCGCGATCGGCACGCCCAGCGGCTGGGATTCGAGCTCGCTGTCGGCAACCGACAGGGCCTGGACGGCCGCGAAGCTGCTGCGTGCGAAAGCGCGCTCGCCGAGCCAGGCGCCTGCGGCAGGCTCCGACGGTCGGCCAAAGTCGAACCCCGGGGTCTTGGCCGCGGATTCGATCCAGGTAGCCCCGGCGCTGTCCGCTGCCGGACGGGTACCGGCCAGCTCGGCGGCGATGGCGCGAAACACGCCCTCGTGCACCGCGCGGCTGTCACGGAAACGCAGTTCGAGTTTGCTCGGGTGCGCATTGACATCGACCTGCCGGGGATCGAGCGCCAGGTACAGCACGTAGCTGGGATGGCGGCCATGGAACAGCACGTCGCGGAACCCTAAGCGCACTGCATTGCCGAGCAGGCGGTCGCGCACCGCGCGGCCATTGACGAACCAGAACTGCATATCCGGCTGCGCGCGCGCCGCGGTGGGCAGCCCCAGCCAGCCGGAGAGCTTCGCCGGCCCGGCCTGGCGTTCGATGCGCAGCGAATGCGCCCGAAACTCGCCGCCCAGGATCCGGTCCAGCCGCTGTTCCACCGCCTGGAGTTGCTCCCCGCCCGGCAAATTCAGGATTTCCCGGCCGTTGTGCCGCAGTCTCACACCGAGCCCACTGCCTCCGAGCGCCAGGCGCTCCACTTGTCGCAGGATGTGGCCAAACTCGGTGCTCGGGCTGCGGACGAACTTGCGGCGCGCCGGCACGTTGTAAAAGAGATCGCGCACCTCGACGCTGGTGCCGATCGGATGAGCCGCGGGCTTGAGCGGTGTCATCGCACCGCCCTCGACCGACAGCTCCCACGCGTCCGCGAGATCGGCGCGATGCGACACCATCCGCAGGCGCGCGACCGATGCGATCGAGGGCAGCGCTTCGCCGCGGAAGCCAAAGCTGACGATGGCTTCGAGGTCCTCCAGGGTCGCAATCTTGCTGGTTGCGTGACGCTCGAGCGCCAGCGGCATCTCCTGGCGCGACAAGCCGCAACCGTCATCGCGCACGCGAATCAGCCCCAGGCCTGCGCCCTCGATGTCGATCTCGATGCGCCGCGCGCCGGCATCCAGCGCGTTTTCGTAGAGCTCTTTCACCACCGAGGCGGGACGCTCGATGACCTCTCCGGCGGCGATCTGATCGATGAGATTGGGAGGAAGGATCCGGATCGGCATACCGGCCCCGGCGGCGCAAAAAACTAGTCTACACGCCCGCGCCGCGGGCCACCCCCGATCGCAGCGCCTCAGGTGCCGTCGGGCGCGATGGACTCCGTGATCGATCCAGGCGGCGTGCGGGTGCGCGCGAACAGGCTCCCCTCGGGCGGGAACTTGCGGAAATAGCCGCCGATGCCGGTGAAGATCGCATCGGCCAGGCGCTGTTGCTGCGCCGGCGTGCGCAGCATGCGTTCTTCGGCAGGATTCGAGATATAGGCCGTCTCGATCAGCATGGAAGGAATATCAGGCGACTTGAGAACCACGAAGGCGGCCTGCTGCACCTCGCGCTTGCGGACGGCACCGACGTGATCCAGCGCCGTGAGCACGCGATCGGCCGCCTCGGAACTCTCGCCCATGCTTTCACTCTGCGACAGGTCGAGCAGCACTGGGCGCAGATCAGGCTTCTGGTGAGCCAATGAGATTCCGCCCTTGAGGTCCGCCGCGTTCTGCTCTTCGGCCAGTATCTTCGCTGCCTGGCTGGAAGCACCGCGCTCGGACAGCACATAGACCGAGGCGCCCGAGACATCGCGATCCCGGATCGCATCGGCGTGAATGGAGACGAACATGTCGGCATGGGCCGCCTTGGCGCGCTGCCGCCGTTCGACCAGATCGACAAAATAGTCGCCATCCCGCGTCAGCACCGCATGCATGCCCGGCTCGCGATTGATCCGCGCCGCCAGTGCACGCGCGATCGCGAGCGTCACGTCCTTCTCGTGCGTACCGGACTGCCCGCTTGCGCCCGGATCATCTCCGCCATGACCTGCGTCCACGGCAATGACGATGGGCCGTTCCGCAGCGCCGGGCGCATGCGCTATGCGAATACTGGCGGCCGGCGCACCGGCCACCGGTGCGGCTGCAGCGGGCGCTGCCACGGGCGCTGCGACATCGGGCCTCGCCGAGGGCGCGGCATTGAGCGCAATGCGCAGCTGCCAGTCGCCGGATTTGAGTGTCTGCTGGTGCAGCTGCATCGGTGCGTGCAGTTCCAGCACCAGGCGCAGTGCGTGTTGCGGCGTCCAGCCCGATCGCAAAGCTGCGACTGCTCCGGCTGGGTTCATCGATGGCATCGATCCGGTCGGGCGCGTGCGCGGCAGATCCACCACGATGCGTTCGGGGTGATGCAAACGGAAAACATGGGCGGCCGTGGGGCCGGATAGCCTGAGCGTAAGCAGCGCCGCGTCATCCCCCGACTGTAGATCGGCGTGACGCAGTTGCACCTCGGCCCCTCCGGCGGCGCCCGCGGCCCGCGCGCACAGCAGCAGCGCTGTCAGCGCCGACGAAATTTGAAGCCGCGTGCCCGTCAACCCCATCCCCTGCAACCCCAGGCGTTCGCAATGTAAGTTGACTGTATGATTATTTCAAGTCTTATTAGCTAGATACGTCACTAAGCTCATTTCAGCTCTGACCCGTGAAGCCGGCGCTCCAGCGCCGCCAGCCAGGCCGCGCCGGCGGCGCTCATCGCCTCGATCCCGGCCGATCGTCCCGCACCCGCCACCTGCAGGGACACCGACACATCGGGGGGTGGCAATGCGGTCCCGGCGCGTTCGGGCCATTCGACCAGCCAGAGCGTGCGCGGCGCAAAGTAGTCGCGCAGGCCGAGCTGCTCGAACTCCTGCGCATCGGACAGCCGATAACAATCCACGTGCACGCCCAGGCCCTCGCGCAGCGCATAGGTCTCGACCAACGCGTAGCTCGGGCTGCGAACGGTTTCGGTGGCGCCGAGCGATTCGAGCATGGCTGCGGCGAGCGTGGTCTTGCCGGCACCCAGCTCCCCCGACAGGAACAGCAGCCGCGGCGCCTGCTCGCTCCAGGGGCAGGTCTGTCCCAGCGCCGCGCCGAGCCGCAGCGTGTCGGCCGCGGCCGGCATCTCAAAGACCATGCGCAACGGCCAGCCTCTAACGGCTGACCCAATGGGCCAGCGCCTCGGCGAGTTCCAGCGCCAGAATGCCGCGGCTGCGATCGCGCGCCAGTTCATCCCCGGCCAATGCATGCGCCAGCACCCCGGCGCAGGCCGCGCGCCACGGGTCGCGGCATTGCGCCAGGATGCCCACGATGGCGCCGGTCAGCACATCACCCATCCCGGCCGCCGCCATGGCCGGGTTGCCGCGTTCGCAGATACCGGGTATCTGCCCCTCGATGCCGATCAGCGTGCCCGCGCCCTTGAGCACGATTACCGATCCTGCGTGGCGCTGGGTGAGCGCCTGTAGCGCCGCCAGGCGATCGGCCTGCACTGCTGCCGCGCTGCACCCAAGCAACCGGCCGGCCTCACCCGGGTGCGGCGTGAGCACTGATCCGCCGGGTGCAGACCGGCCCTGCCGCGAGAGCAGATTGAGCGCATCCGCATCGATGACCAGCGGCTTACCCGACAGCAGCACCCGCTCGAGCACCGAGACGGCCCAGTCCGATTGCCCGAGCCCCGGACCCACCGCCACGACGCTGGCGGCCGCCAGCAGCGGCCCGAGCTCGGCCGCAGCATCCACCGCGTGCACGATCAGCTCAGGCCTGCCGGCGACGATGGCGTTGATGTTCTCGCGCGCCGTGGCCACCGTGACCAGGCCGGCCCCAGCCCGCAGGCAGCTCTCGCCCGCGAGCCGTACGGCCCCGGGCATGCCAATGCCGCCACCGACGATCAGCACGCGACCGAAATCGCCCTTGTTGGCCTCGCGCGGCCGACGCGGCAAGGCGCGGGCAATTTCCCCTTCGCCCAGCCGCTGCAGCAACGGATGGAAGCGCGGCTCATCCGGCGCCGAGACTTCCAGATCATCGAACAGCAGTCGGCCCACATACTCGGGGCCTTCACCCAGAAACAGGCCGGTCTTGAGTCCGACGAAACTGATGGTGCAGTCGGCGCGGATCGCCGCTCCCATGACCGCGCCGCTATCGGCATTGAGCCCCGACGGCAGATCCAGCGAGAACACGGGTCGGCCGCAGCCATTGATGGCACTGATGGCAGCGGCAATGTCCGCGCGCACCGGCTCCTTGAGCCCGGTCCCGAGCAAGGCATCGACGATCACATCCGCACCCGTGAGCACCGACGGGTCGAATGGCAGCGGCCGTCCGCCGCTGGCCTGAAAATCATCGCAGGCTCGCCGCGCATCGCCGCGCAGGCCTTCCGTGGCGACGGCCGCCAGTACCGTGACCGACAGCCCCGCGGCCTGCGCGAATCGCGCCAGCACGTAACCGTCGCCGCCATTGTTGCCGCCGCCAGTAACGATCGCCAGCCGCAGTGCCGTGGGCCAGCGGCTGCGCAAGGCGCGCAGCGCCGCCTCCGCCGCGCGGCGCATGAGTGTGTATCCCTCGGTGCCCTGCCCGATCGCATAGGCATCGAGTGCGCGCACCTGTGCAGAGGAATAGAGCCAGCTTGCGGATGACATCGGCCGATTATACTGGTCGCATCGAGGCTCCCATGTACCTGCAGACCCCAGCGGCACCCGCGCTGCGAACCGCGATCGAAGCGGCGGCCCGTAGCCTCGGCTTCGATGCCATCGGTATTGCGGATATCGAACTCGCCGAGGATGAGCGTCACCTCGAAAACTGGCTGGCCCAGGGCTGGCATGGCGAGATGGGCTATATGGCACGGCACGGGCGTCGCCGCAGCCGCCCGGCGCAACTGCTGCCCGGAACGCTCCGCGTGATCTCGGCGCGCATGAATTACTGGCCGGCCGAGGCGCGGCCCGCGCAGGCGGTGCTCGAGGACGATGAGGCAGCGTACGTCTCGCGCTACGCACTGGGGCGCGACTATCACAAAGTCATGCGGCGCGCTTTGCGCGACCTGGCCCGGCAGGTGGAAGGGCTCGCGGGACCGCACGGCTATCGGGTGTTTGTCGACAGCGCACCCGTGCTCGAGAAGGCGCTGGCGCGTAACGCCGGCCTGGGCTGGATCGGCAAACACACCAATCTGATCGCGCGCGAGGCCGGCTCGTGGTTTTTTCTCGGTGAAATCTTCACCGACCTGCCGCTGCCGATCGATGCGCCCGCGAGCGCGCATTGCGGCAGCTGCACCGCCTGCATGCCCGCCTGCCCCACGGGGGCGATCGTCGCGCCGCATCGGCTCGATGCGCGGCGCTGCATTTCCTATCTGACGATCGAACTCGACGGCCCCATCCCGGCGGAGCTGCGCAAGGCCATCGGCAACCGCATCTATGGATGTGATGACTGCCAGCTGGTGTGCCCGTGGAACAAGTTCGCGCGTGCGGCCGCGCACCCGGACTTTCACGTGCGCCATGGACTGGATGCGCCGCGCCTGACCGAGCTATTCGGCTGGACCGAGCTGCAGTTCGAGCAGCGCATGCGCGGCTCGGCCATCTACCGCATCGGCTACCAGCGATGGCTGCGCAACATCGCGGTGGCGCTCGGCAACGCGCGCAGCAGCGCTGCGGTGCTCGCGGCGCTCAACGCCCGTCGCGAGGACCCCTCACCGCTGGTGCGTGAGCATGTGTGCTGGGCGCTCGAGGCACACGGGGCGCGCGTTTAAGGCGTCGGTCCGGTCCACTGATTGAGCCACGACTCGACGGTCTCATCCCACTGCACAGCATCCTGGGGCTTGATCACCCAGTGATTCTCATCGGGGAAATACAGAAACCGGCTCGGGATACCGCGGCGCTGCAGCGCGGTGAACGCGGCGATGCCCTGCTCGATCGGCACGCGGTAGTCGAGTCCACCATGGATGACGAGCATCGGCACCGACCAGTCCGCCACGTGATTGACGGGATTGAAGCGCTCGTAGTTCTGCGGCTGCTCGAACGGCGTGCCTTCGTGCTCCCACTCCTCGAACCACAGTTCCTCACTGCTGAAGGCCATCATGCGGCTGTCGAACACCCCGTCGTGCGACACCAGGCATTTCCAGGGGCTGGCCCCGCCGACTCGCCAGTTGCCCTCGATCCAGTTGACCAGGTAGCCGCCGTAGCTGCCGCCCAGCGCGCAGGCACGCGTGGCGTCCAGAAACGGAAAAGCCCCGAGCGCATAGCTCCAGCCCTTCTGCAGATCCTCGAGCGGCCGGTCGCCCCAGTGGCCGCGCACGGAATCGGTGAAGGCCTGCCCGTAGCCGCGCGAGCCGTGAAAGTCGATCATCAGTACCGCATAGCCGGCGCCGGCGAAGGTCTGCGGATTCCATCGATAGTGAAATTCGTTGGCCAGCGACTCCTCCGGGCCGCCATGGATCAGCAATGCCACCGGATACTTGCGACCCGGCTCATAGCCCACCGGCTTGACCAGGTAGCCGTGCACGGGCTCATTGTTCCAGCCGCGAAAGCTGAAGGGCTGATAGTCGCCGAGTGCAAAGCCGGCCATCTTGTCGATGTTGTGGTGAGTGAACTGCACCACCGAACCCGAGTGCAGATCGATACGGAACAGGTTCGCGGGCATGCCGAGATTGTCGAGCGCATAGACCAGGCCGTTGCGGCCGGCATCGAAGCCGCGCACCGTACCCAGATTGGTCAGCGGCACCACGCGTCCGCTCGACACTTCGATGGCAAACAGGCGCCGCTGGCCCACATCATCGGCCATGGTGTAAAGCACCCGTCCATCGGCCGACCAGCGCAGCGACAGCGCCGAGCGGTCCCAATCGGGCGCCACCTCGCGCGTTTCGCCGGTCACCAGGTCCTTCAACTCGATGGCAAACCGGTCCGCTTCGAAGCCGGCCCGTTTCATCGCACGATAGGCCAGGCTCCTGCCGTCCGGGGAGACTGCGGGCCCCGTGTCCCAGGCCGGATTGTCGCCGGTGAGATCCCGCGGCGGGCCCGCGCCGTCGATGCCCACGCGGTACAGATCGAAATTCGTGCTCCAGGGCTCGCGCGTACCGGCGATGCGTGCCGAGAAAATCAGATCGCGGCTGTCCGCCGTGAAACTCCACTCGTTGTCATCGCCAAAAGGCTTGGAGGGAACATCGGCGTCCATGCCGCGCGTGAGCCAGACCGGGTTGCCGCCGGCGATGCCCTGCTCATCGAGCGCATAGGCAAACAGCTGCGAGCGCGTGCCATCGGCCCAGGTGTCCCAGTGACGCACGAACAGCCGATCGTACAGCCGGCCGGTGCTCTTGCGGGTCGAGCGCTCATCTATGCGATGGCGCGTGCACTCGAGGTTCTCGCATTCCGGGAACACACTCATCGAGACCACCAGGTGTCGGCCATCCGGCGCCACCATGAAACTGCCGATCTCGAGCGGCCCGTGGGTGACCGCCTGTGCCTCCCCGCCCGACAAATCCAGACGCCACACCTGCGCATTACCCGAGCGCGTGGAGAGAAAGAACAGCAATTTGCCATCGCTGCGCCAGCGCGGCGAAAAACTCGAGACTCCCGGTGCGGTCAGTCGGCGCGCGAAGTGCGGTTCGCTATTGGATCCCTTGGTATCGGGAACCGGCGCCAGCCAGAGACTGGTGATGCTGCGATTGGCGGCCAGGTCGGTTTCCAGCAATTGGTAGGCCACCCAGTGGCCATCGGGCGAGATGCGCGGATCGGACACGCGCTCGAGCAGCACCAGGTCGGTGGAATTGAAGGGGTGCGTCGCCGGGGCCGCGCTCAGCGCGGGCCCCAGCGCGCAGAGCGTGAGCCCCGCGAGCGCGACACGCAGCAAGCCCGTCGACGTCATTTATTCATCCTTGCTGTGCGCGCAGGTTATCGATCAGCCGCGCCCGGCCCAGCCGGGCCGCCGCCAGTACGACTAAGTCCGCCGAATGCGCCTTCGGGTTGGAAAGATCCTGCGCCTCGAGGATGGTGAAGTAATCGGGCTTCATGCCGGCGCGCTCGAGCGCAAGCCATCCCTGCCGCTCGAGCGCGACGTAATCGCGGTTGCCGGCGCGCAGCGCCTCCACGGCGGCTCGCAGCGCCTGGTAGATCGCCGGCGCGCGCGCCCGCTCCTCCGCACTCAGGTAGCGATTGCGGGAACTCAACGCCAGTCCATCGCTTGCGCGCACGGTCGGTGCGCCGATCACTTCCACCGGCAGCGCCAGGTCGAGAGTCATGCGGCGAATGACCATGAACTGCTGGAAATCCTTTTCGCCGAATACGGCCAGATCGGGCGTCACGATGCCGAACAGTTTGGCAACCACCGTTGCCACCCCGTCGAAGTGTCCCGGACGAAACGGTCCGCACAGGATATCGGTCAGGCCGCGCACGCTCACCACGGTCTGCTGGCTACCCTGATCGGGGTAGAGCTCGGGCACCGAAGGAGCAAACAGCAGGTCGCAGTCGGCCTCGCGCAGCAATGCCTCATCTTCGGCCAGCGTGCGCGGATAGCCGGCGAAATCCTCAGCCGGTCCGAACTGCAGCGGATTGACGAAAATGCTGGCGACGACACGCGAGGCGCGGTCGCGAGCCGCTTCGAGCAGACTGGCGTGGCCGGCGTGCAGATTGCCCATGGTGGGCACCAGCGCCACGTTCAATCGCGCCGAGCGCCAGGTACGAACGTGCGCTCGCACCGCCTCGATGGTCGTGACGGTCTGCATGGGAGGGCTTTAGAAGCAGTGCTCCGGGGCGGGATACTCCCCCGACTTCACGGCCTGTACGTAACGCGACACCGCGTCCCGCGGTGAGGCACTGCCATCCATGAAATTGCGCACGAAGCGCGGCTTGCGGCCCGAAGTGATGTCGAGCACGTCATAGAGCACCAGGATCTGCCCGTCGGTATCGGGCCCGGCACCGATGCCGATCACCGGCACCGTGACCGCCTGTGAAATCGTGCGCCCGAGCTCCGAGGGAATGCATTCGAGCAGCAGCAGATCGGCGCCGGCCGCTTCCAGCGCGAGCGCGTCCTCGAGCATGCGCTGCGCAGCGTCGGCTTCGCGCCCCTGGACGCGAAACCCGCCGGTCTTGTGCACCGACTGCGGCTTGAGTCCCAGATGCGCGCACACCGCGATGTCGTGGCGCGCGAGGAACTCGACGATCTCGGTCTGGCCTTTGCCGCTTTCCAGTTTGATGACGCGGGCTCCGCCCTCTTGCATCAGCCGCACGGCGTTCGACAGCGCCAGCTCACGCGACGGATAACTCATGAAGGGCAGATCGGCCATCAGGAACGGCCGGTGCAGGCCGCGCGCGACCGCGGCGCAGTGATACACCATCTGGTCCATGGTCACCGGCACGGTGGTGTCGTGTCCCTGGATGACCATGCCCAGCGAGTCGCCCACCAGCACCACATCGACACCTGCGTCATCGAGCAGCACCGCGAAGCTGGCATCGTAGGCAGTCAGGCAGGCGATCTTCTCGCCGCGCTGCTTCATTTGATCCAGCGTCGTGAGGGTGACCGGCGGGCGGTCCGAATCGCGCAGCTGCAATTGCGTATACATGGCTCTTCAGTCTACAGCGCGCCATGGCGCAGCGGGTTGTAGTAGAGCCTGCCGCGACGCATGCGCTGGATGGCCGCCAGCAGTTCAGCGAAATCCGCCTCGCTGCCCACCGGGTCGATGGCCGCGGCATTGACGATCAGCAGCGGCGAGGCCTCGTACTCGTGAAAGAACCGGGCGTAGGCGTCGTTCAGCCGCTCGAGATAACGCCGATCGATGAACTGTTCGTAGGCAATCGCGCGCCGGCTGATGCGCCCGAGCAGCACGTCGACCGGTGCCTGCAGATAGATGACCAGGTCGGGCTTCGGTGCCTCGATGGCGAGCCGCGCATAGACCTGCTCGTAGAGCCGATACTCTTCATCATCGAGCGTGGTACGCGCGAACAGCCGGTCCTTGTCGATCAGATAATCCGCGATGCGCATCGGTGCGAACATGTCGTGCTGCTGCAGGGCCGAAAGCTGTTGCGTGCGCTGAAACAGGAAATACAGCTGCGCCGCCAGCGCGCCGGCGCGCGGATTGCGATAGAAGCGCTCCAGGAAGGGATTACTGTCGGCCCGCTCGAGCACCAGCTCGGCCCCCAATGTCTCGGCCAGTTTGCCCGCCAGGGTGGTCTTGCCTACGCCGATCGGCCCTTCCAGCACGATGAAGCGATGCGCCGGCGCAGGATTCGCCTGCGACGAGGCGCTCGCCGACACCGCGGACGCCGCCGACACCGTGGCCACAGCCGGCGCCGCCGCGGCGGGCGGGGAAGTGACGGGCGGGGAAGCGGGTGGATGTTCGGACGTCATGAGTGTGCAATATCGCTGTCGAGACGCCAGAGACCCTCGGGATTGACTCGTGCGAGGAGTTCTGCGATGCGTCCGCAGCCCGGCACCGGCAGCTCGGGGGCCACCTCGGCCAGAGGATACAGAACGAAATTGCGCTCCACTATCCCGGGATGGGGCAGTTGCAGCGCGGGTGTATCGATGCGCAGCTGCGCGAACACCAGCAGGTCCAGATCGATGCGGCGCGGACCCCAGCGCTCCCGCGGCGGCATGCGTCCCAACTGCCGTTCGAGCGCGCGCAGATGCGTGAAGAACTCGGCCGCTTCCAGCTGCGTCAGCAGTCCCGCGGCAGCGTTGACGAAGTCCGGCTGCGGCACCGGCCCCATGGGTCGGGAGCCGTACAGCGAGGACGTGCGAACCAGCCGCGTGGCGGGGATGGTTGCCAGGGCGGCGAACGCGCGCCGCACCTGCACGGCCGGCTCATCCAGATTGCTTCCCAGGCCCACATAGGCCGGATGCCAGAGCATTCAGCCAGCGCCGCGGGGACGGCGTCGGCGTCGGCGCCGATGTGTGGCGCGCGCAGGCTCATCGCCGGTGGGCACGTCCGGTGCAGCGCCGGCAGCCGCTCGCGTTGTGCCGCTTTCGGCCCCGCCGCCCTGATTGGAATCAGAGCGCACGTTGCGCTGCTTCGCCAGCGCCTCGACCATTTCCAGGCGCTGCGCCGGATCGGTCTCCTGCAGCCGTGTCCACCATGCCGCGATACTCGCGGGCGCCAGGCCGAGCGCGGATCGCAGCATCAGCAGATCGAATGCCGAGCGGAATCGCGGTTGCTCGAGCAGCCGCAGCGCACGCTTGCCTCTCGGCTGTTCCAGGCGCGGTTGCAGCCCGTACATCTCGCGCACTCCGAGCGCCACGCGGCGCGGAATCGTCACGCGCGTGGAGGCAGCGCGCAGTGTCCGGTCGCAGGCCTCCACGATTGCGCCCAGTTCATGCCATCGCTGCGGTGGCAGCGATTCGATGGCCTGAGCGATCGGTCCATAAAGGAGCAGCGCCACCAGAAAGGTCGGCGTCACGGGCTTATCCGCCGCCACGCGCTCATCGGTATTGCGCAAGCCCTGGCGCAACAGGCGTTCCACCAGGCCGTCCGGGTGCGCCGCCAGATAACGCTCCACCGCGGGGAACAGCTCGCCGAACAGCTGCCGCTGTCGCAGCACTTCCAGGCTGCGCTCGCCGTGACCGGTGAGGAACAGCTTCAGCATCTCATCGAACAGGCGCGCGGCAGGCACGCCGGCCAGCAGCGATCGCAGCCGCGGGATAGGCGCGGCGGTCGCCGGGTCCAGATCAAATCCCAGCTTGGCTTCGAATCTCGCGGCACGCAGCATCCGCACCGGATCCTCGCGATAGCGCGTTTCCGGATCACCGATCAGGCGCAGCCGACGCGCCGCCAGGTCTTCAGCGCCGCCGACGTAGTCCCAGAGCGAGAAGTCGGCAATGCTGTAGTAGAGAGAATTGACCGTGAAATCGCGGCGCCATACGTCCTCATCGATGGTGCCGTATACGTTGTCGCGCAGCAGCCGGCCATGCGTATCGAGCACGCGCTCGTGGTCGATGCCGTTGAGTTCGGCCTCATCGTCCAGCTCGGATTCCTCATCGAGCTCTGGCGCCTCGCCCTCTTCCGGATCGGCTTGCGGCACCGGCTCTTCGCTCGGCAGCGGGGCACTGGCGGCCCGGAAGGTTGCGACCTCGATGACTTCGCGCCCGAACACCACGTGCGCGAGCCGGAATCGCCGGCCCACCAGGCGGCTGTTGCGAAACAGCGAGCGTACCTGGTCGGGCAGCGCGTTGGTCGCCACGTCGAAATCCTTCGGATGACGCCCAAGCATCACATCGCGGACACAGCCACCGACCAGGAATGCCTGGTAACCGGCCTCTTTGAGCCGATACAGCACTCGCACTGCGTTGCCGGAAATATTGGAACGGGAAATGTTGTGGTCGGCGCGGGGGATGATGCGTGGCGGCACGCTCGTCGATGTCGACGCTGTCATCGGTGTCGACGCTGTGGCCGGAAAGGTTTCGTTCAAATCAAGAGTCCCGCTTGAGCAATCAGGGTAGTCCCCTATAATACCGCGCCTTTCCAATGCCTCCTCCTAAGACCGCTCCCTTCGTCTAGAGGCCCAGGACACGGCCCTCTCAAGGCTGGAACACGAGTTCGAATCTCGTAGGGAGCGCCATTGAATCAATGGCTTAGGCCAAGCTGATCAGCGTCGGGCGGGGTCAGGTAACTTTCGGGTAATTTCCAGGGGCCGACGTCCGGCCAAATGAACCTGGCCATCTGCGGGGCGCCGTACCGTACCGCCCGAGTCGGCTGCTTTTGCTTACCTTTGACATTTCGATAATCCTCGTATTATCGTTCTCAACCATGAATACCGAACAGACGATTTCCGCACTGAGCGCACTGGCGCATGAGCATCGCCTACGAATCTATCGCCTGCTGGTTGAGCGCGGCCCCGAGGGGCTCGCCGCTGGCGCAATTGCCGAGCGCATCGGGCTTGTCCCCTCTTCTCTGACATTCCATGTGCAAGCGCTGCAGCGGGCCGGTTTGATTACCCAACGGCGTGCCAGCCGGCAAATCTTCTACGCTGCGGACTTCTCGGCAATGAATGCGCTCGTGGGCTATCTCACGGAGAACTGCTGCGGAGAGGCAAGCACCTGCGCGCCGAACTGCCAGCCAATCAGTGCAGCCACCAAATCCCGCAAGGCTCGGAGAGCGGCGTGAAGCGATTTCACATCCACGTATCGGTCACAGATATCGCGCAGAGCATCCGTTTCTATTCGACCGTCTTCGGCATCCAACCTGCAGTAGTGGAATCGGACTACGCCAAATGGATGCTCGACGAAACCGCACCGGCCAGCGGGAACTGCTGTGCCTGAGGTACTGCACAACGTCACCGTTCGTTTAATGGACGAATCGCATTGGCCGGCGGTACAGCGCATCTACCAAGCCGGTATCGATACTGGTCACGCGACCTTTGCTGATTCTCCGCCAGCTAACTGGGAAGTATGGCGGTCCCATCACCTGAGCGATTTCAGCCTGGTGGCGTTGGACGATGGCCAGGTAATTGGTTGGGTAGCCGTGGGCTCAGTCTCGGACCGTTGTGTGTATTCAGGGGTTGTGGAGGAGAGCGTCTACATCGACCCGGCGGCCAGAGGTCGGGGCGTCGGTAAGCGGCTGCTGTCGGGGCTGATCGAGCGCACGGAAGCGCGCAACGTCTGGACGTTGCAGACTGGAATATTTCCGGAAAACAAGGCGAGTCTGGCGCTCCACGAAACTGTCGGCTTCAAAGTGGTAGGTACGCGCCATCGACTGGGCAAGATGAATTTTGGTCCCCTGAAGGGACAGTGGCGCGATGTGCTCCTGCTCGAACGGCGCAGCACACGAGTCGGCCTTTAGCACCGATGATGTGCCTTGGCCGATAGACCCTTTAACGTGCTGTTCCTCTGCACCGGCAACTCGGCTCGCAGCATCCTTGCCGAAGCGCTTCTGAATCGCTGGGGTCAAGACAGGTTCCGCGCCTTCAGCGCCGGCAGTCATCCAAGCGGAACGGTCAACCCGTATGCATTGACGCTGTTGCAGCAAATCGGCATCCCGCCAGAGAACGCGCGCAGCAAGAGTTGGGACGAGTTCGCTGGGCCCGCTGCACCCGAAATGGATTTCATCTTCACGGTTTGCGATAGCGCCGCCGGCGAAACCTGCCCGTATTGGCCCGGCCATCCGATGACCGCGCATTGGGGGGTGCCAGACCCCGCCGCGGTTGGAGGCAACACGACAGACAAAGAGAGGGCGTTTTGGTCGGCCTTCCGTACGCTCGAGGCACGCATCAAGCTCTTCGCCTGCTTGCCGATTGCGAAGCTCGAAGGCATGACACTGCGGCAGCGACTCGCCGAGATAGGAAAAGCTGGCGCCGATGCGCCCAGCTGACGCCGTGGTAAGAAGGCTAGTCGCCGAATCCCTCGGCTCAATGCTTCTTGCAGCTACGGTCATTGGCTCTGGGATCATGGCCGAACGGCTGGCCGGCGGGAACCTAGCCGTTGCTTTGCTGGCGAATACCGCCGCCACGGTCGCGATGCTGGCGGCACTGATTGCGCTGCTGGCTCCCATCAGCGGTGCGCACCTCAACCCTGCAGTCAGCTTTGTCCTGGCGCTGCGGCGAAGGATGCAGTGGTCTGAGGCACTCGCCTATGCAGGGGCGCAGATACTCGGCTGCTGCGCTGGCGCGCTACTCGCGCACGCAATGTTCAAGCTGCCGTTGCTGCAACGCTCCGCACACATGCGCACGGGTGGCGCTCAATGGCTCGCCGAATTCGTCGCGACCTTCGGCCTGTTGCTGATTGTGCTGGGGCACGAACGACCCCGAGATACCCCCTGGATGGTGGCAGCATGGATCGGTGCCGCCTATTGGTTCACGGCGTCCACGTCCTTTGCGAATCCGGCCATCACCATCGCACGCGCGCTGTCGGATACGTTCTCTGGCATTCGAGCTCCTGACGTGCCGGAATTCATTCTGGCGCAGCTTGCAGGTGCCACCGCCGCGCTGGCGCTCGGTCAGTGGCTGTTTAGACAGCCGATGACCTAGCCAACCACCGACCTCACCATGCTCGCGCAGACACAAAGCGCGGCAATCAGAATGGGCGGGGCCGTGAAGCGCAGCAACAGTCCGAACGCAACGAGAACGATTGCAATATCAACCGGTGCACGCACCGCGCTCACCCAGACCGGATCGTAAAGAGCGGCCGCCAGAAGTCCCACCACCGCGGCATTGACTCCCGCCAGCACGGCGTTAGCTAGCTTGCTTTTGGTGAGGCGCGCTAGCAGGGACAGGCCCGTTATTGCCAACAGCAAGCCCGGCAGAAAGATGGCTATCAAGGCGATCAGCGCCCAGAGGAGTGGGTGGTGTAGCGGCGCACTTGCGGCACCCAGATAGGCAGCAATCGCAAAGAGCGGGCCCGGCATCGACTGCGCAAACCCGTACCCGGCCAGGAAGCGATCCTCCGAAATCCAATCCGTCGGTACCAGCGCCTGTTGCAGAAGTGGCAGAACGACGTGTCCGCCGCCGAACACGAACGCGCCCGAACGATAAAAGATATCGGCCAGCGCTATCAGCCCGTGCGGCTCAAAGAGGGCGATGCCTGAAAGCCCAGCGAGCAGAACCAGAAAGAGGACGAGGGCCGCCCAAGCCACCTGTTTGTGCAGTCCCGCTGGAAGTTTGGCGGTCATCTGAGGGACGGATCGATGAACGGTGAGACCGGCCATTGCGCCACCCACAAGAGCTGCAAATTGCGCTAAGCCACTGTGCAGGAACAATAACGGTACCAAGGCGGCAACAGCGATCAGGCGCCGGGGCAAGTCGGGTGTCAGCGATTGGGACATGCTCCATACCGCCTGCGCGACCACGACCACCGCGGTCAGCATCAAGCCGTGAAGGATGGCCTGCATCCGCGGGCCGGGGTCTGAGGGTGCGTACAGCGCAAACAAATACATCAGCAGCGCGGAGGGAAGCGTGAAGCCGGTCCAGGCAGCCAGCGCGCCCCGCCAACCAGCGCGATGAAATCCCACCAGGAAACCCACCTGACTACTGGTTGGGCCCGGAAGGAGTTGGCACAGCGATATAAATCCGCCGTACCGTTCGCTGCTCAACCATTGTCGCTGCCGAACGTACGTGCGCTCGAAGTATCCGAGGTGCGCGATCGGGCCGCCGAATGAAGTGAGGCCCAGCTTGAGCGCTACCCAAAGCACCTCACGGGCAGAGCCCGCCCAGGGAGGTGTCGCTGCTGTACTGGCTCCGTTACTCAAGCTCAGGGACAACTAACGTGCCGGGATTCATCGCGGGATAGTTTGTGGGCACCACGGCCGCGCTTCCAGTCGATCGCCCATTGTTTATTGTCGTAGAGAGCGCTACTGAATCAATGGTTTAGGAGATTCAGGGCCGGGCGCGCTCGCGCACAGGGCATTGGCGCCGACACTCGGATTCCGCAAATCCCGCCAGCAACCGCTGCGCCAGGCGATGCTTTATCGGATAAGTCCGACTGCCCACCCTGCGAACGAAGGTTAGCGTCCAGCCACTGCATTTTCACAAGGCCACAATTCGAGACGCTGCCATGAAGGCCACGCCCGCTCACCGCATCCCGACGGCCGCCCGTTGGCTTCTCGGCGTGCTCGGAGTCCTGCTGCTGCTGATACTGATCATTGGGTTCATGGATTGGAACGCCGCGCGCGGTCCCTTAAGCCGCATGCTGTCACGTCATCTCGAGCGTCCGGTCTCGATCGGACATTTGAGTGTGCACCTGTTCTCCTGGACGCCCAGCGCCGACGTCGAGAATCTCACGATCGGCAACCCCGACTGGACTCACGGTGGGGACATGGTCGATCTGCCCCGTATGCACGTGGCTCTGGTGCTGTCGAAGCTCTTCCTCGGGCGCCTGGTGCTCCAGACCCTGGAACTGGAAAACCCTAAAGTCTCACTGATCCAGGATGAAAGCGGCCGCGCCAACTGGAACCTGGGGACCAACGAGCCCAAACCCAAAAGTGCGCAGCCGACGAAGCTGCCGCCGCTGCATCACTTCGCGCTGCGAGGCGGCTCACTCAAAATCAACGATGAGCAGCGCAAGCTCACCTTCGATGGCACCGTTGCCGCTACCGAGAATGCCGGCAGCGGCGCAGGCAGCGAACCATTTCGTCTCAAGGGCCAGGGAACGCTCAACAAAGAGCCGTTCACGCTCATGTTCCAGGGCGCGGCGCTGCTCGACATCCAGCTGGATCATCCCTACGACTTTCAGACCGCGGTAGAGGCCGGCTCATCCAGCGTCAAGGTCAAGGGATCCATCGCCAAACCCTTCGATCTGGGTGCGGTCGACACCGATGTGCAGATCCAGGGGCAGAATCTCGCCAACCTCTACTATCTCTCGGGTATCGCGCTGCCGCTGACGCCGCCCTACCAGGTGTCGCTGCACATTCATCGCGACGGCAACCATATCGAATTCGAAAACATCGCCGGTAAGATCGGCGGCAGCGATGTTCACGGCCGCGGGACGGTGGATCTGGCCAGCAAGGATGCACGGCCCAGGCTCGCCGCGATCATTACTTCGCATTCATTGAACATCGGCGATCTGGGCGTGGCGGTCGGTGCCGGCGTGCCGCAGGACGCCGAACAGAAAGGCAAGGCGCCCCCGCAGCTCGCAGCCCCCAAACAGGAGCCCATTTCGCCCTTGCTGCTGCCGACCTTCGAGTTCCAGTTCGATCGCCTGCAGTCCACTGACTGGGACCTGGATTTCAAGGCCGATTCGGTGCAGACGGAGAAGGTGCCCATCAAGAATGTCGCCTTCAGGCTCAAGCTGGATCACGGCGATCTCACTATCGATCCGCTGGATTTCGAGCTGCCCGAGGGCACGCTGGCCGGCCTCATCCACCTGGATACCCGGGGGAGCACGCCAACCACCAACCTTGACCTGCGCCTCACCAATGTGCGCCTCGAACAGTTCAAGCCCAAGAATTCAAGCAATGCGCCGATCGAGGGCGTCATGCAAGGCCGACTGCGCATCGAGGGCACCGGCAATTCGGTGCATGCGATCGCATCCGATGCCAACGGCACGCTCAGCGCGGTGATATCGCAGGCGCAGATTCGCAAGGCATTCGCCGAGCTTGCCGGCATCGATGTGGTTCGCGGGCTCGGGCTGCTGCTGACGGACAAGCAGCAGACCGTGCCGATCCGCTGCGGGGTAGCCGAGTTTGCGCTCAAAGACGGCGATGCCCAGACCCAGCACCTGCTGGTTGATACGCCGGATGTGATCGTCACTGGCGATGGCAAGATCACCTTCGGCGACGAGAAGCTGGATCTGAATCTGAAGGGTGAACCGAAGAAGCCGCGCTTCGATCGGCTGCGCGCGCCGATCAATGTGCGCGGCACGCTGCGTCATCCATCGGTCGGCCTCTCCACACCGGCGCTGGTCAAACAGGGCGCCGCCGCCGCAGCGCTGGCGGTTGTCGCGACACCGTTCGCGGCCGCGCTCGCATTCGTGGACCCGGGGCTGGCCAAGAACGCCGACTGTGCCGAGCTCACCAACGAGGCCGAGGGCAAGGTCGCGCAGCCGCCAGCGCCCGACCAGGTGAAATCAGGCGAGGCGCAGAAGTAGGCCTTTCTGTATCGCAAAGACGCAACCGTCCTACAGCGCACGTCGATTCTCCCGCTGGCAGCACACCGCAACGGCGTCTAGCCTAGGCGGTCATCAACAGAGGGTAATTGCAATGAATGCCAAACCGGATGCCAAGCCCCAGCTGACCGACGTCAAGACACTGCGCTTGCGCGCGCGTCGCCACATCGAAGAAGGCGCCGTCACCGAGGGCTACCGTGGCGATCGGACCGCGGTGTTGAAGCTGCTGAATGAGGCGCTCGCCACCGAACTGGTGTGTGTGCTGCGCTATCGCCGCCACCACTTCATGGCGCGCGGCATTGCCTCCAAGAGTGTTGCCGACGAATTCCTGGTGCACTCCAATGAGGAGCAGGGACACGCCGACAGGATCGCCGAGCGCATCGTGCAGTTGGGCGGTGAGCCGGATTTCTCCCCCGAAGGACTCACGGGCCGCAGTCATGCCGAATACATCGCGGGCACGACGCTGGTCGACATGATCAAGGAAGACCTGGTTGCGGAACGCATCGCCATCGACAGTTACCGCGAGATCATTGAATACATCAATCAGGACGATCCCACCACCAGTCGGCTCATGAAAGAGATCCTCGCGGTCGAGGAAGAGCACGCCGATGAGCTGTCCGACCTGCTGGTCGGGCTGCCGGTAGCGGCCGCGCGCTCCTGAGCGCGCGGCCGGCATTGCCCGCGGACTTCAGCGGGTTATTTATCGATACCCGCCGCCGCGGCAATCTGATTGATCTTGGCCAGATGCGCCTGGATCGTCGGCAAGGTGGCGCTGGCGAATTGCTGCGCCTGGGGATTTTTCCCCGAGGCGATTTCCTTCTCGAACAGCTCGACGGTCTCCTGGTGCGCGTTGATCTGCCCTTTGATGTAGCTCTTGTCGAAGGAGTCCCCTGACTTCATCTTCAATTCTTTGCCCTCGGCCATCTGCATCATGCCGGGACTGTCCGGCAGCTTGACGCCCTGCGAGGCGGCGATCGCTGCGAGCTTCTGATTGGCGGCGCTGTGATCCTTGACCATCATCGCGCCGAAATCCTTCACCGACTGGCTGGCGCCCCTGGCCTGCGCGAGCTTGCCGTCATTTACTTCTGCAATGCCCCCTTCCGCAGCGTTCTTGAAAAACGATTCATCCAGGTCGCCATTCATCGCGAACGCCAGCACCGGGGCGGCCATCATCAGCCAGACTGCATGTCTCATATCGAAATCCCCTTGATCTTGAGGTGAAAATAACTCGTGAAGCGCAGTTTCCCGCGGGCGCTTTCGCCCGGCAGTCGCCCTAAACGCCTATTGCAGGTAGGAGAGAGTCGCGATCTTCTGGGGGACTTGCCCTTCATCCGGAGCGCGCGGATTATTGGCGGACCGACAGGAACGCTGAAGGGTCGCGGGCAGCGGCCGCGAAGCGTTGCGGGACGCGCTGAGCCAGGGGACGCCGCATGATCACCAACATCCCGGATGAACTGCTGACGGCCTATGTCAACGGCAAATTGGATGAAGCCAGTCGTGCCAGGGTTGAGCAGGCCATCTCCCAGGACGCGCGCGTGGCCCAGCGTGTGGCGCAGCAACGGGCACTCAGCGGGCGCCTGCGCAATGTCTTCGAGGGCATCCTGCGCGAGCCGGCGCCGAGGCGAACTGTCAACGGCTCGCGGCCCGAGGGGCCCGCCGGTCCGGCGCAGGTCATTGATTTGGCACGCGTGCGGGCCGCGCGCGCCCGACGGCCCGAGCGCCGGCGCCTGTCCCTCCCGCGGCGCGCAACCGCCGCCATCGCGGTCAGTCTCATCGCTGGCGTGGGGGCCGGATTGGTGGTCCAGCGCCTGCTGGCGAGCGCAGCGCCGGTCGAATACCGCGACGGCGCCCTGATTGCGAGCGGGTTACTGAACCGTTCCCTCAACGAGCAGGTCTCCGGGGTGACGCCCACCTCGACGGCGGTGCGCGTTGGCCAGAGCTTCCACGCCAAGACCGGAGGCTACTGCCGCATCTTCACCCTCGATAACGGCCACACCCTGACCGGCCTGGCCTGTCGCGAACCGCAGCACTGGCGCGTGCTGACCCTGCTCAGCACCGAGGCTGCGGGGAGTTCCGGCAGCGCGCAGCTGTTTCGGCTGTCCAGTTCGGTGCTGCCAGCGGCGCTGCTCGCGGTCGTCAATGAGCGTACCAGCGGCGAAGCGCTGGATGCGGCCTCCGAATCCAAAGCGCGCCGCAGCGACTGGCACTAATCACACTAATCACTAATCACACTAATCAAAGGAACGCCGTGGCGGGCCACGCGGCGCGGGGCCCTGTTAGCGCGCGCGCCAGAACATCATCATCGCTGCGGTCGCAAGCAACAATGTCGGCACCCACGCCAGCAGCAGCGGGTTGAGATTGAACACCAGCGTTCCGCTCTCGACCAGGCGCTGCATGAAAAAATAGATCAGACCCAGCGCCAGACCCAGCGTCATGCGCGCACTCAGCGAAGCGGACCTTAGGGCGCCGAATCCGAACGGCAATGCGAACAGCAGCGCGGCCAGGATGCCGGCGGTACGCGCCAGGCGCGACCAGAACGCGAACACGTACTGCTTGGCATCCAGATGATTGTCGCGCAGGTGCCGTATGGCCGAGTAGAGCGTGTGCAGAGCCAGCTCGGCCGGATCGCTGATGGCAAGCTGCAGCAGTTCCGTACCGGCCGCCGTGCGCAGATCGCGCCGTGAAGATTGCAGGCTGGTCACGGAATGATCGGTGAATCGGGACTCGGCATAACCCTCGAGCTCCCAGGACTGCGCGCCCAGCGCACGCGCGTGCTCGGCATGACCGATCGCTGCCAGCCGATTATCCGCGGCCAGGTCGAAAATCAGCATGCCGCCGAATTCCGCCACGCTCGAGCGGCCCTGCACATTCAGAATCGTGTCGCCGTCGCGAATCCAGGCGCCCCCGGCGCCGGCGAAGCTGATGTTGGAATACTTGGCGAATGCCTTGCGCTCATCCGCCAGCTGCGCCAGCGGTTGGGCCAGAAATTCGCCGATGAGCAGCGCCACGCCGATCAGTAGCCCAGCGCTGATCATCGCGGCCGCGGCCAGCCGCGGCTTTGACATCCCCGAGGCACGCATGACCGTCAGTTCGTGGCTCCGCGCCAGCACGCCGACCCCGAGCAATGCGCCTACCAGCGCGCCGGCCGGAAACGACTCGAGCGCAAACTGCGGCACCGACATGGCCGCATAGGCCAATGCATCGAGCATGCCGTAGTGCCCGACGCCGACATCGCTCTGTTCTCCTATGAAAACGAACAGGGTCCCGAGCACGGCGAGCACCGCCATCACCATTGCGACCGCCGACAGCAGGGTACGGGCGATGTAACGATCGAGCAGCGTCACGAAGCGCCGTGCCGTGCGCGCCAGCTGCGCTTGAGCTTCGGCCACAGGAACGCTGCCACGGCCCCGATCAGGAACAGGCCATGCACCCACCATAGTCCGAGTTCCTGCGGCGTTTTGCCGCGCGCGAGCCAGGTGCGGCCGGCCAACGCGATATTGGCGTAGAGCGCGAACACCAGCACTGCAATCCAGACGTGGGCATAGCGGCCCTGGCGCGGACGCAGCCGGCCGAGCGGCACCGCCATGGCCGTCAGCACCAGTGTCATGACCGGCAGCCCGAGGCGCCATTGAAACTCCGCCCGCAGTTTCGGATCGTTACTCTCGAGCAGCTGCGCGGTGCTGATCTCATCCACGCGCTGCGAGCGCTGCGAGCTCTCGGGTGTGCGGATCGGGATCAACTGTTCGTCGAAGCGCATGATCCGATAGCGCGTGTCGCCGGGAACTCCCTCCAGCCGCTGCCCGTCGTAGAGCGTGATGGTCTCGCTCAGGCCGTCACTGGAGAGTGAGTAATGCGCCCGGCTCGCCACCGTGGTCTCGATTCGCAGCCCGTCGCTGCGTTTGACGAACACGCCGGCCAGATCGCCATTGGGCTCGGCTGCGCGCGCGTAGATCACGATGCGGCCGCCGGCGAAGCTGCGGAACTTGCCGGGCGCCAGCGGCGCGGTCACGCTGGCGCGCAGCGCTTCATCGCGCATCGCCGCCTCGGCCGCGGCCGCCCGCGGCGCGAGCTCGAAATTGATCAGCACGATCAGTGCAGTGATAGGCAAGGCCAGCAGCCAAACCGCGGCCGCCACCCGGACCACCCCGACGCCGCAGGCCTGTGCGGCGGCCATTTCGCTGTCGTGATAGAGCCGACCGAAGGCGAGCACAATGCCGAGCAGCAGACCTATCGGTAATAGCAATGCGAAGTTCTGGGCGGCCCCGAGGCCAATCAGTTCCAGCACAAAGCCGCTCTGGTATTGCAGCTGGGCGGCCCGCGCCAGCACCGTGCCGACCTGGTTTATAAAGAGAATTGCGAACAGGACCAGCGTCACGCCGAGAAAATTCGCGGTCATTTCCCGAAGCAGGTAGCGCTGCAGTATATGCAAAGGCCCTTTTCCTCAAGCCGGCTTCGGCTACACTTCCGATCGCAACTCGCCGTGTGCTGGAGCGGCCGGTGAGTTTACAAATATATAGCAGGCTAACAAGGATTAATCAGATGCGATTCGAAGCCTTTAGTCGCAAAGCAGCCGATCAGCGATGCGATTGCCTGGTCGTTGGTGTCTTTGAGCGCGGCGAGCTCGGTGGCCAGGCACAGGCCGTGGACCGCGCCATGCGTGGGCGCATTCGTGCGCTGCTTGCGCGCGGCGACTTCTCGGGGCGCGCGGGTGAGACGCTGCTGCTGACCGAACCGGTCGCTATCAAGGCCGCGCGACTGCTGCTGGTGGGCGTTGGGGGCAAAGCACAATACAACCGCCGCGCCTGGCGCCGCGCGCTCGGCCACGCCGTCAGCGCACTGGCGCGCACCCGCGTCGCTTCCGCGGCCCTATCGCTCGAATCGCCCGGCGGCCGCGAGTTAGACGATTTCTACTTCGGCCGCGCCGTGGCCGAAGGCACCGGCAACAGCCTCTATCGTGTCAATGATCTGAAGTCCGCCCGCAAACCCCGCCCGCCCGCCCTCTCCCGGGTGCTGTGCGGCCCGGTGAGCAGCAGTGCTCTCGGCGCTGTGCGGCGCGGCCTGGCCGCCGGCGCGGCGGTATCGGAAAGCTCGCGGCTGCTGCGCAACCTGGGCAACCTGCCGGCGAATATCTGCACGCCGCGCTACCTTGCTGCGCAGGCGCGCGATCTCGAGCGCAGCTATCGGCGCCGCCTGCGAGTACGAATTTTCGACGAGGCGGCCATTCGCCGCCTCAAGATGGGCTGCTTCCTGGCCGTCACCCGCGGCAGCGAAGAACCACCCCGCTTCATCGTGCTCGAGTACCGCGGCGCACGGCGCAGTCGCGCCCCGGTGGTGCTGGTGGGCAAGGGCGTCACCTTCGATACCGGCGGCATCTCGCTCAAGGATCCCGGGAACATGGACGAGATGAAGTTCGACATGTGCGGCGCCGCCACGGTGCTGGCGGCCATCGACTTCGCCGCGCGCAGTGAACTCAGGATCAACGTGGTCGGGCTGATCCCCACCTGCGAGAACATGCCCTCCGGACGCGCCATCAAGCCCGGCGATATCGTCACCAGCGCCTCGGGCCAGACGGTCGAAATCCTCAACACCGATGCCGAGGGCCGCCTGATCCTGTGCGACGCATTGAACTACGCGCGCCGCTTCGATCCGGAAGTGGTGGTCGACTTCGCGACGCTGACCGGCGCCTGCGTCATTGCGCTGGGCAATCACTTCACGGGCGTCATGGGCAATGACGATGCACTGGCGCGCGAACTGGTGGAAGCCGGAGCGCGCACCGACGATCGCGCCTGGCAGCTGCCCTTGACCGAGGACTACGCCGATCAGTTGCGCAGCAATTTTGCCGACATGGCCAATATCGGCGGCCGCGAAGGCGGCGCGATCACGGCGGCGGCGTTCCTCGGCAAATTCACCCAGGGTCTGAAATGGGCGCACATGGACATCGCCGGCACCGCCTGGCACGGAGGCGCGGCCAAGGGGGCGAGCGGCCGCCCGATCTCGCTGGTGGCGGATTTCCTGACCCGACGCGCCGGCGGTTAACCCCGGCGTGACGGACTCGCGGCCGAGCGCCTCGCAGCGCGTCGACTTCTACGTGCTATCCGGCATCGAGGAGCGACCCCGGCTCAAAGTCGCCTGTCGCATCGCCGAGCGCGCCTATCTTGCCGGCGATCGGGTGTTCGTATGGCTGGACGAAGCCAGCACGCTCGAGCGCTTCGATGATCTGCTCTGGACCTTCGCCGATCGCGGATTCGTGCCGCACGAGATCTTCCAGAACGAGGCCCAGTGGCAGGACACACCGGTACTGGTGGGCTGCGATACCCAGCCGCAGCAGTCCTACGGGGTGCTGATCAACCTGGGCAACACCATTCCGGCCTCGGCTGCCCACGCCGCCAGCATTGCCGAAGTCATCGACGCCCACGAAGTGCGGCGCCAGGCCGGGCGCACCCGGTTTCGCCAGTATCGCGATCGTGGCGTCAGCCCAACGACGCACAACATGAGCACCGAGGACTCGGACTTATAGCCTTATAATGGGGGTTTAACAGTCGACCGCAGACCCCTGATGGACAAAGTCTATTCGCCCGCTGAAATCGAGCAGCGCCTGTACCGGCAGTGGGAGGCGGCCGGCTATTTTGCGCCCAGTCAAAGCGCACGCGCCTACGCCATCATGATTCCGCCGCCGAACGTCACCGGGACGCTGCACATGGGGCACGCGTTCCAGGACACGATCATGGACGCCCTGACACGCATGCATCGCATGCAGGGCGCCGCCGCGCTGTGGCAGCCGGGAACGGATCACGCCGGGATCGCCACCCAGATGGTGGTCGAGCGCATGCTCAACGCCGAGGGCAAGCGTCGCACGGACCTCACCCGCGAGGCATTTGTCGAGCGTGTCTGGGCGTGGAAGGATCAGTCCGGCGGCACGATTTCGCGGCAGATGCGGCGGCTGGGTGCCTCGGTGGATTGGTCGCGCGAACGCTTCACGCTCGATCCGGAGTTGTCACAGGCGGTTACCGAGGCGTTCGTGCGGCTGCACGAGCAGGGCCTGATCTATCGGGGCGAACGCCTGGTGAACTGGGATCCCGTGTTGCGCACCGCATTGTCGGATCTGGAAGTGCTGTCCGAGGAGGAGCAAGGCAAGCTCTGGTACTTGCGTTATCCGCTGGCCGACGGCGCTGACTCCTGGGTCATCGTCGCGACCACCCGCCCGGAAACCATGCTGGGCGACAGTGCCGTGGCCGTGAACCCTGCCGATGAGCGCTACCGGCACCTGATCGGGCGCCGCGTGCAGCTGCCGCTGGCCGGGCGCGAGATTCCGATCATTCCCGACAGCTTCGTCGATCCGGCCTTCGGAACCGGCTGCGTCAAGATAACGCCGGCCCATGATTTCAACGACTATGCGGTCGGGCAGCGTCACAGCCTGCCGCTGATCAATATCTTTACGCCCGATGCACACCTGAATGCTCTGGTGCCCGAGCGCTTCCGTGGACTCGATCGCTTCGAGGCTCGCGAGCGCATCGTCGCGGAGCTCGAACGCGATGGCCTGATCGAGCGGATCGAGCCGCACAAGCTCATGACTCCGCGCGGCGATCGCACCGGGGCGGTCATAGAGCCTTATCTGACGCTGCAGTGGTACGTCAGCGTGGCGCCGCTGGCCGCCGAGGCCACCGCTGCGGTCGAAAGCGGGCGCGTGAAGTTCGTGCCCGCGAACTGGGACAAGACTTTCTATCAATGGATGCGCAACATCCAGGACTGGTGCATCAGCCGGCAGCTCTGGTGGGGCCATCGAATCCCCGCCTGGTACGATGAACAGGGCAATATCTTCGTGGCGCGCAACGCCGCTGCAGCCGCCGAGGCGGCGCGCGCAAAACACGGCCACGAGGTGGCGCTGCGCCAGGACGAGGACGTGCTCGATACCTGGTTTTCTTCAGGCCTGTGGCCGTTCTCGACGCTGGGCTGGCCGGCGCAGACGCCGGAGCTGGCGCGGTTCTACCCGACCAATGTGCTGGTGACCGGCTTCGACATTATTTTCTTCTGGGTCGCCCGCATGATCATGCTCGGCCTGCGCTTCATGGGCGAGGTGCCGTTCCGCGAGGTCTATATCCACGGGCTGGTGCGTGATGCGGAAGGCCAGAAGATGTCCAAGTCCAAGGGCAACGTCATCGACCCGCTCGATATCATCGACGGTATCGACCTGCCCGCTCTTCTGGCCAAACGCACCACCGGCCTGATGCAGCCCCACCTGGCCGCCGGCATCGAGAAGGCCACGCGCAAGCAATTTCCCGACGGCATTCCAGCCTACGGCACTGACGCGCTGCGCTTTACCTTCGCCTCGCTTGCCACGCAGAGCCGCGACATCCGCTTTGACCTCGCGCGCGTCGCCGGCTATCGCAACTTCTGCAACAAGCTCTGGAACGCGGCGCGCTTCGTGCTCCTGGCCTGGGAAAACGCCGGCTCACCGGCGGCAGCAGCGGCCTCCCCGGAAGCGGCTGCCGCGGTCGCGACCATCGGTGACCGCTGGATCCGCTCGCGCCTGGGGGCGGCGATCACAGCGGTCGATACCGCCTTCCGCGACTATCGATTCGACTTCGCGGCCACCGCGCTGTACGAATTTGCCTGGTACGAGTTGTGCGACTGGTATCTTGAAATCGCCAAGCCCGTGCTGCAGTCGCAGGATGCCGCGGCGGCGGCGGCCACTCGCGGCACGCTCGCGCAGGTACTCGAGACGCTGCTGCGGCTGCTGCATCCGCTGATGCCCTTCATTACCGAAGAGATCTGGCAGCGCATCGCGCCGCTGGCCGGCGTCGCGGGGCAGAGCATCGTGATCGCACCGTGGCCCGAGGCGGCCCGATTCCCGGCCGATGCGGCCGCGGAGGCCGAGATGAGCTGGGTGATGCAGGCGGTGCTTGGCATCCGCCAGATCCGCGGCGAGATGGATATTGCGCCCTCGCGCCGCGTGCCGGTGCTGCTGCAGCATGCCGGCGAGCGCGACCTGGCCCTGGCGCAGCAGCATCGCGCGCTGCTGGCGCATCTGGCCGGACTTACGAGCGTGCGCGCGCTGGGCGCCACCGAATCGCCGCCGCCGGCGGCGGCCGCGGTGGTTGGTGAGCTGTCGCTGCTGGTGCCGATGCAGGGGCTGATAGAACCGGCCAGTGAACTGCAGCGACTCGAGCGACGCGTGCAGAAGATCGAGCAGGAGCTCGGCAAATCGCGCGCCAAGCTTGCCAACGATCATTTTGTGCACAATGCTCCACCGGACGTGGTCGCGCAGGAGCGTCAGCGCCTGGCCGAGCGCGAACGTGAGCGTCAGGCGGTGATGCGTCACATCGAACAGGTACGCAAGTTGCTTTGACATGAGCAGTCTCAACGCCTCCATCGCGGCCATCGAGCGCGTCATCCTGGGCAAGGGCGGGCAGGTACGGCTGTGCCTCGCCTGCCTGATCGCGCGCGGACACCTGCTGATCGAAGATGTACCCGGCGTCGGCAAGACCACGCTGGCGCAGACGCTGGCCCGCGTGCTCGGCCTGGAATGGTCGCGACTGCAGTTCACCAGCGACATGCTGCCGGCCGACATCGTTGGCATCTCCATCTTCGATCGCAATACCAACAAGTTCCAGTTCCGGCGCGGGCCGGTGTTCACTCAGCTGCTGCTGGCCGATGAAATCAATCGCGCCAGTCCGAAGGCGCAGAGCGCGCTGCTCGAAGCCATGGAGGAGCGCCAGGTCAGCATCGATGGCGTCACCTACGGGCTGCCGGATCCCTTCTTCGTGGTCGCGACGCAAAATCCGCACGAACAGATCGGAACCTACGGCCTGCCCGAGTCGCAACTGGATCGGTTCCTGATGCGCGTGAGTCTCGGCTACCCGGATCCGGCCGCCGAGCGGCGCGTGCTGCTGCAGGGCGAGCGGCGCGAGCTGCTGCAGGACACGGCGCGCGTGCTCGGTCCCACCGAGGTCATCGCCCTGCAGCGCGAAGCGCGCAATATTCACGTGTCGTCGACGCTGCTCGACTATCTGCAGGCCCTCGTGGCGCGCACGCGGGCACAACTGCCGCTGGGATTATCGCCGCGCGCGGCGCAGGGGCTGTTGCGCGCCGCGCAGGCCTGGGCACTGGTCATGGGCGATACGGCGGTGCTGCCGGAGCACGTCCAGAAAGTATTTCCCGCCATCGCCGCACATCGGCTGGTCGCGCTCGAAGGTGAGGCCGCGGAGCGCGGGACCGAGATCGCCGATGAGCTCATCCGCGCCGTCCCCGTCCCGGTTTAAACCGCGCGCCAAGCTCGAGCGCGCGGTCTCGGGCTGGGCGAGGTCCCGCCAGGGAGAGGATCACGCGCCGCTGACGCTGCAGTCGCGAAGGATCTACATCCTGCCGACCCGTGCCGGGCTGGTGGCATCGCTGCTGCTGTTCGTGATGTTCCTGGCCGGGCTCAACTATCAGAACAGCCTGGCGCTGCTGCTGTGCTTCCAGCTGGTCGGCTTTGCACTGGTGACCATGTATGAGTGTCACGGCTCGCTCAACGGCCTGACGATCAGCAGCGCGCACGTCGAATCGGCCTTCGCGCACGGCTACGGCGAATTGCAGGTGGGCTTCTATAACGCGGGCGGCACCACGCGCCGCTCGCTGCGCGTGCGCGCCACCGATGTGGCGCCGAAATATTTCGAAGTCGCACCGCACAGCGCCTGCCTGGTGAGCGTGCGCTACCAGGCCTTGTCGCGCGGCCGCCAGCGCATCGATCGGCTGCAGATCTCCTGCGATGCGCCGCTGGGGCTGTTTCGCGCCTGGACCTGGCTGCATTTGCCGCTCGAGGCGCTGATCTATCCGGCGCCCATTCGCCTGCGTCCCCTGCCCCCGGCCGTGGGACTGCCGCAGCCCAGCGAGCGCGAACGGCGCCTCAGCGGCGATGAGGAATGGGCCTGGCTGCGGCCCTATCGCGACAGCGACCCGCTGCGACGGGTAGCGTGGAAGGCCTATGCGCGCGGCGCACCGTTGATGGTGGCGCATTACGATGCGCCCGCCGGCGCGCAGCGCGTTCTGGGACTGGACACGCTGCACGATCTGCCGCTCGAACGCGCGCTCTCGCAGCTCGCCGACTGGGTACTGGAATGCGAGCGGCGCGGCGAAAGCTACGCGCTCGATCTGCGGCAGCGGGCGGTCGCGGCCGGACACGGACTCGCGCAACGACGGCATTGCCTCGAAGCGCTGGCGTTGTACGAGGCCTCGTGAAAGACGCCGCACTCACGCCGAAAGGTGCCGAGCCGCCCTCACCCGCGCGGCAGAATGTGCCGATTGCCACGCAGCGCTGGGTGCTGGCGGGCCTGCTTGGCGCGGTCATTCTGAACGTGGGCCATATCGCACTCTGGTGCCTGCCGCTGGCCACGGGAGCTGCGGCCTGGCGAGTCTGGGCCGCGCAGCAGCCCTCGCGCCTGCTGGGTCGCGCGCCGCGCATTACCGTGGTCGTGGTACTGACGCTCGCGGTATTGATCAGTTTCCGCACCCTCAACGGGCTTGATGCCGGCGCAAGTCTGCTGGTGGCGATGGCGGCCATCAAGCTCATGGA
>Ga0181522_10000353_pt1 | contig 35562 bp, 30 predicted proteins | sample PEATcosm2014_Bin_27_FD_121103 | JGI IMG/M metagenome (GOLD analysis project Ga0181522, IMG submission 121103) | Peatland microbial communities from MTU Mesocosm Facility, Houghton, MI, USA - PEATcosm2014_Bin05_10_metaG | ecosystem: Environmental > Terrestrial > Soil > Wetlands > Peat | place...
CATCAGCCAGGCGGCCTTCAGCGTCAGCAGCCTGGCCATCTCGATTTCCACACGCGACTCGGCGATCCAGTCCTGGACGTTGCCGCGCATCGCCAGGGGCTGGCCGAAGGTGGTCCGCGAGACGGCCCTGGCGCACATCGCCTCAAGGGCTCGCTCGGCGACGCCGATGGCGCGCATGCAGTGGTGGATCCGCCCCGGGCCGAGCCGGGCCTGGGCGATCATGAAGCCCTCGCCCTCGCCGGCGATGATGTTGGAGGCCGGCACGCGGACGTCGCTGAAGTCGACTTCGGCGTGGCCCTCCTGGTCCTCGTAGCCGAACACGGTCAGGTTGCGCATGACAGTCACGCCGGGCGTGTCGATCGGGACGAGGATCTGGCTCTGCTGCTTGTGGATCGGCCCCTCCGTGGAGGTCTTGCCCATCACGATCATGATCCTGCAGTTGGGGTGCATGGCGTTTGAGGTCCACCACTTGCGCCCGTTGAGGACGTAGTCCTCGCCGTCACGTCGGATCTCCAGCTGGATGTTGGTTGCGTCGGAGCTGGCCACGGCCGGCTCGGTCATGGCGAAGGCCGAGCGGATCTCGCCGTCAAGCAGCGGGCGCAGCCAGCGGTCCTTCTGCTCGGGCGTGCCGAACTGGTGCAGGACCTCCATGTTGCCCGTGTCGGGGGCGTTGCAGTTGCAGGCCTCGGGCGCGATGTGGGAGCGGCCCATCATCTCGGCCAGGGGGGCGTAGTCGGCGTTGGACAGCCCCGCGCCGTACTCGGCGTCGGGCAGGAACAGGTTCCACAGGCCTGCCTCGCGGGCCTTGGCCTTCAGCTCCTCCATGACGGGCGGGTGGTGATGGGGGTTCCCGGACTCGGTCCGCTGGCGCTCGTAGAGCTCCTCGGCCGGGTAGACGTGCTCGTCCATGAAGGAGCTCAGGCGCTCTTTGAAATCAAGGCAGCGCGGGCTCGGCTCGAAGTCCATCGGTCCTCCTGTGGGTGTCCTGTGGCTGGGTCGGTCGCTGTCTGCCCGCACGCCCGAAGCTACCGGCACGTCCCGTACAGCGACAGGTCCATAGGATCATCGCGGATGAGCTCGGAGAGCGTCAGCTACCGCGCGGCGGGGGTCGACTACGACGTCCTGGACGCGGCCAAGCGCCTGGCCATGACGGCTGCCCTTTCGACGTCGAAGCTGATGGGCGCCCGCGGGGCGGCCGCGATCGACGAGTCCCGCGGCGAGCCGGCCTTCGCCTTCCGCCTGGGCGATCGCACGATGGCCTTCGTCGTGGAGGGGCTCGGCACGAAGTCGATGATCGCCAGGGCCGTCCTGGAGCAGACGGGCGCCAACCGCTTCGCCGACGTCGCCTACGACGCGGTGGCGGCGATCGCCAACGACCTCAGCTGCCTGGGCGCCCTGCCGCTGGTCCTGAACGCCTACTTCGCGACGGGCTCCTCGGACTGGTATGCCCACCCCCAGCGTGCCCAAGCGCTCGTCGAGGGCTGGCAGCGGGCCTGCCGCGACGCGGGCTGCACGTGGGGGGGAGGCGAGTCGCCCTCGCTGTCGGGCCTGGTCGCGGAGGATGAGATCGAGCTGGCGGGCGCAGCGGTCGGCGCGACGCCGCCCGGACGCGAGGCGATCCTCGGCCATGGGCTTGCCCCAGGCGACGAGATCGTGCTGGTCTCGGCGAGCGGCCTGCACGCCAACGGCGCGTCGCTGGCACGCCTGATCGCAGGTCGCCTGCCCGAGGGGTATGCGACGGCGCTGCCGGACGGCAGGACCTTCGGCGAGGCTCTGTTGGACCCGTCGGTGATGTACGTGTCCCTGGTGGCGGCGCTGCTGGAGCGAGAGCTGCCGGTGAGCTATCTCAGCCACATCACGGGCCACGGCCTGCTGAAGCTGATGCGGGCCCAGCGCGAGCTGACCTACCGCATCGAGCGCCTGCCGGACGTGCCGCCTGTCCTGTCCTTCATGGTGGCGCAGGCGGGCCTGGACCAGGCGGCGGCCTACTCGACGCTGAACATGGGCGCGGGGTATGCCGTCTACTGCCAGCGCGGCAGCGGCGAGGAGGTCGTCCGCGCGGCTCGGGACGTGGGCCTGAGCGCGCTGGTGGCCGGATGTGTGGAGGAAGGGCCCAGGCGGGTAATGCTCGACCCGGTGGGTGTCGTGTTCGACAGCGACAAGCTCGAGCTGACCGCCAAGGGCTGACCCTCGACTTGAGGGTTGGAGTTGTGCAGGGTTGGAAGATGCGGACACACCGAACAGACGAGTCGAAGGCTTGGCGGCAGGAGTGCGGTTGCCAGTTCCCTTGCAACTTGAACGCATCGTCGGCGATGGCTAGTGTGTCCAGCCAGAAGTCGCCCAAGTCCCCTGCCCAAAGGGGGATCTCGATGTCGCCGGACCGCCATTGGCTCCGGAGCTACCCGGATCGAGGCGGGCCTGTCCATCAACAGAGGAGAGAAGACCTGATGCGTAGAGCATCCACCTGTCTTGCCGTCGTGGGCCTCACCGCGCTGGCGCTGGCGCTGCCGGGGATCGCCTCGGCGACGCCGACGGTGAGCTTCCGGGCGGCTGCAGTGCCGATCCCGGGCTTCCCACACACGGGGAACATCTACGGTGCCGGTACGGCCGTGGAAGCCGAATACAAGATCGAAGGCAAAGAATACGGCGGATTCCCGCCGCCGATCAAGCACATAAACGTGTACCTGCCGGCGGGCTCTAAGCTGCACCCGAGCGGCTTCCCGACGTGCCCGGAATCCGAACTGCTGCCAACGGGCAAGGGACCGAAGGGCTGCATCGAAAAACATGCTGCTGCCGGCCCCATCGGGGAAGGCGAAGGCTTTGTGGCGTTCGGTACCGAAGTCGTGCCCGAGAAAGTGACAATCCAGGGCTTCTACGCCCCTGGCGGAGGCCTGACGTTCTTCACGTTCGGGCATTCTCCGGTGCTCCTGGAAATCATCTCAACGGGCCACTTCAATGGTGCGAGCGGTCTGTACAGCCAGGAGTTCCAGGCCGAAGTGCCGCTTGTCGAAACGGTGCCCGGTGCTCAGGACGCCTCGGTCAGGTTCATCAAGGTCAAGAGCGGATCGGCCATGAAGAAGGGCGGCAAGACCTACTACTACGGGACGATGCCGACCAAGTGTCCGAAACACTACCTGCCGGTCAAGACCGAAGTGACCTTCGCTGGTCTGGGCGGTCTGACCGAACAGGTCGTGACGAAGGAATACCACGCGCCCTGTCCAAGGAAGAAATAGACGGGCGATGAGCTTGCCCGGGTGACCGCGTAAGCTCAAAGGCTGGAAAGTGGGGCGGGCGATCTCATCAAGGTCGATGGGGTCGTCCGCCTCGTTGCAGAACGGCGAGGAAGGATCGGGGTTGAGGACGCAGATCGGGCGCAGGAGGGTCGCTACGGGGATCGTCGTCCTCGCGTGCCTTGCAGGACTGATCGTCCTGGCCACCTCGGCCGGTGGCTCCAGCGGCGGCTACACCGTGCGGGCGATCTTCGACGACGCCGGCAACGTGATCTCCGGCGAGGACGTCAAGATCGACGGCGTCAAGGTCGGCACGGTCGGCTCCGTCACGCCGACCCCGCAGCAGAAGGCCGCAGTCGTGCTGAACATCAGCAACCCCGGCTTCCAGGACTTCCGCAGCGACGCCAGCTGCGAAATCCGTCCGCAGGCCCTGATCGGGGAGAAGTACGTCGACTGCCTGCCCACCAAGCCGCGCGTCGAAGGAACGGCGTTGCCGCCGCCGCTGAAGAAGATCCCCAGCGGCCAGGAAGGCGCCGGCCAGTACCTGCTACCCGTCCAGAACAACAGCAGTCCGGTCGACGTCGACCTGCTCGGAGACATCCAGCGCCTGCCCGAACGCGAGCGCTTCACGATCATCCTCAACGAACTGGGCGCCGGTCTGGCGGGCAGGGGCAGCGATCTCAACGAAGTCATCAGGCGGGCCAACCCGGCGCTGCGAGAACTCGACGACGTACTGGGGATCCTGGCCAGCGAGAACAATGTCCTGACCAAGCTCTCGGAAGACTCCGACAAGGCCCTGGCCCCATTCGCACGGGTGCGCGAACGGGTTGCCGACTTCCTGGTTCAGGCCAACAAGGTCTCGCAGGCCAGCGCCGCCCATCGCGGTGCCCTGGCGCAGAACCTCAAAGACTTCCCGCCGTTCCTGCGCCAGCTCGGACCGGCGATGGAACGTCTGGAACGCTTCGCCGAACAGGCGACCCCGGTCTTCACGGACCTGAACAAGGCCGCTCCCCACCTGAGCGAAGCGTTCGTGCACCTCCCCGGCTTCTCCAACAGCTCGGTCAAGTTCTTCGAAAGCCTTGGCAGCACGGCCAAGAAATCCGGCCCGGCTCTCGTGGCGAGCAAAAAACTGCTGGGAGAGCTGAAGACGTTCGGCACGGCCGCCAAGCCCTTCACGGGCGAACTGTCGTCGCTCCTGACAGGCCTGCGCGAAACCGGCGGGATCGAGCGGATCATGGACTTCATCTTCCTCGGTGCCGGCGCATCCAACGGCTACGACGCGCTTGGCCACTTCCTGCGCACGGAGGGTGTCGGTAACGGGTGTGTGAAATACGCAGTCGAATTCCTTTCCACGTGCAGCGGCCACCTGGGTGCGACTGGATCGAGCAGCACTGCGACGAAGGCCAGCATCCCCGCGGGCACCAGCATCGAAATGGCGCGCACCCTCGCGGTCATCAACGGCGCTACTCCGGCACAGGCGATAGCCAAATACCCGGGTAACCCCAAGGCCGAACGTGAATCAGCGTCATCGCAGGACACTGCCTCAGGTGGTGCGCAACCGGTCGGTGGTTCCACGTCGGGCACGACGTACTACTCGCCGGCCGAAGAAAGCAGCGAAGCCGACGGCCTGCTCCTCAACTACCTGCTGGGCGGCTGATGAGCGACGTGGGACAGAGCCGGCAGCTCCTGTTGGCAGCGCTCGCCGCCGCCTGCCTGTGCATGCCGGCGACTGCCATTGCGGAACCGGCCACGCCGGGTGTCGGGGAACCGCCGGTCGTGACGACCCCCTCAGCAGAAACCACGGTGCCCGCGCCCGAAGAAGCCGGGGAAGCGGCCCACGTCGAACCCGGCCCCACGGTTGCCGAACAGGTGCGCCAGCCGAGCAGTGCCGGATCTACCACTTCAACGAGCGGTGCCTCGCAGTCATCCAAGCCAGAACCGGGCACTGGCGGAGCCGCGGTCGGCGAAGGTGCGCGTGCTCCGCACAAGGCCGTGGCCCCATCGAGCCTGACCCCCAACCTGCCCCTGTCGCTGTCGGGTGGACTGGGCAGCATCCCCGGCTTCTTCATCGAAGACTTCCAGGTGCCGCCCTTCCTGCTGCCGATCTTCCAGGCCGCGGGTGCGGCCTACGGGGTCCCCTGGCAGATCCTTGCCGCGATCAACGAGGTCGAGACCGACTACGGCCGCGACCTGAGCGTGTCAAGTGCCGGAGCGGAGGGCTGGATGCAGTTCCTGCCCTCGTCGTGGGCTCAGTACGGCGTGGATGCAAACGGCGACGGGTACAAGGACCCCTACAACCCGGCCGACGCGATCTTCGCGGCAGCTCGCTACCTGCGAGCTGCGGGTGGCGACACGAACATCCGCTCGGCCATCTTCGCCTACAACCACAGCCAGCAGTACGTGGAATCGGTGATGCTTCGCGCACAGCTCCTGGGCGGCACGCCTTCGGAACTGCTGGGAGCTATAACCGGCCTGACCGAGGCTCGCTTCCCAGTTCATGCGGCGGCTCACTTCGCGGACGGCTTCCCTGTCGTCCAGACCCCGGCGGGCGGCAAGACGCTCGTCGGCACCGCCATATACGCAAGCACCGGTGCGCCCGTCATAGCCGTCCAGGACGGCGAAGTCACCCAGATCGGCGAATCACCCTCGCTGGGGCGATTCGTGACGCTGCGGGATGCCTATGGCAACACATACGTCTACGCGGGCCTGGGCGACGTCTCCTCTGTCTATCCGGTGCTGGAGCCAAAGGTCGACTCGACGGTCAGTGCCCAGATCCAGACAACCGCCAACGAAGCGGCGCCGAAGGGACCGGCTACGGCCGGTGTGCAGCCGCGCTCCCCACTGTCAGAAGGCGCAACCGTCTCGGGATTGGCGATGGGCGCAGCCGCGGGACTCGAATCTGCGCCGCCGAGCACGGCGCCGTCCAAGCCTGCACCCACCCAGCCGGCGGGCGCCACGCCGAAGACCGTGGCCCCGAACGTGCAGGCGTTCAGCGAAGGCGAAAACGAGGTCTACCTGCACCAGTTGCAGACCGGGTCGCAGGTGATAGCCGGAACCGTGCTCGGGCACGTGGGGGACGGTGGATCGGGCGCCGGGGAGGGTCCATCGCACATCGTCTTCCAGATTCGCCCGGCCGGCCCTGGAGCGCCCCTGATCGACCCCAAGCCGATCCTCGACGGCTGGGTGGCGCTCGAAAACAGCTCTGCGTTCCATGCGAAGGGGGAGAACCCGTTCCTGGCGACCTCGCCCACCGTCGGTCAGGTACTGCTGGAGTCGAAGCAGCAGCTCGAGCACCAAGTCCTGCATGACGGGGGAATCCGCCTCGACACCTGCGCGCGCGAGGACACGAAAGAGGGACGGGTCGACAAGCGCGTTCTGGCTGCGCTGGAGTACCTGTCCGTGTCCGGCCTGCGTCCGACTGTCGCTGGTATGCCGTGCCCGCCTGCCACTCCGGCAGCGCTGGCGTCGAACACGGCTTCCGGCAGCACCGAGGAGACATTTGAAATCGTCGCTGTGAACGGCGTGAGCGTCGCGGGACACCAGGGAGCAGGGACGATCGCGGACACGGCCGTCCGCAAGCTGCTGATGCTGCAGGGGCTCTCCCGTCCTCGCCGGCTCGTCAGCGCGATGAGCTACACGGGGGCGGCCGGCGCGGTGACCGACTCAAAGGCGGACTCGATTCGGGTCAGCTTCGCCGCTCCCTCGGGCAATCTGGCACGGGTGGCAGGCGTCTACGCGTCGGCGCTGGGCCCCCAGCAGTGGACCAGCCTGATAGCCCGCCTCGGCGAGATCCCCGATCCCGTCGTCTCGCGCAAGCCGTCCTCTGCGGCGATCCCCGACTCTGCCGGCGAAGGAGGCGCGAGTGGCAACGGCTAGCCCTCCCAGCCCTGCCTCGACGCCGCCGCCTGGGCCCGGTTCCACGCCGGCGCTGCGGCCGCGTGGCTCGAGCACCGCTCGCATCCTTGCCATCGGCGGTCTCGCACTGGTCGTGCTCATCGTCGCCTACCTCCTCTTCGGCGGTGGCGGCGGCGCGACCTACCACCTGACCCTTGCAGAAGGCGATCAGCTCGTCCTCGGCGATCAGGTTCAGGTGGGCGGGGTGCCCGTGGGCAGCGTGACCGCAATAGAACTGACCAAGGACTTCAAGGCAAGGGTGACGATCCACGTCGACTCCTCCTTGACGCCACTGCACGAAGGCACCGAAGCCCAGGTTCGCACGCCGTCGCTGTCGAGCGTGGCCAACCGCTACGTGCAGCTCTCGCCGGGACCCAACAACAAGCCCGCCCTCTCCGAAGGCGCGACGCTGCCCGCCAGCGCCAGCAAGCCCGTCACTGACCTCGATCAGCTCTTCAACACGCTGAACCCGAAGACGCGCGCGGGTCTGTCGCAGTTCATCCAGGGCCTGGGCGAAGCCTATGCCGGAGCAGGCAAGTCCTTCGGCGAGGACACCGAATACTTCGGTCCGTTCATCTCCGCGTCGAACCACGTCTTCGAAGAGCTCGTCCGCGACCAGCCGACGTTCGAACACTTCCTTATCGAAACGTCGAAGGCAGTCACGACGATCGGTGCTCGGGCTCCCCAGCTCGCCGACCTGATCGAAAACAGCAACAAGGCCTATGAAGCGATCGGCGACGAGCAGCACCAGCTCGCTGCCGGTCTGAAACAGCTCCCTGGCACGCTTCAGCAGGGCAACAGGACACTTGCCGAACTTCCCTCCGCGTTTGCCGCCCTTGAAGAGTTCGTCAACGCATCCAAGCCGACGACGAAGCCTCTGGAGACCCTGTTCGCCCACTTGCACGCGCTGGTGAAGGCCGGCACTCCGGCGACCGCGAACTTCAACGAAGCGTTCAGCCGTCCAGGCGCGAACAACGACCTCACAGACATCGTCAAGGCTCTGCCGGCTCTCTACAAGCAGCTCACAACGGCCTCGCCGAGCGTGGTCCAAGGCGAGAAGGAATCGGTGCCCGTGACGAACTTCTTCGGGCCCTACACCCCGGATCTCGTGGGCACGTTGCGCACGTTCGGCCAGGCCGGCGCCTATTACGACGCCGACGGCGGATATGCGCGCGTCAGCCCGATCTTCCCCAGCTTCGCCCTCGGTGAAGGCAACACGCTGAAACCGAGCTCGGCCCAGCAGGCGCTTGCGAACCTCAAAACGGGTCAGCTGCGTCGCTGCCCGGGTGCGGCGACCGCGCCCGCCGAAGACGGGTCCTCCCCGTGGACGGACAGCGAACTGCTCGACTGCGATCCGACGGAGGTGCCGTGATGGATCGCCGCCGTCGCAACTCCCTCGCCGCCAGCCCGCTGCTGATCGGCGCCGTGACAACCCTGATCGTGGTTGTCGCCGTCTTCCTGTCCTATAACGCCAACAACGGTCTGCCGTTCGTGCCGACCTACAACATCAAAGTTGCACTGCCGGAGGCCTCCGGTCTGCAGCCCTCCAACCAGGTCCGGATCGGCGGCTCGCGAGTCGGCGTTGTCAGCTCGCTCACCCCTCATGAGAACCCTAAGACGGGCAAGTTGACGGCGATCGCCAACCTCAAGCTCGAAAAAAGCGTCGAAAAGCTGCCGGCCGATACACGGGCCGTCGTGCAGTCTGTCTCGGCTATCGGTCTGAAGTACCTCGAACTGGAAAAGGGCCACTCCGGCCGGCTCCTGTCCGCCGGCGCGACGATTCCCACCAGCCAGGTGCGGGAACCGGTGAACATCGAGGAACTCTTCAATATGTTCGACGCAAAGACGCGAACGGCGATCAAGATCAACACGAACAACTTCGGCGACGGGCTGGCCGGCCGGGGCCTCGGGCTCAACAACACGATCGCTACCCTGCGCCCCCTCGTGAACCGCGCGATCCCCGTCCTGCACAACCTGGCCTCTCCGCAGACCGGGCTGAGGGAGCTCTTCATCGCGCTCGACAGGGCCGCCTCGCAGGCCGCCCCCGTGGCTGAAGCGCAGGCCACCTACTACACGGACCTGGACACCTTCTTCAAAGCCTTCGCGAGCGTCACCAAGCCGCTCGAAGAAGCCACGGTCGAAGGGCCGTCATCACTCGAACAGGCGACCCACTCGCTTCCCTACGAGGCGAAGTTCGTGGACAACGCGACGGAGTTCATGCGCCTGCTGCGTCCCAGCGCGGCAGCGCTGACGACGGTGGCCAAGCCGCTCGGCCACGCGTTCAAGGAAGGCGCACGGAACCTGGCGGCGGCGACGGAACTCAACTCGAAGCTCGCGGAATCCTCGGAAGCTCTTGCCAGCTTCGGCCAGAACCCGGTCGTGACGCTCGCGCTTGAAGACTTCAGCTCCACGCTTGAAGCGGGCAACCCACTGCTGGCTGGCCTTGCGCCCGAGCAGACAAAGTGCAACTACCTGACGCTCGCCTTCCGCAACATCGCGAGCCTCGGCTCCGAGAGCGTCGGCGTCGGCACCGTGGACCGTGCGAGCGTGAAGCTGGCACCGACCGGCCCCGACAACGAAGGCTACCCGTCCTCAGCTCCTGCCAACGGATCCTCGACCGAAAAAGGCCAGCGCAAAGCTGGCGAAATCATCGAAAGCAATTATCTGCACGCCAACCCCTACCCGAACGTGAGCGCGCCGGGTCAGGCACAGGTGTGTGAAGCGGGCCAGATCACCTACACGCCAAAACGGACCGTGATCGGGAATGCCCCCTTGAGCAGCGTCGGGAAGGGTGCAGAATTCACCGAACGCAAGAACGACCTGTACGGCGAACAGTATCCCTCTTCCACGCTGAAGAACCTCGGCATTCAGACCAGCAAACCCAAGTCATCTGGGAAGGCGAAGGGGAAGAAGAAGTGAGCAGGCTCGCGTTCCTGCGCCGTCGCGACCAGGTTCCCGTCTCCGAACTGGGGAAGGGCAGCCGTGTCCGCTTCGCGGTCGTGATGCTCGTCGTGCTGGCGATCGCGGTCTACTTTGGCTTCACGAAGGCGATCCCGTTCAAACACGGCTTCCAGCTAAAAGCGGTATTTCCCAGCGCCATCAACGTCCACTCGAAGTCGCCGGTGCGCATTGCGGGAGTGCCAGTCGGCAAGGTGACCTCGATTCAGCGTGAGGGCAACGACGGCCTGGTCACGATGGAAATCGAAAGCCGTGGCCTGCCGATCCACGAAGACGCGACCCTGAAGATCCGTCCGCGCATCTTCCTGGAAGGCAACTGGTTCGTCGAACTGCAGCCCGGCAGCCCGTCGGCAAAGGTCGTCTCCTCGGGCCACACGATCCCCATAACACAGACGGCCGACCCAGTCCAGCTCGACCAGGTGCTGGATGCGCTCAATGCCGATACACGGGCAAATCTGCAGAAGCTGCTGATCAACTACGGCGAAGGCCTCACGAAGAAGCCGAACGCCGAAGAAGACGCCGAACAGCTTCCAAGCGTCCAGGGGCTGAATGCCGCGCAGGCGCTCAACAAGACCTATCGCATCTCGCCAGAAGCGCTTCGCGGCGGAACGCTCATCAACCAAGCGCTGAGCGGCAGCGAACCCCACGACCTCTCGAAACTGATCGCCGGCGTCGGGAAGCTGACGGCGGCCCTGAACGTGCACGAGCAGCAGCTGAGCGAACTGATCCCCAACTTCAACACGTTCATGTCGGCCCTCGCCAAGCAGTCGACGCCTCTGCGCCAGACGATCGCGGAGCTGCCCTCCAGTCTGCACGGCATCGAGCACGGACTGGCCGGGCTGGGCGCCTCCTTCGGGCCGACCAAGGCGTTCGTCCACGCGATCCTTCCGGGACTTCGCGTGACTCCCGAAACCGTCAAGGCGGTAGTGCCCTGGCTCGAACAGGTGACGGCGTCGCTGGCCCCGAGCGAGCTCGGGGGCGTGGCGAAGGGGCTGGCCGAAGCGACCCCGTCACTGGCAAAGCTCACCGGCGAACAGGTCCCGGTCTTCAAGCAGACCGAACTCTTCAACAAATGCTTGACGAGCGTGATCTACCCGACCGGCAACGCGAAGCTGCAGGATGGATCGAGCACGACCGGCATCGAAAACTACAAGGAATTCTGGTACAGCTTGGTCGGACTGTCGGGCATCGGCCAGGGCTTCGACGGCAACGGCAGCTTCGCCAAGTTCTTGGTGGGCAACAGCGGGTTGACGATCGAGTCCAAACCCGTGACCGCCGTCGGCGTGCCCTTCAAGGGAGAAGGCCTCAAGCTGCTTGCGCACGCGCCCGAGCCGCCTCTTGGCACGCGGCCCGCTTTCCCCAGCGAAGAGCCGCCGTACGAGCCGCTGCAGCCCTGCTACAAGCAGGCGCTTCCCGAATTCAACGGCCCACTCTCAAACGGCCCGGCGGACGGTAGTTGACGATGGCTCCCCAGGACTCCCACAAGCACTCCCGCGAGGGTGGTCTCACCGTCCGCGAGCAGATCGAGCGCTACCGCACGGCGTTCATCTCAGTCGTGACGATGATCGTCATCGCGGCAGCCGTGGGCGGCTACATCCTCTCCCACGAGAACCTCCACCTGCCGAGCTGGGTGCCCGTGCTGGGCCACGAATACTACGAACTGAAGGCCGAGTTCCAGACGGCGCAGGCGGTGACTCCCGGGCAGGGGCAGGCGGTCACGATCGCAGGAGCGAAGGTGGGCGAAGTCGCGAGCGTCGACCTGCACAACGGCATCGCGATCGTCTCTATGAAAGTGACGCCGAAGTACGCGCGGTTCTACAAGAACGCGACCCTCCTGCTGCGACCGAAGACGCAACTTCAGGACATCACCGTCGAGGTGAACCCGGGGACGCCGTCTGCGGGAAGGCTCAAGAACGGGGAAGTCATACCGCTCTCGCAGACCGCGCCCGATGTCAACTTCGACGAATTCCTGGCCGGGTTGGACGCGGAAACGCGTGCCTACCTGCAGGAGCTGTTGGCGGGTGCGGGCGAAGGCCTCAACCACAACGGCACCTCGCTGGCAGCCGACCTCAAGCGCTTCGAGCCCGCGGCCAAATACGGCGACGAAATCCAGCGCGAACTGGCCAAGCGCTCCAAGAACATCGAGCACTCCATCCACAATTTCAGCCTCTTGACAGAAGCGCTGGGCGGCAAGGACAAGGAGATCTCCGAACTGGTCGACTCCTCGAATGCTGTCTTCGAAACGTTCGCAAAGGAGGAAGCGAACCTTCAGAGCACCCTGAAGCTTCTGCCCGGCGCGCTGGGCAAGACCGGGAAAGCGCTCAACAAGGTCGGCAACGCCTTCGAACAGGGCGGACCGGCTCTGCGCAAGCTCGAGCCGTTCGCAAGATCGTTCGCCCCGGCCCAGGAAGCGACGAAGCGGCTTGCGATCAAGACGACGCCGATCTTCAAGAACGAGATCCGTCCGTTCGCACGGGAAATCCTGCCGACGGTCCAGGAACTCGGTCCGGACACGAAGTCGATCGGAGAAGCCTTCCCGAAGCTCGCCGGCAGCTTCTCGATCCTCAACGAATTCTTCAACGAGATCGCCTACAACCCAGGGAAAGGAAAGGCGGGCTTCGACTTCTTCCTCGCCTGGGCCAACCACGACCTCAACAGCGTCGTCTCCAGCGCCGATGCCAACGGCCCCGTTGGTCGCAGCCTGCTCTACCTCAACTGCGGAGTGCTGGAAGTTCTGGAAGGTGCCGCTGTCGTGAACGAAAACGTCAGTCAGCTGAAGGGCCTCTTGCGCCCGCCGAGCCGTACGGAATGCCGGGAACGAGGACTCCAGGTCATCAAAGACACGAGTGAGAAGGCTGCTACGAAGCAGCCCCCGTCCCTGTTCGGAGGATTGAGCGAGTCGCCGCTCGCGAAGCCCAACCGCGGGAGCGGCCGCTGACATGCAGAAGCGCGCGCCCACTCTCGGGAACATCCTCGTGATCATCCTGTTCGTGCTGAGCTGCTTTGGGCTGCTGATGTTCCTGTGGGAGTCCTTCGGCGGGCCCCTGCCCCTCAAGCCGAAGGGCTATCGGATGACCGTCGCGTTCCCGCGCGCGCTTGCGCTCGCCGAACAGTCGGACGTCCGCATCAGCGGGGTCGACGTGGGCCATGTCATCTCCGTCAAGCTCGGCTCAGACGGACGTACCCACGCGACGATCGAACTGAACCAGAGATACGCCCCGATTCGGGCAAACATGCACGCCATCCTCAGGCAGAAGACCCTGCTCGGCGAGACCTATGTACAGCTGATACCCGAGGGGAACGGGGGGCCCTACCTGCGCGACGGCGGGCAGCTCTCGAACGCCAACGTCGAACCGTCCGTGACCCTGGACGACATCCTCTCCGCGTTCGACCCGAAGACCCGCAGCTACTTCAAAATCTGGCAGCAGGAAGTCGCGCAGGGCTTGGACGGCAAGGGGGAACAGGTCAATGCGTCCTTCGCGCGCCTTGAACCGTTCGCCGAACACGCGAACAAGCTGCTTGGGGTACTGGCGAGCCAGGAAGGCGCCCTGCGAGCCCTCGTCCACGACACCGGCGTCGTCTTCAACGCCCTTGCGAGCCGTGAACACCAGCTCGAAGGCCTGATCGTCAACGGCGAACACGCCTTCAAAGGAGCGGCGGAAGGAAGCGAAGCATTCGCGACGGCCGTCAGGGCGCTCCCGGGCTTCGCTCGCAACTCCAAGAAGGCGTTCAAGGAACTCGACAAATTCGCGGCCGACGCAAGTCCCTTCTTCGAAGAATTTCGCCCTGCTGAGCGCGAACTGTCCGCACTGCTCACGGCGGCCAAGCCCTTCGCTCCCCAGCTCGACAAATTCCTGACCGCCCTGGGCCCGCTCACGAAATACGCCAAGACGGGCCTTCCGGATCTGAGCAAGTCCCTGAACCTGACCACGCCGGTGCTGGAAAACGTGCGTCCGGTGCTCCACAACCTCGAACCGTTCCTGCGATACGCGAGCAATTACGTACGCGAGTTCCAGGCATTCTTCGCCAACATCACCTCGGCATCCGGGTTCCAGCAACCAAACGCCGACTACCCAGCCGATTCCGAAGGGCGTCCGGAAGGCCCCAAGCAGCACATGCTCACGGCTATGGCTGTGCTCGGCCCTGAGAGCCTCTCGCTGTTCTCTGAAAAACTGGGCACGGATCGCTCCAACGCCTACCCGCTCGCGGGTACCTACAGCAACCTCGCCACGGGTCTGTCCGTCTTCAGCGCCAAAGGCTGCGGCAACACGACACCGTCCCTGAATGGTCCTGAAAGCGAAATCATCCCCAAGACCCTGATCGAACAGTTGATCAAAGCCAAAGTCGCCAACAAGCCCGAAAAACCGGAAGGCATCGAAAGCAGCAACGCCGCCTCGGCGGGCAACCCCAACGAAGTCCCCGCCCCCGCCTGCACCCAGCAGGGCAAGAACAGCTTCAACGGCGAAAGCAGCCAGTTCCCCCACGTCAGCTACAAAGGGAGCAAATGATGTCCTCGCCCGCTCCCGACGACTTCCAGTACCACTCCAGCGACCTCGAACTCTCGGGCAGCCCCGAGACCGGCGACTGGTCGATTCGCTGCGTGGACGTCGTCAAGCGCCTCGGCGGCGCTCCCGTGCTGAACGGGCTGAACGTCGCCTTCCCGGAGGACACGATCACGGTCGTCCTGGGACCCTCGGGCACGGGCAAGAGCGTGCTGATCAAGCACATCATCGGCCTGATGTTCCCCGACTCCGGAGAAGTCATCGTCAAAGGCCTGTCCGTCTCCAAGCTGACGATGCCCGACCTGCTGGCGCTGAGGAGAAAAATCGGCGTCCTCTTCCAGGACGGCGCGCTGTTCGGCTCGATGTCCGTGTTCGACAACGTCGCCTTCCCGCTGCGCCAGCACACCGACATGACCGAGGGGGCCATCTCCGAGCGGGTCCTGCAGCGCCTGCACGACGTGGGCCTCAGCGATGCCATCGACTCGGCGCCCTCGCAGCTCTCCGGCGGGATGCGCAAGCGGGCGGGCTTCGCCCGCGCCCTCGTGATGGAGCCCGACGTCGTCATCTTCGACGAGCCCGACTCCGGCTTGGACCCCGTGCGCACGGCGCTGCTGTGCGAACTGATCCAGGAGATGCACCAGATCTACAAAGGCACCTACATCGTCGTCACCCACAACATCGCCTCCGCCCGCCAGATCGGCGAATACATCGCCGTGCTGTGGCGAGGGCGGATCGTGGAGGCCGGCGACGCGGCGCACATGTTCTCCTCGGAGAACCCCTTCGTGCGCCAGTTCCTCAGCGGGGACGCCGAGGGGCCTTTGACGATGGACTGAGGGCTCCGCCGAGTCCCGTCCAGACGCCGTGCCGGGACGCCCAGCGGTTGACTCCGGCCGGTCGCGATGCGAACATACGTTCGCATGGTCGCCTGCATCCACCTACCGCGCTTCGAGCTGGCAGCAGCCTCCGAGGGCGCGAGCGTCGCCGAGAAGGCACTCGCCGGGGCAGCCCTGGCGGTTGCGCCGCCGAGCGCTGGTGAGGGGGCGGCCGGCGGGGGCCGGCTGGGGGAGGTCTCCGGAGCAGCGGAAGCACATGGCGTCGTCCGTGGCATGCCCACGGGCGAGGCGCTGGCCCGCTGCCCGGAGCTGATCCTCCTGCCCGGCAACCCCGTGCTGGTCGCGGAGGCATGGGAGACCGCGATCCAGGCCCTGGAGTCGATTGGGGCCGCCGTCGAGCCGGCCGGCGCTGGGCTGGCCTTCTTCCAGACGGACGGACTCCGGGGCCTGCACGGCACGCTCGCGGGGACGATCGAGGCCGCCCGGACGGCGCTCGGTCGCCCCGCTCGTGTCGGGGTCGGGCCGACCCGCTTCTGCTCCCTGGCCGCAGCCGAGGCCGCTCGCTCCCGCCGGGCGCTCGTGATCGGCCCGGAGGAGGCCCGCCGCTGGCTGGCCGCCAGGCCGATCGGGCTGCTGGCCTTCAGGCAGGAGACGGCCCACCTGGTCCTGCCGCTGACTCGCCTGGGCGTCCTCACCCTGGGCGAGCTCGTCAAGCTCGGGCGGGCCGCCGTGACCGATCGCTTCGGTTGGGCCGGTGGGCTCGCCCACATGCTGGCCCGCGGCGAGGACAGCCCGCTGCGCCCGCGCCAGCCCCGGGAGGGACTGGAGGAGTCGATGGGGGTCGGCGACGCCACCAGCGGCAGCGCCCTGAAGCGGGTCCTCGGCGTCCTCGTCAACCGTCTGCTGGCCCGGCCCGAGCGTCGCGGTCGCACGCTGCGCTCAGTGCGCCTGCACGCCCGCCTGCTCTCCGGGGGCAGCTGGCACGAGCAGGTCGTCTTCCGCGAAGCCATCGGCGATCCCGAGCGGATCTGGCTGGCCCTGTCCCTGCGCCTGGCCCTGCTGCCCGCGCCCGCCGGCGAGCTGGGGCTGGCCGTGGAGAGCTTCGGTCCGCCCCAGGGCCAGCAGGGGTCGCTGCTGGACGGCGAGCTCAGCCGTCTGGCCCGTGCCGCCCGCCTGCGCGAAGCCGTCGCCCAAGTGCGCGCCGTGGCAGGCAGGGACGCAGCTCTTCGTGCCGTCTGCGTCGACCCGGACTCACGTGTCCCCGAGCGTCGTGTCGTGCTGGCGCCCGTGCCGGAGTGAGCAGTGGCCAGGACGCTGAACACGCCAAGGCCCGTCCGCGTCCACTGGGGCGAGGGGCTGCCCGCCCAGGTCGACGGCGAACCCGTCGAGGCCATGCGCGAGTCCTGGCTGGTCGAGGACCGCTGGTGGGAGCAGAAGCCCCTGCGCCGCCGCTACTGGGAGCTGCTGGGAGCCCGCGGGCGCAACCTGATCGTCTTCCACGACCTCTGCACGGGCGACTGGTTCCTGCAGGGCCACTGACGGGGAGGAGTCGATGGGCGGAGCTCCCTACGTCGAGCTGCACTGCCACTCCGCCTACTCCTTCCTGGACGGCGTCTCCCTGCCCTCAGAGCTCGCCCAGCAGGCAGGGGAGCTGGGCCACCAGGCCCTGGCCCTGACCGACCACAACTCCGTCGCAGGCTCCATGGAGCTGGCCCAGAGCGCGGCAGAGCACGGCATCCGGGTCATCCACGGCGCCGAGATCGACCTGCTCCCGGCCCCTGCCAGGGCGGGCCAGCCGGCTCCGCTGAGCCCCCACGTCACCCTGCTCGTGCGCGACGAGCAGGGCTGGCGCAACCTCTGCCGCATCATCACCAGGGCCCACGCCCACACCCGCGACGGTCCCGGCCGGCGCGAGCTGGGCCAGCCCGTCGTGAGCATCGAGCAGCTCGCCGAGCACGCCGAGGGGCTCGTCTGCCTGACCGGCTGCGCCGAGCGTTCCGTGCTCGGTCCCCACGGCTCCCCCGACATGGTCACCCGGCTGCTCGACGCCTTCGGTCCCGAGCATCTCTACGTCGAGCTGCAGCGCCCCTACGCCCGCCACGACCGCGCCCGCAACAGGGCCTTCGCAGCGCAGGCCAGGCGCCTCGGCGTGAAGTGCCTGGCGACCGGCGACGTCCACTCCCACAGCCTCGACAGGGCCCAGCTGCAGGACGCCTTCGTGGCCCTGCGCCACCACCTGACCCTCGACGCCTCAGAGCCGCTGCGCCGGGGCAACCACAGCCACGTCATGGCCCGCCCCGCGGCAATGGCCGCCCGCTTCCCGGACCATCCCGAGGCCGTCGCCGAGACCCTGCGCCTGGCCGATCAGCTGCGTTTCGACCTGACCAGGGACCTCGGCTACCGCTACCCCGGAGCCGAGTCCCGCAAGGCCAACGCCGAGCTGGCCGAGCTGTGCCGGGCCAGGATGACCGAGCGCTACGGGCCCGATGCGATCGAGGAGGCCAGGGCCAGGGCAGGGGAGGCCCAGGCCCGCCTGGAGCAGGAGCTGCGCGTCATCGACCGCCTCGGGCTGGCCGGCTTCTTCCTGCTGCACCACGAGATGCTCGAGCTGGCCCGCGAGGTCGCACTGGAGGTACGCGGCCCAGACTCCGTCCGGGCCATGCTGGCGCCGGGGCGGGGACGGGGCTCATCCGTCTCCTCGCTCGTCTGCTACCTGACCGGCCTCTCGCACATCGACCCCGTCCTCGGCGGGCTCTCGCTTGGACGCTTCCTGCACGAGGATCTGCACGGCCTGCCCGACATCGACCTGGACTTCCCCCGCGACGTCCGCGAGCGGCTGATCCCCCGCGTGCACGAGCACTTCGGCCAGGACAGGGCGGCCCTCGTCGCGGCCTTCCCGACCTTCCGCGCCCGCGGCGCCATCCGCGAGCTGGGCAAGGTGCTGGGGCTGCCCGCCGGGGAGATCGAGCGGCTGGCCCGCGGGGCAGACCACTGGCGCGGCTCAGAGCACGACATCCAGAGCGTCTTCGGACGCTCGGGGCCGGGGGAGGGACGGCCCGACAGGCGCTCGGAGCGCTGGCAGTGGCTGGGGAGGCTGGTCGAGCAGGCCCAGGGGCTGCCCCGGCACCTCTCCCAGCACTCCGGCGGCATGATCATCGCCACCCGCCCCCTGATCGACTGCTGTCCGGTCGTGCCGGCGGCGATGGAGGGACGCCAGATGGTCCAGTGGGACAAGGACTCCTGCGCCGACGCGGGCTTCCTGAAGATCGACCTGCTGGGGCTGGGGATGCTCTCAGCCGTCGAGCGCTGCGTCGAGGAGATCGCCCGCGGGCGGGGCGAGCGGATCGACCTCTCCAGGGTGCCCCTGGACGACCCCGAGACGTTCCGCTCGATCCGCGCGGCAGACACCGTCGGCGTCTTTCAGATCGAGAGCAGGGCCCAGATGCAGTCCCTGCTGCGGACCCGCCCCCGCGACCTGAAGGACCTGACCATCCAGGTCGCCATCGTCCGGCCGGGCCCCATCCAGGGCGGCGCCGTCAACCCCTACATCGAACGCCTGCAGCGCCTGCGCAGGGAACCGGACTTCCAGATCCCCTACGACCATCCCTCCCTGCAGCCCGTCATGGAGGAGACCCTGGGCACGATCATCTTCCAGGACCAGGTCATGGAAGTCGCCGAAGCCTTCGCAGGCTTCACCCCAGGCGAGGCCGACGGGCTGCGCCGGGCCATGAGCCGCAAGCGCTCGAGCGAGATGCTGGCCCGCCACCGCGAGCGCTTCGTGGAAGGGGCCATCGAGCACTCCCGCGCCGACCCCGCCACGGCCGAGCGGGTCTGGGACATGGTCAAGGGCTTCGCCGGCTTCGGCTTCCCCAAGGCCCACAGCGCAGCCTTCGGGCTGCTCGCCTACCAGTCGACCTGGCTGCGCGTCCACTACGGGCCAGAGTTCCTCTGCGCCCTGCTCAACGAGCAGCCGATGGGCTTCTACGCATCGGACAGCCTCCTGCACGAGGCTCAGAACCGCGGCATCCCGATCCTGCCGATCGACGTCAACGCCTCCGACGTGCAGTGCACAGTCAGGGACGGGGCCGTGCGGCTCGGCCTGGGCTACGTCAAGGAGGCTCCGGACAGGGAGCTGCAGGGGCTCGTCGCCGAGCGCAGGCGGGGCGGGCGCTACAGGACCCTCGGCGACCTCGCGGCCCGCAGCGGCGCCCGCCAGGGCACCCTCGAGCAGCTGGCCTGGGCCGGCGCCTGCGACGCCCTGCTGGGCCGGGGACAGCCCGGCACCGTCGCCAGGCGCACGGCCCTCTGGCAGCTCGGCATGGCCGGCACCGCCCAGACCGTCAAGGCATCGGGCGAGCAATCCTCGGACTCCGCCCAGCTGGCCCTGCCCCTGGAGCTGCCCGACGCGCCGCCGCTGCGGCGACTGGGGCGCTGGCAGCAGCTGATCGCCGACTACTCGACCAGCGGCATCTCGATCGGCGAGCACGCCATCGCGATCCTGCGCGAGCGCCTGAAGGTGCCTCGCCTGGCCACCAGCGCCCAACTGGCCCGCCTGCCCAACCGCAGCGACATAGCCGTCGCCGGCCTCGTCATCGCCAGGCAGAAACCGGGGACCGCCAACGGGATCATGTTCCTGCTCTTCGAGGACGAGTTCGGAACCATCAACCTGATCGTCCCCCGCGACGTCTACGAGCGCCGCCGCCATCTGGCCAGGGCCGAGCCGCTGCTGCTGGCCCGGGGGCGCCTGGAGCGCCACCAGGAGGGAGGCAGGATCGCCTGGGGGGTGGAGCAGCTGCCGGGCAGGGTCGTCAAGGAAGGCGACGGTGAGGTCGTAAAGCCCGTCGTCAACCTGCTCGTGCGCGAGCTGGAGCCGCTGGAGCGCTACATCGAGGGCGGCCTGGTCGAGGGCTCCACACAGGCGACCGTCAGCAGCCTCACTCCCCTCCCCAACGAGGAGCAGGAGGAGCAGGAGACAGACGGGGCAGAAGTGGCTTCCAGCATGCGCGCCGTCGCCCCGCCGATCCAGAGCTTCGCCATGGGACGTCGACGCTAGACGCTGACGGCCATGGGGCGAGACCTCGACCCTACGGCCGAACGGCCGGCCGGGGAGGTCACGGTCCTCGGCGAACCCTTCCGGGTCCGCTCGGCCCGCTCAGCGTCGTCGACTGCCCAGGCCAGCCTCTGCACGAGCTGCTCGGCCGAATGGCCGTCACGGAGATGGATCGAGCGCACGTGCTCGTCGAGCAGCACGCTCTCCAGGTCCTCGCCTGCGCCGCGCGAACGCAGCGGAGCCCCATCCGCCATCACGATGATTCTTGCCATCGGTCTCTCCTTCGCTCTGAATGTCCTCCTCGCACCTTCAACACGCCAACCGTCCTCGCCGCTTCTGAAGCCCGACTTAAGATCTGCACGAACGATGCCGCCGCTCGGGTGGCGGGGGCCTCTGCTGGGTAGTCTCCGACCATGGCCCGCCTCGGGGACACCGATCTGGACGTATTTCCACTCTGCCTCGGCGGCAATGTCTTCGGCTGGAGCCTCGAGGAGGACGCGTCCTTCGCCGTGCTGGACGCCTTCGTCGCCGCCGGCGGCAACTTCATCGACACAGCCGACGTCTACGGGCGGCGGGGACCCGACGGCGAAGGCTCCTCCGAGCGCATCATCGGACGCTGGATCGCAGCCCGCGGCAATCGCGAGAAGCTCGTCATCGCCACCAAGGTCGGCATGTCCCCAGACCGCCACGGCCTCTCCGCCGAGACGATCCGCCAGGGCGCCCGCGAGTCCCTTCAGCGCCTGGGCATCGATCGGATCGATCTCTACTACGCCCACCAGGATGACCCCGGCACGCCCCTGACCGAGACCCTCGGCGCCTTCGCCACGCTGATCTCAGAGGGCCTCATCACCCACGCCGGAGCCTCCAACTACAGCGCAGAGCGCCTGCAGGAGGCGATGACCGTAGGCGCCCAGCCCGGCATGGCCGCCTACGTCGCCCTGCAGCCCCACTACAACCTGATGGAGCGAGGCCAATACGAGGGCGAGCTGGCGGATGTGTGCGCCCGCCACGGCCTGGCCTGCCTGCCCTACTTCGGTCTCGCCCGCGGCTTCCTGACAGGCAAGTACCGCCCCGGCGGCCCCGAGGTCGACAGTCCCCGCGCCCAGGGCGTCCGCGACTCCTACTTCAACGACCGCGGCTTCGCGGTTCTCGACGCGCTCGATGCGATCGCCGGGGACCGCGGCGTCAGCGTCGCAGCTGTCGCGCTGGCCTGGCTGCGCCTGCAGCCGACCGTGCTGGCGCCGATCGCCAGCGCCACCTCGCCGGCCCAGCTGGCGGAGCTGATGCAGTCGGCAACGCTGGAGCTGAGCGCAGAGGAGCTGGCGAGCCTCGACCGCGCCAGCGCCTGAAGCCCGCCGCTTCGACTCTCAGGCCCCCGTCGCGCTGAAACGCAGCGCCTGGCCGTCGGGATCGCGCAGCGTCAGCGCGCCGTCGTCCTCCCTCTCGCCCTCCACGCCGGCGCTCTCGGCGAGTTCCTCCAGGGCCGCCGGTCCGCTCAGCCCGAACTCGACCAGGCGAAGGCCGGGTGAGCGCTCGGGCGGTCTCGACCCGCCGGCGCTCTGCCAGGAGTTCAGGCCCAGATGATGGTGGTAGCCGCCGGCCGACACGAAGGCGGCAGAAGGCAGCCGCGCCTGCTCCTCGAAGCCGAGGCCCTCGTAGAAGGCTGCCGTCCTGTCCACATCTGAGACCTTCAGATGCACGTGCCCGATCCCCGTGCCCGCCGCCACACGCTCGGAGGGCTCGCCGGGGAAGGTGCCCAGCAGGTCCTCGAGGTCCAGGGGCAGCGTGACCATGCTCACGCCATGCCCGTCGGCGGGACGCTGCCAGCTCTCGCGGGGCCGGTCGGCGTAGATCTCTATGCCCAGCCCGTCCGGGTCTGCGAGGTACAGAGCCTCCGAGACGCCGTGGTCCGCTGCTCCTTCGAAGGGCCAGCCGGCTGCCGCAATGCGCCGCACCGTCTCCGCCAGGCCCGCCCGATTGGGATGAAGCCAGGCCACGTGGAAGAGGCCCGTAGCTCTCCGGGGCGCCGCAGAGGCGTCGGGCAGGGCGAGCAGCTCGAGCATCCCCACGCCGCCGGCACCCAGGATCGCGTGCTGCTCGTCGCGCTCCATGAGCTGCAGGCCCATGACCCGCTCGTAGAAGTCGACGCTGGCGGGCAGGTCGCTGACGGCCAGGGTTACGGCCCTGATGTTCAGCCCTGGGTCGATCTGATGCATCGCACTACAGAGGCTAGTGCGCTGGTCATATTGTCCCGGTGCCGGGCGCGATCATCTGCGGCATCCCAGGCCGATCGTAGGCTTCAGCAGGTGCCGAGGATCGCGAACTTTGACGGTCTGGTGGTCAAGCTCTACTTCAACGACCATCCGCCCCCGCACGTTCACGTCTATGCCGGGCGTGTCGGTCATCCTGGCGTCCAGTCCGCGCGAGTCTCGATCGATACGGGTGAGCTGATCGACGGGGTGCTCGCGCCCGCGAAGGCCGCCCTCGTCAGAAGTTGGTGCACGCAACATCGCAGGACCCTGCATGCGGACTGGCAGCGTGCACAGCTCAATCTCCACCCGACTGGACGCTACGATCAACAGTGATGGAGCCAGCTATCGCACCTGAGATGGTTGCCGTGATCGCTCGGCCCAAGCACACGGTACGCATCGTGTTTGCCGACGGTGAGGTTCGCGACGTGGACGTCACGCCTCTGCTCGACACGCCAGCATTCGAGCCGCTGCGCGACCCCGCCTTGTTCGAGCAGGTCAAGGTCGACGAGGAGACTGGCACGATCGTCTGGCCCGGCGATGTCGACCTCGATCCGGACGTGATCTACGCGGCAGAGGATCTTGGCCCGGACAAGGCACGCATCTACGTCCTTGCTCCGAGTGTCGCTGCCTGAAGCTGCTGCAAGCTCAACTGGGGGCGCGTGCCCCAACCCTCACCGCCGCCCCACCACCAGCGCCTGAAACCCCCTCCCGACAGGCCCCTCCACGTCGTGCAGCACGGTCTCCGACAGCCCCGCCCCGTCGGGCTCCAAGAGCGTCCGCGCGTCCAGCCCGATCCACTCCCCGCGGGGCGCCCGGTGCAGGTGCACGGACAGGTCGGCGTTGATGAACAGGAAGCCGTCGAAGGGCAGCGAGGCGCTGATGCCGTTGCCGAAGTCCGCTGTCGCCGCCAGCCGCTGCAGGGGGCTCGGCTGCTCGCCCGGCAGGAGCGGATGGCGCATGCGCATCCACACCCGTCCCGGACCCAGCGTGCGGGGATCGTCCAGGAAGCGCATCTCCATCTCCGTGGAGGCGAAGCTGACGCTGTCGTCGTCGCTCAGGGCGAAGCGGATCGCCCGCCCCTCATCGGGTCCGGGCATGGCCTCGTGCTGTCCCTCCTGGCCGGCCGCCCGCAGCCCCTCGGGCACGGCCTGCAGCAGCAGCGCCCCGGCACGGCAGATCAGGACGGGCTCGCCGTCGAGGTGCGCATGCAGGTCTGCCGCCAGCTCGCGCACCCGCCGGCCCGAGCGCAACGTCCTCACGGACACGCTCAGGGTCGCGAAGGGAACGGGCCGCAGCAGCTCGAAGCTCAGGCGGGAGAAGCGCAGCTCGGCGGAGGGGTCGTAACGCTCGAAGGCGCGGGCGATCAGCGCCGCCGGGGCGCCGCCGTGCAAAGCCTGCGGGTCCCAAGGCCCGCGCGCCAGCTCCGTAGGCGCGAAGCCCTCCCCGTCGGGCAGGAAGACGCTCTCGCTCATGGCTGCACCGTCCTGCGCCGCCGCGACTGCGACGCCGGGTCCCGCCGCCCCGCCGCGCTCACCGCCTGGAGCCCTCCCAGGAGAAGCCCCGCACGGCCAGGTAGATGCCGAAGACACCCCACAGCCCGATCACGGCCAGCCCGTCGAGGTTGCTGGAGATGCCTGCTCCCGTCACCATCGCCCCCGACAGCCCGGCGATCAGCGGCTTCAGCGGCAGGGCTTCGGCGATCGAGCGCAGGAAGCCAGGGGCGCTGTGGGAGTCGAAGACGTAGAAGGACAGGAAGACGACGGGCAGGAAGACGGCGTTGACGTAGGCGGCTGTGGACTCGAAGTTGGGGATGACGTGGGCGAAGGCGACACCCAGGGCGGCCAGGCTGACGACCCCGGCTGCGACGAACACGAGCAGGGCCAGCCAGTGCTGCGGCCAGCCGATCCCGAAGAAGGCCCGCCCGGCCAGGATCACGATCGCGATCTGCAGGATCGTGTTGGTGACGGCGTTTGCGGCCACGCCGATGAAGTAGGACAGCGTCGGCAGCGGCGTGCCCCTGATCCGCTTCAGCACGCCCCGCTCGCGCAGGAAGACGATGTTGTAGGCCAGGGCCGTGAAGGTCGTCGACATGACGCTCATGCCCGCGATCGCCGGCACGAGCTTGTTCAGGTCGCGCTGGCTGCCGCTGAGGATCGCGCCGCCCGCGACGAGGAACAGCAGCGGCAGCACGAAGTTGAAGAAGGCTGCGCTGGGGTTGCGCCAGAACATCTTGCGCTCCAGGCGGTACTGGCGCCAGCCCAGTGTCAGCGTCTCAGGCATCTGCCGTCAGCTCCAGGTAGACGTCCTCCAGCGAGGGGCGGCTGACGGACAACTCCGACAGCGTCCAGCCCTCCGCCAGGGCCTGGCCCGTCAGCTCGTGCAGCAGACCAGTCGGCTCGTCGGTCTCGCGCTCCACGAGCGCGCCCGTGCTGTCGCGGTAGGCGATCCTGTAGCGCCCTGCGCTGGAGTCGGGACCGCCCAGCTCGTGGGGGGCCCCGATCGCCAGGACGCGGCCGTCCTTGACGATCGCGACCCTGTCGGCAAGCTCCTGGGCCTCGTCGAGGTAGTGGGTGGTCAGCAGGATCGTCTTGCCCAGCTCCCGCAGGGAGCGGATCGTCTCCCATGCGGCCCGCCGCGCCTCCGGGTCGAAGCCCGTCGTCGGCTCGTCCAGGAAGATCAGCTCGGGGTCGCCGACGAGGGCCAGGGCGAAGTCCAGGCGCCGCAGCTGCCCGCCTGAGAGCTTGCGGCTGCGGACGTCGGCGAAGCCGCCCAGGCCGGCCAGCTCCAGGACCTCCTCGACATCGCGCGGGTGCGGGTAGAAGCCGGCCCAGTGGCGCAGCGCCTCGCGGGGTGTGATGTGGCTGTAGATGCCGCCGGCCTGCAGGACGATGCCGATCCGCCTGCGCAGCTCGATCGAGCGCCTGGCGGGGTCGTGGCCGAGCACGGAGACCTCGCCGCCGGAGCGGCTGCGGTAGCCCTCCAGGATCTCGACCGTCGTCGTCTTGCCGGCCCCGTTGGGGCCCAGCAGCCCGAAGACCTCGCCGCGGCGGACCGTGATATCCACGCCGCGCAGCGCCTCGTAGTCACCGTAGCTCTTGCGCAGCCCGCTGACCTCGATCGCCGCGGGGGAGTCGTTCACGGCCCCGATCATCGCAGGACCGCCGCGCCGGGCCGTCGCTACCAGTGCACGCCCCTGGTCAGGGTCGCCATCGCTATCTGCTCGAAGGAGACGTGTTCCTCGACGTCCTTGTGCCCCTTGGCGGCGGCCGAGTCGGGGAAGACCCGGTAGCCCAGGTGCAGCAGCCTGTCGACCATGCTGGGGGACAGGCTGTAGGCGACTTCGCCGAACTTGCCCAGGCGCGTGCCCATCTCCTTGGGCCGCGAGCGCAGGGCCTCGCAGATCATGTCCGCGGCCTCCTCCGGGCTCAGCGTGGGGAAGGCGTCGTACATTTTCGTGGGCGCGATCATCGGCGTGCGCACGAGCGGCATGTGGATCGTCGTGAAGGTGACGCCGTCGCCGACGACCTCCGAGGCGACGACCCGCGAGAAGGCGTCGAGGGCGGCCTTGGAGGCTACGTAGGCCGAGAAGCGCGGCGGGTTCGTCTGCACGCCGATCGAGGAGATGTTGACGATGTGCCCCGAGCCCCGCTCGCGCATGTGCGGCAGCAGGCCGATTATCAGCTTGACGGCGCAGAAGTAGTTGAGCTGGATCGTCCGTTCGAAGTCGTGGAAGCGGTCGTAGCTGAGGGCGATCGAGCGGCGGATCGAGCGGCCCGCGTTGTTGACCAGCATGTCGACGTTGCGGTGGTCGGCAAGGACCCTGTCGAGCAGCCCTTCGATCGACTCCATGTCGGAGATGTCGGCCGCATAGACGTAGGCCGTGCCGCCGGCAGCCACGATCTCAGCCCGCACCTCCTCGAGGCTGTCGACGTTGCGAGCCACCAGCAGCGGCACCCCCCCGGCGGCGGCGATCTTCAGGGCCGCTGCACGCCCGATCCCCGAGGATGCCCCCGTGATCATCACGTGCTTGCCCTCTAGGGCCTCTTTGAGCGTACGCCCGCGGCGGGAGCTCGGCTCCATCTCCCGCTCCCAGTAGTCCCACAGCCTGGGCGCGTAGTCGTGCAGGGCCGGCGGCTGCTCCAGGGGCGTGCCGGCCAGCGCCCGTCCCGCCTCGAGCGTGTCGAAGCGGGGCACCAGCTCCATGTGCCCCAGCACCTGCCGGGGGATGCCCAGCTCGCGCAGCGCCAGACCCGTGATCTGCTTGAAGGGGGGCAGGGCGCTCGCGAGCGCCAGCGGCCACTTCGGCAGCGGGTCGATCAGGCGTTTGTCGACGCTGACGGCGAAGCGGGGCGCATGGGCGGCGGCGGCCAGCTCGTTGATCAGGTCGTCGACCCGCTGGGGGCGCGGGTCGGTCAGATGGAAGGCCCTGCCGTCGAGGTCGGGCTCGTGGGCGATGTGCTCCAGGGCGCCGGCCACCCAGTCGACGGGCACGACGTTCGTGCGGCCCAGGTCCAGGCCGACCAGCGGCACCCATTCCGGCACGACGCTGCGCAGCCTCTGGATCGCCTTGAAGAAGTAGTAGGGGCCATCGATCTTGTCCATCTCGCCCGTCCGCGAGTCCCCCACTACGATGCCGGGCCGGTAGACCCGCCAGGGCACGTAGGGCTGCTCCCGGACGATCCGCTCCGACTCGAACTTGGTCCGGTGGTAGGGCGAGGGCAGCCGCTGGCCCTCGTCGAACATGCTCTCGTCGAAGACGCCCTTGTAGGTGCCCGCGACGGCGATCGAGGAGACGTGGTGCAGGCACTTGACGTCCAGCGCCCGGGCCAGTTCGACGGCGTGGGTCGTGCCGCCCACGTTGACGGCCGTGTTGCGCTCCGCTGGCGCAGTCATGTCGTAGACAGCCGCCAGGTGGAAGAAGTGCTCGACCTTGCCGTGCAGCTCGGCGACCCTGTCCGGGTCCACGCCCAGCATCGGCCTGCGCAGGTCGCCCGTGACGGGGATCACCCGCTGGGCAGTCCCCGGCCCCGCCACGGCGGTCCAGCGCTCGACCAGGTCGTCCAGGCGCCCCCTGCTGGATTCCCGCACCAGCACGTACACGTCGCCCTGGCGTTTGGCCAGCAGGTTCTCCACCAGACGGCGTCCGATGAAGCCCGTCGCTCCAGTCACGAAGTAGGCCACCGGTGGAGCCTACCGTCAAGCGGGTGGGTGTGGCAGCCGGCGCCCGCAAGCCAAGACTTGGATATGATGATTTCATATGTCACGCCTTCTTTCTGTCTCGATCCCAGACGACCTCGCCGAGGAGGCGGAGGCTCTGGCTCTGGCCACAGGCAAGACCAAGAGCGAGGTCGTCCGAGACGCCCTGCGCCGTCACGTGCAGCGCGAACGCTTCCTGGAGCTGCAGAGCTACGGTCGGGACAGAGCCGAGGCGCTCGGGATCGGGCCCGAAGACGTCGAGTGTCTCCTCGACGAGCTTCGCTCGGCGCGCGTGTGACGCCCCGCGTTCTCTGCGATACGAACATCCTCGTCTCGGCGCTCATCTCCGGCGGCCCTCCGAGCCGCGTGGTCGAAAGCGCCGTGGACGGGCGGATCGAGCTGGCCCTGGCCGCGCCGGTCGTGACGGAGCTGGAGAGGAACCTGGCGGGTAAGTTCGGATGGGAGCGGCAGCGGGTCGCCGGAGCCGTCGCCTTCCTGCACGAGCTTGCCGTGGTCCACATTCCGGCGCAGCCTTCCGCCGCGCCGGTCACAGGAGATGCGGACGACGACGAGATCCTGGCCTGCGCAGTCGCCGGAACGGTCGACTTCCTCGTCTCGGGCGATCGCAGACACCTGCTCCCGGTGGGAACGCACGAAGGCGTTCGGATCGTCACGGCGCCCGTGCTGCTCAGGGAGCTGTCGGGCGGCTAAGAACCTCTTTCTAAGCGCCCGCCCCGACCCCGCCGCGCCCCTCGCCTCCGGCGAACCGCTCGGCCCCGCGAGCACCGTCCTCGAACACCTCCGGCCCGGCCTTCGCCTCCAGCGCCAGCGCCTCCTCCAGTGGCAGCCCGAATCCCTCGATCGCCGCCATGCGGTCGGCCAGCATCGTCCGCTGGGGGAACCGCGCCAGTCCGTCGGCCAGCTCCAGGGCACGCTCCAGGTGGGCGCCGTCGGGCACGACCTCGGTCAGGAGTCCCATCGACAGGGCCTCGGCCGTGTCGACGATGCGCCCCGTCAGGATCAGGTCCAGGGCCCTGCCCATGCCGACGATGCGCGGCAGCCGCTGGGTGCCGCCGTCGATCAGGGGGACTCCCCAGCGGCGCTCGGGGTAGCCGAGCCGGGAGGACTCGGTGGCGATGCGCAGGTCGCACCACAGGGCGATCTCCAGGCCTCCCGCCAGGCACCAGCCGGAGATGGCCGCGATCGTGGGCTTGGGAGAGGTCAGGCGGGTGAAGCCCATCGGTCCCTCCGGGCTCATCAGGCGCGGCGCCATCGTCTCGGTCGCCTTCAAATCGGCGCCGGCGCAGAAGGAGATGCCGCCTGCGCCCGTCACGACGAGCACCCGCGCCTCCTCGTCGGCCTCGAAACGGCGGTATGCCTCCAGCAGCCTCTCCGCCGTCGGGCCGTCGACGGCGTTGCGACGCTCGGGACGGTCGATCGTGATCAGCGCCGTCGAGCCGCGCCGCTCGTAGGTGACTTCCTGGGGAGCGCTGCCGTCAGGCTCGGGCACGGCCGGGGCCGCCGGCTACCAGCCGCCGCGCCACTGCGCGCCGCTCAGCCGTTTGGCGGCTGCCTTGCGGGCTTCCTTGCGCTTGTCCAGGGCCCGCTGGATCATGCTCATGGTGAACACGAACAGGGCGAAGAAGGCGATCACGGCGAAGCCGAAGTTCGTCACGACTTTGTCGTTGGTCGCCCCGTAGAAGCCCCGGCCGTCGTTTTCGGCGCGGGCCACGGGGGCCAGCACGAGCACGGCCAGCAGGGTCAAAGGCGCGATCTTCGCGGTCAGTCTCAGGCGCATCGGGGCGATCCTACCTCAGGCGGTCCGGGAAGCGCCCCTACCATCAGCTGCCGTGGCACTGCTGATCGCATCCGACCTGCACAAGGACATCGCCGGCTCGCCGCTGCTGCGCGGCGTGTCCTTCAAGCTGGAGCGCCGCGAACGCCTGACGATCGCGGGGCGCAACGGCGCCGGCAAGACGACCCTGCTGCGGATGCTGGCCGGCGAGACCTCGATCGACAGGGGCGAGCTGTCCGTCGCCAAGGGCGTCCGCATCGCCCTGCACGACCAGCGCCCGCCCCGCGAGCGGGACGTCGCCCTGGAGGACTACCTGCTCTCCGGCTGTGCCGAGGAGCTCGCCATCGAGGCCGAGCTGGCCGAGCTGGAGGCCCGCATGGCCGGTGGGGACACGGAGGAGGGGACCCTGTCCCGCTACGCCGACGCCCAGGCCCGCCTGGAGACCAGGGGCGGCTACCTGTGGCGCTCACGGGCCTCCACCATGGCCCACGGCCTGGGCTTCCACGACGCCGACCTGCAGCGCCGCCTGGACACCTTCTCGGGCGGGCAGCTGACGCGGGCATCGCTGGCCCGGGCGCTGGCGACGGGCGCCGACGTGCTGCTGCTGGACGAGCCCACCAACCATCTCGACATAGAGTCGCTGGAGTGGCTCGAGCAGACCCTGACGGACCTCGATGCGGCCGTCGTGCTGGTCGCCCACGACCGCTGGTTCCTGGAGGCCGTCGGCACCGCCGTGCTGGAGATAGAGGCCGGCCGGTCGCGCTTCTTCGCGGGCACCTGGCACCAGTGGCGCCGTGAGCAGGCGGCCCGCGAGATGGCCCTGGGCAAGGCCATCGACAAGCAGCAGGCCGAGATCGAGCGCATGGAGCGCTTCATCGAGCGCTTCCGCTACAAGGCCACGAAGGCCAAACAGGCGCAGTCGCGGGTCAAGAAGCTGGCCAAGATCGACAAGATCGAGCGGGACCCGCGCGATGAGCGGACGATGGAGTTCTCCTTCGCCGAACCGCAGCGCTCCGGGCGGGTCATCTTCGAGCTGATCGACGGGCGCATCGAGGTCGGCGATCCGCCTCTGGTCCTGCTCGACCACGCCGAGATGTGGCTGGAAAGGGAAGAGCACGTGTCCCTGGTGGGGCCCAACGGGACCGGCAAGACGACGCTCATCGAAACCCTGGCGGGCGCCCGCGAGCTGGCCGGCGGCAAGCTCAGCATCGGCCACAACGTCAAGGTCGGCTACCTCTCCCAGCACGCCGAGGAGCTGGGCGCGGGCGGGGCGCCGGAGCAGAGCGTCCTCGAGGCCGCCTCGCGGGCCACGGGCCTGGCCCCCAACAAGGCACGCTCGCTGCTGGGCCGCTTCCTGTTCTCCGGGGAGGAGGTCGAAAAACCGCTGGCGGGCCTGTCGGGAGGGGAGCGCAGGCGTCTGTCGCTGGCCGTCCTCGTCGGCGCCGACCGCGACCCTCCCAACGTCCTGATCCTGGACGAGCCGACCAACCACCTGGACATCGAGAGCCGCGAGGCCCTCGAGGACGCCCTGCGGGCATTCCAGGGCGCGATCCTGCTCGTCTCCCACGACCGGGCCCTGCTCGACGCCGTCGGCAGCCGCACGATCGCCGTCGAGGACAGGGCACTGCACACCTACCAGGGCGGTTGGGCCGAGTACGTGCGAGTGCGCGAGGAACGGGGTCAGACGCCGGGCGGCCGGGCCGGCGCGCTGACGCCCCTGCCGGCAGCCGAGGCCGAGCCGCGTCCACGTCCCGAGGCGGAGGAGGAGACCCCCAAGCCCCGCCGCAGCAAGCCCAAGGGGCCGTCCAAGAACCGCCTGAACGCCCAGCAGAAGGCCGAGCGGGCCGTCGAAGAGGCCGAGCAGGCGCTGGCCGCCCTGGAACAGGAGCTGACCGACCCGGCCCTGTGGGCGACCCGCTACGAGGCAGCCAAGTCCGAGGCCCGCCACACGGCCGCCAAGCGAGCCGTCGATACGGCCTATGCCCGCCTGGAGGAGCTGGTCGACTGAGCTCGGCCACGCGGCCGCCTAGACTCCCTTCCGTGGAGAGCTGGCGCACAGCACGCAACATCGCGATCGTCGTCGCGATCGGGCTGGCCGTCTACTTCATCCCCGGCGGCGGGCGCGCGGCGGGGGCCTTCGAAGCGGCCCTGTGGGCGGTCTTCGGCGTCGGCATGGCCTATCTGGGCCTGCGCCTGTATCGCGAAAACCAGTTCCGCCTGGCGGTGCTGGGAGAGCGCCATCGCGGCGTGCTCTACGGCTCGATCGCCCTGGCCTGCTTCTGCTACATGAGCCGCACCCGCCTGTGGGAAACGGGACTGGGGGAGCTGTTCTGGTTCCTGCTCGTCCTGGCCGTCGTGTGGGGGCTGCTCGAGGTTCTGCGCCACTTCCGCAGCTACTCCTGAGCGGCCTGGCTGCTCCTATCCTCGAACGGGTGGCGAGCACGCAGACGACAGACGAGAAGACGGCCCGGGAGGCACTTGCCGACCAGCGCCGGGCCCTGCCCGACCAGCCGGGCGTGTACCTGTTCCGCGACGGCAACGGGCGGGTCATCTACGTCGGCAAGGCCAAGTCTGTGCGCAAGCGGGTCGCGTCGCACTTCAGCAAGGCCCAGGTCCCGTCCAGCCCGGGACACGCGGAGATGGTCGCGGCCGTCGAGCACGTCGAGTGCGTCGTCGTCGCCACGGAGGCTGAGGCCCTGATCGCGGAGCAGAGCTTCATCAAGCAGTACCGCCCCCGTTTCAACATCCGCCTGCGCGACGACAAGTCCTACCCCTTCATCGCCGTGTCCCTGGACGAGGACTACCCCCGTGTCTACTTCACCCGCGAGCGCCACCGCCCGGGGCGGGCCTACTTCGGCCCCTACTCCAACGCCAAACGGGTCCGCTCGACCCTGGAGGTGCTGGCCAAGGTCTTCATGTTCCGCTCCTGCACGGGCCCCGAGCCGGGGCGGCGCAGCGGCAGCCCCTGCCTTGACTACTACATCAAGCGTTGCGGGGCGCCCTGCGTGGGATATGTGGATAGGGAGGGGTATCGAGTGGCGATCGACGGCGTCATCGACTTCCTGTCGGGGCGTTTTGCGGCGATCGAGAGGGATCTGGAGGAGCGCATGCGGGCTGCCGCTGCGGCTGAGGAGTTCGAGCAGGCGACGATCGAGCGCAACCGCCTGCAGGCCGTCCGCTCGCTGCTGGAGCGCCGCCGCGTCACGGCCGAGTCGCTGGGCTCCTTCGACGCCGTCGCCGTGGCCCTCGACGGCACCGAGGCCAACGCCCAGGTCTTCCAGGTCCGCGACGGGGTCCTGTCAGACCGCCAGTCCTTCTACCTCTCCAACGCCACCGAGCGGGACCTGGGCGAGGTCGCCGAGGAGTTCATGCTCCAGTACTACAGCGGCCAGATCGCGATCCCCTCGCTGCTGGTCGTGCAGCGCGAGGCGGCCGACCGTCCCGCCCTGGCCGACGCCCTGGCCGGCCGCCGCGACGGCGCCACGATCGAGCTGCGCGCCGCCGAGCGCGGCGAGAAGCGGCGGATACTGGAGCTGGCCGAGCGCAACGCCCTCCTTGCCCTGGACCAGGACAAGCTCCGCTCCGAGCGCCGCCGCCAGAGCAGGGTGGAGGCGCTGGAGGGACTGCAGGTGGCGCTCGGCCTCGACGTCCCGCCCGTGCGCATCGAGTGCTTCGACATCTCCAACCTGGGCGGCACCCACACGGTCGCCTCGATGGTCGTCTTCGAGGGCGGGGCCCCCAAGAAGTCCGACTACCGCCGCTTCACGATCCGCTCCACAGAGGGGGCGCCCGACGACTTCGCCTCGATGGCCGAGGTCCTGTCCCGGCGCATGGCCCAGTGGGAGCGCCAGGCCGACATCTCCCCCCACGACCCGACCTACGACCAGAGCTTCGCCTCCCTGCCCAACCTGATCGTGATCGACGGCGGCAAGGGCCAGCTGGCAGCCGGCCTGGCCGTCCTGCGCGGCTTTCGCGAGCGGGGCGTCGCAGTCGTCTCGCTTGCCAAGCGGATCGAGGAGGTCTTCCAGCCCGGCCGCGCCGCGCCGCTCGTGCTCGACCACTCCACGCCCGAGCTGCAGCTGCTGCAGCGCGTCCGCGACGAGGCCCACCGCTTCGCCATCACCCACCACCGCAGCCGCCGCGACAAGGCCATGACCAGCTCCGTGCTGGACGACCTGTCCGGGATCGGCCCCTCCCGCAAGCGCGCCCTGCTGGCCCACTTCGGCTCCCCCGATGCCGTGCTGGCAGCCGGTAGGGAGGAGCTCGAAGCCGTGCCCGGCCTGCCCCCCAAGACGGCCCGCGACGTGCACGCCCAGCTGCACCGGGCCGGATGAGCCTCAGACCGGCGTGACGATGACGCCGCGGTCGCCGTAGGGGATGCGCTTGCCTTTGAGCATCCCCATCAGGGTTCCGATCAGCTTCGTCAGTTTCGTCTGGAAGCCGTACTTGGCGATCACCTGGCGTCGGATCGCCTCCAGCTCCTGGCCGCTGACGACCCGCGCGGTCGCCTCCGTCGCCGTCGTGCCCTCCTTGACCCGGCCGCGGGCGTCGCAGGGCTGGACGGTCACCCGCTGGGTGTGCGCCAGGCGCTTGGCCTTGCCCGAGCCCGAGCTGGTCCAGAAGGCGACGCTGCCGTCCTCATAGGGCGTGACCCAGACGGGCGTGGCCACCGGCGTGCCGTCGCGGCGGAAGGTCGTCAGCAGCATGTAGCGCTCGTCTGACAGGGCCATGCCGTCAAGACTAGAGCCTGGGCGGCTCGAATGGTTGAAGCGATGCCGCATTGCGCACGATCTGCGAGGATCGGACTCCGACCACGACGCGGGAGGAAACCATGCCGGACTACGCACCGGGGACACCATCATGGGTGGACCTCGCCTCGCCGGACCCAGACGCCTCTGCCGCCTTCTACTGCGCACTGATGGGCTGGAGCGCGACCGATCCCGGCCCGGCCGAGAGTGGCGGCTACCGCATGTTCCAGCAGGACGGCAAGAGCGTCGCGGGCGTGATGCGTCTGATGCAGGAGGGGCAGCCGACGGCCTGGTCGACCTACGTCAGCGTCCTCGACGCAGACGAGACGGCCGCCAAGGTGGCGGCGGCGGGTGGCAGCGTCGTCGTCCCGCCGATGGACGTCATGGACATCGGGCGGATGGCCTTCTTCGCCGACCCGACCGGCGCCGTCTTCGGGATCTGGCAGCCCAAGACCTTCACTGGCGCCGATCTGGTCAACGTCCCGGGCTCGCTGTGCTGGAACGAGGTGCTGACGCGCGACGCGGAGGCGGACAAGGCCTTCTACCCGGCCGTCTTCGGCTGGACGGCGGGCCGTCCCGACTTCGAGGGGGCGCCGGACAGCTACACGGTCTGGCAGTTGGACGGCAGGAACGTCGGCGGGATGATGCACATGACCGACCAGTTCTTCCCGCCCGAGGTGCCGGCGCACTGGAGCGTCTGCTTCGCCGTCGGCGACTGCGACGGGACCGTTGCCAAGGCGCGCGAGCTGGGCGCGACGATCGTGGCCGAGCCGATGGACATGCCGATCGGCCGCTTCGCGGGGATGATCGACCCGCAGGGCGGGTCCTTCACGATCATGCAGATGGTCACCGCTTAGCGGGGCCGGCGAGCGGCACGCCCCGAATCTTCACCGCTCGTCCGTGTTTGCGGGCACAATGGGTGGCGAGATGGCCGTCATCAGGCCCCTGCGACCCCTGCGCTCCAGTGGCGCCCGTCCCGTCAAGCCGGTGCTCGAGTCGCGCCTGGAGGACCTCGTCGTGATCACGGGCTTCTCGGGCGCCGGCAAGTCCACGGCCATGAACGTCTTCGAGGACGCCGGCTACTTCTGCGTCGACAACCTGCCA
>Ga0181522_10000355_pt1 | contig 35542 bp, 22 predicted proteins | sample PEATcosm2014_Bin_27_FD_121103 | JGI IMG/M metagenome (GOLD analysis project Ga0181522, IMG submission 121103) | Peatland microbial communities from MTU Mesocosm Facility, Houghton, MI, USA - PEATcosm2014_Bin05_10_metaG | ecosystem: Environmental > Terrestrial > Soil > Wetlands > Peat | place...
CACCCATAGTCCGCCGGTGGCACTGGGCGTAACTGACAGAATGGCGCGTCCCTGCCAGTCATCGGGTGCCTTTACCATCTCCACCTTCCGCCGCCGCAAGACATCCAAACCGCCGCCGCCGGTTCCCACCCACAGATTACGCTCGCGATCTTCGCACAGGTCCAGAATCCAATCATGCGACAACCCGTTTTGCCGCGTGAAATGCAGGCTGCTGCCGTCCGGTGACAGCAAAAAGATCCCCGCCCGCAAGGTGCCCACGACCAAGTCGCCGGATTTTGTCTCCAGCGAAGCCGTGGGCAGGTCCAGGCCCCACGGAGCCGGTCCCCGATCCACGACCGTTTCCCCGCCCACCAGTTTTCTTACCCGCCCGCCGCCCGTCAGCCACAGGCCTCCATCGCGGCTGGCACAGGCTCTTTGAACATCGCTGAGGTCTGGCTGCAACCCGGGCGGGCATGGCACCAGCCGGCCTTTTTTGAGCGTGCCCAGCAAACGGCCGCGGATCACCCACAGCTCTCCGCCTTTGTCTTTGACGAACGAGGGCAGGTTGTCCGCGGACCCTGAGTTCGTGACCACCAGTTTAACGCCCTGCGAAGAGAGCAGCGCCCCTTGCCGGCTGAACATCCAGAGGACCCCATCGACATCCGTTCCCATGGCCCAAATCGCCCCGCCCGGCCACCCGCTGCCCGGACTGGTGGTTCTGAATTGACCGGATCGCAGCTGGGTGAGGTTGCCGGTTTCATGGCCAATCCAAAGCGTGCCGTCCGCGTCTTCAAACAAACTCGTGATCCGGCTGTCCTCGAATTCGGGCGTGTTGCCGGTGTTAAAAACCTTGAACCGCACGCCATCAAACCGCACCAGCCCGTTATAGGTGCCCAGCCACAGGTAACCATCCCGGGTGTGCACGATGGAGGTGACCGAGTCCTGGGGCAGTCCCTGCTCGGTCTGCCACACGTCGATCGAGTAATCGGACACGGACGGCGTGGTGGCGCCCGAAAGCCGCCCGCCGCACAGCAAGAGGCAGAAAATCCCGACCCAAGGGAAAAGTTTTCTTCGCCAAAGCAGGCAGGTTGAGAGTTTAAATCGCCGCGGCACGGATTTGATTGTATGGATTTCCCCGGCCCGGGGCAAGATTGGAGGACACTCCGCCTGACGCTGAGGGATAGGTCCCTGGAGGCCGCCCCGCCGAGTCGAACACGGCGAGCACACGCAGCCCGGAGCCGGCGGCGGTTTGTTTTCCCTTCGTCAGTCAACGTGGCAAGAACTCGCGTTGCTGGCGAATCTCAGCGTCGAACCGGGGTGGAATTGACCGGGAATTGGCAGGGGGTAAAAAAATAATTATTCATGCCGGCCCAGGTGCGCTATTTTGAACCAGACTGAAGCGGACCGGCAAACCGTGTCCATCAAACAGGCGACAATGCTTTTTATATGATTAAGAGTAAAATCAAGGGCGACATGAGCATTACGGTTTCAATTGTTGAAGACGATGCCCTGGCCCGGGAGGCGCTCGCGGACTGGATCCGCCATGCGCCCGGCTTCCGCCACCTGAGCCAGCACGGAAGCGGGGAGAACGCGCTGGCGAAGCTGCCGGCGGAGACGCCGGGTGTGGTGCTGATGGACATCAATCTGCCGGGCATGAGCGGAATCGAATGCGTGCGCCAGTTGAAACCCCAACTGCCGGAAACACAATTTGTCATGCTGACCGTGTACGAGGACACCGATCACATCTTCGATGCCCTGGCGGCGGGCGCAAGCGGGTATCTCTTGAAGCAAACCCCGCGTGACGAGTTGCTCACGGCCCTCAAGGAGGTCCATGCCGGAGGATCTCCCATGACCAGCAACATCGCCCGCAAGGTGGTGCAGTCCTTTTTGCGCTCCGCGCCCCAGACGGACGAATCCGTGAATCTTTCTCCGCGCGAGCGGGAAGTGCTGGAATTGCTGGCGTGCGGTTATCTCTACAAGGAAATCGCCGACAACCTGGGCATCACGGTGGCCACCGTGGTCACCTACATCCGCCGCATTTATGAGAAGCTGCACGTGCGCTCCCGCGCCCAGGCCGTGGCCAAGTATGGGCACTTCGCCCCCCGCGACGAACGCGGACGAAACCTGGTTCCCCGATAGCCACGCGGCCTTCGCCACCATCGGCCCAAAGGATGTTCCGCTCCAAGTGGGCCCAGGGGTGCAATAAGTTTTGCCGCCCGGCAATCGTCTTCGTTTGCTTCAATCGAAAGAAACCATGTCGACTGGCGGAAACCGCTTGTCCCCTATTTTAGGGACTGGGCTCCGTGGAGTTTATGGACCATATTACTTCATATTACTACCTCACGCCATTATTAACCTTAAAATGAAGACATTTTCGGATTTACTGCGGTTCCTCTGGCGGCGGTCGAAGCGGGGCAAGGTATTGCAGCTAGGGCTGGCTTTGGTGGTGGTGATGTTTGCCGCCGGCTGTGGCAAGAAGGCAAGCCCCGTGCCACTGGCCACCAACGCCGTCACCAACACGTCCGACGCTGCCCAACCGCCCACCCAGCAGCCGGCCCAAAACGCCGTCACCACGCCTGTCGCCCCGCCAGCTCCTCCGGTCAATCTGGCGGCGTCGGCGAATGCAGAGCCTGGTGATCCGGCCCTCCAGCGGTTAAACCAGGCGGTCATCGGCTTTAGAATGCAAAATCATCGCAACCCCAGCAGCGTGGCAGAAATCGTCTCCGCTTCGGGCATTCAGTTGCCGCCTCCGCCCCCGGGGAAAAAATACGCCTTCAGCAACAGAGGATTGGTGGTTCTAGTGGACAGTGCGGCCAAATAAAGCATATTGCGAGAACATCAGTTGTTTAAGCACAGCAGAGAAAGCAAGATTTGATGAGTTTTATAACCAATGGTTCCGGCCGGCGCCGGGCACCGCAAGCAGTCACCAAGGATGGTTTTACCTTGATTGAACTTCTGGTGGTCATCGCGATCATTGCCATTCTGGCGTCCATTCTGCTCCCCGCGCTCGCCAAGGCCAAGTCCCGGGCCCAACGCCTGCAATGCATGGGACAAATGAAGCAGCTCGACCTGGGCATCAGTTTGTTCGCCCCGGACAAGGGGGACATGTTCCCGCCCGCAGGCTGGGGCAGCTCCACAGTTAACCGGAGCATGACTTGGGACTCTTTCATTTACCCGTACGTCGGGGGAAGTCAAAGCTTGAGCCCTCTGGTGGCAATCAAGGGCGAGTACGCAATCGACCCCAACGATGCCGCAGCCTTGGGAATCGGCATGGGACTTCAAATCTTCACCTGCCCGGTGGACGTAACACTGCCCAAAGTCAGTTGGATGCACATCAACAGCGACCCGAGTCAGCCGTTGCAAATTTCCACCCGGACTTATGCCATGAACAGCGCAGGCTTTGCCTGGTCGGTGGATATCCAGGTTGACCCTCAAAAGGGATTGTATCCGCTGCCGGACCTGACTCAACCGAACCGCCACGGTGTGGGAATTTATTGGGAAGGCGCGGGCCTGCCGGATGTGGAGGCAAAGGGTTATCCGGTTTCCGTGGTCAAAGATCCGGCGGGAACCATCCTGCTGTGTGAAAACCCCAGCAGCCAGGGCACGATGGGCAACCAGTGGCCCTGTTGCAGTTGCGGCCCGTATTGCACCATTCCAACCTGGAGCGATCTTTTCCAGATTGACCCAAAAGCTCCCACCGATGTGGCCACCTTGACCACGAGTTCCACCACCTATAGCGAAGGCACCTTGCTGTACAAGGCTCACAACAACCGGTTCAACTACGCCTTCCATGACGGCCACGTGGAATCGCTCAAATACGAAGACACCGTCGGCTCGGGCACCCTCCAGAACCCCGCCGGAATGTGGAGCGTCAATCCGGGTGATTGACGCTGGTCGATATTGGCGTTGATTAATTTCCCTTAAGTGCGCCGGCCACGTCATCTTTTTGTGCGACATGCAGACGGGCTTAAACCTGTTAGTCTTGACTCATAAAAGTTCCCTCGGAAAAGCGCGCCGGAGCCGTTTCGCCGCGGCCATTGGTGGCGAGCCGGGAGTTGATGTAAAACGGTGTATTGGTTTGCCGGTTGGAGTCAAAGCAAGAATATCGAATATGAAAAAGAAGCTGCAACGGTCGGAGGCCTTCAGCCGTGGCGGTGGTGACCAGGCGGCTGTCCCCAGTTTTAGTGACAAGCAAAGCAAACCTAATCTGTTATAGTTGACTCGTTCCCAACAGAGCCCCATGCACGCAACCCGCCAGAACATTCAATCGGTGACAACATCGGAGATGTCCGCGGGCGAGTGTGTGCCAGGCGCGATAAAACAAACCATGAAAAACCAACTCCTCCCAAATAGTCCCTGCATAACTGCATCGGCTGCCTGGTAGGCAGGTTGGCAAGTGCAAATACCCAACCCCCAATCCGAAACTCAAGTCAGTTCCTTACAACCTAACAATACAAGCAACCAAAAACCAAACCGTAATATGAAAAAAATCCGAACCTTAAGTCCATGGGGCCTTCCCGTGGCTGCCTTGCTGCTGTTCACGCTCGTGAACTCCAGTCAGGCGCAATTCGATGGCAACCCACTCAACGATAACTCCTTTACCAACTCTTTCCCGGTCGGAGCCAACACGGGTAATTTTACCACCACTACGTGGATTACTTGGTACAATATGCCGGGCGGCAACTTGCCGATGACCATTAACATAAGCCAAGATGCGGCTAATGATCCCACATCCGGCTCGCTTGAGGTGGACACCCCGCCTTTCGGGTCAAGTCAAAACGTGTTTTTCGGAACTTTCTCGGAGTTGGGCAACTACGACTTTAGCAAAGAGGCAAATCTGATCCTCTACACCAACATCTCGTTTGACATTCATGTAGACCCATTGACGACAGCCGTCGATGGTAATGGAAATTATGGCAGCATTGGCGTCGGGATCATCAATGCCAGTTACGGCTATCAACAGTTCGGAAGTGTGACCATTACGCCCGCTGCCCATTCAGGGTGGCAGCATTGTGTTGTCAATATTGACCATACGCAGAACAATCTGGCCAATGTCCCAGGGATCGCCTTCGCCATTGCAAACTATGGCGGCGCCAGCGGCTATCCCTATCTCGGCAGCACAAACTATATTGACAACATTGAGATGCATCTCACGCCTGGGCCGCCCCCGCCGCCGCCCACGATGTCCAAGACCATCGCTCCGGCCATCACTGGCTTCAACCAGACGGCCGTCAACCCTGGGGACCAATATGGCCGCCAAAACATTGTCACCGCCGTTCCCACCGGCTATTCGTTTGTGGGTCAACCCTCGGTGACCTATGCCTGGACCAACAAATCTTGGCCCAGCATTGCCACCGCCACCAGTTGGCAACAGCAGCTCTTCCTCGTTAGCGGCGTTTCTTCTTCAGGCGCTCCGAATGGCGACCCTGGACAGTACGACCAAGCCGTGGATTGGAACATGCAAAATGTCCTGTGGTTCACTGTTCAACAGAATACGGACGGCACCGGGTATATCCAGATGCGCAGCAAAACGAATCTATCGAATGGCAACGGCATGCTCTTTAATACGACTCCGCCCACGTTTGCTGGCGGTTCCAGCGACTGGCCGGTGCAGCCTCTCGTTCAGTTGAACGCGTCAAAACCCGTTGGTCCCTGGAGCGTTACGATTGCCGGCACTGTGGTCACCATCACTACGCCGGACAATACTTCGACCAACTTCACCCTGGATGCAGCCACGGCCGCGCTGTTTGCCGACCCCATGACCCTGTGCCTGGGCAGCCAGCCTAACGCTGCGAGTGGCTATGGTCAAACCGAGGTGATCAGCGGCTTCGGAGTCAGCGGCAACGCGACGCCGTTTAGCGACAACTTCACCACCGATGCGGTTTTGAACACAAACATCTGGAGGGTTCTGGCCAGCGATCCCACCGGTGTCAATCTAGTGCCGCCGGGTTCGCAGTGCTGGGTTAATTGGACCCTGCCCGATAACGGGTTCAGCCTCCAGACAGCTCCAAGCCTGCCTCAGGCTCCGGCGGGATGGAATAATCCGAGTGTCCTTGCCTTTATCAACAATGGCCAGCGGACAGCCCTCGTTCCAACCTCAGCGGTGGGAGTCAATCAGGCTTACTTCCGCCTCATCGAACGGGCGTTCTCGCAAATGGCCATCGTGCTGCCGGGGCAGACCCTGGTTCAGGGGACCGGCGTCACTGGAACTCCCACTCCAGTTCCTTCGGGCACCCTTGGACAGGAAGACTTCGTTGTTGATGCGGTTGATGCGACCTTCTATCTCGTCAACGGCCCTACCGACACGATAAACTTCAGTTCCTCGGATCTTGCGGCCACAACGCCCTCAGCGGGTACGATTCAAATGGTGAATGGAGTTGCGACGGTTACCGGCGCATTCTTCTTCAGCACATCAGGAACATTCACGATCACGGCGATGGATGCCACCACGCTCACCATCCCCAATGCCACCAGTTCGCCGGTTGTGGTCAACTATTGATCATGACGGACTGTCTGTGAGTTGATTACTAACACACGGGCGCCAGGAGAAACCTGGCGCCCGTTTTAAAATTGAAAAATAATGTTTGAGATGAACAATGGTTTGACCGATTGAAGTATTGACGGATTGAAGTACATAAGTACATTAGAGGTAGAGTGCATAGGTACATTAAAGGTAGAATTGATTAAAATGAAAATACAGATGGCAGGACAGAAAAATGAACGTTGGACCGGTGGGTTCACGCTGATTGAATTGCTGGTGGTCATTGCCATCATCGCCATTCTGGCGGCGCTGCTGCTGCCGGCGTTGAGCCAGGCCAAGCAAAGAGCCCAGGCAACGGGTTGCATGAGCAACTCCAAACAAATCATGACCGGCTGGCGCCTGTATACCGATGATAATAATGATATCCTCCCGCCCAATGATTACCCCTACCTGACCACCTACGCCACGGCCGGTGTCACGGCACAAGCCAAAATGAAGAACTGGGTGGTTGGCACCATGGCCCAACCTGCCGATTCGAAGGATCTCCCAAATAACATCGGGAAAAGTGAATTGTTGGATCCCAACACCGTGCTGTCCCCGTACATTCCCAGCCGAAGCATCTGGCATTGTCTGGCCGATAATTACATTGACCCCGCCTCGAAAGACGTCCACGTGCGCAGTTATTCGATGAATTCGGCCGTGGGCACAATTTTTAACTCCTCCCAAGCCATGGGCGGCGGTGACGCACGTCCGGTCGGCGCACCAGTTCTGGGGGGGTGGCTGCTTGGCAGTGCTTACAATACCAGTCAATTATCCTATTATTGCTATGGCACCGGCTCATCGTTCACCTATCCGGGACCGTCTGACACTTTTGTCATCGCTGACGAAAATCCCTACACCATCAACGATGGGTCCATGGCAATACCGGCCGTCGCCCTTCCGGGGCAAACTTATCTTGTCGATTATCCGTCGGGCAACCATGGCGCGTCGGCGGGCCTTGCGTTTGCCGATGGCCACTCCATCGTTCATCGGTGGCAGGATCCACGCACTTACAACCCCCTCCTTGCGGATCCTACTCTCCAGCCAGGCCGGGGCAGCCAGTCATCAACCAAACAGAGTCCTGACGACCAGGATTGTTTCTATCTGGCTGGCATCGCCTCAGCACATAAATGAGCGATGTGCATGGCTGAGTTTCTTTGGAAACTCGAACAGCCAGTTTTACCGCCGCAAGGCCGGAAGGCTCATGGCTGTTTGAAGGTTGTCCACCTGCCGGCTGGAGTGTGAGCAGAGCTCAAACCCTTAAGCGGCTTGGCTGAAAGGCCTCTCGCAGGATCTTCGGACCAAATCTCTGGGTGGCTTGATTTGCTGGGTCTGGTCAGCCGGATGTTCGCAGCATTCTGATCCGCGCCAGTTTGAACGCACCAATTACCATGGCGCATTTTGCGCCCCAGTCTGCGGCATGGCGCAGGACGAAGCCACGCGCATCTACGGTCCCACAGCTACCCAGGATATCGCCATGATACACACTGGCGGCCGGCGCTGTTGTCAGCAATATTACTAGGCCCGGCCGGCGCTACTTTCTACGGCGCAGCTCCCGGGTTCCCGGCCAGCCCTTTGGGCAAATCCTCGCGATTGATGATCCAGGGATGATTCAATAATTCCGTCGTGTTTGTGTTCCGGGCCAGGCTCCATTTCGCGTTCCAGCTCATGAAGAACACCGTCCGGGGAAAATTCGTCTGCACGCCCTGAATGAACCGGAGATAATCATAGTCGCCCGGGGGATTGCTGGGCCCGTGCGGCCCGAATTCTGTAAACCCGAAGGGCTTTTTGATTTGCGCCATCTCGGCGTAGCCCTTGATGTGGTTGGTGTCAATGAAGTCCGTATAAGCGTCGAGCCCGACCAGGTCCACGTAGCGATCTCCGGGATAATAGGCAGTGGTCCGGTCCCCATGATTCGGCGCGTACACCCAGAGCAGGTTGTCCAGGCCTTTTGTTTTGGTGAAATAATTGAACATCTGCTGCCAGAGTTTGATGAAGGTCGCCGGGTCCTTGCCGTTCCACCAGAACCAATCACCGTTCATCTCGTGAAACGGCCGCCACAGCACCACCACGCCGGCCGCCTGGAGTTGCTGCAGGCCCTCCGCCAGTTGATCAAGTTCGTGCATCCAGCGACCATGCGTATCGGACCGGGGATCCAGCAGGGTGTCCAGCTCAACGCCCTTGTCGCGCAGTCCGCCGCCATCCGCATTCGTCCGGGCGGGATTGTAAAGATGCGCGCTGATGGTGACCAACCCGCCTTGCTGCCAGTAATCGATGGCGGCCTGGTTCGGGGCGTCATGGGTGAGGCCGCCCCGGCCGGCATAATCAACGCCGAGGATCGCCGGCCAGTGGCCCGTCAAGTCGTGAATCTCGGTTACCAGCCGCAGGTTCGCTCCCTGCCCGAAATTGGAGAATTGGCCGGAGAGCACACATTTGTTGGTGTGTCCCTCTAGGCCCTGAACATATTCTAGAATGGCTTTGGCGCGGGCGTTTGACTTCGGATTGGCGGCAGACTCAGGGGTGGTGCGGCAACCGGATACCAGGATGGTGGCGAGCAAAAGGCAGATGATATTTTTCATTTTTGGTCGGCGCCATGGCGCGCGGACATGGCTTCCGCTTTGAAGCTTCGCCGCAACCACGGTGCGAACGCTTCTCAAAGCCGGATTGACCGAAGCCTATGAAATTACCGCCAACCAAGGCAATCCTACAAAAGCATCGGTAGTATCTTCACTGGCCGGAACGCAGGGCATCCCAACGCGCTTCATGGCGGTTTTTGGAATGACATTCGCAGCCGAAACGGCTGGCACCGCTCGTTGATTCGCGAGCCGCCCCTGCCGCATTTGCATCAAAAATCTCGCCTTTGCGCCTTCAATACCCTAGTAAAAACCGATGCAACTTCACAAATCCACCCGCCTGCTTTTGCTCCTGCTGCTCCTGTTCGTTGCCCGGCTTCCCGGCCAGGAACTGGACGACGTGGCAAAAATCTACCGGCCCCGGCTGGAAACCAACCTCATGGATGACATTGTCGCATTCTGGTATCCAAAAACCATCGATCGCACCAACGGCGGCTACCTGCTCAACCATGATATCGATGGGCAATTCAAAGGCCCGGGACCCAAGATGATTGTGACACAGGCGCGCATGGTCTGGTTCTACTCGCACCTGGCCCGCACCGGCCATGGCGGCCAGGCATACCTGGACGCGGCGGACGTCGGCTATCGTTTTCTGAAGGAAAAAATGTGGGACCAAAAGAACGGCGGGTTTTACTGGGAGGTGGACGTGACGGGCGATAAAAAACTGCAGCGCAACAAGCATCTTTACGGTCAATCCTTCGCTCTTTACGCGCTGTCCGAATATTACCTGGCCACGGGAAAGCAAGAGGCCCTGGACCTGGCCATCCAGCTTTTCAATGTGATGGAGGCCAAAGCGCACGACCAGATTTATGGCGGCTATGTTGAGTGGTTCAACGAAGATTGGACCCCGGGCCCGACGGGAGGGACGACCTACATGGGCGAGCCGGATTTCAAGCTGATGAACACGCACCTGCATTTGCTCGAGGCCATGACCACCTTTTACCGGGCCAGCAAGCTGCCCCTGGCACGGGAGCGATTGCTGGAGTTGATCGCCATCCAGAGCAATGCCGTGGTCCGCAAAGGCCTCGGCGCCTGCACCGACAAGTACCAGCGCAACTGGGAACCCGTGCTCACCGGCGACTATGCCCGGGTGTCCTATGGGCACGACCTCGAAAACATCTGGCTCCTGAATGATGCCTGCGATGCCGCGGGGGTTTCCAATTATCCGCTGCTTGATCTTTATCGGGCATTGTTCGATTACGCGCTGAAATATGGTTATGATGAAAACCAGGGTGGTTTCTTCTACTACGGCCCGTTCAATCAACCCGCCCGGAACCGTGAAAAGAGTTGGTGGGTCCAGTCGGAGGCCTGCGTGAGCGCGCTTTACATGTATCGCCTGACGCACGATCCCAAGTATCTCCGCGTCTTTGAAAAAACGTACGATTGGATTGAAAAGCACCAGGTGGACTGGAAAAACGGCGAGTGGTTTGACACGATCTTGCCCGACGGCACGCCTCGCGGCGACAAGGCGCAAATCTGGAAATCCGGCTACCACAACGGACGCGCCATGATGGAATGCCTTGCCATTCTCAAGGCACCAAAGTGATCGTGACCCGGCGTGCATGAACCTGACCCCGGTGAAGCCGGGAGCGAGGCGTCATTTGCCGTGGCAGTGCCTACGTTGCCTTGGCGGCGTAGGCGGCAAGAATATGGTCCAACTCGGCGTTCACAGCTTCGTCCACGCGCTGGCGGTTTTTGTTGGCGTCGAACCATGCCAGTGTCCGGCGGATGCCTTCGCGGAACGGAATGACCGCATGAAACCCGGGTACGAACTCTTTGATTTTGCTGTTGTCGAAAACCACGCTCCAGGCCTTGTCACCCAACAGGGGGCCGGTCAACGGAGGCGAAACGCGGGCGATAAAATCCGAAGCCATATGAACGATGTTGGCTTTCACCCCCAAGGCATCGGCGATGGTTTCATAAATCTGGTTCCAGGTCAGCACTTCGTCCGAGGTGATGTGGAACGCTTCGCCGAAGGCCTGCGCATTTCCCACCAGGCCGAGGAATCCCTTCGCGAAATCCTCCGCGTGGGTCACGACCCACAAGGATGAACCGTCGCCGTGGACGATGATGGGCCGTCCCCTTTTCAGGCGGTCCGCCAGGGTGTAGCAACCCCAGCCTCCCAGGGCGATGGGGAAGTTCGCGTCACCGTAGGTCAGCGACGGGCGGACAATCGTGACCGGAAAGCCCTCATCGCGATAGGCCCGGGTCAGGCGCTCCTCGCAGGCGATCTTGTTGCGCGAGTAGTCCCAATAGGGGTTGTGCAACGGCGTTGATTCCCGGATGACATGGTGGCCGGGAGGCTTTTGATAAGCCGAAGCGGAACTGATAAAGATAAACTGTTTGGTGCGGCCCCGGAAAAGGGCCAGGTCGTACTCGATGTCTTCCGGTGTATAGGCGACCCAATCCACCACCGCGTCAAACGCCAAATCCCCCAGTGCGGCGCGCACCTGGTCCGGTTGGTGGATGTCAGCAATCAGGCTCCGGGCCCCGGCCACATCCAATTTCCGCAACCCCCGGTTGAGCAGATGCAGGTCGATACCTCTGGCCAGCGCCAGCCGGCTGACTGACGTACTGATAAAACCCGTGCCGCCGATAAATAAAACTTTCAAGGTCAAAACTCCTTGGACAATCCCTTTTGTTCGCTGAACATTCGCTGGCAAAGGATCATGGTGCAGTCCGGGTTGTTGGGGCCAAAGGCGGCAGCCCGGACGCGGCGCGGATCGGCGTGATGCCCTTGACGTAGTCCGGGTCTTCCAGGCTTAATGAGCGAGGGGCATTGACCAGGGTTTGCATGGCATGGATTTCAGCCGGGTTTTTTCCGACCATTTCGGCCCAAAGCATCCACCAGGTCCACTTCGGCTGCTTTTCCAATACCTCCAGAGTTGGCGGCGGTCCGACTTCCGCCAGGGCAATCGGCTTCCCCTTCGCCAGTTTCAAAAGGTCGTGGTAATAAACCGGCGAAAAATCACTGTGATAAACGTCCAGCGCGGCGACGTCGAAGTAGTTCCGGCCGGGGAAAAAATCGACGAACTGCCGTTCCGGTGTGCCGGGCCGGTCCACGCTCCAGACCCACACCAGGTTATTCAGTTGGTGATGATTTGCCAGCCGGTCGAACAACTGGCGGTAAAGCGCGGTGGTGCCGCGTTCTCCCCGCCGCCCGCCCCACCAGAACCAATCACCGTTCATTTCATGGTACGGCCGCCAGAGCACGGGAATGTGCGCGTCACGAAGTTGCCTGAGATAGCCGGCGATGACATCCACCTGGTCGCACCAGTGCTGGTTCAATTTGGTTCCGGTCGTGATCAACTCGTGCCACTGTTCGTCCGTGAGCTGGCCTTGCACGGTGTTGAGATTGGTCGATGCCGGCGTGCCCGGCCGCGGCCGGAAAGTGACCGGCTCATCAGCCGTCGGAGGCGCGGCATGCCAGCACAGGGCGATGATCGAACCTTGCTCGTACTGCCGCTTGACCTCCGCAATGATGTCCGGCCGGGCGGCCACCGCGTCCTTGTCGCCGGGTTTGGCAAAGCCGAAGTCCTGGCCGAAAACGGCCGGGGTCTTGCCCCAGGCCTTGGCCGCCTCCAGGGTGGAGGTGTCTTTCGTCGCCGGATAATTGTGCTGGCCGGTCAGCGTGTGCTGGCCGGATATGCCATGAATGTATTTCAACAACGCGACCGCCTCCGGTGAGGCGTTGGGCGTCACCGGCTTGACGGAAGAACACCCCCCGGCCAACAAGCCGAGCAGGAGGAGAAGCATGGTCGGTTTATTTTTCATGGTGGATGGTTCCCTTCGTTTAAAAGGGCTGCATAGCCGGCGCCGGTTCGGTTGTTCAACGGCCCAGTTCCAGGTTTTTTTTAATCAAACGGCAGCGCTGGTCGACGCAAATCTTCGAACGCATCCCGTCCACCGGCGTATTGGTCACGTAATCCAGCAATTTCTCGACGGTCGTGGTCACCACGTGAGTGCGGGTGTCCGAAGAGCCGTAATAAATGAACACGTCGCCATTGGGACGCGCGACCCAGCCATTGGCGAAGGCCACATTTGACACATCGCCGACTCGCTCTTCGCCTTCGGGCGCCAGGAAGTAGCCGCCGGGGGCCTTGATCTGTTTCGCCGGATCTTTCAGGTCACACAGGAACATATAGAGAACGTAACGCATGCCGGCGGCGGTGTTGCGCACCCCGTGGGCCAGGTGCAGCCAGCCTCGCCTCGTCTTGATGGGGGCCGGGCCCAGGCCATTCTTCCCTTCCTTGAGCGTGTGATAGAAGCGCGCATCAATGATGCGTTCCTTCTGGACCAATGCGTTGGTGATGTCGTCGCACAATCCCCAGCCGATACCGTCGCCGCTGCCGGTGGCGGCAAAATCCGCCATCGGACGGGTGTAGAACGCATATTTGCCGTTCACAAATTCCGGGTGCAGCACGCAATTGCGCTGATGCAGGGCGCCGGTCTTGAGGTCCGGCAACCGTTCCCACTGCACCAGATCTTTCGTGCGGGCAATACCGCAACGGGCGATGGCGGCGGACAGGTCGCCCGGCTTCGAGTCATCATGCCGTTCCGCGCAGAAGAGGCCGTAAATCCAGCCGTCCTCGTGGCGGACGAGGCGCATATCGTACAAATTTGTTTCCTGCGGCTCGTAATCCGGCATCCGCACCGGGTAATCCCAATATCTGAAACCATCGACCCCATTTTTGCTTTCGGCCACGGCGAAAAAGGATTTGCGGTCCCAGCCTTCCGTGCGGGTCATCAGCACGATGTTCCCGTTCCACTCCATCGCCCCGACGTTGAAAACGCAGTTGATGCCGAGCCGCGTCATGAGATGCGGATTGGTGGCGTGGTTGAAATCATAACGCCAGAACAGGGGCGTGTGTTCCGCGGTCAGGACCGGGAATTCATACCGGTCGAAGATGCCATTGCCGATTTTTTGCGGCCGGTTGCGGCGTGTGATCAACTGTTCATGCTGCCGTTGGAGCTGTTTTAATTTGCCTTGAAAGGTGGTTTTGTTCATTTGCTTGCGCGGTAGTGTAGTGGTATCGGTTTTGGGTTCAAACAATTCTCGGTTGATGGCGGCAAAAATCGTATTGTGCCGCTGATGTCCGCGGCATACGGTAACTTTATCCTGCGGCGGAAGAAAGCGGTTGCCAAACCCGGACTGTCATCTAAACATGCTACATCAAAAAACTTTTCAACCTTGCCCGGCAACAGCCATGTTTTCCGGGCACACAAGCTCGAAAAACCGGATGATCCGTTCGGGGATTTGATGGAAACCAGAGCGCCGATCAAACTGTCATGAGCCACCGACATACCTCCCGCCGGGAATTCATCAAAACCACCGCGCTGGCGCTGCCGCTGATCGCAGCCGGCTGCAGCCAGCTGCCAGCCAAAACCGCCAGTGCCCGAAAAGGCGCGGGCGATTTTGTTGCCGTCCACCGTGGGCGTTTTGAACTGGATGGCCGCCCCTATTGTTACGTCGGAACCAATCTTTGGTATGGTTGCTATCTGTCCGACCCGGCCTTGCCCGGCGGCCGCGAACGCATGGTGCGTGAACTGGATCGCCTGCAGCGCATCGGCGCCACCAACATCCGGCTGCTCGCAGGTTCGGAAACTTCCCCCCTGGCGGGCGCCATTTCCCGCGGCATCACGCGCGCTCCCCGGGATTGGGACGAGGATTTGCTCTCCGGGCTGGATTTTTGTCTCGCCGAAATGGCCAAACGCAACATGCGCGCGATCCTCTTCGTGTCGAATTATTGGCAGTGGTCCGGCGGTTTTGCCCAATACGTCCGCTGGATTACCGGCGATACCATTCCTGACCCGGACAAGCCGGTGATCGCGAAGGGTGACTGGAGTGGTTTCATGAAATTTTCGGCACGGCTGTATGTCACGCCCGCGGCGAACCAGCTTTATCTGGATTACATCGCGCGGCTCGTCCAACGCCGGAACACCGTGAACGGCCGGGTCTATCGCGACGACCCGGCGATCATGACCTGGGAGCTTGCCAACGAACCGCGCCCCGGCACGGATGCCGCGGTCAGCGGAGTGCCGGAGTTCTGCCAATGGGTGGACGCCACCGCGCGCTTCATTCATGCCCGGGACCCGAACCATCTCGTCTGCACCGGTTCCGAAGGCATTCATGGCTGTTTGGACAATCCTGATGTTTTCGTGAAAGCGCACGAGACCCCGGCGATTGATTATGTGACGGTCCACATGTGGCTCAAGAATTGGAGCTGGATCAAGGACCCGGCGCTATCGCCTGAGTTCGAGGTGGCGGCGGGCAAGGCCCGGGATCACGTTGAACAGCACAACGTCCTGGCCACGGACACGCTGCACAAGCCGCTCGTCCTGGAGGAATTTGGCCTGCCCCGCGACCACGAGCAATATGGACCAGAAACCCCCACCGCCGCACGCGACGAATATTTCCGCCGCATGTTTGACCAGGTTGCGGAATCCTGCCAGGCCGGACGCGCGCTACAGGCGGCAAATTTCTGGGCGTGGGGCGGCGAAGGCCGCGCGGGCGGCAGCATGAGTTCGGCCGCCGGCCTGATGGGCGACCCGTTTTGCGAACCACAGGGGTTGAACTCGGTCTTCGACACGGACCAAAGAACGCTCGCGGTGATCGCCCAAGCCAACAAAAAACTGGCCGCCATAACTAGATGACAGGCGGCCCGTCACGTTTGCTGAAAGGATTTGGACTGCGGCGGCAAGCGATTTGCGACGCCATTTCGGTGGATGGGTTGGACCATCGAACGCGATACGCCGTCTGAAAGCGCCGCCGGCGCTGCCCATTGCCGGCCAGTCCAAAAGCGGTCTTCCGAAACGTCGTGGTTGCCGTCTGGCCTACATTTTATCGAGGCGCAACATCAGAACATCGTGCCCGGGCACATCGGCGGTCAGGGGTTCGGCAGTCGTTCCAATTTCCTTTTTCATCCACAAATCGTTGAGGCTGTAGTTTGTCGTGTCAAATTTCGCTTCTCTTTTTGAGAGATCATCCGCCACGGTTTCGCTTTTCCAGTTGAAGATGACGGTTTGCGAATTGGTGCCGCGATTGAGAAAACACGCGGCCCAGGCATCGTTGCTCAAAGGCTTGAACCAGACTTCCACCCCATTGGTTGCGGAATATTTGAAGCCTTCAATGCCCAGCGCGTCCTGATTCACGGCAATGACCTCCTTGTTGGTGAGAATGGCCCGGGTTTCCTTGGACATGTGCCGCAGGTCGTTTCCCGAAATCAGCGGCGCCGCCAGCATGCACCACATTGAAAAGTGTGCGCGGTCTTCATTCGCCGCCATGCCGTTTCCGACTTCCAGCATGTCCGGATCGTTCCAATGCCCTGGACCGGCGTATTGCCGCAGCCCTTCCTGCTTGTCGATGATTTGCAGAACGCCCCATTGAAACCAGGTTTTATGATCGATTGTGCAATCGAAACAATTGTAGATGTCGCCGGTGGTCCGCCAGGAATGAGCGATGTTTTTGGCCCAGAGCCATGGCTGGTTGTCGCCCCATTCGCACATGCTGAAGAGGACCGGCCGGCCGGCCGCATACAGGGCATCGCGCATGGTCGTGTAGGCCCCCTCAGCCTTCAGGCCCTCGGCGTTGCACCAGTCATATTTCAGGTAATCAATCCCCCACTGGGCGTAAGACTGCGCGTCTTGGAATTCGTGCCCCCGGCTGGCGGGCAGGCCGCCGCAGGTCTTGTAGCCGACATCTGAATAGATGCCCAGTTTCAGCCCCTTGGAGTGAACATAGTCGGCCAGCGCTTTCATTCCGGACGGGAACTTCTTTGGATTCGGCTGGATGAAGCCCTGGGCATCCCGTTGTCCCTGCCAGCAATCGTCGATGTTGATGTATTGATATCCGGCATCCTTCATGCCCGAGGCAGCCATGGCATCGGCGGTTTCGCGGATCAGTTCCTCGTTCACCTTGTCCGCAAATTTGTTCCAACTGTTCCAGCCCATTTGCGGGGTCAAGGCCAGTTGGTTGAACTTCTGGCCCGGGGCGTTGTGTGCAACCACCGGCTGCTCAACCGGCTTCCGGGTGGTGCAGGCCGACAGCAAAATCAGCGGGATTAAGACGAGGATGCGTTTCATGTTCGGAGGACAGTCTGGCTGAGGTTAAGGTTGTTGCAGAGCTTTTTTAAAATAAGTCCCCGCACGGGTCGGTGTGAAATTCCAGTCCTTGATCAGGCACGGCCCCCAATGCGGATCAAAGCACCAGACCGTATAGGAGATGCCATGCTGGCTGCAATAGGACGTGAGCGCGTCGCCGTAGCTTTCGTCGCCGGTGATCGGATTGTAGCCGCCCGGTTCATCCGGCGGCAAAAAGCCGACTTCCGTCAGAATGATCGGATATTTTTCGGCGACAAAGCCCCAGTCGTGCGTCCAGTTCGTGTCCCAGGGTTGTTTGGCCTTCATCGGATACGGATGCGCCACGTAGCCGATGCCTTCGGCGTTGACGGGCGCGTTGGCCACCGGGGTCAGGTCATATCCAAAATTAAAGCCGGCGACCAGGGGAACCGCCGTGCCGCCATTGTCGCGAATGGTCTTGATGATTTCTTCCAGCAATTCCTTCCATTGCGGCCAGGTGGCTTCCCCCATGTTGCCACCGAGGGCAGGTTCATTGAACAGTTCAAAAAAGGCGACCGTGTTATTTCCGCGATAATGCTTGGTCATCGTGCGCCAAAATTTGAAAGTCTCCTCTCTGGTCGTGTCATATGCCGTTGGGGGATAAAGCTCCGAAGAAGCCGGGAAAAATTTCTCTCCGTACAAATTGCCGATGCTGTGCCAGTCGATGATGACGTACAATCCCTCTTCCTTTGCCCAGGCAACGCCCTGGTCGAGCAGTTTGAGATAATTCTTTTCCCCGTGAATGTGCCACGCCGCCGGATGCACGGGAATTCGCACGACGTTGGCGCCCCATGACTTCGCCATGTCAAAGTAATGTTTGTTCCACTGTCCGTTTCGCTCCAGCTTGTCTGGATCGCTCGCGTCCAGTCCCCGGAAGACGATGACCTTGCCATCGGCCGTGACAAAGTGGTTGCCCTGCACGCTCACCTGGCTGGGTTGCGCCCACGCTCCCGCGGAAAACAGCACGGCGCCCAGCCAGGAAATGACAGTTTTATTCATAAAGTTTTTCATAACATTCCTATTAATGCGGGTCCTTGGCGGCGGAAATGGCGCGCAATCGGTGGAGCGTTTCCAGGCAGGCGCGCGACCCGTGATAGGGGCCTTTCCATTCGCTGACTTTTGGCAGGGTGGCATCCACGCGGCCTTCAGGCGTAATGCGCCAGAACCATTCACCGTGAACGCGGTCCACCAGGTGCCGCTCAATAAAATCCCAGGCGCGCCGGGCGGCTTGGAGGAATTTCATGTCGCCCGAGATTTGAAAGGCGTTCAGGAAACCAATGACGGTCTCGGCCTGCGGCCAGCATTCCTTGCCGCCGTCAATGATCTTTCCGGCCTTGCCCTCGTAGCGTAGCGCGCCATCGTCACCGATGCCTTCCGTGAGAACAACCTCGGCCATGCGCCGGGCGAGGGTTTGGACACGTTTGAGCACCTCGGCATCGCCCAACATTTCTGCCGCCTCACATAGCAGCCAGGTTCCCTCGATGTCGTGGCCGAACGTGTAGGTGTCGGAGCGCACGTTCCACTGCTCGTCGAAAAAGTGCTGGAGATGGAGCGTACGCGGGTCGAGGATGCGCTGCTCATGCAACTGGATGAGTTCGCGCAGCCGTTCCTGAACGCGTGGCTCCTGCCAGACCCGGTAAAGATTGGTGTAGGCCTCAAGGAGATGAAGATGATTGTTCATCGACTTTTTCTCGTTCATGTCCTTGTCGCTCAACCGCGCACTGGCGTCAGCCTCGGACCAGTCCCGTCGGCACACCTCCAGATAACCACCATAGGCCGGGTCGTGCGCGTGCCGCTCAATCATTTCAAAGAGCTCCCGGGCGCGAGCCAGGGCCGCCGGCGCGGCAAAGGCCTGGTAATATTCAGCCAGGGCGTAGATGTAAAACGCCTGGCCATAAATTTTTTTGGAATCGTCCCGCACCCGCCCGGCATCATCCAACTGCCAGAACGCACCTCCGTGCTGCGCGTCCCAAAAGCGGTTCATGACAAAATCCAGCGCGCGGTCGGCCATGCCTTGGAAAAGCGCTTCGGGCCGGGCCCGATGGACGGCGGAAAACGCCCAAAGAATACGGCAGTTCACAATCAGCCCCTTGGGTTGTGTGCGGTCTGGCTTGAGCTCATTGGACAGCCAGCCCATCCAGCCGCCCTGCTCGTGGTCCAGGGCGGGCCCGGACCAGAACGGCATGAGGTGGCCGAATAATTGGTCGCTGACGCGCTGCGAAAAATCCTTCAAATCGTTTGTATTCATTTAAAAGTCCCGCTCGCCAATTAATTCGGATTCAACGCATGGGCAATTTCCACCCGCCCGATCTGGGTTTCGCCGGTCAGCTCGATTTTCAGGAATTTACCGTCTCCGCCAATATTCTCAGCGTGGTAGACGGCAGGTTTCCAATAGTTGTAGTCACCGGCGCCCTCGAAATGAATTTCCTTGCTGGCGGCGATGTCGTGGTAAGTGCCGCCGTCCGCCGAGACTGAGAATTTCAAGTCCGCTACGTCCTGGGGGAAAAAGGCGAACACGCGCAAACCCTCAATCGAAGCCGGCAGCTGGTAGATCAGCGCGTCGCCGGCATTGCCGGCAGCGCGGTGGGCGTCCTCCTTCGCCTTGCGTGAATCGAGGTTGCTGATCTTAATCCTGCCTTGCACGGTCTGGACCTTTGAAAAGTCGGCGAGTTCGTCCACCAAGGTTGAGTGCGCCACTTTGACCGGCCCGACGACATTGGAAGGTTTTGAGAGGCCGGCGCCGTTCTCTGCAGAAACCCGGTAAAACCAGTCGCCTCCCGGCGCCCGCTCATCGTCAAACAATGGATGATATTGCACGAAACTCTCATCGATGTTGGTCCCGGCGACGGTCCACGGTCCCCCGGCGGTGGGCGCCCGTTCCACGGTGTACCCCGTCGCGCCCACGGAACCTTGCCAGGAAATCGCGGCGGCGGCGGCGATCGGCAACAATGTCGGCGGCGCGGGGACCGGAATCGGCGGCGGGGTCAGGCCGCGAATGGCATAGGCGTACCGGCGGACCATTGCCATGAGATTCATTTCGTCATACGCCGCGCCAATGGCGGAACCGGGCCAGTGGAAGGCCTTGTATAAATTGGCGCCATCCGGCTCGCTATGCCAATAGAAGCCGCCCTCGCTGTCCCGAAATCGCAGGCTCCACAGCAAACCGCCGGCCGCGCCACTGTCGCAAATGGCTTTCATCGCCTCCTCCATTTTGTCGGTGCTCACGAAACCAAATTCACCAACGATGTAGGGTTTTTTGCCTTTGGCGGCGGCGGCATTGTCCTGGATGAGTTGCGCAAAGGATTTTTGCGCGCGGGCGCTGGGATAATGATGGGTCGTGACGATGTCCACTTCGGGCATCGCGAGCACTTCGGGCCGCAACTTGGAGTCGAAGCCGTCCATCACCAGATGGTTGTGATCGAGGCTTTTGATGTAAGCCGCAATTTCACGTGTCCAGGATGCCGGGCACTTGACCTCGTTGCCTGTCTCCCAGCAAAGAATGGCCTTGTCGTCGCAATATCGCACCCCGGTCAAAGTGTTGGTGCGGGTGATCACAAACCGGATGGTCTCCTTGAAATCAGCGATGAGCTGAGGGTCGGTCCAGAAGTCATCCTTGGTCTTGCCGCGAAAAGCCGCGTATTCGCCGCGGCCACCCATCCAAATCCAGTTGTTGACCAGCGGAATGATCAGCCGGACGCCTTGCTCGTTCGCCACCTGCAGGATCAGGTCCAGCGAACGGAACGCATCCTCGTTGAATTTACCCGGCCCCAGCACATGGCTGGCTTGGGCTGGCGGATCATCCCCGCGCACCACGGAAATGGTATAAGTGCGTGCCACCGTCCCGCCCATCTGGCGCACCGTGCTCAACGCATCGACGATTTCAAACCGGTCCGGCAGGCACCACGCATTTGTGGCGGTCAAATCAAACTTGTCCTCGATCAGATGCAGGTTCGGCACATTCCAGGATATGAACCGGAATGGCTTGCCGCCCTCCATCAGTTGATCGCCGCCGACCGTGATAAAATCTCGCAGCACAGCGTCCGCATGGACCGGAGCAGCGCCGAGTGATGCGAGGAATACGGCCAGGAAAAGGGGCGGGATTTTCATTGAAAAATTCAGGGTTAAAATGTTTCCGGCGAGCAGCCGGTCGCGGTCAAAGCTTCGGGGATGACAATTCCCACTGGGCTCAGGCACGGTTGCATTTTTTAATGTTGCCAAGCCGTTCCCCGGTTTTCGAGGACATTTGAGTCATCTATTTTGGTGACAGACGGCAACCGGGCGGTTCCGCGCCGCCGCCAACCTCAACACAACCGCCGCGTTGCTACTTCAACATGGAGTCGAGCGTGCTTTCCATGGCCTCAGACCATATTTGATACCCCTTCTCATTGGGGTGGAGCAAATCCGGCATGATGTTCCGGGATAACGTGCCATCGGGTTCCAGGAATTTGGACCCGATGTCCATGAATTTCACCCTCTTCCCGTCGTCGAACTTCGCGAGCTGGTCATTGACCGCTTTGACCTGGTCGCGAATCGGGTCATTTTTCACCCCGCGCGGGAAAATGCCTAACAGCAAAATTTTGCTTTCCGGCAGCCGGGTCTGGAGTTCTCTGACGATGGCCGTCACCCCCTCAACGATTTCAGGCGTCGTGTTGCGGGGTTTGCCGTTGTCTTCATTGCCGCAGTTGTTGGTGCCGATGAGCAGGACCACCGCCTTGGGTTTGAGGCCATCGAGTTCGCCGTTTTCGATGCGCCAAAGCACGTTCTGGGTGCGGTCCCAACCGATGCCGAAATTGGCGGCGTGACGCGGCGCATAACACTTCTTCCAGATGTTTATCCCGCCGTTTCCCCAAAACCAGCCGGCGGTGATGGAATCGCCAAGGAACAAAAGGTCAATGTTGCCCTGTTTCGCCTGTTTCACGAAGGATTCGTGGGTGGACATCCAATTGGTGGGAACGGTCGTCCGGGGCACAGGAATGATGGCGGTGTTCTCGGCCGAAGCCGTGACGGTCAGGAACAGGGCAAGGGCGAGCGCAAAATTAAGGAGGCGTTGGTTCATGCGCCAAACATATCTGGCGGAATCAGCAAATGCAATCCACCCGGGAAGCCTGCGTGTCGCAAATTTGTACGACCGAACCCCCCTTGAATAATCGACCCTGATTCAATCGTTCAAGTAGCCAAAACGGCCGGATTTTTCTATGATTTCGCGGTGAAACTTGGACTCGGACTTTATCGTCATCAACTCAACGCAGAGCACTACCGCTTTGCGAAACAATGCGGCTGCACGCATCTCGTCATCCACCTGGTCGATTATTTTCGTTCCTCCCGCAGCAACCAGCCCGGCGACCAGCCGGTGGGCGACGACACCGGCTGGGGGCTGGCCGGCGATCCGGACCGGCTTTGGACCTGCGAGGAACTCGCCGCGATCAAAAAGGAAATCAACGCCGCCGGACTCGAATTGGAGGCGATTGAAAACTTCGATCCGGCCCACTGGCACGATGTTTTGCTCGACGGGCCGAAAAAACTGCCGCAACTTGAGAATCTAAAGACCATCATCCGTAATGTCGGCAAGGCAGGCATCCCGGTTTTTGGCTACAACTTTTCAATCGCTGGTGTGGCGGGCCGCATTAAAGGCCGCTTTGCCCGCGGCGACGCTGAAGCGGTGGGCATGGACGGCCCGTTGGACAAGCCGCTGCCCAACGGGATGGTGTGGAACATGGTTTATGACCGAAGTGCCGCGCCCGGGGTGGTTCCCTCCGCGACCCCGGAGGAACTCTGGCAACGGCTGAAGGATTTTCTCGACGCATTGATTCCGGTGGCCGAAGCCGCCGGGGTGACCCTGGCCGCGCATCCCGATGATCCGCCGCTGCCGACGGTCCGCCGCCAGCCGCGGCTCGTTTACCAGCCTCAACTTTACCAGAAGCTCATCGACCTCAAGCCGAGCCCGCGCAATGCACTGGAATTCTGTGTCGGCACGATGGCTGAAATGACCGAGGGCGACATTTATGACGCGGTGGACACTTACAGCCGGCAGAAGAAGCTGGCCTATGTTCACCTGCGTAATGTCCACGGCAAGGTTCCGGACTACAAGGAAACCTTCATCGACGACGGCGACGTGGATGTTCTCCGGGTGTTGCGGATTTTGAAGCAAAACGGCTTCAACGGAGTGATCATACCCGACCACGCGCCGCAAATGAACTGCACCGCGCCATGGCACGCGGGCATGGCCTACGCGCTGGGGTTTTTGCGCGCCGGATTAAAAATCATCGAGAACGAACGCGATTAAAGCGGCGGCGAAATTGCTTTCCCGCCGGAACTGCACCGTCACACCCAGGACGACAGGAACGGGAACGCTGAGGGTTGCCGACGAGGGTGACAATCAGCGCGAAAACAACTTCCTGCCGGTCATCCGGGTGCGGTCGCCATGAGCCCGTGCCGGATCAGATGAATTCGTTGATGAGATTTTCCAGAAATTCCTGGCGGCCGCTGACATTGGGCGCCGCTTCGCCCTGCTTGAGCATGTAGGCTTCCAGCCCGGCCAGGTCAACCTTGCCGGATTCGATCTTGGCGCCGATGCCGGAATCCCACGAGGCGTAGCGTTGCTGCACGAATTCCGCCAGCCGTCCGTCCTTGCGGATGGCGGCGGCGATTTTCAGCCCGCGCGCGAAGGCATCCATCCCGCCGACATGCGCATGAAACAAATCCACCGGTTCAAAACTCTCTCGCCGGACCTTGGCGTCAAAATTCAAGCCGCCGGTGGTGAACCCGCCATATTTGAGGACGGTGAGCATGATCTGCGTCGTGAGGTAAATGCTGGTGGGGAACTGGTCAGTATCCCAGCCGATCAGTTCGTCGCCGGTGTTCGCGTCAACCGACCCCAGCGCGCCGGCTGAACCCGCCACTTCGAGTTCGTGCTGCATGCTGTGGCCGGCCAGTGTGGCGTGGTTGGTCTCGAGGTTGAGTTTCAAATCGCCGAGCAAATCGTATTCGCGCAGAAAATTCAGGCACGCGGCGGCATCAGAATCGTATTGATGCTTGGTCGGTTCCTTGGGCTTCGGCTCGATGTAGAACTGGCCCTTGAAGCCGATTTTCTTTTTGTAATCCACCGCCAGGTGCAGGAATTTGGCGAGGTGCTCCAGTTCGCGCTTCATGTTGGTGTTCCACAAGGTGGAATAACCCTCGCGCCCGCCCCAGAAAACGTAGCCGGCGCCGCCCAGTTCCTGGGTGACTTCCAGCGCCTTCTTCACCTGCGCGGCCGCAAAGGCGAACACATCCGCATTGCAGCTGGTGGACGCACCGTGGACGAAGCGGGGGTTCGAAAAAAGATTGGCCGTGCCCCAGAGCAATTTGATGCCGGTGCGCTTCTGCTCCTCTTTGAGGACCTTCACCACGGCATCGAGGTTTTTATTGGTTTCGCTCAGCGTCCTGCCTTCCGGCGCAATGTCGCGGTCATGAAAAGCGTAGAAGGGCGCGCCGAGTTTCTCGATGAACTCGAACGCCACCCGCGCGCGGTTCTGGGCATTGACCACCGAGTTCGAGCCGTCATCCCAGGGGCGGACGGCCGTACCGACACCAAAGGGGTCGGAACCCGTGCCGCGAAACGTGTGCCAATAGACGACCGAGAAGCGCAGATGGTCGCGCATCGTTTTGCCTCCGACGAGTTCCGCCGGGTTGTAATGTTTGAAGGCCAGCGGGTTTTTGGATTTCGGCCCTTCGTATTTGATTTTTGCAACGTTCTTAAAAACAGTTTCCATGATGTTGTCAGTCATTTATTAAAATTGGATATTATCCGAACCAGCCTGGTGTTGGCAATAAAAAGAACCCTTTGAGGCGAGTCGAACTCTTCTCTGATTTCCGTCGGCGAATCCATTTCGGCGTTCCCAGCGAATTGCCCCTGGCTTGTCACATCACCCCTGGCTGGAAAGGCTAACGCATCTGCGGTTTTGGGGAATGGATTAAACTACGATTTGCATGGACAATCCTCGCCATTCCCTGTCTTCAATGGGACCAGTCACCTGGTCGGCCTTGGTTCATCCGGTTTGGTTTTGATGAAGGCCGTTTCCATCTTTAAACCATCCGCTTTCGCAGTCAGTTTGATCTTTCCAGCCTGTTCTGGTTTCCCTCGAACGATCACCAGACAAAGTCCATTGAATGCTTTACGGTCGTGCGATTGAAACGATTCGAAACTCGCGGGATCACCATTGTCCGTGGCCACGATGTCCCCCGGCCCTTCAATTTCGAAATGGATGAGATGGTCCGCCCGTGGGGCGGTTAATCCAGCCTTGTCAGTCACCGTCACCGTGACAAACGACAAGTCATATCCGTCCGCCCGAATTTCATTGCGATCAGGTTTCAGCTTGAGTCCGGCTGGTTTCCCTGCCGTCTTCATTACATCCACGGCCCACTTTTTGCCATTTTTGCAAGTGATCACCTTGAGCGTGCCCGGCTGGTACACCACTTCGTCCCAGCGGAGGCGGTATTCGCAAGGCCCCTTCCGCTTGCGACCCAGCGATTTGCCGTTGAGGAACAGTTCACCTTCATCGCCGGAAGTGAAGACATGAACCGGGGTGACTTGGCCGATGCGTTCCGGCCAGGTCCAATGCGGTAAAATGTGCGCCATCGGAAAATCGGGACGCCAGTGCGCTTGATACAAATAGAAGCGATCCTTCTTGAATCCGGCCAGGTCAATGATCCCGGAATAAGAACTCCGGGACGAATCGAACGGGGTCGGTTCGCCCAGATAATCCCAGCCCGTCCACACAAATTCCCCGCCGACGCAAGGATTTTGTTCCTGCGCGGCGAATACTTTGTCCGCCGAAGATCCAAACGCCGCGGCATACAACTCATACGCGCTCACTTGCCGGTGTGTCCGGTCCTCGCCGGCATTCGGTCCGACGGCCGTGCTGTTGCTGGCAGTGACCGGGAAAATGTATTCGCCGCGGCTGCTTAACGCGGATGCGGTCTCGCTGCCGAAAATCATTTTATCCGGGAATTTTTCGTGGAACGCAGGATATTTTCCCGGCGCGCTGCGAATTCCCGCGCCTTGATAATTCAGACCGATGATATCCAAAACGCCTGGGAGGGGGTCGGTGGGATGCGCCCAATTCATGGCGCTGGTGGTCGGCCGGGTCGGATCCTCGTCACGGACAATATCACAGAGTTGCCGGGCCAGGGCCGCTCCGTTCGTGCCGGTGAATTGCTCGCCGACCTCGTTGCCGATGCTCCACATGATGACCGACGGATGATTTCGATCCCGCCGTATTTGCGCCCGCATGTCCGGTTCATGCCAGTCATCGAACAACCGATGATAATCATTGGGCGTCTTATCGCGCTGCCAGCAGTCAAACATTTCGTCCATCACAAGGAACCCCGTTTTGTCCGCCAGTTCCAGCAGTTCGGGCGCCGGCGGGTTGTGGCTGGTGCGGAGGGCATTGCAGCCCATGTCCTGCAACATCTCGAGCTGCCGCTGTGCCGCGCGGTAATTGAAAGACGCTCCGAGCGCGCCCAAATCGTGGTGGTCGCAGACTCCATTCAACAGAACATGCTCGCCGTTGATGAAAAATCCTTCATTGGGATCGAACTGGATTGTCCGGATTCCGAATGGCGTTTCGTAAGTGTCCACTATTCGGTTTCCCTGCGATAAAGTGGTTACCGCCACGTAGCGATTGGGCCGCTGTAGCGGCGGCGGCCCCCAAAGCCTTGGGTTAATAACTATTCCAAAGCCTTCTGCAACCGCGTTGGAGCCTGCCGGAATCTTCAAATTCACCGGTCCCAAATCGGCCACGGGGGTGCTGGCCTTCTGATCCTTTGCATTCAGCGGAAAAATTTGCGTGGACACGCTGGCATTTGCGTCTGCTTTTGAATCGTTGTCCACCGTCACCTTCAAGTCAACGGTGGCCGACGACGCAGTAATTTTCGGCGTCGTGATGCAGGTTCCCCAATGGCCCACATGCACGGGTGCGGTTTTTACGAGCCACACGTTGCGATAAATTCCGGCACCGGGATACCAGCGGGACGAATCGGGGGGATTGTCCAGGCGGATCACCAATTCGTTCATGCCGCCTGGTTTCACATAAGGCGTCAAGTCCACGCGCCACGACGCATAACCGTACGGCCAGCCGCCGACGAAACGGCCATTCAGCCATACCATCGCATAGGACATCGCGCCATCCACATCCAAAAACATGGATTTGCCTGCGTCTTCGTCCGGGAGGCATAGTTCTTTCCGATACCAACCCACGCCGGAAGTGGGCAGACGCCCCATCCCGCCGCCGCCGTCGCGGATGAACGGCCCCTCGATCGCCCAATCATGCGGCAAGTTGATCCGTCGCCAGGAGCTGTCATCAAACCCGGGTTGCACATACGAAACGCCATCGCCAGGATTTCCTTCCGGCCTGACAAATCTTCGTGACGGGTCCTTGATGAATTCGTTGCCGGTCGGCAAAACCCATTGCTTGACCTCAACCGGCGACCGGGCAGATGGCTCCGCCGGCGCCGCAGTTTCGTTGGGGCCGAGATTTGAAGCCGTTCCCGCTTCAGTTTCCGCACGTTTTCCCCTTTGGAATCTTTCATCGTAAAGCAAGCACACTGTATTATCGGAAGGGTCGCCCCGGATAAACCGCCAATTTTGATTGAGCGATATTCGCTCGCGCGGCGAGTCGGACGCCCAGCCAGATTCCGGGCCGGCTGCCAGCAAGAGGACTGGACCGATGGCTGGAACCAGGCGCGGAACCAAATGCCAACGGGAGAAACAATTCAGAAAGAATCTTGATGCGGTAATGGCAGCCATGGGTTTTCAACGGGTGAATAACGTCAGGTCAATGGAATTGGCCATGACTTGGTGGCCAGGTTGGCGGAGCGTGTTGGTGGCCAGGGGCGCGGGTGGAAGATTCGCGGGTTCGGTCAACTGCGGTCCGCAGGCCCAGATTTCCGCCCAGTGGCCGTTCGTCGCGATGGTTTTTTGTTGCCCGCAGCAAAGGCCCGCCATGATCTGCAGTTTGATTCGTCGAATCCAGGCACGGAGCGCAAGAAGTTCTTGAATCATTCCTTATTTTTAATCATTTCAACCGGGAAAAGCCATTCATCATGGACCGATTTGGATGCGGTAAAACCGCGCCGGATCGGCAAAATTAGTGGCCGTCAGTGTCATCGGCATCAGTGGCGAATTCGTCGTCAATAGCGGCTGCCAGCCGGCAACCAAATTGGTCTTGGTCTGAAGTGTATAGTCAGGCCCCTGCGGGCCGCTGACGGTCAGATTCACCTTTCCGCCGGCCACTGCGACTGAACCAATGACTGGGTTTGTGACCGCGTTGACCGTGACCTTGAAGCTGTTGGTCGCGCTCAAAACCGGCGACCCGCTGTCGGCCACCTTCACCGTAATCACATTGGTCGTGCCGGCCTGGCTCACCAGTGGGCGCCAGGTGAAGACGGCGTTGGTGTTGTTCAACTGCGCCAGCGTCGCGTTCGTGGGCGCAGCCAGCAAGCCAAACGTCAAGGTCGGCGCCGGCTGGTTGGTGTCGGTCGCCGTGTTGGTGACGGCTAGAAAAGTTCCCGCATTGATTTTTTGATTGGCGACGGTGGCCAGAACCGGCGGGGTGTTGGCGGTGACCTGCCCCGCAAAAGTCACGACGCTCAAGGGCGGCAGGGTATAGCTGAATGTAGAATTCGTGACGTCCACGGCCGGCTGACTCGCCAGCGACAGGTTACTGGAAGTAATCCACGGTGTCACGCTGGCGGCAGTGAAGTTGGTTAGATTGAAGGTTTGGGTGACACTGAGGCTGACGTTGGTATTGACCGCCACGATGGCGAAAGCGCCGGAGTTGGTGTCTTTGAAGGCGCTGATGGGTGCGGAGCTGACGTCGGCGGTCACGCCGATGCGGTAATCGCCGGGCCGTACAAACCGGCTCCACTGCGCCATGACAAACCCGCGCAGTTGCGGCACACCGGAGGCGTTCACAAGGCCGTTGGCATCGCCCAAACACTTCCACCAGATATAGGCGCTGAAGTTGCCAACCGTAAGGCAATCGTGAATCTGTTGAGCGGTAATGATGGCCGTGCCGATGGTTTGGTCATTGACGAGAAACTCCGTCATCCAGGTCGGCTTGCCGTCGTTATGGGCGTTCGGATAGTCCACAATGGGAACTCCGGCGTTGCCGTTTCCATACAGATGTTCGCCGATGTACCTCACATTGGCAGCAGCGACCGGGTCGCTGAGTGTGGGATCGGACATGGCCTGGTTGTACGAAGCCGATTCGGGAATGATGACTGGTGCGTTGGTAATCAGCCCGGCGACATCGTGGCAGAAAGTCTGGAGTTGCGTGGCCGTCCAAACGCATGATTCGTACGATGCCAAGAAATCAGGTTCGTTCTGAATCGATATCGCAGCCAGCGATGCCCCGTTTGTCTTCATATAAGCCGCGAAACCATTCAGGTAATACGCGTAATTCGTGTACTGAGACGGTAACAAGGAACCGCCATTGGTCAGGCTATTGTTGTTTTTCATGACCGCCGGCGGCGTCCACGGCGTCGCCAAAACTCCGGCGCCGCGCGCGACGGCTTCCTGGCCATCCAAAAGCGCGTTGCTCCAATTTGTCGTCGGGTCAATGCGCACACGCAATAGTGTCAGTCCCAACTGGCTGGAGTTTTTGGTGCCATAAAGGGTATCCATGTTGGCACTGGTGACCGGATCCAGCGAGCCCGGGTTTAAAAACACCACGCCGCCGCCAAACCCGTCGATCCGCTGATGCACGTCATTCCAGTCCACGGTGCATGTCTGCGCCATCCCCGGACCGGTCCGGACGATCAACCCGGCAGCCATCAGGATCCCTGACATCACTCGCTTAATCTCCCGTTGCATGGATATCTTCATGGCGATCTTCCCGCTGGCCTTTCCCTGGCTCGCGTAGAAGAAGCGTCCCCGGTATTTTGGCCCGCCTGATACCTGGGACGTATCAACCCAACCCAATTCAGCCTGATTGCATGGCTGGAGCCTCTGCGTTCAACCGGTTCTGGAACAGCCCGGATTGTTCGCTCCCACGCCCGAAAGCGCAAGTGGGTGGTGTTTACCCACCACCCACTCGCTTCTATTTTATTCTATGGCTTGCTTTTAGCCACCCGACTTTATTCCTGGATCAGACGATAGAACACAGACCCTTTCGTCTTATCAATGGTGGTCAAGTAACTGTTGCCGGTGTCGGTTCCCGGAATCGTGACCCAATTGCTGCTCAGACCGACCGTCGCCGAATTGGTCTGGCTCTGCAGGAGCACGCCACCCGTCCAAACCGACGGCCACGACAGGGTCAACTGCGTGCCCGAGAGCGTGTGGGTGAGGGTTGGCAGCGGCGCGACGGCGGTCACCGTCACCGACCCGTCCACAGCCAGATTGTTTGCCACGGTGAACCCTGGCGAACTGATCGTCATGGTAGCACCGCCGGTGACCGGCTGACTGAAGATGGTGAACTTGTCTCCGGCCACGAGCGCCGGGCCGTAATTGACCAGCTTCAAAGTCCCGCCGCTGGCGTTGATGGCGCCGACGACCGAGAACGCGCTGTTCGACGGCGACAACGACTTGTTCAGCGCAACCGAAACGGTTCCCGATGTAATGGTCATATTGTTCGACAAGGTCAACGTGCTGACAGTGCCGGCACCGCCCGGAACGAGAGTGCCGCCGCTTACGTTTACGTTGGCAGCGACCGATCCGCCGTTCGGGTTGAGCACCATCGTGCCGTTGCTGACCGTGAGGGCACCGAAGATTACGGGACCATTGGTGTCGACAAGCAACATGTTGCCGGTAAGCGTCAGTGTGCCGGAACTGGCCTGAACTACAGCACCCGTACCGTTGATGCCGCCACCGAATGTGATGCTGTCCGAGCGGTTGAAGACGAGCATGCTTTCGACACTCAGGGTATTGGTGCCGATGTTGCCGGCCGTGCCGCCGTTGCCAACTTGCAGCACGCCGTTGCTGACAATCGTGGGGCCTTGATAAGTGTTGTTACCCGTCAGCGTCGTCACGTTGGTGCCGAGTTGCCGCACTGAACCCAGGTCCCCCTGCGCCGGGACAGTGACATGGAGCACTGTTGCTCCGATGATGCGGTTAGTGAACGTGAAGTTATCGGGGCGGTTGAACTGGAGTGACCGGCCGGCGGTGTCATCCACGGTGCTGTTCGTAAAGGTCACGGTGCCGACGATCGAGCCGGCGCCCGGAGTGGCGTTATCGCCAAGCACGATCCCGCCGCTGCCGATGAGCGTACCGTTGGTATAGGTGTTGTTGCCGAGCAGCGCCACTTCGCCGGCGTTCTGGTTGTTGCCTTCCTTCCACACCCGGCCACTACCGACGATGTTGTTGGTGTAACCGAAGACGGGAGGGGCGCCGTCCTGGCGGACCAATTTGAGCGTGCCGTTGTTGGTTACGACAGAACTGACCAACTGGCCTTCGTTGCCGATGCAGGGTTGGAAGGTGGCGCCCGCGTTGATGAGCGTCCAGCCGGTATAAGTGTTGGGGCCGGCGGCCATCACCACGCCGGTGCCACTAACAGTTATATTTCCCGTTCCGCTGATGATGGCAGTACCTCCCCGTATGGTGATGGGGCTGGTGCTGTTGAAGACGAGCAGGCTGTCGTCAAGGATGGGGCTGGCGGTGTTCAAAGAGCCGGTGGCGCCGCCGTTGCCAATTTGCAGGGTGCCGGCGTTGATGGTGGTGCTGCCCGCATAGGTGTTGTTGCCGGCCAGTATGACCGTGCCGCTGCCATCGTTGGTAACGGATCCGTTGCCGCTGATGGCGCCGCTGACGGTCAGAGAGCCGGTGCGATTGAAGTCAAGACCGACTCCGTTATTGATGTTGCCGGTACCGATCGCGCCGCTCGCGCCGCCCGCGCCGATTTGCAGAACCCCGTTGGCAATCGTTGTCCCGCCGGAATAAGTGTTGTTTCCGGTCAGGATCCATGTGCCGGTGCCGCTTTTTGCCAGCGAAGTCGCGCCGCCATTGTTGGCGAGCACGGCCGCGAGCGTGTTGGTGACCGCGGTGGTGCCTGTCAAAGTGAGCACACGCACGCCGGTGCCGCTGTAGCCGACCGAGCCGGCGTTGTTCAGGTTCAACCCGCCGGCACCCGAGCCGTCAATCGTGCCGCCGCCCGTGCCGAGCGTGAACAAGTGATCAATGCTCGCTCCGCTGCCGGTGTATTGCAGCGTGCCGCCATTGAGCACCAGATTTCCCGCGGTATTGGCCGCGGCGCCGATATCGCTGGCTGATCCGCCGTTGGCCAGCGTGCCGACGCTCAACAGGCCAGCGCCGACGGTTGTAACACCAGTGTAGGTGTTGGCCCCGCCGGACAGCGTGAGCGTGCTGCTCCCGCTCTTGGTCAGAGGTGTGCTGCCGCCGATGTTGTTTGCGCCGCTGGAAGCGATGCTATAAGGGTTGGCGCTGTTATTAATCGTAAGGAGCGTCGACGAAACAGCGGCATTGACGGTCACACTGAAGTTTCCGGCAGCCGTGTCGTCGAACAATGCCGGACCCGCACCGTTGGCGCCATAAATCACCGGACCGCCGTTTTGTACCCAGTTGTTCGCGGTGGTCGTGTCCCAACTGGCGTTGTTCGCGCCGCTCCACTTGTAAGCCGTCGCAGAGATGCTCAGTTTGATCGAGTTGCCGTTGATGGAGAGGGTGCCAATATAGCCGTTCAAAGTTCCCAGACTGATCGTCGGCGCTGGACCGGTCGTCCAGGTGAGCAACGGATAACTCTGCCCGACTGTGAACGTGCCGCTGTTGATGTTGATGGTCATCGTGCCGGCGGATGAAAGGGTGCCCGCCGCAATCAACGCGGTGGTCGTGCTGTTGACGTTGTTGAATTCCAAGGTCGCACCGGCGCTCGTTCCCACCGTCAGTGTGCCCGGGGTGAGTTGCGCGTTGGTGGCAGTGACACCGAGAGCCGTGGCGTCGGCGAGGCTGATGTTGCCGGAGCCGGTCATCGGGCCTGCAAACACCAGTTTGCCGGCGCTGACGGTGGTCGCTCCGCCGTAAGTGTTTGTCCCCTCAAGCGTAAGCGTGCCGGGACCGACTTTGGCAAGGGTGCCACCGAGGCTGGTCAATCCGGTCGCGAACGTCACGCTTTGTCCTCCGGAGTCAATGCTGTAGGCCTGGCCGGCGGCCGTGCTGAAGCTCGGAGAATAATCGAAGGTGTTGTTCACGGTGAATCCCAGCGTGCCACCGCCGAATGAAATTGAGTTGGCGCCACCTTCACCGAGCGGGCCGGAACTGCCGGCGTTCTCGGTCGTGTTGACGATCACCTCGCCGCCGGTGAGGAAGTTGGTGCCGGTATAAGTGTTCTGGCCGCCAAGAGTGAGCGTGCCGTTGTTCACCTGCAGCGGGCCGGTGCCGGAAATGGCGCCGTTGAGAGTTTGCGCCTGCGCAGCGGCATTAAATTCGAAGAGGGTTGCAGTGTTCGCGATGGTTGTGTTGTTGATGGCTGGGGTGGCCCAATCGAGGATCATGGTGCCGCCGCCGATGGTGAGGGGGTTGTTGATGGTGGCCGTCCCCGCCGCAGCGGCAATGGAAGGCCCATTCCAAATCCAGGTGCCGGTGCCAAGTTTGGCAAGGATGATCCCAGTGCCGTTGGCGGTGACCAGACTGTTGGTGACCAGCCAGTTTCCGGATCCATCAAAGACCACCGTATAGACGGCGCCGCCGCCCGCCTGCCACCTCACGTTTGGATAGATGATGCACGGGTTCGTTGAATTGTTCACGAAATCGTGGGTGGCCCCGTTCGGTCGCGGAACATCGTTAAACACAGCGTTATTGGCAACGCCAATCGGATCCCCCAAATTAAAAGCCCCGCCGGGACCGGTAACCGTAACGGTATTTAGGCCATAATTTCCGGATGAACCATTCAAGACCTGGTAGGTGACGGACACTGAATTGGCTTCATTCGCCGTGAGGTTAAAAGTGATTCCAGGGTTGCCGGAAGAGCTTGGCGTGGAGCCGTTATAGACCAAAACAAGGTTGCTTGAGGTAACATCCCATTGGGCCGTGTCTCCAATGCTGGGGCTGGGAGGGCCGCCGGCGGGGGTCCAATTGGTGGAATTGTCAATGACGTTGGGCACAGCGCTCGCGCCAGTCCACGTATAGGTCGTCTGGCCAAAAACAGCCGTCGTCAGGAGAGTGCTGCACAAAACGATCAGGAGAGTTTTGAGTCTGGTTTTCATAAGCTGCAGGGTTTTGATTCCCATCGCCATGGCCGGCGCCCGGCGTGGGATTTGTTGAGGTTGGGGGTTTGAGGTTTTCATGTTGTTTGGATTGGTTCTGGGTTTATGGATTAGGGCTGAAAATGGTCAGTAATACCAGTAGGGGTCGCTTTGATTATAGCCGCAGGTCATCTGGCTTTTGTTATGCACTTCCACGTGGCCATCGGCATAGGCCGCATTCACATTTTTCAAAGTGCCGTTGTAGAAATGGGCCGTGTTGGGGCTGCAATCATTGGGATTCGTTGACGCCTTGCCGCTGTTGGGCTTGGTAAACCCTGCGTTATTTATGCTGGAACCGGCCTTGCAACTGATGAACGGCACATTGTTCCACGATCCGGTCTTCCTCGAATCTTTGGGTGTGCCGTAGTTGCCGAGTGGAGTGCCCACTGCCCAAGCATTGAGGGCAAGAAACAACGGATTGGACGAAGAGTCCGGTGGATAAAGAGTACTGAGGCTTGCCGGAGATGACTGGCTGCGCTGCACCCACCAATTGTGGTTGATAATGGCCTCGTGGAAGCTGTTTTTGTCGAAAGTAGCCTCAAGATCCTGAAGGCTGGCAAGATTGCGACCCGGGTAGAGACTTTGTAAGGTGTTTTGGGCGGTGGTAAATTCATCCGGGCGCACGGGGTCAAACCACATCGGGACGGTCAATCCAAAAGGCCCAAGGTCGGTGACCATATTCGTGGCGACATCCCAGAGATAATTGCCGCCCCCGCCGCCCCAATCAAATCGTGGCAACTGACCTTGTGCGTCATCGCCGGAATACACATTGACCATGATGCACCAATTCTTGAAGTTCGACATGCAGTTGAGGGTCTTGGCCCTGAACTTGGCGCCGGCCAGCGCCGGCAACAACATCGAAGCCAGGATGGCGATGATGGCAATGACCACCAGCAGTTCAATCAGGGTGAAGCCGCCGGGCCGGAGGATTTTGTTTTTTGACTTGCAGAACATAGGTTTCGTAATAGTGGCTTGAGTTGATGTTAGGATTCCAATCGGCATTGTTCCCCGTTCCGGTTGCCGGACAACCCCGCGGGGCCGGGGTCTGTCCAGCTCATGG
>Ga0181522_10000356_pt1 | contig 35484 bp, 21 predicted proteins | sample PEATcosm2014_Bin_27_FD_121103 | JGI IMG/M metagenome (GOLD analysis project Ga0181522, IMG submission 121103) | Peatland microbial communities from MTU Mesocosm Facility, Houghton, MI, USA - PEATcosm2014_Bin05_10_metaG | ecosystem: Environmental > Terrestrial > Soil > Wetlands > Peat | place...
ACTTTGCTACGGTCCCATTGGGCGCAATGAGTACGATGTCCATGCTGTGCAGTATCTGGTTCTCCTGTGGTTGATAGATGAGGCCGAACGCCTGGGCCAGCCGGGTGAGGTCGGTCGGATTGGGGGAGGCGAAATCCCAATGGGAGAAGCCGGCCTGAGCGCCATGGAGATAGCTCAGGCCGTATTTACGCAGGACGGTTGGCGTATCGTATTTCGGGTCGAGGCTGATGGTGAGCAGGCGCGTTTTGCCGTAAACCGCCGGATTCTCTTGGAGTTCATCCTGAATTTTTGCAAACTGGCTGCTCAAGCGAGGGCAGAAGTCGGGCATGGGACAGCGAGTGTAGATGAACGTCACCAACACTGCCTTGCCGGCGAAATCGGAAAGATGGATGGTTCGTCCATCCTGGTTGGTGAAAGCGATATCGGGCACGCGTTCCCCCGGCATGAGCATGCGCGCCTTCGCTGAGGGATTGGCCGGGACGCGCCCGGATTCATCGGTGATGCGGATGTCCTCGAGCCAATAGTTGGTCCGGTCGCTCCCGACGACCACTTCGGCGGCGATTTTGTCGCCGGGTTGAACTTCTCTGACGACTGCCGGATCCTTGACTGGGTAAGGCATGGTCATGGCTTCCATAAAGCCGGGAATGTCGCCATGCTTTACCGTGAGCTCGTTGGTTGCTGCATCCGTGGCGATCACCTCGCCTTGCATCGGATATTTCCGGATGCGGTTGCAGGCCGCGACGAGCATCAGCAGCAGTACGACCGATGCGATGGTGAGTCGGGATTTCATGGCTTCACTCTTCAGTTTGTTTCTCCTTTACGGTCGGGACGGGCGAGGACGCCCGTCGCTCCACCAATTTAATAATTGAAACGGTAGCGCACCTCGCCATAGATTTGCCGGGGATCGTTCCAGTGAAATCCGCCAAAGGTCAGACTGTTATCGAGTTGCACGCGGCGGTTTGCCACATTGAGCGCGGTTATTGAAAGCGTATATTTCTTCTCGGCGAAGCTTTTGCCGAGGGAGAGGTCCAACGTGGTATGGCTCGGCAGGTAGGGCCCGGGATACTGGGCCTCGGGCGTCCCATACAACCCGTTCGTGAATCCCGAACCGTAGTAGATATTCGTCGAAGCATAACTTTGCCAGGGCAAACTCGCGTTGTAGCCAAAGTTCAATGTGTTTCTCTGATCATGGTCTACGGGCGAAAGTCCCGGCGGAATGTCGAGACCGCATGACGGCTGAGGCGGGTAAGCAGGACAGACCAGGCCGCCGGTGATCGGCGAGGTGGCCTGCGCGATCTGATTCGCATAGGCGAGGTGAAACTGCCCGCGATGCCAGAGGTTCGGCGACCGCAGCGTAAGCTCCCACCCCTGAATCAACGCGTAATCCCAGGTGATGGGCCAGAAGATGTTCGATTCCCCGATATTATTGTGATCCAGCCAATTGTGGGCGAAGGTTTGATATGTATCGGCGTCGAGCGTCCAACCGTGATACGGAATCATCACACCGTATTGCCACTCGCGGTCGCGCTCCCCATGCAGCGGACGAAATCCAAAACCCTGTTGCATGCCCCCTTGTTGCAACTGGTTGGTGGCGGTCGAGAGCGGCGGGGCCTGATAGTAGTAGCCGTAGAAGCCGCGAAACACCCAGTTCAGGCCGGGAACTTTTATGGCGACGCCAAAGCGAGGGTCGGCCGTGTTCTCCGAGATCGAGGTATCCGTGAACTGGGTTGCTCGCAGTCCGGCGATCAAGGTCAACCACGGTGTAATTTTGAACTTGTCGTTGATAAATTCTGCGGCCAGGCCTCCATTTACGCCAATCGAAGAGGGCGCAAAATTTGGTGTGCCGTCAGTGAAGTCGTTAAAGAAGTAATTGTACTGATGCTGGAAAAATCCATAGACGCCAGCCTGAATATCGTTTCTCCAGATGGTTGTGCTTAACGCCGCCTGCGCGCCTGCGTAGTCGGCGGTCTGAGTGACGGTGGAGACAACAGGAAAATCGTTCGCGCCACCCTGATAGTCGGCGCCATTGTAGTGATAGAAAGGGGAAACCGTAAGCAAGGTGTTCGGATCAAAGCTGTGAACCCATGAGAAGGTGACGTAGCCATCAGGCTCCCGCTCGGCGTCGTGCAGTCCGTAACTGGGATAGACCGAATTTCCGACCGAGTTCGGATCCGGATCGATGGGTATCTGGTAATAATCCCGCCGCAATTGCGCGACCACCCGAAACTGGTTCTTGGGATCGGGATTGAAGATGAACGAGGTAAACCCTCCAAAGCCGTTCGCTGCATCGTTGACAACCTGCGGGATCGGCGTCTGCAGTCCGGATTGACTTCGATCTCCATTCAGGCTGGCGTAGTAGGCGAAGCGCTCGGTGTGACCTCCGCAACTGAGCTGGTCGTTCGTTTGATAGAAGTTTCCAGCCGCGATGACGAGATCGCATTCCCGATAGCGTTCAAAGCCGGTTCGTGGCACCACGTTGAAGACTCCATAGCTGCGGTCGCCATAGTCGGCGTCGTAGCTGCCTCGCTGGACTTCAAGATAATCAATGTCCTTCGGATCAATTTGCGGTCCCAGATTACTGGCGATGTTTGTGTTGGGGATCGGGACGCCGTCGATCAGCCAGTCGACCTGGTGGCCTCCCCGCATGTGCAGCATATCGTGGGTCACATAGGCTGCCGGCACATAATCTGTGATCATCTCCATGCCGTTGGTGCGGTCCGCGCCGGGAGTCTCCTGGATGTCGATGCGATTCAACGTGGTCGTCGGGGTGACGCTCTCGGTCGTCGCTTCTATCGGAGTTTCGGGCACGGTGACGGTTTCCTTTGCGCCTGCGATGGTCAGCTCGAAATGCAACACCGGTCTCGTGTCCGATTGAACAATGACATCCTGATGCATTTCGCGGAAGCCCGTCGAGGAGACCGTGACCGTGTAATTTCCGAGCGGTACCGAAGCAAATTCGAAGCCTCCGCTGTCGCGGGAATCCTCGGATTGGACGTAGTCCGAGTTTTGCGCTTTCAGGGTGACGTGCGCGCCTTGAATGGGACGGTGCTGAGGATCATGAACCACGCCGCGAACCGAACCGAAGATCGTGGCCAAGGCGAGGGATGGCACGAGCAGAACGGCGGAGACCGCGGTAACCTCGAAACGCGTCATTTTCTCCTCGATGATTCCGTACCCGATTGCAGGTACCCGTAGCGTTCGCTGTGCGCCCGGATCTCGGCGCACGATTGCGAATTCCCGTTGCGATCGCACCGGCGGCACGGCATACCGTCCGCACGAAGGAGTGCACGAGCGGGGTGCGCGATGTTGGTGCGTCAGGGTTAGCTGCGAGGAGGGGCGCGAGCGGAATCGTGTCCGGAGATGTCGGTGGCGGGAGGTTCGGCGGTGTATGACAGGCGCGCCCGTTCGATCAGAAGACTCAAAACGGAGAGCAGGCTGGAAGCAGGCTCGGCCCACTCCGAGGTGGTAGCGCCGCAGCAGCAACGGTTCTGACAGCAGTCCTTATTATTAGCTGCAACCGACGGTTCGGAAGATTCGGGCTTCGATTCAGGTGACGCCTCGGCCATGGCCATGGCATGGTGGCAAGGCATCGCCGGCTGCGCCGAACTGGCCGAGATTGATTTGCGCCGGCAGCAGCGCGTCGGAGCCGGCTGAAAAGCGCACGCCATCGCCAGCGGCTCGTAGGCCGGGGCGAGCATGACGAGCAGCAGAAATCCGGCAGTCCAGCGAAAAGCTCTTCGCATTTGCCGAACAGCATATCAGCACCCGGTGCTCAGTTGCCAGTACCCGGTTCCGGGCCTTCCGGGCCAACGCTTTCCGGATACCGGCTACTCAGAGGCGTCCGCTGCTGTACCATTTCTCGGTGCACCCGTTGGCTGGGCGTCTGTTGAAGGCAATCCGGAAGCAGCAGTCAATTCACCCGGGAGACCGCGTGGGGGCGGCGGTTTCGGGTGGGGCGGATTCTGTCGGACTGCTTTCGCTTCTGCTCGAGTTGCGAGGCGAGCTGGGGATCGTATTGTCGGTCGCGCATGTCAATCACAAGCTGCGCGCGGAAGAATCGGATGAGGATGAGCGCTTCGTCGCGGAGTTGGCCCGGCGACACGGACTTGAATTTCATCTTTATGAAGCGCCGGTCGAACGCGGTGACAACCCCGACGGCGGTTCGGCAGCAAAGTCCGGCATTGCCAGGTCCGGCATCGAAGCGGCCGCTCGTGAACTGCGCTACGGTTTTTTTCGCCAACTTGCGCGCGAGGGTCGCCTGAACAAGATTGCTACCGCGCACACTCTCGACGATCAGGCGGAGACGGTGCTGCTGCGAATTTTTCGCGGCACCGGCATTCGGGGGCTTTCGGGAATCCATCCGCGGGTGGTTTTTGAAGAGCAGGGGGGCGTGGTTGGCGAACTGGTTCGTCCGCTGCTTCCATTCCGGCGGTCGGCGGTACGGGAATTTTTGCGCGAACGGGGAGAGAGCTGGCGGGAGGATTCGTCGAATCTGGATATCGGGTTTCTGCGCAATCGGGTGCGGCATGGATTCGTTCCGACGATCGTTGAAGAGTTTGGCGAGTCCGCGATTGAGCGCATGGCTGAATTGGCGGAGATCGCACGCGCCGAAGAGGAGCATTGGGAGCTTGGACATACCGAAGTTCGCGGCTTCGGCGAAGGCCGTGCCCGGAATCCGCATTCCGTTGCGTCGCTGCCGATCGGCCCGCTCCTGGTGCTTCCGCTCGCGGCACAGCGACGGCTGGTGCGCAGATGGCTCGAAGCCAATGCTCAAGACGTGAGCATCTCTTTCCGGCTGATCGAGAAGACTCTGGAACTGGTGCGCGGAGCCGCAGGCCGGAAGATGGAGTTGATGGGTGGGCGGAATCTTTCCCGGCAAAATCTTCGACGCGGACGAGCGGAGCTCTGGCTGGAATCGGAACCGTTCCGGGGTCGGTCCGTGGCGGATTACGAATACAGCCTGACGATTCCGGGGTCGGTCGAGGTTCGTGAACTGGGCGCCTGCATCGAAGCTCGAGTGCTGGATGCCGGTGCGGTTCCGGACGATGAAAAGGGGCGCTTGCTCGATCTGGAACTCGTGCCGAGGGGAGTTCTGGTTCGCAACTGGAGGGCCGGAGATCGTTATTGGCCGGCACAAACGGCTGCGGCCAAGAGAGTGAAAGAGTTGCTTAGCGACCGGCATGCGAGCGGATTGGAGAAAAAACTGTGGCCGGTTGCGGTGGCGGATGGATGCGGGTTGATCTGGATGCGAGGGTTTCCGGTTCCGGCGGCTTACCAGCCGTCTGTCAACAGCTCAAAAGTAATTTGGATTCGGGACACTGCGAGCATGATGTAACATGCATTGGTCGTAACCCTCGTCGATGGATGCGGTCTCTTAAGTCTCATCTGCGCGGACATTTTGTTATGGGGCTGATCGTGAACTCGCTGCCGAGACGCGGACAAGAGTGTCCGCGCCACACAATCCTGGGACCGGGGGTATCACTTCCGCGATGAACGACTCGCTGCCAACCGGGTTGCGACAGGTGATCCCGCCCGACCAGATCCAGAAAAGAGTTCGCGAACTTGGACGACAGATTTCTGATGACTACCGCGGGCAGACCGTGGTCGCCCTGGGTATTCTCGAGAATAGCTTCCTGTTTATGGCTGATCTGGTGCGAGCAGTGGATGTGCCTGTCATCTGTGCCTTTATCAAGCCGAGCTACAAGCAGAGCACGAGGGGCGAATCGCCGGTGCTGGAAATTTTTTTCAGCCAGGAACTCGCGATTTTGGGCAAGCACGTTTTGCTGGTGGAGGGGTTGGTGCATTCCGGAGTGACCACCGAATTCCTGATGAGCGACTTGCGCGAGCGGGGCGCTGCTTCGGTCAAGCTGGTTACGCTGCTCGATCGGCAGTCGGCGCGGAGGGTGTCACTGCAGCCGGACTATTTCGGCTTTCTCGTGGATGACACGTTTCTATGCGGCTATGGCTTGGGTAGTCCGGAACAGACGGGACGCAATCTGCCTTACTTGGCGGCGACTACCTGACTCGGAGGTGAAGCCGGTAGTAAAAACCGAGCTTGCTTGCGACCTTGAGTTTTTCATGGGTGCGCCAACTATGGTGCGCGAACGATGGTGCGCCAGCTGAAGAACTGGCGTCCTGGCAGTCAGTGCGGCCGAACTATATGCCGCCCCGGGAATCCAAGCTGTTCTTTGGCCCGTAACTTATGTACCCAGCTTTACCCTCCGTTTTGTTTCGAAAAGGTCTAGAATGAAGGGGGCGGTCTTTTTCGGTCGAATTTCCGTCTCCAGCATCTAACAGGTGAGCGGGGGACGCGGTGTCTTTTTGTGGTGGTCCACACTCAGAGGAGTTTTAGGTGAATTCAACAATCAAGACGGTGCTTTTCTGGGCGGTGATCGTCGTCTCGGCCTTCCTGCTGTGGCAGGTGGTGAAAACGGGCAGCAACGCCCAGAAAGAAAAAGAAATCGGCTTTTCTGAATTTCTGTCGGAAGTGGACCAGGGCAATGTTCGCGACGCGACTTTCATCGGACAGGAAGTAAAGGGAAAGTTCAAGAACGATTCGCCTTTTCATACCATCGTGCCCGCCAATTATCCTGACATGTACAAGAAGCTGACGGAGAAAAATGTTCCTTACAGCTTCAAGGATATTAGCAACGGGACTTGGCCGAGCTGGATTTTGAATCTGGCGCCGCTCGTGCTCCTCGGAGCGCTGTGGTTCTTCATGATCCGGCAGATGCAGACGGGCGGAAACAAGGCGCTGTCGTTTGGCAAGAGCCGGGCGCGCCTGCTCTCCATGCAGCAGAAGAAAATTACGTTCAAAGACGTGGCGGGCGTGGATGAGGCGAAGGAAGAGCTGCGCGAGATTATCGAGTTTTTGCGCGAGGCGCAGAAATTTCAGAAGCTGGGCGGGCGCATTCCCAAGGGCGTTTTGCTGGTCGGACCTCCGGGCACAGGCAAGACCTTGCTGGCACGCGCGGTCGCGGGTGAAGCGAATGTTCCCTTCTTCTCGATTTCCGGTTCGGACTTTGTCGAAATGTTCGTGGGCGTCGGCGCCAGCCGCGTGCGCGACCTGTTTGAACAGGGAAAGAAAAATGCTCCGTGCATCATCTTTATCGATGAGATTGATGCGGTAGGACGGCATCGAGGGGCTGGGCTGGGCGGCGGACACGATGAGCGCGAGCAGACTTTGAATCAGTTGCTGGTCGAAATGGATGGCTTCGAATCGAACGAAGGCGTCATCCTGATGGCGGCGACGAATCGTCCGGATGTGCTGGATCCGGCGCTGCTGCGGCCCGGGCGGTTTGACCGGCGGGTGGTGGTGAATCGTCCGGATGTGCGTGGCCGCGAAGAAATACTGCGCGTGCACACTCGCAAGATTCCTCTTGCCGACGACGTCGATCTTTCGGTGCTGGCTCGGGGTACGCCTGGATTTTCAGGCGCTGATCTGGCCAACATGGTGAATGAAGCGGCTTTGGCGGCGGCTCGGCAGAATCGCAAGGCCGTGCTGATGTATGACTTCGAAGTGGCCAAAGATAAGGTCTTAATGGGCGTGGAACGCAAGTCGCTGCTGCTCTCGGATGAGGAGAAGAAGAATACCGCGTATCATGAGGCCGGACACGCCCTCGTCGCGGCCATGCTGCCGCATTCTGATCCGGTGCACAAGGTGACCATTATTCCGCGCGGCATGGCGCTTGGTCTGACCATGCAGTTGCCGACCGACGATCGGCACAACTACTACAAGAACTATCTGGATACGCAGATTGCGATCCTGATGGGCGGGCGGATTGCGGAAGAACTCTTCCTGAACCAGATGTCTACCGGTGCCGGCAACGATATTGAACGGGCCACGGAACTGGCTCGCAAGATGGTTTGCGAGTGGGGCATGAGCGACCTGGGGCCGCTGACCTTCGGCAAGAAAGAAGAGCAGATCTTCCTCGGACGCGAGATCGCGCAGCACCGCGACTATAGCGAAGCGACGGCTATCCAGATCGACGAAGAAGTTCGGAAGATGGTTAGCAAGGGCTACGCGACTGCCAAGGGAATCCTTTCCGAGCATCGCGAAACGCTGATTCAGATCGCCAAGGCGCTGATTGAGCGCGAAGTGCTGGATGCCTCCGAAATCAAGTTGCTGGTCGACGGGCAGAGCCTGCCCCCGATCAAGCCGCTCCCGGCAAAAACCGACGACGGCGTGCAGCAGGTGATCAAGCCGGAACGGGCTCCTGCCAAGGGCGGGGAGCGCCCGGCTACGGCGTAAGAGCTCGGGGTCGGCAGCCGGTGGCTATTGGCCGGCCAATCTTAAACAGCTTAAACCGTCATGGGAACGGCGGCTTCATCTGGCCGCCTTTCTTTTGTGGACCACGCGCGTCGGGCTCTGTCTGCGAGTCCTACCTCTCGGACGTTTCGAGTTCCTAAGCTCTTTGCTGACCAGCCGCCACCGGCCACCGACTGCCATTTTTCATCAGCGCTCCGACCGCCAGGATTACAAAGAACGGATCGATGGGGCGACGATAGTAAACTTCCGGACTCGTGATGTAGTAGATGAGTGGAAACGAAAAGAGCACGATCGCGTAGGGTAGAGTTCCGGAAAAATCGCTTCGCAGCGCCCGCCTCAGTCCTAGGAGCGCCAGCACGGTCAGGGTCGTGCAGAAAAGAATATTGGGCGGATCGAGCGGCTCCTGTTCGAGATAGGCATGATCCAGGCTCCAGTAACCTGTCCACAAAAAGAAAGCGCGGCGTAACGAGGTCCAGAGGTACCAGCCGGGGTGGGCACGAATGAACTCAATTGCCTGGCGCTTCTTCCTGTCCATGTAGCCCAGTTCACCGAGTTCTCTGAATTCGTTCCACTCCTGCGGATTATGCCAGGGGCCGAGTTCGTAGGGTCCCCAATACGATGTGTCGCCTTTTGTGCCGAGGCGCAGAACCAATCCCATGTTGTCGCGGAAGGGAATGACGCGATGGAAGACTTCGTAGTTGCGGAGAAACCAGGGGGAGATGACCGCGATAAATGCGATGGCCGCAATTGCGCCCGCGGCGAGCGAGCGATGGCCGCGGCGATGGCGGCGATAGATCAGCCATCCGGCGAGAAACGGAAGAACCGAGAGGAGGGCCGGGCTGGTGAGAGCGGCCAGTCCCCAGAGCAGGCCCAGGACGATCCACCTTCCGAACTTTTCCTCATTTTCCAGATGCAACGTAATTAAAAACAGAAGGCAGAGCAAGAGCGTCGCGAGCCATGTTTCCCAGATGCGCTCAACGGGAAAATAAATGCCGTAAGGGCAGAATGCCCACGCCCAGCCGGACCACTTGGCGATCCGCGGTCCAAAGCTGATGCGAGCGATCAGGAAGACGAGGATGCAGACGAGCGCGGAAATCATGGCGTTCAGCGAAAGCAACACGATGGCGGAGGTTTTTGTGTAGGGGCCGAATAGCTCGAAGACCCCGGCGACGAGATATGGATAGACCGGAGTCATCCAGGCCGTGGGGCCAGTGTCCGCGAACAGGGGGCTCGCAAAGCCGTGGCCCTCGACGATGGAGTAGGCAATTCTCCCGGTTTCATAGCCGAAGTGCCAGTGATCGCGCGCCGGGTCGAGTTGCTCCGGCAAGAGAAAGACCATCACCACAAGACGGATCCCGAGGGCTACGAGGAACATCGGTAGCAGGAACGATGGAAAGCGCTTGTGGTTTGCAGTCGGGTTCGAGGTTTCTCGGGTCGGGTTGGAGAGAATTGCCAAGGGCTCTGGATTTGGGCTTTGTCGATGATAAAGCATGCTTCGGATCCGTCGCTTTGGGCATGCGATACTGGTAAACGTTGTGAATCTGACGCTCAATTCGAAAGTTGCTCTGATCACCGGCGGGTCGCGCGGAATTGGCGCGGCCACGGTGCGGATGTTTGTTGGGGCCGGCGCCAAAGTTGTTTTTAACTATCAGGCGGCTCGGGCAGAGGCTGAGAATCTGGCGCGCGAATGCGGCGCGGAGAACTGTCACGCCTTACAGAGCGATCTTTCGACGACGTCTGCAGCGGCGCAACTGGTGTCTTCGGCGATTGCGGCCTTCGGACGCCTTGACATTCTGGTGGCAAATCACGGGATTTGGCCGCCGGAGGATGCGCCCGTTGATCACATGTCTGACGAGCAATGGCAGCGCACGATCGCGGTGAATCTTGATAGTGTCTTTTCGCTGGTCAAGCATTCGGTCGCACAGATGAAGAAGCAGGGCGGCGGACACGTGGTTTTGGTCAGTTCTACGGCCGGGCAGCGCGGCGAGGCTTTTCATTGCGATTATGCGGCCTCGAAAGGGGCGCTCATCAGCATGGTGAAAGGGCTCTCGACAGAACTTGCTCGCGACAATATTTACGTGAATTGCGTTGCGCCGGGGTGGGTGGCTACCGATATGTCCGCCGCGGCTTTGAATGATCCGCCCACTCGCGACCAGGTTTTTCGCGCCATACCGATGGGACGCGTGGGAACGCCGGATGAGATTGCGGGGCCGATCCTGTTTCTATGCACGCCGTATGCAGGATTTGTCACGGGCGAGATTTTCAACGTCAACGGCGGGGCGGTGCTGGTGGGGTAGCCGGATGGCCGTATGCGCGAGCTGATCGTTTGAGAAACGGGCAATTCCGAATGATCCGGTTCAGGATTGAAGAATGTAGTTCGAAGCAACCTCTCGAAACGCGGCCACCTGTTTATTCCTGGTGAGATCGTTCCATCCCATCTCTGAAGCCATCAGGTCCGCTACTGCGGGCGCCATTCCGACGGCGGCGCGCGCGTTCAAAAACAATGCGCGGGTGCGCCGCGCGAGGATGTCCTCGACGGTGCGGGCCATTTCGGTTCGGGTTGCCCAGATGACCTCCGCTTTCCTGTAGGGCAAGGCGGCGTCCAGCGGTTCGCCGAGGCTTCGATCGGTCGCGATGAGTTTGCGAATCTCGTTCGCGTCCGAACCGTAGACGGAGAGCGCGCCTGACTCCTTCTCTGCATCTTGAAAGCCGTGGATGGGCAGATGACGCGTCACGCATGGCCTTTCCGCCAACTGCGCGAAGGTCGCCGCCTGATCGACGCAATCTTCGGCCATGTGCCGATAGGTCGTCCATTTTCCTCCGCAGACGGTCACGAGGCCCGAGCGATCGATGTGGATAATGTGATCGCGTGACAGTGCTGCAGTGTTCGGCACGCCGGTCGCGCGCACCAGCGGGCGGATGCCGGCGAATACGCTCAACACGTCGTTGCGGGTTGGCGCTTTTGTCAGGTATTCGGCGGCGGTCGCCAGGATAAAATCAACTTCCGCTTCCATGGCAACCGGTTCAAGGGTTGCGGTCCGGATGGGGGTGTCGGTCGTTCCTACCAGCGTGTGACCATGCCACGGGATGGCAAACAGGACGCGGCCGTCGCTCGTGTGAGGAACCATGATCGCGCTTCTCCCCGGCAGAAAGCTTGCTTCGAAGACCAGATGAATACCCTGACTGGGAGCAATCATCGGGGTCGCAGATGATTCCGCTTTCAGTCGAAGCAGGTCGCTGAATGCTCCGGTGGCGTTGACCACAACCTTCGCGGTGGCGCGGAATACCTTCCCGGTTTCGACATCGCGCCCGGAGACTCCATCCACGAACCCCTGAGCGTCTTTGGTCAGGCCGGTGACTTCGACATAGTTGAGCAAGGTGGCGCCCTGTTCGAAGGCGGTGACCACCATGTGAATCAGCAAGCGGGCGTCGTCGAATTGTCCATCGTAGTAAATTGCGCCGCCGCGGAGGCCCCCGGTCCTGAGGGTGGGCAGATGTTCGAGGGTCTCTTCTCTCGAGAGAATGCGCGAGGCGCCGAAACCGTATTTGCCGGCCAGCAATTGATACAGTTTCAAGCCTAGACCGTAGAATGGCGTCTCCCACCAGTCGTAGTTGGGCACGACGAACGCCAGATCGTGGACCACGTGAGGGGCGTTCTGGAGGAGCAGGCCGCGCTCCTTCAGCGCTTCCATCACCAGCCCGATATTTCCCTGTTCGAGGTAGCGGACTCCGCCGTGCGCGAGCTTCGTGCTGCGACTGGAGGTGCCTTTTCCAAAGTCGCTTTGCTCGAGGAGCAACACATCGTAGCCGCGGCTCGCGGCATCGATGGCAACGCCGACGCCGGTGGCACCGCCGCCGACAACAATCATGTCCCATTCCTCGGGATGGGTTTCGACGCGACGCCACATTTCAGTTCGGTTCATGATTTCGTTCCCGCGGAGAGCTCATGCCCATTTCGCCGGTCGTCGGGCATGGCGATTTCACTCCCGTTTCGCTGCTTGAAGCATAGCCCGGCCGAGGCGCGTACCAAAGTTACGAGCGAGGTCAGACGAGGCCAGACGCAAGAATGGGGGGCGGGGCGACTTTTGCCGGCGGAAGGTAAATTACTAGGATCGCAAGGGTTAGTAAGGCGGGAAAGATGGTGAAATCGGGTAACAACGCTTCTATTCTCCCGTAACAACCGGATGGCACCATCGTGGACTGGAACAACAAACTCATTTGTGGGATGGTACAGGCAGCGTAGTAGGGTTTGCGGCGCCCCACCGGCAAACCAGGAGTGTGGGGCTCCATGAAGCGTCTCGGCAAGGTTATCCGGTCGGTGCAAGCTTTCGGCCGCGAGCTGTCGGGCAGGCCGATGGAGGCCAAACGCATCCCGGCAGTGGGTCTTGCTCTTGGCGGAGGCTTCGCCCGCGGTATTGCCCATATTGGGGTTCTGAAGGTTCTCGAAGAAGAAGGCATTCCGGTTCGCTTTGTCGCTGGCACCAGCGTGGGCGCGTTGATTGGGGCGGCATACTGCAGCGGACTGACCATCGAGGAACTGGAGCAACTGGCCTACAAGGTTCGCTTCACCACCTTCGCGCGCTGGACGCTGTCGCGCTACGGCTTCGCCACCACCCACCGTATGGTTTCTTTCCTTACCCGCGTACTGAAGGTGCATACGTTTGAAGAGCTGCGTATCCCCCTCGGCGTGACGGCTACAGACTTCAACACAGGAGAAGGAGCTGTCTTCACCTCCGGCCCCATCATCGATCCGGTGCGCGCGAGTTGCGCGTACCCGGGAATGTTTCTGCCGGTGAGAATCAACGGACGGTGTCTGGTGGATGGAATGCTTTCGCATCCGGTGCCGACTCACCCTCTGCGAAAAATGGGCGCGGATCGAGTGCTGGCAGTGCACCTCAAAGGTCAGTGGGCGGGCGCAAACGCGCCTCGACACCTTTTCGATGTGATCGGCCAGTCCTTCGCCATCGCCCAGGACATGCTTGCTTCGGTGTGGCGAAGCGCGGCGGACATCGTAATCGAGCCGGATGTCGCGGGCTTTGGCTATGACGACTTCAAACGCGCCGGAGACTTGATCCGCGTGGGCGAAGCGGCGATGCGCAGCGCCTTGCCGGAAGTGCGCAAGTGGCTCGAAGTTTCTGCCGAGCCGGCCACCGTTCTGAACCTGCCTTCGCTGGTTCGAAGACCCGCAATCTCGCGGGCAGAATAAGAAAACCCAATCTCAGCCGGGCCACTTTTTCCCCGGCATCATTTTGGCCGATCCACCCTCGCTTGCTTCGCTTTCAGGGGTCCGAGGGGCAGCCCGACTTCCCATTTCTTGGAACAACATTGGACCGCGCCGTTCGGCCTGGAGCGTGATTACAAGCTGTTGTATCAAAAACCACGATGGGTGTAGTATCCGTTCGGCCACTTGCTGCCTGCCCGGGCGCGAGTGAATGTCTCCGGAAAATGTGAGGTTCCGAGGAGGAACCCTTGACCTCTCCAGCGGCTCCACCACCCATGGCTTCGCCCGAATCTGCCAACCCAGTGGTATGGATCGCAGCGCTCCTCGGAGCGGTTATTGCGGCTGTACTGATTTTGAGGATTCCGCCGATCGATCATCCCTGGCCGCAGCGATATGACCCGACCGGACACTGGTGGCTATCGGCGCTACTGGCGGCACTGCCCGTGGTGGTGCTGCTCGGATCTCTGGCACTGCTGCATATGAAGGCGCATTATGCCGCGCTGCTTGGTTTGGCTACTTCGATCCTGTGCGCGATTTTGATCTTCGGTATGCCCGCGAGTCTGGCCGCCAAGACGGCGGTCTTGGGGGCAGGGTACGGTTTATTGCCTATCGGCTGGATCATTCTGAATGTCATCTTTATGTACCAACTCACGTGCGAGGCCGGTCTGTTCAGGGTGCTCCAGGAGAGCCTTACGGGCATCACCCAGGACCGGCGCCTGCAACTGTTGCTGATTGCCTTCAGCTTTGGAGCGTTCTTCGAAGGTGCAGCCGGTTTTGGTACTCCGGTCGCTGTGACGGCGGCGGTGCTGATTGGTCTCGGTTTCCGCCCGCTCGAAGCCTCCGGATTATCGCTGATTGCCAACACTGCGCCGGTGGCCTATGGCGCCATCGGGACTCCTCTTATTGCGTTACAGGGAGTGACGGGATTGAACCTGATGCAGTTGAGCGCACAGACCGGTCGCATCTTGCCTTTCTTCTCGGTGCTGGTGCCGTTCTGGCTGATATGGGCTTTTGTCGGCTTCTCGGGAATGGTCGAAGTCTGGCCGGCGGTGCTGGTGGCCGGAGTATTTTTCGCCATCCCGCAGTTTTTGATGTCGAATTTTCACGGACCGTGGCTCGTTGATGTGGTTGCGGCGCTCGTTTCGATGGCTGCGCTTATTCTTTTTCTCCTGAAGTGGAGTCCCAAGCGCATTTGGGGCTTCGAGCACGAGGGCGAACGCGCCGCCCGCGGCACGCATGGGCACAGTACGGCACAGGTGACCAGGGCATGGGTTCCATGGCTGGTGTTGAGTGTTCTGGTTTTCATGTGGGGATTGCCCACTGTGAAGGCTGCGCTCGACAAGATCTCGGCACCGAAATTTCCCGTGGCAGGACTGCACCAGATGATTCAGCGTGTGCCTCCGGTGGTGCGAAAACCAACGGCGGAAGGTGCCGTATACACGCTGAACTGGTTGACGGCTACCGGCTCCGGCATTCTCTTGGCGGCGGTGGTTTCGGGCCTGATCATGGGATTCACACCCTGGAAGATGGCGCACATTTATTGCAAGACGCTCGTGCGGGTGCGGTTCTCCTTGCTTACGATCGCGGCCATGCTGTCGATAGGCTATCTCACGCGTTATTCGGGGCTGGACGCCGCGATGGGTCTGGCGTTTGCACGGGCTGGCGTACTCTACCCGTTTTTTGGCACCTTGCTCGGCTGGCTGGGAGTAGCGCTCACTGGCTCGGATACTTCGTCGAACGTGTTGTTCGGGAGTCTCCAACGAATTTCCGCTGAACAGGTCGGCGTCTCACCGATCCTGATGGCGTCTGCCAACAGTTGCGGCGGAGTGATGGGAAAAATGATCGACGCCCAGAGCATCGTTGTGGCCAGCACCGCCACCGAGTGGTACGGGCATGAAGGCGATATCTTGCGTTTTGTGTTCTTCCATAGCATCGCGCTGGCCGCGCTGGTGGGAATTGTGGTGACCTTACAGGCCTACGTGTTTCCCTTCACGCGGCTGGTCGTGCGGTAGAGCGCGATTACCGTGCGGCTCGAAGAACGGCGTCGCGGGCGCCATAAAAATCGTAGTTGCCACGGCCAAAAGTCGCGATGTGGAGAGAACCGTCATCATTCAGAAATGCGGACTTGATCTCGCTCCTCGATAGCGAGACCAGCGAGACCGGCGGTTCGCATCCTTTGGGGCTCGGGAGAGGCTGTGCATTTGCAGGTGAGCGATCCTGCAGGCGAGATCGTCAAAAGTCCGATGCAGAATGTCACGCCGGCCTTGTTTGTCCTTCGTCCAAAGAAAACTCCACCGAGAGGACCCATATGCCGGTGCCGTACCATGGATGTGAAGCCTGCATTCTGTGCGGGGGTTGCGCCGACGGCTGGGTGCGATCGCAGGCGGCGGAGTGGTCAGAGCGGCCTCGAGTCTGCCCTGCCGGGCCGTTTTGTTGTGGCGTTCGATTTTTGGTTACAACGCCAACCCCGCGCAAACGACCCGCACGCGTCGATCAGATACTGGGTTGGTTCCTGGGGGGGGAGGATGGGTCGATCAATAAGGGTGAAAGTTATACACCGGAGTTTCGCAGCGTCGAGAGGCAAAATCCGGGCATCCGGGACGGCGCGGTTGCCCGCCACACAGGCGGCCCGAAGGTGTTCGTTAATGTTAATCTGGCGCCAGCGAATGAGTCGTAGCCGCAGGCTACTGCGGTTTCGCTGCTTCGGTTGGTTCCTGGGTTTGTTGAGCCGGGGGGTTTTGGGATGACACGCTCGACTGCACGGTCTTCGTTGGCGGAACCTCGGTTCCGCTGGGATAGATGAGGATTTTTACCGTACCCCAGTCGTCTTTTTTCTCGGACTTCTCGTCGGGCCGCTTGCCCAGTCCGAGAGTCCTGAATTCATTGTCGTCAAATCCAAAGTGCTCAACCAGGTACTCGCGCACGACCATGGCCCGCGCCTCGGTCAGAACCAAATCCTTCTGCGCGTCACCTTCCATACCGGCGGAGACCACAACCACGGCAAATCCGAAATTGTTTTTGGCCAGGTACTCGCCACCGGCGTTCAATGACTTTTCATTCTTCAGTTTGGCAGAGTCCTGTTTGGCAAAAAGCTGCTTCGCCGGAAAAGCAAACTCCTTGATCGGCACGCCCTGCGGCAGCCGCTCAACCTCGTACTTCGCTAACTCGGCGGAATCTTCGTAGCCGCGGGCCTTGAAAAATCCACGCAGGAGAAAGTTGTGTTTCATCGCTTCCATGTTTTCCTGGAAGTCGGTGACTCCGGCCTGAGCCTGGACCATGGACTTCTGCAGGGAGCCCGTCGCGTCCTCGAGGTTGTTGTAGAGCTGTTTGTTGTTCACGAGCGCCCCCACCGTACCCTGCCCGCCATCGATCTTGGCGCTGATCGATTGCAGGTTTGCCGAGGCCCTGGTTACGTTCTCGACGGCTTTCTGGCTGCCGTCCAGAAGGTCGCTGGCCTTGTCCAGCAAATCCGCCATTTCGAGCGGTGGCTGGCTGGCGATGGTTTCGCCGTCCTGTACGTCAGGGGTGCCGGGGGAGCCCGATGAGATTGCCATGTACTGGTTTCCGAGCAAGCCTTCGGTTTCGATCGTGGCCACGGAATTTCTCTTGATTATCGCGTGCGTTGAATTGTCCAGATCCACGAGCACTGTGACCTTGTCTCCCGGCTTTTGCGGCAGCATGATGGTTCGGACAGTGCCAACGTGAACTCCACCTAGACGCACGTCAGCGCCCTGATCCAGGCCCTCCACGTTGTCGAATTGCGCCTTTAATTGATAGGTGCGGCGGAAAAGATATTGCTTGCTGCCGATGATGAAGACGCCGGTGGCCAGGACTGCCAGCGTGGCTACGATAAAAATGCCCAACCGTATTGTTCTCGACATAATTACTCCTACGAATACTTTAGAAACTCTTTGACAAACTCGATGTCACTTCTCTGAAGTTCCTCGAAGCTGCCTTCGATTACCACGTTCCCTTTATCGAGAAGAGCCAGACGGTTAGAAATCGTTTTCGCGCTGTGCAGATCGTGGGTCACGACGATGGAGGCCATGTGGTGCTCCTGCTGGAGCTTGAGAACCAACTCGTTGATTTCGCCGGAACTGATGGGATCGAGACCGGCGGTCGGTTCGTCGAGCAGCAAGATATCCGGTTCGAGGGCCAGCGCTCGCGCCAGGCCCGCTCGCTTTTGCATGCCGCCGGAGATGTCAGAGGGCATCTTGTCGTACTGTCCATCCAACCCCACTTCGGTGAGCAGTTGCCTGGCGCGCTCGCTGCGCTCGTTCCCGGACATTTCCGGTTTGTGGTGCAGCAGCGGGAAAGCAACATTCTGTTCGACGGTGAGCGAATCGTAGAGAGCGGCGTGCTGAAAAAGAAAACCCATTTTCTTTCTGATCTCGCCTAACTGATCGAGTGATAGTCCGGTGATTTCCTGGCCGTGGATCCGAACCAACCCGGAATCGGGCTTTTCCAATCCGATGATGATTCTGAGCGAAACACTCTTACCCGTGCCGCTGCGTCCCAAAATCGCCAAAGTCTCGCCTCGGCGCACGTCAAGGCTGAGTCCGTTCAGAACCTTTTGAGATCCGAAGGACTTGTGCAGATCTTCGACGGAGATGACGGGAGCATGGGCATCGTTCGCAGTGTGCGGTGGATGCAGCGCAATCTGATCGGCAGTATTCATAGTTCCTGGTAGATCCGTCTAATCCGAACCCATCTGATTCGAACCCGTCTGATCCGAACCATCTGATCCGAACCACCTGATCCGAACCATGGGATCAGGGGAAAAATATAAGGATGAACTTCACCAGCACCACATCGGCGAGGATTACGAAGAGCGATGAGAGAACCACCGAACTCGTCGCGGCGCGGCCCACCCCGGCAGCACCGCCCTCGGTACGCATTCCCTGAAAACAGGCGATCAGGCCGATGATCAGGCCAAATACGGCGGTCTTGAAGGTGGGCGGCAGGAGATCGTTGAAATCGGCGCCCTTGAAGCCGCTATTAATGAACTGATGCAGGGAGAGTGGCTCCACCAGAGCCTGGGCTACCCAGCCCATCAGCAATCCGCAGGCATCGCCGGCAACGGTCAGCAGGGGTAACATCAGGATGCACGCCACGATGCGGGTCGCAGCCAGGAGCCGATAGGGGTTGACGGCGGAGGCTTCGATGGCATCGATCTGTTCGGTCACTTTCATCGACGCCAACTGCGCGCCGATGCCGGCGCCTACGCGGCCACTTACCACGAGACCCGTGATGATCGGGCCGGTCTCATGAATGACCGAGAACACGATTGCGGCGGGAAGGAGAGACTTGGCGCCGAAGCGGGTCAGGCTGTAGCGCGCCTCCATCGAGAGGACCACGCCGGTTGCGGCGCCGGCCAGGGCGACCAATGGCAGGGACTTTGATCCGATCTCATCGAGTTGGACAAACAGCTCGCCGAACTCAAATGGCGGCGTGACGGCGGCCCGGGCAACCCGCCAAAAGAAGATTCCCAAGTCGCCAAACCATTCGAAGAAATTGCCAATAAAGTTGGTTGGAGCGGTCAAAGCGGTCAAAGTCGAAGCCATCAGCAGACCTTTTTGCAGCGGAGAACTCAGGTTGACACTGATTTTACGCTCAATCGTGAAAGAACCTGATAACATTGGGGCGAAAACCGCACCAAAGATCGGAGCTGTTCAACGCCTCCGTTAGATGTAATTTGCAGCCGGTTACTTGAACCGGAACGGAATTTCGTGTAATACGGTGTGGTGTGGTCTCGGTTTATCCGGAGTGCAAGAAAATGGCAACTATTTCCTGCACTCCGACATCACATGGGCATTTCGCAAATCCGGCGCCTACGGAACTCCCTCGCTGTGGTTCCGCCGGTGTAAGACTTCGAACCTCCTAGCCAACTTTTGTTGGAGTTCGGATGCAGTTTAGCCGCAGGTCGGAAGTGACGACGAGGACTTCTCGTCCCGGCTTGCCTCGTTCCCTGCCTTTGCTCTTAATCACCAATCGTTCAGACACTTCAGACAAGCGATCGTTCCGACCGCTTCTTATCAGGTTTGCAATTGGAAATAAAATCCACCATACCGCCGGAGGACCCTATGGCGACGAATTTTGTCCAAATTGAGAATGATTCGGAAATAAAGAAACGCCTGGACGCTGAGCGCATACGCTTGCGAAAAATTGCCGGACTTGACCCGTCCGAGCACTTCCATCGTCCGATCGAGCGGGCTTTTACCGCCGAAGAGCGCAACCGCGTGACCATTCTATTCGGCGGTTTTACCTGGAAACATGAGGACCTGATCCGCGCCGTCTTTCAAGGATGCGGTTATCGCTGTGAGAAATTGCCGGTGCCAAACGTTGCCGCTTTTCAGACCGGCAAGGAGTTTGGAAATAACGGGCAGTGTAATCCGACCTATTTCACGGTGGGCAATCTGGTGCAATATCTCCAGTTCCTGGAGAAAGAAGGTCTGCCACGGCAGCAGATTCTCGATAACTTCGTGTTCTTCACGGCAGGGTCCTGCGGTCCGTGTCGCTTTGGCATGTATGAAGCCGAATACCGGTTTGCGCTGAAGAACGCGGGCTTCGATGGCTTTCGCGTTTTGCTGTTCAAGGACAGTGACGGAATCAAGGCCGCGTCGGGAGAACCGGGGCTCAAGTTCACGATCGACTTTGGCTTCGGCATGCTCAATGCCATGCACTTGGGCGATGTGATCAACGATCTGGTTTACCAGATTCGTCCGTATGAGCGAAATAAGGGTGAGACCGATCGCGTGTTTCGGGAGGCGGTCGATGGCTTGTGCGAGGACCTGAGGAATCGTGACTCGTTCGAGATTGAAGAACGAGCACCGGAATGGGCAAAGCCAAAGTTCAAGCAGAACAAAGTGCTGCGGAACACATTCAACGTGCTCGGGAAATGGCATGAGCACATGTGGGGCAAGGATTATCTGAATGCTCTTCACTCGGCGCGGGAAAAGATGGACTCGATCGAAGTCGACCGCACGCGCGTAAAGCCGCTCGTGAAGATCACGGGTGAGTTCTGGGCGCAGATCACCGAGGGCGATGGCAACTTCCACATGTTTGATTTTCTGGAGCGTGAGGGGGCGCAAGTGCTCGTCGAGCCTATTGCTACCTGGGTTGCGTATCTGATGTATCAGGCCAAGGCGCATGCGATCGCGAAATGGCCCGTGAATCGTCCGCATCGCAATCCGGAGTGGTACGAGGTGAAGAAACAATTCGGCAACTATATTGGCTTGCGCAAGAAGCTGTGGGGGCTTGGCGCCGGTGAACACATGTGGAATTTCTTCTACCATCGCACGATCAAACAGCTGGGGGGAATTACGCATCACCTGGTGCCGCAGACGGAACTGGCGGAGATGGCGCATCCCTTCTATAACCAGTTTGCGCGCGGAGGCGAGGGGCACCTCGAAGTGGGCAAGAATGTGTACTACACGGTGCACAAGCTCTGCCATATGGTGCTGGCGCTGAAGCCGTTCGGTTGTATGCCGTCCTCGCAGTCGGATGGCGTGCAATCCGCGGTGATCAACAAGTTCAAGGACATGATCTTCCTTCCGATTGAGACCTCGGGTGAGGGCGAGGTCAATGCCCACAGCCGGGTGCAGATGGCGCTCGGCGAGGCCAAAGTGAAGGCGAAGACAGAGTTCGAGCAGTGCCTCAAGTCGACGGGCAAAAGCTTGAATGAAATCCGCGAATACATCGATGAGCACGCCGAGCTGAAGCGGCCGTTTTATCACGTGCCTCATCGCGAGGGGGTTGCTGGAACGGCGGCGCAGTTTGTGCTGCACGTGAGCGATCGAATCGACAAGCAGACGCGGTTCTGGAAGCGGGGCCGCGTGTCGGTTGCGGTGCCTGCCACTGCGAGTGGTGACTGATTGGATGAAGCGGCGCGGCTGACGTCGCGCCACCCCACACGAGGTTGACGGGGCGCGGTTGAAACCTGCGCCCCCCAGTGCAAGAAAGGAAGAAATGCACGATCACAAAGCTTCACCGCTTGTTCAAATCGCCGGGATCGAACCGAAACCCAAGCCGGTTCCGAAAAAACCTCACGACCATCACACCAAATTCCTGGTCGGGCTCGACGTGGGTTCGACCACGGTCAAGGCGGTGGTTGTCGACGCATCGAGCGATCAGGTGCTGTGGCAGGATTATCAGCGCCACGAAACCAAACAGCCCGAGAAGACGCTCGAGTTTTTGAAGCGGATGGAGGCTGAAGCCGGAATCAACGCTCACAACACGCGCATGTTTATGACGGGCTCTGGTGGCGGAACGATCGGCGATCAGATCGGAGCGAAATTTGTGCAGGAAGTCACGGCGGTTTCTCTGGCCGTTGAAAAGTTGCACCCCGAAGTTTATTCGGTGATCGAACTCGGCGGACAGGATGCCAAGATCATTGTCTTCAAGGATGACGAAGAGACCGGGCGAAAGAAAAAAATCCCTTCGATGAACGATAAATGCGCAGGGGGCACGGGCGCCGTCATCGACAAGATCAATGCCAAGCTGAAAATCCCTACCGCGGAGTTGGCGGAGCAGAAGTATCAAGGCGTCAAGCTCCATAAAGTTGCGGGCAAGTGCGGAGTGTTCGCCGAGACCGACATCAATGGGCTGCAGAAAGTTGGAACGCCTCCGGACGAGTTGATGGCGTCGCTGTTTGAAGCGATTGTGTTGCAAAACCTGAGCGTGCTTACTCGTGGCCACACGTTGCGGCCGCATGTGTTGCTCCTGGGTGGGCCGAACAGCTTTATTCGCGGGATGCGCGAGGCCTGGCAGGCGAATATTCCGCGCATGTGGCAGGAGCGGAAAGTTGCCGTTCCCGACGGCGCAAAGCCGGAGGAACTGATCAAGGTTCCCGAAAATGCCCAATATTTTGCGGCGCTCGGCGCGATTGAATTTGGACGCACGGAAGACGACTGCATCGGTTGCTATCGCGGTTACGAGAATTTGATTCACTACATCGACTTCGGACGGCAGGAGGAGAAATCGAAATCCGGCGGCAAGGGACTCATCGAGAATCACGACGAGTTTGACGTGTTCAAAGAAGCCTATCGCCCCAAGAAATTTACGCCGGCAACTTTTCAGAAAGGCAGCACGGTTGCCGGGTTCATCGGGATTGACGGCGGTTCGACCTCGACGAAGGCGGTTTTGCTCGACGAGAACGGCGACATCCTTTGCAAGACCTATCAGCTCTCGAACGGGAATCCGATTCAGGACACGATGGAGATGTTCGAGAACTTGCGCGGCCAGGTCGAGGCGCAGCACGCGAAACTTGAAGTGCTGGGAGTTGCGACCACCGGGTACGCCAAAGATATTCTCAAAGACGTTCTGAAGGCCGATGTGGCGCTCGTCGAGACGGTGGCGCACACGGAATCGGCGCTGAAGTTCTATGAAGATCCACACGTGATTGTCGACGTCGGCGGGCAGGATATCAAGATCATCGTTCTGCACAACGGACGAGTGAAGGATTTCAAGCTCAACACGCAGTGCTCGGCGGGGAACGGGTATTTCCTGCAGTCCACCGCCGAGGGCTTCGGGCTGAATGTGAAGCAATACGCGGATCTCGCTTTTTCCGCGCAATCCATGCCCGTGTTCGGCTATGGCTGCGCCGTCTTTATGCAATCCGATATTGTGAACTTTCAGCGGCAGGGTTGGCGGGCGGAGGAGATTCTGGCCGGGCTGGCGGCGGTGTTGCCGAAGAATGTTTTCCTGTATGTGGCCAGCATTCCTAACCTTGCGGCGCTGGGCTCGCGCTTTGTTTTGCAAGGCGGAACGCAAAATAACCTTGCCGTGGTTAAGGCCGAAGTTGATTTCATTCGTAACAGCTTCCGCGCGTCTGGCAGGCAGCCTGAGATCATCGTGCATGAACATTGCGGAGAATCGGGCGCGATCGGTGCGGCTCAGGAGTCACTGCGTCTGTGGCGCAACGGGCAGCGGACCACCTTCGTAGGCTTGGACGCGGTGCGAAGAATCGAATATCGCACCACGCGGAATGAAGCGACGCGCTGCTATTTCTGCAAGAACAATTGCCTGCGTACTTTTATCGACATCCGGACCGAGCCGGTCAAGAACCTGGTTCCGATCGAGAAGGTCACCAAGGTGCCGCTCATGCACGGCGAGCAGCGGCTGATCATTGCCACCTGCGAAAAGGGATTGGTCGAAGACGTCAACGACATGAAAGACATCAAGGCGGGCCTCGATCAGATTCGCGACAAGCATCCGAATTTTGTGGATTTCGCCTCGAAGGAGGTGTTCCGGCCTGCGAATGCCAAAAATATCGCCGATCCGATTCCAACGCGTGCCTGGACCAGGGCGACGAAAGAGCGCGTTGCTCTCATGCAGAACCGGGGAAAACTGCGCATCGGGATTCCCCGCGTGCTCAACATTTACACCTACGCGCCCCTGTTCAACGGCTATTTTGAAAGTCTTGGCGTCGAGCCGGAGAACATTATTTACTCCGATTACACGAGTTCTGAACTTTACCGCGCGGGCGCGAGCCGCGGTGCGATCGACCCCTGTTTCCCGGCCAAGATTGGCATTTCGCACGTCTACAACCTGATTCAGGAGAAGCATCGCAAGAAACCCCTCAACGTCATATTTTTCCCGATGTATGACGTACTCTCCAGTCCGCTGGTAAAGCTGCAGGGGACAAACGCCTGCCCAACGGTGACGGCGACGCCGGAGACGGTGAAGGCGGCGTTTACCAAGGAAAACGACGTATTTGCCGAGCACAACGTGAAATATATCAATCCGGTGCTCAATTTTGCCGACCGCAAGCTGTTCGCGTTTCAGATGCTGCAGGCCTGGCAGCCCATCATGGGGCTATCGCAGGAGGAAAACGACCGGGCGGTCGAATCCGGCTTTGCGGCGCTGACGGCGTATGAAACCAGCATTCGCCGGCGCGCCCGGCAGGTGCTGGATCAGCTGGAGCGGGAGGATCGCATCGGAATCGTCATGCTGGCTCGACCCTATCATCACGATCCCGGGCTCAACCACGAGATTCTGGACGAATTCCAGAAGCTTGGCTATCCCATTTTCTCGCAGAACACCCTGCCACTCGATGACGATATGCTGGAGCGTCTCTTCGGCGATGAGGTGCGGGCGGGTGTGATCAGCAGTCCGCTTGATATCACCGACGCCTGGAAGAATTCTTATTCTTGCAGCACAAACCACAAGGTTTGGGCGGCCAAGTACACGGCGCGGCATCCGAATCTGGTGGCGCTCGAAATTTCCAGCTTCAAGTGCGGACATGATGCGCCGATTTATGGCGTGGTTGAAGGAATCATCGAACAGTCCGGGACGCCTTACTTCTCTTTCAAGGATCTGGATGAGAATAAGCCCACGGGGTCGATCCGGATCAGAATTGAGACCATCGATTATTTCCTGCGGCGCTATCGCGAAGAGGTCATTCGCAAACGCAAAGCCGAGCAGGATATCGAGGCCGAACTGGCGGCCCTCGAAGCCGAGTTGCGGGGCGAAAGCGCTGCGGCCCCAGTGGCAGCGCCACTCGAAACTCCGGAGCGGGAGATTCAGGAGATGGCGGCGGACTAGCGCATCTATTCCATATCGAACGCCAGCCAGCGAAAGCCTCCCTCTCGCTCCACTTGCAGAACGACCGCACCATGCGGCGTGACCTTCGACAGAGCTGCACGAAGAGAAGCGATGGAGTCGACCGGTACCTGATTCACGCTGTGGATAACGTCTCCGGTTTCGAGACCGGTCACAGCACTTCTGATGTCCGCTACTTTCGCCACCACGACCACGCCGGAAGGGTTGCGTAACGTGCCTAGCATCGACCTCAAATCATCGTTCACGCCGAGCGCCAGGATACCCAGTCTCGCAATCAGGTTATCGTTCGGATTTACCAGACTGGGGAGGGCGTCCATGGGCTCTTTCATCTCCAGCGCGACCACGTAAAGTGTTTTTCGCTCACTGCCGCGAAGGATTTCAAGTTTGAGCGAGTGATCGAGAGGATGCAGGTAGAGTGCGGCGGTGAACGCGGGTAGCGTGCCGATGGGGCGGTCGTCGGCGCTGATCACTATGTCGCCAATCTTCAAGCCACCGGCATCGGCCGGGCCTCCGGGCGTTACGTCGTCGATGATGACTCCCCAATTTTGCGCGAGTCCCAGTCCTTTGGCCAGGCTGGAAGTGATGGTCTCTGCCCCGGCCTGGACCTCGATGCGGTGCACGTGGCCGTACTTGCGTAGGCTCTCGTAGACAAAATGGACAATCCTTGCCGGGATGGCAAAGCCCAGCCCCTCGCTTCCGCCGGCCTCGGACAGAATAAAGGTATTGATTCCGACCACGTAGCCTTCGGAGTCGACCAGCGGGCCGCCGCTGTTTCCGGGATTGATGGGAGCGTCGGTTTGAATGTAAACCAGGGGACGGCTGGGATCGGCCTGTCGGGCAACTGAACTCACCACGCCCATCGTGACCGAATTCTCAAGTCCTTCAGGACTGCCGAGAGCAAATACCAATTGCCCTTGATGGACGGGTCGGCCGGTTCCGAGCGAGAGGGTCGGGAGACCGGTCGCGTTGATCTTCAGCAAGGCCAGGTCGGTCTCCTTGTGGAGGCCGATCAGTTGGGCGTCGACCACCCGTTGCTTTCCGACCGGCGCGATCTGTTCCGGATGATCGACAGACGGCATGGGCAACGCGACGTGGATGATCTGTGCACCCTCGACCACATGAGCGTTGGTCATGATGTAGCCGTTCGAGTCAACAATCACCCCGGAGCCGATTGCGTGCTCGCGGGATACGAGCGCGGTTTGACCGCGGCTGTTTTCTTCTACCGCGCCATAGCCAGTGACGAGGACTTGAACCACCGCTGGCGAAATTCTGGCGGTGAGCTGCTCGATGGCGGAATTCAGTTGCTGGAGCACCGGCGGCGGTTCGGCTGGCCGCGCCGCCATCCTTTTCGCCTTGTCAGTCTCGGGTTTTGTCTCTTGCTGGGTTGGGGTCGGCGCCGGCGCCGCCGGTTGAGCAAAGCCTGGCGCCAACCGGCAGAAAAAGCAGAGAAGCAGCAAAAACCACGACCGGAGCGAACTTTTCTTCGAACCGCGAAATCGGAAGGCCATGGCTTACAAACTCCCCGGATGCACCTTTCTCGTACGAATATTCAGATGATTTTGTGGCGAAAGAAGCTGCGATCATGCCTCTCGGTTTCGGCTTTGACACACCTCGAGTGCAGGTTTTGAATCAGCTGAACCCGAGCACCGGGTGCGGCGTATAGGGTTCCTCGAGAGCTGTGATTTCCTGGGAAGTCAGGTGAACCGAGAGCGCCGCCACGGCGTCCTGAAGATGATGAGGCCTGGTTGCGCCGACAACGGGGGAAGTGACCGCCGCCTTGCTGAGCAGCCAGGCAAGAGCCACCTGCGCCCGGGGAATGGAACGTTGTTCGGCAATCTGACCAAGACGATCGACGACCTTGCGGTCGGCTTCTTCGCTCTGAGAGTACAGCTTCTCTCCGAATTGATCCGTTTCGTAACGTTTTGTATTTTCGCTTTTCCACGGACGGGCGAGACGGCCGCGCCCGAGAGGGCTCCAGGGAATAACGCCGATACCTTCGGACTGGCAGAGGGGCATCATTTCGCGCTCTTCTTCGCGATAAAGCAGGTTGTAATGATTTTGCATGGAGATGAAACGGGTCCAGCCATGACGATCGGCGAGATAGAGAGCTTTGGTGAATTGCCACGCAAACATCGACGAGGCGCCGATGTAACGCACCTTGCCGGATTTCACCACCTCGTCGAGCGCCTCGAGGGTTTCTTCGATCGGGGTTTCATAATCCCAGCGGTGGATCTGGTAGAGGTCTACATAGTCGGTCTCGAGACGACGGAGGCTCTGGTCGAGTTCGTAAAAGATTGCCTTGCGGGAGAGACCCTTGCCGTTCGGCTCGTCGCGCATCACGCCATGAACCTTGGTGGCGACTACGACGGCTTCGCGGCGAGCGTTCGCCTTCAGAAATCTGCCGAGCACCTCCTCGCTGGTCCCGGCTGAATAGACGTTTGCCGTATCAAAAAAGTTGATTCCGAGGTCGAGCGCCTGACGAAAGAAGGGCTCGCTCGCCTTTTCGTCCAAAGCCCAAGCATGGCTGCCTGGTTTCGGTTCACCTGTGGCAGGCGCTCCATAGCTCATGCAGCCGAGACAAATGCGGGAGACTTTTAGACCGGTTTTTCCGAGGTTGACGTAATCCATTCTTTCTCCCGAGGTTGCAGAGGGTTTTCGGGTGCTTCTGAGGCGAGGCCCCAACTCCATTTCAATAAGAGCATCCGTCGGCCTCGAACGATTCAGCTTGTCGCATTCGGCTCGACTTTATAGCGTGCGGCGCGGTCGAGCCCGGCGCATCGCTTTTATCGGAGGGTCATCTAACTTGCCATGGGTAATGGATTAGCGGTTTCGGTGCTGGATCTCGTCGGCATGCGGGGAGGTGAGACCGCGGGCAGCGCAATTGCCCGGTCGGTCGATTTGGCGCAACAGGTTGAACGCCTGGGATATAAGCGCTACTGGCTGGCAGAACATCACTCCATCTCGGGACTCGCTTGCTCGGCAACGCCCGTCTTGATTGGGCATGTGGCGGCGGCGACGAAGACGATTCGCGTGGGCAGCGGCGGAGTCATGCTGCCAAACCACGCACCGCTGGTCGTGGCGGAGCAATTTGGGACGCTCGAGGCGCTCTATCCCGGGCGAATCGATCTGGGGCTGGGACGCGCCCCCGGAGGCGACTCACAGACGATGCGAGCGCTGCGCCGGGATCTCGGGCAGAGTGGGGACGATTTTCCGGCGCTGCTTGAGGAACTGCGGGCGTATCTCGGCCCTGAGAAACCTGGACAAGCGGTGAAGGCGATTCCGGGGCAGAACAGCAATGTTCCGATCACGTTGCTCGGATCAAGCGGGTTCAGCGCGCAACTGGCGGCGATGCTGGGCCTGCCATTCGCCTTCGCGGCGCACTTTGCTCCTGATTATCTCCATGTGGCGGCACAGCTCTACCGCGAGAGTTTCCGGCCTGGCGAAGTATTGCGGAAGCCGTATTTCATGGTGGCGGTGCAGGTGATTGCGTCGGAGACGGACGCGGCAGCGAGACGGTTGTTCACAACCCCGCAACAACGCTTTCTGCGATTGCTTCGAAATGAACCGGTCGAGCTGCTGCCTCCTGTGGAATCGATGGAGCCACTATGGCAGGAACACGAGCGGACGGCCGTACTGAGTAGATTGGGCGCAGCGATTGTGGGGTCGGAAACGACGGTGAAAGCAGGCCTCGAGAAACTGGTGGCGGAGACGGCTGCAGATGAGGTGATTGTTGTGACCGACACCTACGACCACGAGGACCGGGTGGGCTCGTATCAACGCGTCGCGGCGGTGGCCCGGACGATCGAAATAAAACCAACCATCTCCGTGGGAGCCGGAAAGACAGGTTAGCCTCGCCGGAACGCGAACTCAGACTTGAGTGCCGCCGAGCGAAGCCCATCCCCCCGCACCTCGAGGAACCGACTCATATATCTGACAAGGTTAGGTTTATGCGCTCTTTATGAACTTTTTATTCGATCCTTATGGATTTTCGGATGAGATGGAGGACTCACGCGAAAGGACTTGAACGTGAAATCGATTGGAAAGTTATGGCATGAAGCGCTAACCGGTACGGCATTCTTTTCTGCATTCCTGGCTATGTTCGCGACTGGTTCGGCTCGCCACTGTCATGCGCAGGCGGCTGCGGAATCGGGTTCTGCGGCGAAGGTCGTGGCCTTCGGCGAAACTCCCCCTGATGTGCCCCGAGCAGGGGCAGCAAGTGCCATCGATCCATTGAATCCGTCCGAGATTGCCAAAGAACTGGCGGCCATGAAGGCCCGCATCGAACTGCTCGAAGCGGAACTGAAGCGGCGTACGACGGCGACGGCACCGGTGCCAGACGCGCCTCTGCTGGCCGTGCCTCCGGCGCGAACGGCGGATGTTTTGCGGGCGGCGGTTCCGATTCCTGTTTCGCCGCAGACGATGGTGGCGCAACCGACGGGCGATTCGTCGACCGCGGTTCCGGCAAGAAAGGAAAAGATCGCACCTTTCTCGGACTGGGATTGGACCTGGCTCAGCGGCAATCCGCGCAATAAGGACACGGCCTTCGATTCGAAATTCTTTACGCCAGAAATCCGCGCCGATGTTACTTACACCTACGATTTCAACAAACCGATCGATGATTCGATGGGAGGTTCGAGTGAACTGTTTCGCTCCAACGAAATCCAGCTGGAGCAGCCGGGTATCGGTGGCGACTTCCATTACGATAACGTTCGCGCACGATTCATGACTCAGTTCGGCATGCATTCCACGGCGACGATTCGCAATGACCCGAGTTATTCCAAGGGGCAATGGGAGATGCAGACCGCTACTTGTCAGAAGCATATGGCGGTTACCACATTAACGCGTTGGACGGGATCAACATCGACGCCGGGATTTTCATGTCCTACATTGGTCTTTTCAGCTATTACAACTTTGATAACTGGGCCTACCAGCCTTCGTATGTTTCTTCGAACACGCCGTGGTTTTTCGAGGGTCTGCGGATCCAGATATTTCCCAATCCACACCTGAAAATCGAGCCCTGGTTCATCAATGGGTGGCAATTGTATGGCTCCTCCAATTCGAGGAAGCGCTTGGGCGGGCAGATCAAGTGGACTCCGAGGCCGTGGGTGAACATCATCTCCAATAATTACGGTCTCGGCCACGACGATCTCTACCTGACGAACCGCGGCCGAACCCATACCGACAACAGCATCGAGATCAAATATTTTGACAGACCCGGACAGATGCTTGACAACATGGCATTTTCATTTACTGGCGACCTGGGTTGCGAGTTTGGCCCGAGCACGACGACCTCGACCGGCGCCTATCTGCAAGGTGTAGGCTGCCACGCTGACACCAAGGATCGGAATTCGATTGGAGGTGATTTTGGGCCGGGAATCAATCCGCAGCAGAGCTTTGTCGGGTGGATGCTTTACGACCGCACATGGTTCAAGAAAGATACGTACGGATTAACCATTGGCGGGGGGATGATCAATAATCCCGGACGCTGTCTCGTGCTGCTGCCGCCGATTAATGGTGAAACCGCCTCGTCCGCGGCCATCAACGCTCCCTACTTTGCCGGGAATCCCTCGGATCCGTTCAAGGCCTGGGACTCGTCAATCACCTACGACTATATGCCAAGGCAGTGGCTCACTTTCCGCTGGGAGTACGACTACCGCCATGCCAGTGTGCCCTATTGGAGCGGGCGTGGCGGCGTAACTCCCCCAGGGTCTGGGGGAGTACCTTATACAAACAATGGAGCTCCCCAGTTCTTTGCCTGCAACGATGGCAATACGTCCGGTGCTTTGACGCTCAGCGGCGCACAAACGGCATGCGGAGCACAAGGCAGCAGCGTATGGTTTCCCGATCTGCGGAGAGACGAATCGTTAATCGATATCGATATCATGGTCAAGTTCTAGTGTTGAAAGCGAGCTTCGCGGGAACTGGCTTTCACGTTTTCAAAAGGTTCGATGGAGGTGAAGCCTTGAAACAGCTGGCTGGTCGCTCCCGCCATCATCGCAGCGATGCTCCTGGTCGGGTCTCGGGTAATGAATGCCTCGGAAACTCAAGGCGAGAAATCGACGGCGGCTACTCCCACGCCCGCTGCTGAAAAAGCGGAGAGCGAGAAACGGCTTGCAATTGCAACCGAGGCGGCCGGGCAACTATTGCTCGCGATGGACAGGGACAAAAGTGGCAAAGTATCGAAGCAGGAATGGATGAAGTTTATGGAAGAAGAGTTCGATAGGTTAGACGTGAACCATAACCGAGAACTGACGTTAAAGAATTGATACAATCCCGGATGCGATACCGCCCATCCCTCAGCAAATGATCTTTTGCATGACCGTTCCGACCCTGATCCCCACAGCCAAGAAATCGGGGTAGCGACAACTGAAGCGACCGCATTCGGCGCCTCCAGTCCTGGCAACCGCTGCGTTCGCGGTCCTCTGGTTTGTCGTGAAGTCAGTCGTTCCTATTTTGACGACCGGCATTGTAGTAATATGATGCTCGCCTAAAATAGTCCTTTTCGAGCAACGTCACCATCGCGAAGCATGAAGACGGAGGCCAATGGAGCCAAGCGTCGGTAGGGGAACTCAAGCGGCAACGCTCAGCCAACCACGTCGAGATTATCGAGGGCCACTGGCGATTGTGACCACGTTGTTTTTTATGTGGGGATCGCTTACCTCGCTGAACGATGTGCTGATCCCATATGCTCAACATGTCTTCAATCTCAGACTTGCTGCGAGCATGCTGATTCAGACGGCTTTTTTCTCCGCCTACTTCGTTTTCTCGATTCCCTCGGCAAAAGTCATAGACTGGCTGGGATACAGGAAGGCCATCGTTGTGGGATTGTTGACGATGGTTGTGGCCTGTCTTGGATTCTATCCGGCAGCAACGATTCCTTCTTTTCCATTCTTTCTCGCGGCTCTTATCGTGCTCGCCACCGGAATTACTATTCTCCAGGTGGCGGCGAATCCCTACGTGGCGGTGTTGGGAGCACCGCGAACCGCTTCGAGTCGCCTGAATCTTACGCAGGCTTTCAATTCGCTCGGCACGGCAGTGTTCCCATGGGTGGGCGCCCGCGTCATTCTGGGGACGACATCGGCCGCAATTGCCGAGAGCACATCGCAGGAAGCGACTGCCATTGTGAGGTTGTACGTTTATTTCTTCGCACTGGCGTTATTCCTTCTGGCGATCGGCATAGGGATGTCGAACCTTCCTAAAATCGAGTCCGCGGAACACCGCATAGGCGAAAAGCTAAACGACTCTCTCTGGAAACATCCGAATCTTGTCTTCGGCACGATTGGAATTTTTGTCTACGTCGGTGGTGAGGTTGCCATTGGCAGTTCCATCGCGAACTATCTGGCCCTGCCGAACATCGGCGGGTTCGCCTCGGACATCGCCGACCCGGCGATGCGCTACCGCGCGGCATTGGCCGAGGCGGCCAGATACATATCTTTCTACTGGCTTGGCGCCATGATCGGGAGGTTCATTGGATCGGCGCTGCTGCAGAAGGTGAAACCGGGCAGGCTGCTCGCCTTGTTCACGTTACTCGCGGTTGGGCTGGTCAGCATTTCAATATTGACGAGCGGGCATCTGGCCATGTGGTCCATCCTGGCAGTGGGCTTGTTCAACTCGATCATGTTCCCGTGTATTTTCACGATGGGCATCGCAGAGCTCGGACCGCTCACCGGGGATGGCTCCGGCATCCTGAATATGGCTATCGTTGGCGGCGCCATCATCCCGTGGCTTGTCGGGAAAACCGCAGACCTTATCAATCGCGTTTACTACCCGGCGATGACGCAGGGCGAGACCAGCTGGGGGCAAGGCATTCACTATGCACTCATCATCGCCACGATTTGCTACCTGTACATTCTGTTCTTCGCAGTAAGCGGATCGAAACCGAACAGCGAGCGATACGCCAAGCCCTAGCTGGGTCGGTCGCCGTTGTTAGAGGCGCTTTGCCGTTCTGGAAATTGCCCCAACTGCGAGTAATCGTTACATCTCCGGAGGAACAACTTGCGAACAGCCCGATTCGCCCTTTTGCTGGCCGGCCTCATGACCTCATTACTTGCGCAGAAACGCCCCGCGAACCAAGGCTCTCCGTCCAGCCAGAAACAGCCGGAAACGGCGAGCACGCCGACTCCCGGGAATAGTAAAGACACAGAAGACGAGGACAAGGGACCTTGGAAAGGAATGCAGTATCGGCTTGTCGGTCCATTTCGCGGCGGGCGCGTGGTTGCTGTGTCGGGTGTGGTTGGGCAGGACAACGTCTATTATTTTGGCGCTGTCGCCGGGGGCGTGTGGAAGACGACCAACGCTGGACTCAGTTGGAAACCCGTTTTCGACAAGCAGAAGGATGCGTCTCCGGCGATTGGGGCAATCGCTGTGTCCGAGTCTGACCCGAATGTTATCTATGTCGGAACCGGAGAGGCGTGCATTCGAGGCAACATCGTTGGCGGCAACGGTGTTTACAAGTCCATCGACGCGGGTAAGACCTGGAAGTTTGCTGGCCTGGCTGACACGCATGCGATTGGGCGTCTCGCTGTGCATCCAAAGAATCCGAACATTGCTTTTGTTGCCGCGCTTGGGCATCCATTTGCCGACAACGATGAGCGGGGGATTTTTCGCACACAGGATGGCGGCAAGACCTGGGAAAAGGTTCTATACAAGGATGCCAGGAGTGGCGGCATCGATGTTGTGTTCGATCCCAGTAACTCGAATATATTGTTCGCGGCGTTGTGGCAAACCAGGCGGACGCCATGGAGTCTGGACAGCGGCGGGCCAGGTAGCGGACTTTACCGTTCGGGCGATGGCGGAACAACGTGGAAGGAACTCAAGGGTCATGGACTGCCGGAGGGAATCAAAGGCCGGATTGGCGTCACTGTATCCGGGGCAAATCCGAATCGCGTTTGGGCGGTGATCGAGGCCGAGAAGGGCGGAATCTATCGTTCGGATGATGGCGGAGATTCCTGGACCTTATTGACCGACGATCATCGTTTTCGCCAACGTGCCTGGTATTACTCACATATCTTCGCCGATCCCAAGTCGGCGGATTCGGTTTACATCCTGAATACGGGAGCGTATCGATCGAATGATGGAGGCAAGACGTTCGCGCGGGTGGCCGCGCCGCATGGGGATAATCACGGGTTGTGGATCGATCCGACAAATCCGAAGCGTCTGATTAACGGCAATGACGGTGGCGCGACGATTTCGATCGACGGGGGCGAGACCTGGAGCAGCGTCGATAACCAACCTACGGCGCAGTTTTATCACGTTACTACCGATAACCGGTTTCCGTATTACATCTACGGCGCACAACAGGATAATTCGACGGTGGCTATTGCCAGCGCGAGCGCCGAAGGTGCTATCGATCGGCCGGACTGGTATGACGTGGGAGGCGGAGAGAGCGGCTACATTGCGCCGGATCCAACCGATCCGGAAATCGTGTATGCCGGATCTTACGGTGGGGAGATCACACGTCTGGATCACCGTACTCACGAAGAGCAATCGATCAATCCGTGGCCGGTGAACCCGATCGGATGGGCTGCGGGAGATCTAAAGCACCGCTTCCAATGGACGGAGCCCATCGTTTTTTCTCCGCACGATCCGAAGACGTTGTATTTTGCTGGCGAAGTTCTCTTCAAGACGAACGACGGCGGAATAAGCTGGACGATTATCAGTCCTGATCTGACGCGGAACGACAAGTCGAAACAGGCGGCATCAGGCGGGCCGATCACCAAGGACAACACCGGGGTCGAGGTTTACGACACGATTTTTTCGGTAGCGGAATCGCCGGTACAGAAAGATTTGATTTGGGCCGGAACTGATGATGGAGTGGTTCAACTCACCCGCGACGGCGGCCAGCATTGGGAGAATGTCACCCCCAGGGCGATGCCGGAGTGGGGGACCGTGAGCATGATCGAGCTCTCTTCGCATGATGCCGGGACCGCGTATCTCGCGGTCGAACGCCACAAGTCGGATGACTTCGCGCCTTACGTATTCAAGACGACGGATTTCGGGAAGAACTGGACGAAGCTGATCGCAGGACTTCCGGCGAATGATTATGTTCATGCTGTGAGAATCGATCCGCGGCATCCCGGTTTACTTTTCGCTGGGACCGAGCAAGGCGTGTACATTTCTTTTAACGATGGCGTGTTATGGCAGCCGCTGCAATTGAATCTGCCGGTATCTCCGGTCAACGATCTGGTGGTCAAGAACAGTGATCTGGTGGTGGCGACGCACGGGCGCAGCTTCTGGGTGCTGGATGATATCGCCCCGCTCGAACAGTACGAGGATTCAATTCCGCAGCAGGATGCGCACCTGTTCGCGCCGGCTCCGGCAAACCATACCGTTTTGCGCCGGTCTTTTTTTGCGCCCGGGGGAAGTGTCGGGAAGAATCCGCCGGCGGGAGCGGTCATTGATTACTGGTTGAAGGTTTCACTCCAGAAACCGG
>Ga0181522_10000357_pt1 | contig 35427 bp, 27 predicted proteins | sample PEATcosm2014_Bin_27_FD_121103 | JGI IMG/M metagenome (GOLD analysis project Ga0181522, IMG submission 121103) | Peatland microbial communities from MTU Mesocosm Facility, Houghton, MI, USA - PEATcosm2014_Bin05_10_metaG | ecosystem: Environmental > Terrestrial > Soil > Wetlands > Peat | place...
GGCATACGCGCCGTCCTCAAGAAGGGCGTGTTCCTGCCATTCATGGAGGCGCACCGGCCCGACGTGCTGTGCCTGCAGGAAACCAAGGCCGAGCGCGGGCAGGTCGAGATCGAGCTGCCCGGCTATCACGAATACTGGAATTCCGCCGTCAAGAAAGGCTACTCGGGCACGGCGATCTTCTCGAAGCACAAGCCGCTGAGCGTCATCAATGGCTATCCCGAATCGTTTGCGCAGCGCTACAGCTTTGCCGATGAACTGCTGCGAGACAGTGCCACCGAGGGCAGGGTCATCACCGCGGAGTTCAAGTCGTTCTACCTGGTGACCGTATACACCCCCAATGCCAAGGATGACCTGAGCCGTGTGGCATTGCGTTTCAAACATTGGGATCCGGCCTTCCTGGCCTATTGCCAGCTGCTCGAGAAGACCAAGCCGGTGATCTTCTGCGGCGATCTCAACGTGGCGCACACCGAGCTGGATCTGGCTAACCCGAAGAGCAATCGGGGCAAGAAGGGCTTCACCGACGAGGAGCGCAAGGGCTTCCAGAACTTCGTCGATGCGGGCTTCATCGACACATTCCGCCTGTTCAAGCAGGGCAATGGTTTCTACACGTGGTGGAGCCACTTCGCGAATTCCCGCGCCCGCAACATCGGATGGAGAATCGACTATTGCCTGACCTCGCAGGTGCTGCGGGAAGCAGTTCAATCAGCCGACATACACCCCGATGTGCTGGGCAGCGATCATTGCCCCGTAAGCCTGACGCTGCGCCTGTGAGGCTTACGGGGCGGCCGTCGCGGCCTACTGCGTGACGGTAGCTGCAGGCACGGCCGGGATCATCTGCGGCACTACGTACTGTTGAATGACCACGAGCAGCGCCAGCAGGATGGTCAGCACGACGCTGTGAATAAATGTGCGCGCGACCACTTCACCTTCACGCCCCTTCAGCGACGTGACCGCGACTCCGGTGGCGATGTTCTGCGGTGAGATCATCTTGCCCATAACCCCACCGGAGGAGTTGGTGGCCGCGAACAGCACCGGATTGAGCTGCAGCTGCCGCGCCGCAACCACCTGCAGATTGCCGAACAGCGCATTGCCCGAGGTATCGCTTCCTGACAGGAATACCGCCAGCCAGCCGAGGAAGGGCGAGAACAATATGAAAAGATGCCCGACCGAGGCCGCGCCCTTGCCGAGGGTATAGGCGAGCCCGGAGTAATTCATCAGATAGGCGAGGCCCACGATGAGCATCACCGTCACGACCGCAAGCCAGGCCTGGCGGATCGTGTAACCCACACAGCGCAGGAATCCCGCCGGCGAGAGGCGCACGATGATGGCGGTGAGGAGGGCCGCCAGCAGAATGGCGGTGCCAGTTCCGAGCGGCTGGAAGGTCCAGACCGCAGCGTAAGGCTTGTCGTTATAGAGCGTGATTGCGATCAGCTTGTGCAGACCGGGCCAGTTGACTGCCTGCTGGCCGAAAGTGGCGACCTTGTAGGTGGTCCACAGGATCACTACTGCCGAGACGATTAGCCACGGCAGCCAGCCCTGCCAGGCTGGCACCGGCTTGCCCGGCGCAGCACCGGCGGCCGTGGCGGCGCTGCGCAAACCCGACTCGGCGATGGCGAATTCCGGATCCGCGGCCGGGCGCCAGACCTTCAGAAACAGCAGCGTGATGATCAGCGAGCCCAGGGATGAGAGTACGTCGGTCAGCGTGTAGTTGATGTAGTTGGAGGCCAGGAACTGCATACCGGCAAAACTGCCGCCCGATACCAGCAGGATGGGCCACAGCGCGCGTACCGACCGCCAGCCGCCATAGAGCGCCATGACGTAGAAGGGCAGAATGAATGCCATGAATGGCAGCTGCCGGCCGACCATCTGCCCAAGCACGCTGGCCGGCAGATTGGTGACCGCAGCCAGCACCGTGATCGGCGCGCCCAGCGCGCCAAAAGCCACCGGCGCGGTGTTGAAGATCAGCACGAACACCAATGCTTCAAGCGCCGGGAAGCCCAGCAGGATCAGCAGCGCGCTGGTGATCGCCACAGGTGTGCCGAAGCCGGCAATGCCTTCCATCAGTGCGCCGAAGCAGAAGCCGATCACGATCAGTATCACGCGCCGGTCATGCGGCAGATGCGTCACCACCCAGGAGCGGAAGGCCTCGAAGCGTCCCGAATGCACGGCGATGTTATAGAGCAACAGGCCATTGAGCACGATCCACATCACCGGCCAGAGCGCGAACACCGAACCGTTGAACACCGAATTGAGCGCCAGACTGAGCGGCATCTGCCACGGAATCACGGCTACCACGAGGCCGACGATCAGGCCCGCCAAAGCCGCCTGCCACGCCGGCCGGCGCAGCACGCCCAGCAGCAGCAGCACGGTCAACGCCGGCAAAATAGCGACCAGGCACGACAGCGCCAGGCTGTTACCAACCGGTGTCAGTAGCTGATGAAACATGGTGACCCCTATTTATTGTTAGTGATGCGCGCGCGTTCGCGATGCTCAATCGGATCTTCGAGAGCGGTTATCAGAGACTTGCCGGACCCGCGACGTAGATCACCCCCTGCTTCATTACAAAGACGGGGTGCTCGGTGGCGTCGATGCTGGCCAACGGGTTTCCGGCCACGGCCACAATATCGGCATATTTCCCCGGCTGCAACGTCCCGATCCGGGGCGAGTCTGTTGTTGCACAATAAGATATGAATCAGGACAGCGCAGCAGCGGCGCCGGCGGGCACCTGGCGCGCATTGTGGTCCTCGCACATGCTCGGGCGCTTTATATTGCTGTGCCTGGGCGTGTGGCTGCACGCGGCCGACATGCTGGTGACTGCCACCATCACCCCTTCGATCGTGGATGAGATCGGCGGCGTCGCCTATGTGAGCTGGATGATCTCGCTGTACCAGGTGGGCGCCATCATCGCCGGCGCCGCCTCGGCGGTGCTGTGCCAGCGCCTGACCCTCAAGCGCGTGCTGCTGGCTGCGGCATCGATGTACGGCGTGGGCTGTGTCATCGCGGCCATCGCCAGCCACATGGCCATGCTGCTGGCCGGCCGATTCATCCAGGGTATCGGCGGCGGCCTGCTGCTGTCGCTGTGTTACCTGGCCATCCAGCAGTGGTTTGCGCCCGCACTCTGGAGTCGCCTGTTTGGGATCAACGCCTTCATCTGGGGCGCGGGCTCCTTGCTGGGTCCGCTGATCGGCGGCGTATTCGCGAGCCTGCACGCCTGGCGCATGGCATTCTGGTTGTTCGCGCTGCAGGCGGGAATCCTGTGGCTGCTGGCCGCGCGCTACCTGCCTGCCGAACAGCCACAGGGCTCGCGCGCGCAGACAGAGGACTGGCCGCTGCGACCGCTATTGATCCTGCTGATTGCCACACTGGTCATCGCGCAAAGCGGAGTCACCGGCAGCTCGATGCTGGCGCTGATCGGCTGCATATCCGGCGCACTGCTGCTCTACGTGGCGGCCCGGCTCGACCGTGGTGCTCGCGCGCGGCTGTTGCCCGCGCAGCTGCTGGAGATGCGTGCGCCCATCGGTGCCGGATTGCTGATGATCTTCTCCCTGTCAGTTGCGACCACGGGGTTCTGGGCGTACGGGCCGCTCATACTGAAGGTGCTGTTTGCCACCAATCCGCTGTTCTCGGGGTACGCGCTGGCCGCAGAAGCGCTTGCCTGGAGCCTGGCAACGATGGCCGTATCGGCGGCACCCGTGTCCGCCGATAAACCGCTGATTCGTGCCGGCACAGTGGCCGTGTCGGCCGGCGTGGCGGGATTCGCATGGGCCGTACCCGCGGGCTCCCTCACGGGCATCGTGGTTTGCTCACTGCTGCAGGGCGTGGGCTTTGGCCTGTTCTGGCCGGCGGTGGTTCACCGCCTGGTCCGCTCTGCGAACCGGGACGAAAAAGACCTGGCCGCCGCATCGCCCTCCACGATCCAGCGCATAGGCTATGCCCTGGGCACGGCGATCGCCGGCATCGTTGCCAACCTCTGCGGACTTGCCGAAGGGGTCTCGGCCGCCGCGGCGCGATCGGCGGCGTTCTGGGTTTTCGCCGGCTTCATTCCGATGCTCGCCGCGGCACTGTTCGGTGCCTGGCGCTTTACGGCGGTCTCGACGCCGGCACCAGAGCCTGTTCATCTCAAGTAGCGATCGAACCACGCCAGCGTGCGCGCATCCAGATCCGCGAGATGCTCGGGATCGTGAATGTGATGTCCCTCGTCCGGATAGATCACCGTCATCGATGCTCGTCCCAGCACTTTCAGCGCGTGCCCGAACTCCAGGGTCTGCGCCGGCGGGCACTCGATATCCGAGCCGCCCACATAACTGAAAGTCGGTGTGTGCACCCGGCGGATGAAGTTGATGGGCGATGAGGCCGCATAGACCGCAGGGTCGTCGTACACCGAGGCACCGAAGAATGGAATCATCCACTCATCGATGCCATTCTCGCCATAGTAGGACTGCCAGTTGCTGATGCCGGCTCCTGCTACCGCGACCTTGAAGCGATCGGTCTGTGTGACCGCCCACATGGTCATGAAGCCGCCGTAGCTGCTACCCGTGATGCCGAGGCGATCCGGATCGGTGAGCTTGAGGGTTGCCACGGCGTCCAGGCCGGCGAGAATATCGCGCAGATCCCCGTGTCCGAAGTCGCGCACGTTGCCGGCGACGAAGGCCTCGCCCGCACCGAAGCTGCCGCGCGGATTGGGCATGAAGAGCGCATAGCCGTGTCGTATCAGCGTCTCCGAGGAGCTGGCGTCGATGAATCGCGGCCTGAAGGCGGCGGCTGGGCCGCCGTGCACGATTGTGATCAGCGGCGGCCGCTCAGCGCCCGACTCGGGCAGCGCCAGCCAGCCTTGCACGCTGAACTGATCACTCTTCCAGCTCACCGATTGCACCGGGAAGTGCGTTTCGAGCCCGGCATTGAGGTGCGTCAGGTCGCGCCATTTCCCCATCGCACCCAGCTCGATCTCGGGCGGGCTGTTGAAAGATTGATGCAGCACCGCCATCTGCCTGCTGGGACAGGCGGCATGGGAATCAGCATCGGCGTAACCCGGGGTACCGCCGATCATCTCCTGTCCCTGCCAGAGCACATTGCCCGGCGATGCGGTGGTGCCGCCGCCGAAATCCACCAATTGCGATAGCGGTCCAGCCTGAGTGGCTGCCTCGATGTGCGCGTTGCAGTTCCAGCGCAGCGAGATCGCCGAAGCATTGAGCTGCGGCGTCACGGCCGTGGCCGCACCGCCCGAGAGCGGCACCGTGTAGATGTCGCCGCCCGTGGAGCCAAAGTCGCTCATGAGGCCGACGATGAAGGCGACCCGCCCGCCATCGGGCGACACGCGCGGCATCGCCAGCTGTTGTTGTGCATTGACGGGCGTGAACAGCACGCGAGCGGTCGCATCATCGCGCGAGAAAGCATAGAGCCGCGCGACCCACCAGTTGCGATCGCCGTCACCTGGGGCCGCAGTGGCCACGAAGCCGCGACCATCCGGTGTCCAGTCGAATTCGTAGACGAACAGGTCCGCCGGTGAAACCCAGTGCAGCTGGTTCTGCTCGAGCACCGCAATGCGTTGTTCGAGCGGCGCGGCATCGAGGTCGCCAGCCATTGCCGCACCGGCTTCCACCGCGCCGAGTTCCTTGCGAGCGTTTTCGACCGCCAGCATGGCGAGCTGGCCGTCAGGGCTGTACCGCAGTGCCTGGATGGTGCCATTGAAGGCGAGCAGTCGCGTCAATCCACCGCCATCGGGACTGACCTGAAACAGTGAGCGGGCGTGGGTCTGCGGATCGCGCAGCGCAAAGGTCAGCCGATGCGAATCGGGAGTCCAGGCCGGGGAAGCGGGCCAGCAGCCGCGGGGCTGCTCGCAGGGCAGTTGGACGGTCACGCTGGCGTGGCCATCGGCCGCCCGGATGACGAGTGCGCGCACCACTGGGTCGCCGCCATGGGGCGCGTTGTCGCCCTCGATCGAGGCCACGTAGCGGCCATCGGGCGAGAGGCTCACCTGCAGGTAGTTATGCACGGCGCGCGGCTGTTGCGCGCGGCCGTCGGGCGGCCACAGCAGGGTCAGCATGGCGGCCAGTGCCAGCCCAGGTAAGTGCTTGTTTAACATGACCGGATGTCGGTGTGCCTACTGCCCTGCCGCCGCCGCATTGTGCCGCAGCAGGGCAACGAATGCAGGGGAGTCGATGGTCCGAGGCTTGAATCCGGCTGTCTGCGGCACTAATATCTGCCTAGGCAGTAAATGGTTAGGCAGTAACTGTCCAGGCATCAAATGTCCGAGCAGCATTATCATCCCAGGACGTATTCGGTCCGCAATAGCGTGGGCTACCTGATCAAGCGCGCTTACGCGCTGATGCTCGATAGCCTCGAGCCTGCTTTCGCGGCACACGGCTTCACCTATATGCAGTACGTGGTGCTGATGCAGCTGCGGTCCGGGGAAGCGGTGAATCAGCGTGATTTCTGCCGGACCTACCGCCACGACAGCGGCGCGTTCACGCGGGTGATCGATCAGCTCGCCGATCGCGGCCTGGTGGAACGTGAGCGCAGCGCCGAGGACCGGCGCAAGGTCAATCTGCACCTGACGCCCGCAGGGCATGCTACCTGCGAGGAGCTGATCCCATTGGTGGTCGAGAAGCTCAATGCAGCCGTAGCGGAGTTTTCGCGCGCGGAACTGCACGAGATGGGGCGCCTGGTAAATAAATTCATCGCCGGCATGCAGGCAGAGCTAGCGCGCACCGCCGAAGCTACTGCTGCCGCGACCGATATCGGGCGCACGGAGCACACGCGAGAGGGCGGGACATGACGCGTCGTCTGCGCCGCAGGGCCTGGGTGGCCTCCAGCGTGCTGATCGCCACCGGCCTGGTGATCGCCTCCTTGCTGGGAGGCTGCGTGCTGCCGCCCAAGGATACGCGCCGCGAGCCCGCGATCGATGCGCACGAGCTGGGCCTGACAGCGGCCGAGGTGACGCCCGCCGGCGAGCAGTGGTGGCGGGCCCTGGATGACGCCCAGCTCGATGCACTGATCGAGCAGGCGCTGGCCGCCAATCCATCCCTGACACAGGCAACGGCGCAGTTGCGGGTGGCGCAGGCCGCGGTCGAGGCCGCCAATGCCGGCCTCTACCCGAGAGCAAAGTTCAGCGGCAGTGCGCTGCGGCAGCACGCGCCCGAGAACTACATCATTCCACCGCCGCTGGCCGGCAGCGATTTCTGGATGGCGCAGGTCGGCGCGACGCTGTCCTGGGACATCGATTTCTGGGGCCGACAGGCCGACGCCGTGGCGCAGACCCGGGACCTGGCCGGAGCCGCGGATTTCGAGCGCGAGAGTGCACGCCTGCTTCTGGCCGCGACGCTGGTGCAGGCCTATGTCGGCCTGTATCGCGCGGATGCCCTGGTTGACATCGCCGCGCAATCGGAAGGGCAACGGCAGCACATCCTGGATCTGACGCGACAGCGTGTGGCGGCCGGCCTCGACACGCGCCTGGAACTGCGCGAGGCAGAGAGCGAGCTGCCGCAGGCGCGGGTCGAGCGCGCGCAGGCGCAGACGCAGGCCGACCTGGCGGTGCATGCGCTGGCGATGCTCGCCGGACGAGGCGCCGAGGGCTACGCGGGGATCTCGCGGCCGCAGCTCAATCCCGATGCGGTGTTACCGCTGCCGGAACAATTGCCGATCAACCTGTTGGCGCGGCGGCCCGACGTGCTAGCCGCGCGTTTGCGTGTCGAGGGCGCGGACGCGCAGCGACGCGCCGCGCGCGCGGCGTTCTATCCCGACGTGAGCATCACCGCACTGGCCGGGGTCGCCTCGTTTGGACTCAGCAACCTGTTTCAGGCCAATGCCCGTGGCTTCGGGGTCGGACCGGTGGTGTCGCTGCCGCTGTTCGATGCCGGCAAATTACGGGCGCAGTACCAGGGCAGCGAGGCGGCTATCGATAGCGCGATCGCCACGTACAACGACACCGTGCTGCGTGCCGTGCAGCAGAGTGCCGATGAGCTCTCGCGCATCGATGCGCTCACGCGCGAGCGCATCGACCAGCAGGCGACGCTCGAGGCGGCCGAGGATGGTTATCGGATCGCCGAGGAGCGCTACCGCGCCGGGCTTGCCGGCTATCTCTCGGTACTCAGCGCCGAGACGCAGGTTCTCAGTGCACGGCGACAGAGCGTGCAGATCGTGTCCGACCTGGCCCTGGCGCGAGTGAATCTGCTGCTGCAGCTCGGCGGCAGCTTCGACCCCCAGAAACATGCTTCGCGGGTTTCCCCATGAGTACGCCCAATCCAGCCGCCAATCCAACCCCCACGTCCAATCCGCCGCCGCACGCACCGCCGGCGCGACCCAGGAACAACGGCGCTCGCCGTCTCGGCCTGGGTTTGCTGGCACTGGTGGTGGTGCTCGGCCTGGTCGGGTACGCGTTCTACTGGTTCGGCCATGCGCGTTACTTTGAGTCCACCGATGATGCCTACGTCAATGGCGATGTGGTTCAGGTCAGCAGCGAGCAGGCGGGCACGGTGCTCGCGGTGCACGTCGACGACACGCAGCCGGTGATGGCCGGCGCCGCGCTGGTGGATCTGGATCCGGCCGATGCGAAGGTCGCCATGAGCAACGCCGAAGCGGAGCTGGCGCGGACCGTCCGGCAGGTACGCGGGCTGTATGCGCAGGATGCGCAGCTGCGCGCGCAGATCGATCAGCGTGAATCGGCCCTGCGCACCGCCGAGTCGGATCTCACGCGGCGCCAGGGGCTGCTGGATGACGGGGCAATATCCGGTGAGGAACTCTCGCACGCACGCGACAATGTGACCTCGATGCGAGCCGCGGTCGCGGCCGCACGCGAGCAGCTGGCGCAAACCGTGGCGCAGACGCAGGGTACCCGGATCGACAATCACCCGCAGGTGCTGGCCGCCGCAGCTGCCGTGCGCAATGCGGCGCTGGCACTGCATCGCACGCACCTGGTGGCGCCCGTCAGCGGCGTGGTCGCCAAGCGCAATGTGCAGGTCGGGCAGCGCATCGCGGCGGGCACCCCGCTGCTGGCGGTGGTGCCGCTCGATGATGTGTGGATCGATGCCAACTTCAAGGAAGGGCAGCTGGCGCGCATGCGGGCGGGGCAGGCCGCTACCGTCGACACCGATGTCTACGGCGGGAAGGTCGAGTTCCACGGCCACCTGGTCGGCTTTGGCGCGGGCAGCGGCAGCGCCTTTGCGCTGCTGCCGGCGCAGAACGCCTCGGGCAACTGGATCAAGATCGTGCAGCGGGTGCCGGTGCGCGTGCTGCTCGATCCGCAGGAACTGAAGTCCCACCCATTGCGAATCGGCCTGTCCGCGCGCGTGAGCGTGGACTTGCGCGACAGCTCGAGCGGCCAGGTCACAGGCATCGTGCGCAACACCGCGCAACCCGTGCAGATCAGCGCCGGCGACGACCCCGAGGTCGAGTCGCAGATCGCACGCATCATCGCCGAGAACTCGGGCCCCAACGCAGGCGCCTGAGCAATGCCCGAACTTCGCAGCGGCCTGCTGGGAATTACGGCGCTGGCGCTGGCGCTGGGTACCTTCATGCAGGTCCTGGACACCAGCATTGCCAACGTATCGATTCCCACGATCGCCGGCGACCTGGGGGTGAGCTCCGACCAGGGCACCTGGGTCATCACCTCGTTCGCTGTCTCCAACGGGATTTCAGTGCCGCTGACCGGCTGGCTCATGCAGCGATTCGGCGTGGTGCGCACCTTCGTGCTCTCGGTGATCGCCTTTACGGCCGCCTCACTGCTGTGCGGCCTCTCCTGGAGCCTGCCTTCGCTGATCGTGTTCCGCGTGCTGCAGGGCGCGGTATCCGGTCCGATGATTCCGGGCAGCCAGGCGCTGCTGCTGATGATCTTTGGTCCGGCGCGCCGCGGTGTCGCGCTGGCGATCTGGTCGGTGACGGCGCTGGTCGGACCCATCGCCGGTCCGGTGCTCGGCGGCTACATCTCTGATAACTACAACTGGCCCTGGATCTTCCTGATCAATGTGCCGGTGGGCATCGTCTGTGCACTGATCTGCTGGCGCAACCTGCGATCGCAGGAGACACCCACGCGCAAGCTGCCGGTCGATGTCGTCGGTATCGGTCTGCTGGCGCTCTGGGTGGGTGCGTTACAGATCATGCTCGACAAGGGCAAGGACCTGGACTGGTTTCATTCAACCCCGATCGTCGTGCTCGCACTCGTGACCCTGGTGGGCTTCGTGGCCTGGCTCATTTGGGAACTGACCGAGGAGTCCCCCATCGTCGACCTGTCGCTCTTCAAATCGCGCAGCTTCGCGATCGGCACCGCGGCGCTGTGCCTGGGGTATGCGGTCTTTTTCGGCAACGTCGTACTGATGCCGTTGTGGCTGCAGGAACAGGTCGGCTATACGGCCACCTGGGCCGGACTGGTGGCCGCACCGAGCGGCGTCGTGGCGGTGCTGGTGTCGCCCTTCGTGGGTCGGCTCAGCTCGCGCATGGATTCGCGCTGGCTCGCCAGCGCCGCGTTCCTGTTCTTCGGCATTTCCTATTTCATGCGCTCGCATCTGACGGCCGATGCGAGCTTCCTGGCCTTCATGTTGCCGCAGCTGGTGCTCGGCGCGGCCATGGGCGTGTTCTTCATCGCGATGCTATCGATCGCGTTCGACCGGCTGCCGCCGCAGCGCGTGCCGGCCGCCTCGGGCCTGTCGAACTTCCTGCGCATCGTGGCGGGCGGCTTCGCGACTTCGCTGTTCACGACCTTCTGGGATCGGCGCGAAGCGCTGCACCAGTCCCGGCTGGTGGAGCTGGCGACGCCCTACGATCCCTCGTTTGCGCAGACATTGTCGCAACTGCACGGATTGGGGCTGAGCGATCAGGCCGCCGCCGGACTGATCACGCGCGGTGTCGTCGGCCAGGGCTACCTGCTGTCCTCGCTGGACCTGTTCTATATCTCGGGCTGGATCGCGCTGGCGCTGATTCCGCTGTGCTGGCTGGTGAAACGGCCGGCCGGCAGCGGCGCAGCCCATGCGGCGGCCGACTAGAGCGAAGCGGTGGTTCCGGCCAGGCGCGTATGCGTGCCGCGCTGCGCGGCTGCGAAAGCATCGACGAACATGCGGTGTGCCGATTGCCAGCGGCGCTGGGAGTCGAGCAGCACCAGCCAGACGCGGTGACCGGACTGCTCGGCCACGGCGATCAGGCAGTGACCCGCCTGGGCCGTATAGCCGGTCTTCAGGCCCATAACCCCATCGAGGCGGCCGAGCAGCTGATTGGTGTTGCGGAACTTGAGTTCATGTCCGCGGCCGGTTTCGATGCTGGCTTCCTCGCGCGCGACAATGCGCGCGATCCGCGGATCGGCGTGGGCTGCACGTGCGAGGCGCAGCAGGTCATTGACCGTCGAATACTGCTCCTCGGCATCGAATCCGCAGGGATGGACGAAATGGGAATCGTGCATGCCGATCCGTTCGGCCTTGGCATTCATGCGCTCGGCGAAGGCCCCCGGACTGCCGGCCGTATTTTCCACCAGCACCATGCAGGCATCGTTGGCCGAGTGCATGAGCATGGCCGTGAGGGCGTCGCCCGCCGTCACGGTGTCGCCGGTATGCAGACCCACACGGGGGTGGGTGATGTGCGCGGCGGTGTGGCTGACATCGAACTGCGCGTCCGGGTGCCAGTCGGAATCCAGCAGTACCAGCGCGGTCAGCAGCTTGGTCAGCGAGGCCGGGGCGCGGCGCTTGTCCATATTGCGACCCCAGAGCAGCTCACCGTCGACCACGACGGCGTAGGCCACGGCAGCCTGGGGATAGGGGTCGAGGCCTTTGTCACGCGGTACCGCCCAGGCGGTACCGCAAGTGAGAAACAGTGCACAGGCCAGAATCAACCCGCAGCGTCGACGATGCATGGCAGCTCGAGACCTCCCTTACTTCGACGAGGCGCAGTGTAGCTGCGCGCGCGCCAGAACGATAGATACTGGATCACAATGATGTGCAAACACATTGAAGCGCAAGGGCGTTGACGCGCGCGAGCCGGGCGTCGAGCATAGTCGCCGCATGAACAGCCCCGCACTTCGATACACCCCCGTGGCGATCCTCCTGCACTGGACCATCGCCGCCTTGATCGTTTTTAACCTATCGCTGGGATTCTTCATGGAGGGCTTTGCGCGTCCGCTCAAGGATATTGTCGTCCCGCTGCACATCTCCTCGGGTATGACCATCCTGGCGCTGACGCTGTTGCGGATCCTGTGGCGGCTGTCGCATCGCCCGCCACCGTTGCATGGGGACCTGGCGCCATGGGAGCGCGCGGCGGCCCACGGCGCGCACGCACTGCTCTACGTGCTCATGCTGGCGATGACGCTCACGGGCTGGTCGATCATTTCGGCGCATGTGCCCAATCCCCACGGCGGACCGAAGTACTTCGGGTTGTTTCACCTGCCGCCGATCGGGCCGCTCTCGCAGCTGGAAGCCGTTGCGCAGAAAGCGGCGCACGAGCGTTTCGTGGAACTGCATTCCATCGGCGCCTGGATCTTTGTCGGGCTGCTGGTGCTGCATGTTGCCGGCGCACTGAAACATCAGTTCCTGGACCGCCACGCCGAGCTGGCCCGGATGGGGCTGGGCCGCACGCGGTGATGGCAAGCACGCCGCCGGAGCCGGATTTCCAGTTCAACATCGGCGAGGCCGCGGACTCGCTCGAGCGCATGTGCGATCTGAATGCGCGCTTCGGCGATATCTATCGCCTGTTCGTGCCCTCGCGCGGCGGCTACGTCTACGTCATCAACCATCCCGACGACATCAAGCGCGTGCTGGTCTCGAACCACGGCAATTACCTCAAGGGTTTCGGGCTCGACAGGGTGCGCATGCTGCTCGGCAATGGCATCGTAACCAGCGATGGGGATCTGTGGCGCAAACAGCGCTACCTGATGCAGCCGATGTTCCATCGGCGCATGGTCACTCAGCTTGGCAGCGTGATCGATCGGGTCACCGCGCGCCTGATCGAGCGCTGGCGGCGCCTCGCGGATCAAGGGCAGCCGGTCAATGTCACGGATGAGATGAGCGAGGTGACGCTCGATTTCATCCTGCGCGCCATCTTTGGCGACGACCTCGATCGGCTTGCCGGCGAGCTGGGTCAGAATCCCTTCGACATCATCACCAGGGAGTCGGCACGCGATCTGGCATTCGCCTCGAAGTTCTATCGACTGCGCAAGCTGGTTGCCGAGATCGCGGTGCGCCGGCGTTCCACCCCGGGCGAGTCGCTGGATCTGATCGGGATGCTGGTGCAGGCCCGCGACAAGACCACGGGCGAGCCGATGGGGGAGCGTGAATTGGTCGATGAAGTCATGACGCTCATCATCGCCGGCCACGAGACCGCGGCGAGCGGCCTGAATTCGGTGTGGTACCTGCTGTCTCAGCACGCCCAGGCCGAAGCGAAGCTGCATCGTGAGATCGACGCTCTACCGGAGGTATCGACCACGGACCTCAAGCTCAGCGAAGCGCTCGTCTATACGCGGCGGGTCGTTAATGAGGCGCTGCGACTCTATCCGCCGGTCTGGGTCATTTCGCGCAAGAGCATCGTGGCGGACCGGCTGGCGGGCTTCGAGATCCCCGCGGGGGCGGAGCTGCTGCTCAGTCCCTACCTGGTGCACCGGCATCCGGATTTCTGGCCCGAGCCCGAGCGATTCGACCCGGATCGGGAAGAGCCCCAGTCGGCGGCTGGGGGTTCATTGTTCGCGCGCATCCCTTTCGGCGCCGGCGCAAGGCACTGCATCGGCGAATCGATGGCGCTGTACGAGATGAGCATGCACGTCTGTCGGGTAGCGCGGCTGTTCCGGCTGACCCGTCCGCCGGGACCCAAGCCGGCACTCGAGGCGATGATCAATCTGCGCACGCGCGATCCGGTCTACATGCAGCTGGAGCGGCGTGGGGCCGCATAATGGGGCCGCATAATAGGGAACAGGGAGATCTCATGCTCGATCGAAATCGTGCGCGGTGGACCGCGCGGCTGATCGGTGCTGCGGCAGCGCTGGCTACGGCGGCGGCCGGCGCCGTGTCATTGCCGGCGGTGGAGTCCGAGGTCGGCATGGTCGTTACCTCGCAGCACTACGCGTCGGAAGTCGGTGCCACCGTACTGCGTCAGGGCGGCAATGCCATCGACGCCGCCGTGGCGGTCGGTTATGCGCTCGCGGTCACGCATCAGTGCTGCGGCAATATTGGCGGCGGCGGCTTCATGATCATTCATCTGGCCGATGGCCGGGACACCTTCCTCAATTTCCGTGAGCGGGCGCCGCTGGCGGCCACGGCGGATATGTACCTCGACGCGCGTGGCAACGCCATCGCCAACAAGAGCATCAATGGCTATCTGGGGGTGGGTACGCCGGGCACCGTGCTGGGCCTGGAAACCGCGCGCGAGAAGTACGGGACCTGGAAACGTGAAGCACTCATCGCCCCCGCGATCCATCTGGCTGAAGAGGGCTTTACGCTCACCCGCGGCGATGTGGATGTATTTGCAGAGGGCAACCAGGCCTTCCGCGCGCAGCCCAATGTCGCACGCATATTCCTGCGGAACGGCGCGCCGCTGCAACCCGGGGAGCACCTGGTGCAGAAGGATCTGGCGCGAACCCTGCGCGCCATCAGCGAATCGGGCACGCAGGCGTTCTATCACGGTGCCATCGCCGAGGCGGTGGTGGCCGCCAGCCGCGCCAATGGCGGTTTGTTGAGCCTGGATGATTTTGCCTCCTACACGGTCACCGAATCGAAGCCGCTGGCCTGCCGCTATCGCGGCTTTACCGTGCTGTCAGCGCCTCCACCGAGCTCAGGCGGCGTCACGCTGTGCGAAATGTTGCGCATAGTGGAAGGCTATCCGCTGCATGCGCTCGGCTATCACTCGAGCGAGTCGCTGCACGCGCTGACCGAGGCCATGCGTTACGGCTACCGCGATCGCAACACATATCTGGGCGATCCCGACTTCGTCGACAATCCCATCGACCGGCTGCTGTCCGACGCACACCTCAGGGAAATCCGCGCGCAGATCCGGCCGCACCGCGCCGGTGTCTCGCGGGTGTCGGACGCATTGGGAACCGCCGGCGAACATGCCCAGACGACCCATTACTCGATCGCCGATCGGGCCGGTAATGCGGTGTCGGTCACTTATACTATCAACGATAGCTTCGGCGCCAAGGTGATCGCCGGCGATACCGGATTCTTTTTGAATGATGAAATGGACGACTTTACGGCCAAACCCGGGGCGCCCAATCTTTATGGGCTCATCCAGGGCAAGTCGAACGCGATCGCGCCCGGCAAGCGACCCTTGAGCTCGATGACGCCGACCATCGTGCTCAAAGATGGTCACCCGGTGCTGGTCGTCGGCACGCCGGGCGGCTCGCGCATCACCACCACCGTGCTGCAGGTCATCGTCAACGTCATCGACTACGGCATGAGCCTGCAGGAGGCGGTCGATGCGCCCAGAGTCCATCATCAGTGGCTGCCGGATACGCTGGCGGCCGAGCCGTTCGCGCTATCGCAGGACACGGTGTCCGCACTCGCGCGCATGGGCTATCAGGTGGTGCCGCTCCAGCCATGGGGCGCGGGCAACGCGGTGGAGGCCATCGGCATCGCGGGTCGCGATGCGGCTGCCCCGGAGCTGAAGTTTCCGCGCGCCGGCACATTCTATGGAGCCAGCGATGCGCGCGCGCCAGCCGGATCGGCCGCCGCACCCTAGAGTAAACATGGCTGCCGAATATCGCATTGACGCTGAGATCTTTCGCCTCTACCCGGGGTACCGGCGCGGGCTCGTGCTCGGGCAACAACTGCGCAATGGCGCGTCCAGCGCCAGCCTCAGCGAACAGCTGCGGGCGCAGGAAGCCGCGCTGCGCGAGCGCGTACAGGGCAATCCGGCCGAACATCCGCGTATCGCGGCCTGGCGGGAAGCGTATCGCCGCTTCGGGGCGCGGCCTTCGGATTTCCGATCCTCGATCGAGGCATTGGCGCGAAGGGTGCTGCGTGGTGATGCATTGCCAGGCATCAACGCACTGGTGGATATCGGCAATCTGGTCTCACTGCGCTACCTGGTGCCGGTCGGCGTGCATCCGGTGCCGGAGGGCGAGGGCATGCTGTGCCTGCGCCTGAGTGAACCCACCGACAGCTTCCTGCCGCCGGATGGTGCCGCGGCCGAGGTGCCGGAGAAGGGCGAGGTCGTCTTCGTGCAGGCAAGCACCGTGCTCACACGCCGCTGGACCTGGCGCCAGAGCGCACTGACGCTGACGCAACCTGCGACCACGGCCGTATTCTTCAACATCGATGCGCTGCCCGGCGTGCCGGATGAGGAAGTCGAGGCGGCCATGCGCGACATCGGGCTACTCGTGCGCGAGCATTGCGGCGGTGAAGTGCAGTCCACGGTGCTGCGGGACAGCGCCTCCAGCTGGCAATACTGCTAGACCGCAAACGCGCGCGCGCGGATGTCGGTGTACCAGCGCTCGGCGTCGTGCGAGGCGGTCGCCGCCGCGGCGGTGTCGAGCTCGATCCCCGGGGATGATGTCGGCTGCGGCGCGACGATGCGTCCATCGAGGATGATGAAGTGTCCCGGGAAGGCCAGCGCCCACTCGGGGCTGACGCGCCCATAACAGACGCTGTCGAAGTCCTGTGGCACCAGCTCTTGCCCGCTCAGCCCCGCTGCTATAGCGCGGGCACAATGCTGGGCCTGGCTCAGCGCGGCCGATGCGGACTTGGGCATGGCATCGGCAATGCAGGCGTCGCCGATGACATGCACATTGGGCAGCAACGTTGACTCGAAGCTGCGCGGATCCACCGGGCACCAGCCGTGATCCGAGGCGAGTCCCGTCGCGGGCGCCAGTTCTCCGGGCGCCTGCGGAGGAATGAGGTTGGCCACGGCCGCGCGATGCGAGCCGTTCTCGGCGAACAGGGTCATGGTTTTCGTATTGACACGGACCACGGTACCGCCCTGGGTCAGGGGAATCCATTCGATCATGTTCGGGTAAAGCCGGCTCCAGGCATCGGTGAACAGCGGCTGCTTGGGGAAATAATTGTTCGCATCGAGGATCAGGACTTTGGAGCGCGGCTTATATTTCCCAAGGTAGTGCGCGATCAGGCTTGCGCGTTCGTAGGGAGCCGGCGGGCAGCGCATGAATCCGGATGGCACGCTGATCGCGACCACCCCGCCATCCTCCATGGCGTGCAGCTGGTTGGCGAGCAGCGAAGTCTGTTCCCCGGCCTGCCATGCGTGCGGCATGGCGCTGGCAGCCGCGGGCCCTGAGCCTTCGATGCGTTCCCAGAGAAAGCGGATCCCGGGCGCGACCACGAGCCGGTCGTATGCCAGCGTGTCGCCCGCGGCCAACCGCAGGCGCCGCTGCGCGGCATCGATGCCATCGACGCGACCGGTGATGCAGCGCACGCCCGCGTGCTCAAGCCCCCTGCGCGAGATTTCAATCGAGGAGATGGTGCGCCAGCCAACGATGACTTCGTTGCTCATCGGGCAGGTGACGTAGCGTTCGACCGGATCGATCAGATGGACATCGATCCCGGGATCGAGTCGCCGCAGCTCGAGCGCACAGGCGGCGCCGGCGAAGCCGCCTCCCGCGATCAGCACGCGCGGGGCAGCCCGCGTTCGCACGGCCGATGCGATGCGCGCGAGGCCCGTCGCCGCGCCCGCGGCCGCCCATGCGGCCATCCGCAGCCAGCGGCGGCGATTCATGGCCCACTCATTTCCATTCGAGCTGCTGATAGACACGAGTGACATTGCGCGGGTGGGTGCTGTCCCAGAGCAGCCACTGCGATTTCTCGGCAGCCGCCACGCCATCGATGGCTTCCGGCAGCGATTGCCCGAGATCGATGGCCGATCTTACGCCCTCGAGCAGCGCGCGCAGGTAGCGGCGCTCCGGCACGAGCGCGGATCCGAGGTCCGTCGTCGGCGGGCCATGCCCCGGGATGGCGCGCTTGACGGGCATACGAGCCAACTCATCGATGACGGTGAGCCAGCCTTCGACGTCGCCGTCCACGGCCGGCAGTCGCTCCCTGAAAAGCAGGTCTCCGGTGAATAGCGTGCGGGTCGACTCATCGAGCACGCTCAGGTCGCAATCGGTGTGTGCCACCGGCCACGCACGCAGCTGCAGTCGCCTGCCGCCCAGGTCCAGTTCCAGCCGGTCCTGTACGCGCCGATCCGGGGTGATGATCTGCTGCGCACTCGCGGGTGAGTCCAGATCCTCTGGATAGTGTTGCAGAAAGTACAGCCGGCTGCGCGCGATGGCATCGGGTAGCGCTGCATGTCCGATGAAGCTGGGGTGTGAGTCGGTGAAGGCCGCATCGCCGAGTACGTGATCCACGTGCACGTGGGTGTTGATGACGTAGCAGATCGGTTGTTGCGTGCGCTGTCTGATCGCTGACAGCAGCGCGCGGCCGACGCGCACCGAGCCACCGGTATCGATGACGGCCACGCAGCGGCTGCCCACAATGAAACCGATATTGGCAATGTCGTCGTGCCCTGGCGCATCGAGGTCCAGCGGTTGGCCAAAGTGGACGAAGACGCCGGCCGCGACCTGCTGGATCTGGAACCCGGAGGCGTTCGCCGATGACTGACTGGCAGCGCCGAGTAGCCAAAGCGCCAAGGCCAACCGCGGCCCGGGCATGGGCTAGTGCGGCGTTACCGCTGCGTCGCTGATGGTTTCGCCGCCGCTCGCGGAACCGCGCCAGTTAGCATTGAAGTGCGCATCCTGGGAGTCGGTGACCTCGACGGTCAGCGGTGCCGGCAGCGCCGAATCGGACGCGATGCGCAACGTGGGGTTCTCGCTCAGGGAAATGCCGGCATCGACGTCCAGGATCGCGTGCCCGTTGCTGCTGAACCGGATGTGCGACACATAGTGGGCCGGTATCGGATTTCCGCTCAGCGGGTCGATCTGGAATCCGGAATTATTGGGATGCCGGATGGCGATCTGCAGTGAGCGCCCATCCGCCGTGTTGTGGAAGCGGATCTCTCCCAGCGTGCCGCCCGCGGCAGGACCGGGTGCCGCCGAGCAGCCTCCGGCGGCATTGACCCAGGTGCTGTGCATCTGCAGCTGGCCATCCGTGGTCTCGGCGATCGCCCGTACCGAGGTCCAGCGATCCACACGCACGCGCATGCCGATCTCGGCGACGCGCGCGCCCTCGGCAAAATCGAAAGTCGAGGCGACGGGGGAGGGGTTGTTGTCGATGAATACTCGCAGCTGTCTGACATGCCCGAGGTCCGCGGCGCCGAAGCGTATGGTCAGTGCCGTCGCGGTCGGATCCGGGGTATTGGATGGCGCCTCGAGCGTGAAGGCCGCGGTATCGGCGATGCCGAGTTCCCGCTCACCATAATATTGCTTGCGCAGGTTGGGCCAGGCATCGTCGGTGGGGTTTTGATTTTCCGCAGGGGTTGCAGCAGCGCCTGCCAGTGCCACGATCGAGGCAAGCGAGAGCGTCGCGAACATTGGCCAGCGTGGGGTTTTCATGCCCCCATTCTAACGCCGGGGCGCCTATCGGGCGTCAAAAAAGGATTTGACCGCGCCCAGGCAGAATGGGGGCACGAGAGTGGTGTGATAAGCGCTTTCCACCGCTTCATAGCCGTTGTCGGTGGCCCCCTGGGCGATGGCCAGGGCTGCCACCGCGTCCTTGGCGATCTCAAACTGTGTCTTGACGGTCGAATAGGGGTCGCCGGTGCCGATGGCGGCGTCCAGATCAAGCACCGTCAACGGCACGGCGGCCGACTGTCCCAACCAATAATTCTGTTCCAGTTGCGCATTGAACCAGAAAACCTCGGGATCCTGGTCGCCGCCGCAGAGCAGTACCGGTGCCGCGGGGAGCCAGTTGCGCAGATCGTTCTGTGCGAGCGCCGCGCGCATCGCCAGCCCCGGGGAGGTCGCGGGAACTCCCGTGGTGACCGTTGGAAATGCGCCGTCCGGATTGGCCTGCGCATCCGTCAGCCAGGCCAGGCGATAGGAATTCGTTATCAGATTCCCGGCCCCGAATCCCAGGGCGAACACCGGTGCCAGATCCGCCGGCACGGTCGCGGGCGTGAGCGCGGCATAAGCGGGTGACGGCGGCGTCGAGCTGAAGAGCGCGAACTGCGGCAGCTTCCCTTCCGTATAAAGCTCGCCCCGCGTGGCCGTGCTGGGAAACAACGAATCGATGCCGGTTGCGTACGGCGCCTCGAACACCTCGGCCGGATCGCTGTAGATATTTCCATAGGAATGCTGGTAGGCCGTTAACAGCAGCGTGCCGACTACGGGCGCTTCGCCGTTGACCTGGCCATCGAAGATCGCATCGACGAACGCGGCGAGCGCGTAGGGCCCCGACATGGGCGCGGACGCGGTTACCGCCATGCCGCGCGCCTGCATGGCGCGATGGGTTGCCAGGGCCACATAGCCGCCCTGGGAGTAGCCCGTGATGAATAGTTTCCCCGAGTCCGATGTCGAGGAGGCGGCCGCCGTCGGCAGCGCGCTGCGCGCGGCGCTCAGCGCGTCAATCATCTCGCCCGATTGCTGATCACCGACCAGGAAGGCGTCGTACGGCAGGGTCGAGGTGTCATAGCCCACATAGTTCGGCGCCACCACGATGTAGCCCTGCGATGCGAATGCCGCCGCGAGAAAGATCCCTTCGGCGTTCTGCTGATTGGTGAGATCGGCGATATTGAAACCGCGATCGGTGGAGGTCCCGTGCGCGTAGAGCACGACGGGTCGCGGCCCTGAACACCCCGAGTGGCTGCCGGTGGGGACCATGAGTGCCCCCGAAGCCGTGGTCGCTTCATTGGCGCCGCCGAGCGTGGCGTATTCGATGTGATAAACCGCAATGTCGCAGACCGGCGAGCCGACCAGGCTCAGCACTTGCGCGATTTGCTGATTGGATGCGCCGGTGAGCTGTAACAGCAACTGGGCTGCATTGATCGTTGTCAGCAGCTGCGGTGGAGTCTGCAGCAGCTGCCCGGGTGTGGGACCCGGATCGCTGGCGGTGCCGCCGCCTGAAACCGAGCTGTCGCCATTGCAGGCACTCAGCAGTGCGGTACCGGTCAGCAGCACCGCGACCATCATCCCTTTGGCCATAATTTTCATGAGTTACTTTACCGACGGCGACTACCAGGCCGCTGTAGCCGACCTGCGGTAACGTTTGTAGGACAGAACTTGCGCGCTAGTCGTGCCACGCCGGGAAGGGTCGCAGGCCGCGGAAGAAACTGAAGTCATGATTCGGCCACAACTGCGCGCCTTCCGAGAGCGCCAGCGACTTGAGCAGCCGAATGCTCTGCAGCGCCAGTGTCTCATCGTCATTCCAGCAGAATCCGGGCGCGACTTCATCATCGAGGTTCTCCTGCAAATCGGCGGCATCCCCGCACAGCACCACGGGTCGGCCGTGAGGCAATTCGATCAGCAGCGACATGTGGCCGGCGGTATGTCCGGGTGTCAGCAAAGCGCGAACGCCGGCAGCGATTTGGTATGCCTCGCTCTGGATACGCCAACCCCCGGCGGCTGCGATCTCGTCGCCGAAAACCCCGCCATCCCGCCCGGTGCGCGCGGCGGCCAGTTCCTCGCGGTGTACATGCACCTCGCAGCCGGGAAAATCACAAAGACCGCCCGCGTGATCGAAATGCAGATGGCCCAGGAAAACCACGTCGATGTCTTTGATGCTGAGTCCCAGCCGGTCCAGGTAACGCGGGATGCGCTGTTCCTCGGACATCTGCGGCGGCTCAAACACCGGCCGCATCGGCTCGAAGAAGCGACGACGAAGTTCCGGGGTGGCGATCTTGCGGTAGTCGCAGCCGACGTCATACAGAATGCGCCCGTTGGGAGTCTCGATCAGAAAGGCCAGGATCGGCGCATCGATGTAGACGCCCTGTCCGCGATTTCGCGTCGAGACAATCTTCTCGTAACGCTGCGTGCCGGTCAGCAGCGGCCAAAGCTTCGTCGCGCGGGACATCGACTCCGGAAGCTCAGCCCAACGCTGAATGATACAGGCCGAGCAGTTTGATCCAGGCGCGCTCGGCGTCGGCTTTGTTGTAGATCGGCGTGCCATCGGCCTGCACAGGCATGTCCGCTATGCACCAGCCGTGCTGGTCGCGCGGATAGACCTCGATTTCGGCCGGCACTTTGGCGGCGGCGAAGGCTTCGCGCAGCTTATCCTTGGCGTCCGGCTGTTTCTGATCGTCACTGCCGGCCACTGCGATGTAGAGCCGCGCCTTGATCTTCGGGGCCAGCAAATGCGGGCTGTCCGGCTTTTCAGTGACCAGGCCTCCGCCGTGGAAGGAGGCGCCCGCGCCCACGCGCTCGGGCACCGCCGCGGCCGTCCTGATCATGTGCGGACCGCCCGCGCAATAGCCCTGCGATCCGATCTTTTTTGATTTGTTTACCTGGGGCTGCGCATCGAGAAAGGCGATGTACGCCTTGGCGTCGGATTCGACGGCACCGGGCGCGCTCAGCGGCCCCGTCAGTGGCGGCAGCTTGGCGCGATCCGCATCGCTCTGGAAATTGAACGATGGCACGTCCGTGAACACCGGGGCCTTGGCGGTGCGATAGAAGGGATTCGGTACCAGCACGGAGTATCCCACCGAGGCCAGGCGTCGTCCGAGTTCGCGATAGACGGGCCGCAGTCCAAAGATGTCGGTCCAAACCAGTACGCCCGGATGGCTGCCATTGGCGAGATGAAAAAAAGCGCCGTCACAATTCCCATCGGGCGTCGGTATGGTGACGTCGGTTTCTATGACATTGGCGGCGGCGGCCGACATGGCGCCAGTGGTGGCGGCCAGTCCTACGGCGGCCGACAATGTGACAAACTCGCGCCGCGACCGGTCGTTCGGTAGTGCGGCGTCCGATTTGCGATCTTGCCCCTCACGCGTCATGTGGCAGAGCCTAGCATGGTAATGCACAACCTGCGTCCCGAAGAGGACAGCCCCGGCGAGGGCAGCCTGGGGCGGGAGATTTGCGGGGAAATCGAGCAGGCGCTGCGGCGCGAGTGGCTCGTCACCAATGGCGTCGGCGGCTACGCCGCCGGCACGGTGGCCGGCTGCCAGACGCGCCGCTACCACGGCCTGCTGGTCGCCGCGACAGCGCCTCCGGTGGGCCGCACCCTGTTGCTGGTCGACCTGGATGTCATTGCCGAGGTATGCGGTCGGACCTACGAACTGGCCTGTCATGAATACGGCGGCGGCATCATTCATCCACAGGGCCATCGGCTACAGCAGAGCTTCCGGCTCGACGGCACGGTGCCAACCTGGACCTTCGCCCTGGGTCCCGCGCTGCTGATCCGGCGCGTGTTCATGGCGCGCGGAGATAACACCACCTACCTGCAATACACGCTGGCGCGCGGCGATGCGGTGGTAACGCTGCAAATGCGGCCGCTGTGCACGGCCCGGGACTATCACTGGCAGCGGCGCGGCGGGGAAGGCTTCAGCGTCGTGGCCTCCCGGCAGGGCTGCCGCATCGACACCAGCGACGGCAACCCCTCGCTCGCCATTACCACCGAACAGGGAACATTTCGTGAATCGCCCGAGGTCCACTGGAATCTCCTCCACCGCCAGGAGGCCGAACGTGGGCTCGACAGCGCCGAGGATCTCTATTCACCGGGGGTATTCGAGATGCGCCTCGAGCCTGGCGGCAGTGTCACGCTATGCGCCACCATCGAGGCGCAACCCACCCCCGGCGCCGAGGCTCTCGCCGGATTGCGCGCGCACGAGACGCTACTGCTGAAATCGGCTGCCGTCTCCGAACCGGCATGGATTCGCCGCCTCGTGCTGGCGGCGGATCAGTTCATCGTTTCGCGGCACGGCGCATCCGCCGACGGCAAGACTGTGATCGCCGGTTATCCGTGGTTTGGCGATTGGGGCCGGGACACCATGATTGCGCTGCCGGGATTGGCCCTGGCGACGGGTCGACCCGCTATCGCCGCGCAGGTGCTGCGGACTTTCGCGCGCTTCATCAGCGAGGGCATGCTGCCGAACCGTTTTCCGGATGCCGGCGAGGCGCCCGAGTACAACACCGCCGATGCCACTCTGTGGTACTTCGTGGCGCTGCACGAGTATCTGCAGTTCACCGACGATACCGGACTGGCGCGCGAGCTATGGCCCGCGCTGCACGAAATCCTCGACTGGCATCGGCGCGGGACGCGACACGGGATCGCGATGGATCCGCTCGATGGCCTGCTGCGCGCAGGCGAGACCGGCACCCAGCTGACCTGGATGGATGCCAAGGTCGGTGGTTGGGTTGTGACTCCGCGCAGCGGCAAGCCCGTCGAGATCAATGCACTGTGGTGCAACGCGCTGCGCATCGCAGGCGACATCGCCGCAAGGATCGGCGAGCGAGCGATGGCCGAGGACTGCCGGGAGCGCGCCGGCACGGCGATCGCCGCGTTTCGCGAGCGATTCTGGTATCAGGCCGGCGGGTATCTTTACGATGTGATCGATGCGCCGGCGCGGCCGCCGGATCACTCGCTGCGGCCCAATCAGCTGCTGGCGCTGGCGCTGCCGCATCCTGTGCTGGCGCGGGATCGGGCACTGGCCGTGCTCGCGGTCTGCGAGCGCGAGCTGCTGACCTCGTACGGGCTGCGCACGCTTGAGCCTTCAGATCCCGCCTATGTCGGCCGTTACGGCGGGGATCAGTGGCAGCGCGACGGCGCCTATCACCAGGGAACGGTGTGGCCCTGGCTGCTCGGATCGTTTGCGCGCGCGCACTACTCGCTGCATCGCGATCGCGAACGCGCGCTGTCCTACCTGGCGCCGCTGGAGCAGCATCTGATGGATGCCTGCATCGGTCAGATCAGCGAAATCTTCGACGCCGATCCGCCGCACCATCCGCGCGGCTGCTTCGCCCAGGCCTGGAGCGTGGCCGAGATCCTGCGCGCCTGGCGGGACATTCACGGCGCCTTGCCAGGGACACGCGCGCCCTGAGGAAGCTTCAGCAGCGCCTGACCCATGCGAACCCGTGCGCCCTCGAGGATGCCCTCGCAAACGGTGAAGCCATGCGGTGCAAACACGATGATGGTGGAGCCATGCTGAAACCAGCCCATCTCCTCCCCCTTGGCAAGATTCGCATCACAGGCAATCGCATTCGGGCCGCGATACTTCAGATGTAACAACAGGTCGAGAAAATGCAGGCGGATGCTGGCCACGAGCACCGCCGCGATCGGTACCAGCGTGATCAGGTGATCGGACGATGCGAGGCGGCAGCGCAGGGTTGCCCGTTCGTTGCGGCAGAACAATGACTCGACACGCTTGAGTGCAGTGGGATTGACGTTCCAGGTATCGCCCGGGACGTAGTTGACCTGCTCGACACGGCAGCCGTAAGGCGCGTGAAAGCGGTGATACATGCCGGCGGTGAGCCGCAGCGTCGCGTACCAGCCGCGCGCGTAGTAGCGCACCAGTTCCTCATCGCCAAGAAGTTCCATGAGCCGATACGGACGGCCCTTGGCCTGCAGCACCGCGCCATCGACGATCTGGCCCGTCGCGCCCACGATGGCATCGCAAGGGCTCACGAGTGTGCCCGGATCGCTGTCCAGCGGACGTGCGCCGGCCTTGAGCTCGCGAATGAAGCAATCGTGCAAGCTGCGGAAGCGAGTCTTCCTGGCATCGCTCAGATCGACTTCTGCAAACAGCTGCCACAGCGCGATGCTTGCGCGGCAGATCCAGGGATTCTCGAGCTGACTGAACCAACCCATGAAACGCGTCAGCGATCGGCGCGGAATTCGATTGGTAAGCAGGAAGTTGATGCCTTCCTGCTGCAGCGCTTTGTCCAGGGCGAGGCGCAGGTTCATTGTAGTGTCATACGCATGCAATACGCTTGCCACGGAGGATATCCGTGAACACAAGCACCATCGCGATGGGCGCGGCTATCGCCGCCGCCGTCGCCCTGTTTCCGCGCCTGCGCCGGCGGCTGCTGCTCTCGCAGGCCAAGCACCCTTCGCTGACCGGCCACGTGCGCATGGGGCGATGGCTGTCCTCGCTGATTCCATTCTACGAATACGACGAAGCACACTTCTTCAGTGCCGACGACGCGCCGGGCGACATACAGTCGCAGCGCCGCGCGGGCTTCAGCCGCCTGGCAGCGGTCTATGCGCAGCGTTTCGTGAAGACCGCGCGCCTGACGAACGAGGTAGTGCCGGAGATCGCGGATCTGCAATTCACATCGCGCTATCGGGTGCCGTTCCAGTTCGGCGGCTTCGTTCGCCGGCATTTGAACGCCGGCTCGTTCGTCGAGTCCTCCGCCGGTCCGACCACCACCGACCTCGACGGCAACCGCCGCTACGATCTGACCGGCTCCTACGGGGTCAACGTCTTCGGATACGAGTTCTACAAGCGCTGCATCGAATGCGGCGCGGAACGGGTGCGAGATCTGGGTCCGGTGCTCGGCGCCTATCACCCGGTGACCGCATACAACGTGCATCGCCTGCGTGCGATTTCCGGGCTCGATGAGGTGTCCTTTCACATGTCGGGCACCGAGGCGGTCATGCAGGCGGTACGACTCGCGCGTTATCACACACGGCGCCGCTACCTGGTGCGCTTTTGCGGCGCCTATCACGGCTGGTGGGGTGATGTGCAGCCCGGGGTGGGCAATCCGAGCGTGGCTCACGACACCTTCACGCTCAGGGAGATGGATGACGCTACGCTGCGCGTGCTGCGCAGCCGTCGCGATATCGCCTGCGTGCTGGTCAATCCATTGCAGGCGCTGCACCCAAATGCCGGTGCGCCCTCGGATTCGATGTTGCTCGACAGCGGCCGCCAGGCGCACTTCGATCGCGCAGCTTATTCGCAGTGGCTCGGCAGATTGCGCGCGGTTTGCAGCGAACGGGGCATCGCCCTGATTTTCGATGAGGTGTTCGTCGGCTTCCGTCTCGCCGCCGGCGGCGCGCAGGAATATTTTGGCGTTAAGGCCGACCTGGTGACTTACGGCAAGACTGTGGCGGGCGGACTTCCCATCGGCGTCGTCTGTGGGCGCAGGGAGCTGATGCGACGCTTCCGCGAGGATCGGCCGGCCGATATCTGCTTTGCGCGCGGGACCTTCAATGCCCATCCGTATGTAATGGGGGCCATGTACGAATTTCTGACACGCCTTGAGAGCGAGGAATTGCAGGCGCGCTACCGGGGGCTGGATCAGTTGTGGGACCGGCGGGCGGCGCAACTCAATCAGCGCCTGCGCGCGGAAGGGCTGAATGTCGAGATAGCAAACCTGTCGACCATCTGGACCGTCTGCTACCCACGGCCGTCGCGATACAACTGGATGTTCCAATACTATCTGCGCGCCGAAGGGTTGGCGTTAAGCTGGGTGGGCACCGGGCGGCTCATTTTCAGTCTCGATTACACCGATGCCGACTTCGCCGCGGTTGCCGACAGCTTTCTGTCGGCAGCCCGGCAAATGCAGCAGGACGGCTGGTGGTGGTCCGGCGAGATGCTGACCAACCAGGCCATCAGGCGCCGCGTGCTCAGGGAGATGCTTCGCGCCGGTGGGCGAGTCCCATCGGATCGATCAGCTCACCCCGCAGCAGGTGAAGTGGCGCTCGGTAATAAAGCATGACGTCGTGAAATGGATCGGTAACGATTTTCGTGATCCACACGAGTCCGGTCTGTACATCCTTGATGATGAACAGCTGCACGGTGCGGAACAGCAATGCACCGAAACCGATCGCCAGCCAGATCATCCCCATGTTGCGGACGAAGTCGGCCTTGGTAGCGTGATCCGGGAAAATTCCCAGCAGCGACGGATCGAGCCACAGCACGGCGGGCGATAGCGCCCAGATCGACAGCAGTACCACTTTGCGTCGAAGGTTGTACCCGACCTTGATCTCCTCCTTATGTTCGTGGGTAGCCTGGTTGACGGCGTCGTAGCCCTTGGGCTCGAAGAAGAAATGTCCGGCCTGGCGACTGACCATGGCCACCAGCCATGCAATCAGAGCCGAGGCCGCGGGGTTCTTGAAGATCGCCACATAGGCGGCCAGGAAGCTCACTGCGCTGAGCAGGTGCAGCGATTGGTTGATACGGCTGTGGTGGTAGTAGCGATGGTCATCCCAGCGCTGGATTTTCAGAGCGCGCAAAAAACTTTGCATGGTGTCCTCTTGGGCTGTATCGGCGAAAGGCGCAGGTAAGCAAATATAACGATCAGGTTACAGAGATATTAAGGACGGCCATACACCCTTCACAGAACTGTTGTCTGCGCTTCATCAGATCGTCATCGCCAGGCGCGATGGTGCGATGACACATGAGAATCATGATTGTCAGCGATGCATGGTTCCCGCTTACCAACGGCGTGGTCACCACGCTCGCACAGACTGCGACCTGGCTGGGGCGCTTCGGCTACGAAGTCCGTATGGTGACGCCGCGCGACTTTGCCACCGTACCCTGTCCGACGTATCCGGAAATCCGTATGGCAGTCTTCCCTTTTCGGAACATGGCGCGGCGTATCCGCTCGTTCCAGCCGCACGCCTTGCACATTGCCACCGAAGGGCCGCTCGGACTGGCGGCCCGTCGATACTGCGTGAGCCAGGGACTGCGTTTCACCACCTCCTATCACACCCAGTTTCCGCAGTACCTGCGGTCGCGGTTTCCGATTCCCTATGGATTCTCATACACCGTGCTGCGCTGGTTTCACGGCGCGGCTGAGCGCTGCATGGTCAGTACCCCGAGCGTGGAGGCGCAATTGGCCGGCCGCGGCTTCCGCAACCTCGTGCGCTGGCAACGCGGCGTCGATACACAGCGGTTCCAGCCGCGTTCCAAGTGCTTCCTCGAGCTGCCGCGGCCCATTGCAACCTATGTGGGTCGGCTGGCGATCGAGAAGAACATCGACGCCTTTCTGCGGATGCCCTGGGATGGATCGAAGCTCGTCATCGGCGACGGACCGGAGAGGGCACGCCTCGAAGCACAGTATCCTGCGGCCCGTTTCGCGGGCTTTCGCTTCGGCGATGACCTGGCGGCACACCTGGCGGCATCCGACATCATGGTGTTTCCGAGCCTCACCGACACTTTCGGACTGGTGAATCTGGAAGCCATGGCGTGCGGCGTACCGGTCGCGGCGTATCCGGTTACCGGACCGATCGATGTGATCGAGGACGGCGTCACCGGTGCGCTGGATAACGATCTGGCGCGCGCGGCCGCGCGGGCGTTGCGCATCGATCCGGCGGCCTGTCGCAAACGTGCCCTGCGATCCGGTTGGGATGCCTGTGCACGCGAATTCGAAGGCAATCTGGCCGAGTGCCGTCCGCATGCGCCGCCATTCCGCAGCCCTCGCCGCGCACTGGTGGATAGCCTGGCGAATTGAGATCCGCGCCTGCTTGAGCCCGATGTCAGCGGTGATGGGCCGCATCCAGCGTGAGCAGCACACGATCGATCTCGCTGCCGAAAAACGCCTGCGGTTTTGAAGGCGTGACGTCCTCCTGCTGCTCGCGCTTTGATATCTCGAGCGATGCGAGCCCGAAGGCCTGTCGCAGCGAGTCCGCCGTGGGCAGGGCATCCCGATAGAAGGCCTCGCCGAAGTAGGTGAGGTCCCGATCATCGGAACAACCGAAGGAGGTCCGGTCGGAATCCGCCGCCGCGATGATCGCGGTGTGCTCGTCTTTCAACGCCCCGATGAAGCCACCGGCATAACAGGCCGATATGATGATCACTCGCCACTTGATCCCCGAGTCGCGCAAGGCGGCTGAAAGATTCTCGGCTGTCACCTGCTCGAGTGGCAGGGAGCCGTTGGAGACCGCAAGTTCGGGATCCGAAGAACCATGCGAGGAGAGCGATAGAAACAGGATGTCCCGATCGGGATCCATCTTTTGAGCCAGGCCCTGCAGTGCATAGGTCAAACCCGAGACAGTCGCGAGCGGGTGAGTCTCATGATCGCGCCGATCGTTGATCAGCAGCAATTGCCGCGAGGCGCTGTCATAGCGATTTGCCACCACCCGGGCGGCCAGTTGAATCTCCTCGGCGAATACCTTCTGCTCCGCGACTCCGGCGAAACCAACAAAAAAGACCTGCGGCACCGAGCCGTCGCTCGGTGCGACATCGTCCAGTGCGTCGTCCAACCGGGATTGCTGTTCGAACAGCAGCGATTCGGCAACGGCCGGCGATGCGGTGTCGTCGCGGTCATCGCCTGCTTCCGGCGCGACCCATAGCGAAGGACTGATGTAGGCGGCATCGGCCAGCCAGCCATAGCCCAGCAGCAGCACCAAGCCGATGAGCAGCGCGCGCGGCTGCGCGGCGCCGGTCGTACTCCGCAGTGCGCGGGACACATAGAGCACCGCATACAGCATCAGTAGCACCTGGGCTGCGGCGGCCGAATCGCCGGTCAGGAATCGATCAATCAGTGCCGCTGCCAGCTCGAGAAACGGCACCACCGCAAGCACGATGAGAAGTCCGTGGCGGTAAGGCACGCGCGGCCGGGGGATTCGTGCCAAAGCCAACGCCAGCAGCAGGGCCAGCAGGATCGGGAGGCCGATTCCCACGATCCCGTAGAGAGCGAAGCGCGCGTCCTCGGGCGCGCCGAGCCGGTCGAGCAGCGCCCAGACGGCCAGTGAGGCAATGCCAAGTCCTGCGAGCAATGGATCACTCGATACCGGATCGAGCGAGTCGGTTCGCTGCAGTGTGAGGAGGCGCAAGAGGACGCGCAGGTCGTGGAATTTCATGTATCCGCCAATATTGAGGGATTGTTGCCCGGCTGCAACTCCTCGTTCATCCTGCGCGCTCATCGCCGACGTTCGAGATACTGATGCAAGTCGCCCTGCTTCGCGTTCTGGCTCCGTTGCTGGTCTTCTGTGTGCCTCTGGTGGCACTTGGCGCATGGCTGACGAGGGCGAAGGGGCTGCAAACGCTGTGTGCCTACCTGGTTTCCATTGCGGTTGCCTCTGCGCTGGTTGCGATCGTCACCCGGGTCTGGCGCCTATTCTTCCTGGTGCAATTGCCCATCCTGGTCTTGAGCGCCGCCTTTGCGATGTGCACGCTCACTTACAACAGCCCTCCCGGGGATCTGCTCTCGTATGTGCTGGTTACTTCGAGCTGGGAGGAGCTGCGCGGATTCTTCACCATCTGGCAGGGTTTGAGGTATCTGCTGGCCGTGGCGTTGCTGACGGGCGTCTATCTGACGCTCGCGATCCGGGCTCCGTCCCGCCCGCTTTTTACGGGTCGCTATCCTCGTGCGCGCTGGCTCTTTCTGGGTACGGTCCTGGCCTTGACCGCCGCAGCAGCGCAGAGCCCCACGGCATTTATCGACGGGCTGGCGGCCAATCCGGCAATTGGGACGGCATTCTTCGTGGCCGGTCCCCTGGCAAATGCGCGGGCGGCCGTTAGCGGTAACGCCGTTGCGAAGCAGCGTTTTGGTGCGGCCCGCATCAAGGCTGAGGAAGTGCATATCCTCGTGATCGGGGAGAGTGCGCGGCGCGATTCCTGGTCGGTATACGGCTACCAGCGCCGGACCACGCCGACTCTGGAGGCGCTTCAAGGCGAAGCGGTGTTTTTTCGGCACGCGGTGGCGGATGCTAACTTCACCGTCTGCGTGGTCCCCATTCTTTTGACCGGTACGAATCCCGGTCAGTTCGATATGCATCGCATCCGGGGCAATCTGGTCGATCTGGCCGAAGAAGCCGGATATTCCACCGCATGGCTCATGAACCAGGATCCGAACATCTCACTGCTGACGGGTGTCCATGCCGACCGCATGATCTATCCGCCATCGTTTGCGATGCCCGATTCGGGCCACCTGCCGCTGGATGAGACGCTGCTGCCGCACTTGCGGGCCGAAATCAGCCGGCGCGGCGGTGCCCGATTCATCGGCTTGCATACGATAGGCTCGCACTGGGAATACGACACCCGCTACCCGCCGGCTTTCGAGCGCTTCGGTTCCGGCAAGGGGCTTACCTATCTTTCGGCGCTGAATGAAAAATCCGATCCCCGTGTACTGGATGCCTACGACAACAGTGTCGCCTACACGGACTGGTTTCTCGGGCAGGTTATCCAGCAGGCACGGCAACTCACTGTTCCCGCGACGGTTACCTATATCGCCGATCATGGTGAGGACTTATACGCGCTGGACGGCAACACGGGGCACGGTACTGCGACCTACACCCAGCACCAATTCGATATCCCTGCGTTCATCTGGATGAACGGCCTGTTCCGGGATTCCCATCCGGACAAAGTGCGAGCCATCATCCAGAATGCGGACCAGGAAATTCGCAGTCACAACATCTTCTATTCGATGGCCGATCTGATGGGGATTCAATGGCCCGGGGCCTCGGCGGCGGACTCCTTTGCATCGGACCAGTTCGTTCCTGATACCGGGAGTCCTCACATCGCCGGGGGCACGCTGGTCCGAGAGATCAATTAGGCGCGTATGAGCTTGAGCGCGCGCCCCGATGCATTTCGCCCCGACATCGAAGGACTACGGGCCATCGCGATTCTGCTGGTGGTGGCTTGTCATTGCGGTGTGCCACGGTTTGCCGGAGGTTTCGTCGGCGTCGACATATTCTTCGTCCTGTCGGGTTATCTCATAACCGAGATACTCTCCCGAGAACTTCGGGAAACATCCCGGATCGACTTCACGGCTTTCTACGCGCGGCGCGCGCGCCGGTTATTGCCGCTGTCGGCGCTGGTGCTGCTGACGACGGGTCTGCTTTCGTCCGCCATCTATACCCCCCAGGAATTGGCGCTGACGGCGCGCGCCGTGCGCGCCGCTTCCCTGTACGTCAGCAACATTTACTTCGATCGCAGTGCGTCGGACTACTTCGCGCCCTCAGTAGAGGGCAATCCGCTATTGCACACCTGGTCGCTAGGAGTCGAGGAGCAGTTCTATCTGATCTGGCCGGCTCTGATTCTGCTGGCGGGCGTGCGGGCGCGGCGCGCGACGCGAACGCTCTGGATTCTGAGCGCCGTGGCCGTTGTCTCGCTCGCGTGCTGTATCGCAGCTACCTGGATCGCGCCGACCTTTGCGTTCTACGAATTGCCTGCCAGGGCGTGGGAGTTCGCGGCCGGCGGAATTCTGGCGCTGTTGCCGGGGAAAGCATCGCGAACACACTCTCCACTCGTAGCCGTTGGGGCATCGATCGGTCTGAGCCTGATTTTCGGCTCAGCCATCCTGCTTCGCGGGGGCGAAGATTTTCCTGGTTGGCTTGCGCTGTCGCCCGTGCTTGGAACGCTATTGGTACTCTACGCTGGCGCCGTTGCGCCCGGGCGTGGGTTCAGCGCAGCCCTCGGTTCCGCACCTCTGCAGTTCATCGGCGCGCGATCGTATGGCTGGTACCTCTGGCACTGGCCCTTTCTTCTGGGCGCCGAGATATTGATGCCCGGTATCGGCTTGCCGGGTAAGGTGGGGACGGCGTTGGCGTCCCTGGCGGTCTCCGCCGTCACCTTTCGCCTTATAGAACAACCGGCCAGGGACGGCTCCTATCTGCGCACCCGGCCGGCGCTGTCATTGTGTGCAGCGGCAGCGGTGACCATCTTGATTGTTACATCGTCGTGGGCGCTGTCGGTCCTTTCCCGCCACGAGGCTGGCGTTGATCAAGCTTATGAGCGGCTCACCGCCGCCAGTATCGACTTTGGGGATCTGCCGCGCGAGTGCTGGAGTTACGGAAATGCATTTGATGTAAGGATCTGCGAATTCGGCTCATCGGACGCCTCGCGAACCGTGGCACTGTTTGGAGATTCTCACGCTATGCAATGGTTCAATGCGGTCAGGGCCGTTGCCACAGAGGAAGGATGGCGTCTCGTGACATTCCTCAGGCCGGGGTGTGCCGCGCGCGATATCAATCCGCCCGGGGCGTCCGTCGGAGTCGAACACTGCAGGCAGTGGCGCTCACAGGCAATCGAGAAGATCATCGGCGCTCACCCGTCGCTAATCGTGATGGCCAGTTTCAGCGCGCCGACGATGGACGGTCAGCGAATCCCCACGTCGGATGTCGGCCCCGCGACTCGGAGCACGTTGGAGCGGCTGTCTCGTGCCGCAGCTCCCACCGTGATATTGAGGGATTCGCCGCTGCCACCTTTCGATGTGCCGATCTGTCTAGGGAGGCACTATCCGGATTCGAAGGGCTGCGATTTCGATGCGGCTGCGGCCCTCAATCCCGAGGTCTTCGCCGCCGAGCGTGCGGCCGCCGAAGGCATGGCGAATGTGCGATTCGTCGATATGGACGACATTATCTGTCCGGGCGCAGTTTGTCCTGCGATCCTGCGTGGGCTGATCATCTATCGCGACCAAGATCATATGACGGGGGTCTTCGCTCGGTCGCTCGCGCCCGAATTGCGCATACGCCTCATCTCCATTCTTGCGGAGCAGGAACCCATAGTGTCCAGCCCGGGCGCGGCACAGCGCTAGCGGCCGACGTCGCGCCAGTGGTCGTTGTCGGGGGGCCGCGGCGTCGCGGCCTGTGCCTCAAGAAACTCCATATCGAATCGAATGTCGGCGACCAGGCGCTCGGCGCGCTCGACATTCTGCAGCGCCCGATAGAGCCGGGTCTCGCTGGCGGCCGCCGGCTGGCACAGCGAGGCGTATTCCGCGCGCGCCGCGGCCAGGCCGTTCTGCGCCCGCCGATAGCGATGTTCGAGGCGCTGCAGGCGGCGCTGCGCCAGATCATCATCAAACTCCATTTCAAATGGCATCGAGGCGATCTCCGTGCGAAAGTTTTCCACGGAGACTGCCCGCGTCGAATGACAGATTCGCGACCGCGCTGTGATGGTTTGTTTAACCGACGACTCCCGCCATGATTTGAGTTACGCTCCGGCCCAGTCCATGAGAATAGCAATAAGAGTTACCGGCTTCCTCGCGGTGGTCCTGTTCGCGTGGGTGGCCCCGTCAGTTCGCGCTCTCGAGGCCGTGCCCGCTGTCCGCATGTACGTGCTGGACTGCGGAATGATGTCCATCAGGGACATGGCACTGTTCTCGGACACCGGAAAATACGACGGACAATCGGGCTCGATCGTCGATACCTGCTTTCTGATTCGGCATCCCCAGGGCAATCTTCTGTGGGATACCGGTTTGAGCGATGCCCTGGTGGGTCACGACGTTCCGGCCAATGCCGACGGCGTCGCCATCCATGTGGGGCATGGGTTGCTGGAGCAACTTCGCCAGATCGGTATTCTGCCCTCGGATATCACCTACCTGGCCTTTTCACATTTTCACCTCGACCACACCGGCAATGCGAACGCATTTGGCGCTTCCACCTGGATCCTGAATCAGGCCGAGCTCAATTGGGCGCTGGGAGATCCGACCCCGCCGATCGTGGATCCGTCCAGCTTCAGCGCCTTCCGATCCGCACATACGATCATGATCAGTGCCGACTATGACGTGTTCGACGACGGACTGGTGCGTATCCTCCGGACCCCTGGCCACACGCCAGGACATCAGGTATTGATGGTGAAGTTGCCCAGGTCGGGTGTCGTGATCCTGTCGGTTGACCTTTATCACCTGCAAGCGGATAGGGCCTTTCGGTCCGGCTCCGGCGCACAGGTGATGGGTGTCAATGTCAGTCGCGCCGACACGCTGGCATCCATGGATCGCGTGGAGAACATCATTCGCAACACGCATGCGCGGCTGATCGTTCA
>Ga0181522_10000358_pt1 | contig 35409 bp, 31 predicted proteins | sample PEATcosm2014_Bin_27_FD_121103 | JGI IMG/M metagenome (GOLD analysis project Ga0181522, IMG submission 121103) | Peatland microbial communities from MTU Mesocosm Facility, Houghton, MI, USA - PEATcosm2014_Bin05_10_metaG | ecosystem: Environmental > Terrestrial > Soil > Wetlands > Peat | place...
CCTACGTCGCCGGGGTCACCACGTTTTGCACTTTCCTCGGATGCTGGGCCGTCCTGGCGCACCAGGAAAATTCGCAAAAGCCGGTTCATACGGCCGTGAGCGACGCGCAATTCGCAAAAAAGGCCGCCCAAGGCGGCATGGCCGAAGTAAAGATGGGTCAACTCGCAGCGGAGAAAGGCACCAGCGATAGCGTAAAGAAATTCGGCCAGCGCATGGTCGAAGACCACACCAAGGCTGGGGACGAGCTAAAAAATGCGGCAGCGCAGGAGCGTATTAACCTTCCAGACGATATCAGCGCGAAGGACCAAGCGACCTATGACTCGCTTTCCAAACTGTCCGGGGCGGCGTTCGACCGAGCCTATGCACGCGACATGGTGAAAGACCACGAGGAGGATATCGCTGACTTTAATAAGGAAGCCAGTGGGGGACAAAAAGCGGCCATCAAAGACTTCGCGTCGCAAACTCTTCCGACTCTGCAGGATCACCTGAAGCAAGCAAAAGAAATGCGGCAAAATGTCGCAGCCTCGAATCCGTCGTACACGAAGAGAAATCCCAGCGGCACATCGGGAAGCAAATAGAATCCTTTCGCGACTCCTCTTGGCGATAAAGCCGCCTCGTCGTTTCAGCGATGAGGCGGCTTTATTTTTGGATCGGATGGCGGAAACGCGGTCAATGCAATTACGGCCGGGCCCTAGAGTCCCTTTTCTATCGGATACCCTCTATCCGCCCAATCCGCCGCAAAATTTTTGGGCAGCATCAATACACGCAAATGCCCAAAGCCCATTCCGTGTAGCGCAACGAAGCCCGGTCGAATGTTGGGGCAGCGATCGAAAGGGCAGCAACCGCAATAGATAACCACCTGCGTGTTTCGGGGCAGCGCCGCGGCCCAGGTTTTTAGCTCAGCCAGCCCCTGCGCAGTGGAGGCCGTGCCGTGAAACAATGCGCCAGCAATGTGGCCGCCTTTGAACAGCGCCCGAAACCCGACGTAAAGAATGGTGGGACGCGCACCGCCCGTCGCCTGTGCAAGTTCACGAGCCAGCTGGGCAGGGTCGATAACATCTGCCGCGGTCCACGGGTCGGCATCCGCGCGGCCGAGCTGCGAACGGAAACCGAGCGCAGCCATCGCGGCGATCGCGATCGCCGTGCGAAACAGGGAACGCCTCCATTGTGCTTGGCAATTCATGATCGCCCGCCCGTTTGTAGCAGAAGGATTACTTCTTGAATTCCTGGCGCTGCCGGTGCAGCTTGACGGCGGTGGTGCGCAGCGTCTCCGGAATGTTTTTGTTGGAGCAGAGCCGCTTCAGGTCAATGGCGTTAATCATCGGCAACATATGCAAAGTCACATCCAGCGGCGTTTTCGGATTGTTGAGCAGATTGCGCACTACCGTGTAGTTCTTGCGGAAGTTGCGGTTGTTGGCGATGAGCCGCAAAATCTCGTCGGTGAGCGAAGTCATCGCCGCGAAAGCCTCGACCTCCTGATCGGTCAAACGCGGCGATTGCAGCACCGCGCGCTGTACCACTTTGTTAGAGTCGCGAATCAACGTGCGCCGTGCTTCGGACCCACCTTTGATCGCAAATTGCACGCGTTGCGACACCGTCATTTTTGCCAGGCGCTGCAGCAACGTCTGCCGCTTCGCGGCATCGGGCTCGGCTTCAGCCACCGCCTCCGCCAGGGCCGCTTCATCGATGTTAGCCTCGCTGAGAAGTTCGTGAAGCAAGTGTTTTTGATCCGCGGTGACGGACGTGGTATTCGCGAGCGCAACGGTCAACGCAGGAGATGCGCTCACGCGTTCCAAATCGTCCATGAGGGCTTGGACATTGGATGTCGAAAAATGGCGCGCAGCAGGGGCCAGGTGGTCACCGTCGCAGTCCTTGTTCTCGATCAGGGCGTCGCAAACGGCAGGCTTGACCGCGAGATTTTTGGCGGCGTAATCGAAAAGCGGCTGGGTAGCCTGCTGTCGATGCAGAGCTTCCAAAAAATACTCGACCGGCAAGGCGAGGATTGCTTCCTTGGCACGCTCCGCGATCGCCTCATCAGGGTCGGTGGCCAGAACGGATAAGATTTCCGCGCGATCCGCCGCGGGCAAGTGCGCGCCGCTCGCGCACACGGCGATCTTGCGCTCGTGGGTTGCGCGCCCGCGCCGGAGTTCGTCGAGTACTTCAGGGCTGAGAGTTTCCACTGGGTGCCTGCCTCAAATCCTTTTGGCTGAGCACCATTGTACCGGACCCTACCCCGGACCCAAGCTGCGGCATTGCTTGCCCGTTCAATTCCAGCAACACCAAGGAGGGGTGAGCCGCGGACACCAAAAATTGGTTTCGCGCCGACAAGTGACGCGTCTCCCCCGCGGGCAGCTTCGCGTCCAGCACAACCCTGCCATCAGCGACCACACGAACCCGCGTGATGCCGGATGTGGAGATGGAAAGGTCAAGGCGCGAAGCGGTGGCGACTTCAGAAAACGGCGGAAGAGAAGCCGAAGTCGAAGGCACGCTGCTGTCGGGATTTGGCAGACCGGGAGCCGAATGGAACGTCGTTGCTGCAACCGCGGTCGCCGCGTGCCTGGCTGCGCGGTGCAATTCGTAACGGCGCCAGCCGTACATACCACCGGCAACCACACCGACAAACGCCGCCAATAGACCCAGCCCCGCCGCAGCGACCACCCACTTCGGCGGCGAAGGAATGGGATTCTCGACCAAAGGAGGTGCGGGCAATCTTTGCTCGCCATACGCCAAGTCGTATTCCGAGAGCAGATTCTCTTCGTTCAAACCCAGATAACGCGCGATTGCGCGGACAAAGCCCCGGTTGAAGACTCCCCCAGGGAGCTTCTCCCATTCTTCCCGTTCGAAGGCCTCAAGAAAACGTGGAGCGATCCGAGTCGCGATGGTGACCTCGTTCAGAGTCACTTCGCGCATCTCGCGTTCCCGCTTCAAAATTTCGCCGAAACTTCCCTTTGCCATGAACCCTATCCATATCCAGCCAAGCAAGTTAGATGCCACGGTGGGGTGAGAAACGTCGGGGAAGATCGCCAACCACCCGATACCTGCCAGCCAGATGCCGCCGCCCGGCGGCTGCCCGTCATTGCTGCCCGCTTTTCAAGCCGGAGCCTGACGGCACTATAAAAGGGGGCGCAGGACGTGTCAAACAACGGCGCCCGACCGCCTGCCGCACACCTTGGAGTATCTTCGCGGATGATGGCAACATAGCAACGCCTGTACCACGAGCAGGTTGCGTCGCTTTTTGAGGGATGCCTATACTGGCCAGTATTCGCGAACTTGGCCGGGTCGCGTTTGCAGTGCATGCCGGGTCGATGATTCCGGGCCGGGACCGTTACTGCCTAAAGGATCAGGTTCAACCGACGTGGAGGAAGTCAAACAATTTCCCGCCGTGGAACGCCGCCGTAATCCGGGCGTTCCTTATGAAAAGCGCGAAGCCGGTGAAGTCGCTGTCTTTCAGGAACTCGGTAAGGCCCTCACTTCCTCCCTGCAGCTCGATCAAGTTCTCCGCACGATCATGGAAAAAATCGACGAGTTCCTGCGGCCGGACAATTGGTCGCTGCTGCTGCTCGATGAAAACACGCAAGAACTCTATTTTGAGCTGGCGGTCGGCAAAGCCTCGCAAGCGCTCAAGGATGTGCGTGTCAAGGTAGGTCAGGGCATCGCCGGGTGGGTGGCGCAAAACGGCGAGGCGGTCGTGGTCACCGATACATCCAAAGACACACGTTTCTTCGGCAAGGTGGACGAAAAAACCAAAATGGAGACACAGTCCATCGTCGCCGTGCCGGTCAAGTTTCGCGATACGTGCCTCGGCGTGATCGAACTGATCAACTGTATCGGCCCGGATGGCTTTGATCCCCGCGACCTGAAACTCCTAGAGGCTCTCTCCGACTTCGCCGCGATCGCGCTCGAAAACGCACGCCACGTTAAGCGCATCCATGAGCTCACCATCACCGACGATTGCACCACCCTCTACAACGCGCGCCACATGGGCTTTATCTTGGAGACGGAGATCTACCGCTCGCAACGCTACAACTACGAATTCTCGCTGGTCTTTATCGATCTCGATCACTTCAAGCAGGTGAACGACACGCACGGCCACCTGGTCGGTTCGCGGTTGCTGGCGGAGATCGGCAACGCGCTCAAGTCTCACTGCCGGCTCATCGATTTCGCATTCCGCTACGGTGGCGACGAGTTCGTGATCTTGCTGCCGCAAACCTCGAAGGAAAATGCTTTGAACGTTGCCCGCCGACTTCATAAACTGATTCGTGGAACGGTGTGGCTCGACAATGCGGGACTCCGCGTGCGGGTAACGCCGAGCGTCGGCGTGGCCTCGTATCCCGTAGATTCGCGCACAAAAGAAGGACTGCTTCACCTGGCCGACGAAGCCATGTATTTGGTCAAGAACACCAATCGCGACAGCGTCGCGGCCGCCAATATCGGTATCTTGCCGGACACCACAGCAGCCGCCGCCGAATCCGCGGGATAGACCGTCCTTGCCGGGGCGGCCTCGAAAATTCGAGCGCTCGGCAACTCAGCGGTCGCAACCTCCTTCTATACACTCTGAGCCGGATTTGGCTTAGACTAAGCTATGCGCAGGAGTGAAGCGGCGCGCTATGCGCGCTGGTCGGTGGCTGTGGCCCTGGTCCTGGCAGGCATAACCACCGCTGTGTATCTGAAACGCGACTGGGTCCGGCACGTCGAGCGCAAGCAGGCTCCCCCGCCGCCGCCCATCGATGTAACCCGGCAGTCTTCCGGAATCACGTTCAGGAAATTCGACGATCAGAATCGGGCCATTTTCGAAGTCGTCGCCTCAAAATCAACCGACTTCAAAGGGCAGGACGCCAGCCTGCTGGAAGAAGTCCGGATCACGATCTTCGGCAAATCCGGCGATCGTCATGACGTCATTCGCACCCACAGCTGTCAGTACAACCAGAAAGACGGCGGGGTAACGTGCGGCGGCGACGTGCGGTTCGACCTGATGAGCGCCAACGATGCCAAACTCGTGGCCCAGAATCCGGCGCTCGCGGAGTCCCGAAGCACGCGTGTGGAGACCCGCGGTGTGACCTTCAATAACTCTACCGGCGCAGCGCAAACCGACCAACGCGTGACCTTCGCCTTTCCCAACGGAAGTGGTGATGCCACCGGTCTGGAATACAAGACCGAGGAAGGAACGCTCCGGCTGCTGCACGATGTGCGCTTGCGACTCACACAGCCTGTGGCGGCGATCTCCGGCAAGAAACCCGCGCCCGCGGAAGTCAGACCCGGGCAGGACGTGCGTGTCAAAGGTACCAGCCTGGACTTTGCGCGCGACAGCCGCTTGTTGCACCTCCAAGGTCCCGCCGCAGCCGAGACGTCGGCAGAACGCCTCACCGCCGGCGAAATGTCGCTGAGGCTCGACGAGCAATTTCGCGCCGAAACACTGGTGGCCACCCCTGGTACGGACGGAAATCGTCCCCAGGTGAAATCCACAGGCAGCGCGGACCAGACAAATCTAGACGCCGACACCCTGACGGCGCACTTTGCGGTCGAAGGATGGATCCATAGAGTCGACGCGACAGGCGCGGTGCACGGAGCACGAAGCAGCGCGGCGGAACTCGACGACGCCAAAGCGGATGCGGGCATCCTCGACCTTTGGCCACGCGTCAACCAGCCGAAAGAACTGAACTTGTCTGGCAATGTCGTGTTGACGGCCCAGATCGAAAAAACCGGCAATTCGCGCACGCTCCAAACCAGCGCCTTCCGCATGGAATTCAGCGGCGGCGGGGAACATGAGGCCAGCAAGCCGAAAAAAGCAGAGACCCTCGCGGCAGGCGTCATGGAATGGACTGATTCCAACATTCCATCCGGTGGCCAGTCCGGGGGGCCTTTCTCTCCAGCAAGAACCAAACTTCAATCCGACAAGCTGGTCATGGACTTCGCGGATACCGGGAAAGCCAAGAATCTCCAAGCGACCGGCAACGTGCAATCCGAGCGCTGGATCACCGGACACCCCGTCCAAACGGCAACCGGCAGGAACGGCCTCGCGCAAATGTCTGCCGACGGCGACTGGTCGCAAATGGATCTGCAAGGCGACGTGAAGCTGAAAGAAGGCGATCATAGTGGTCAGGCCGATCACGCCACCCTCCAGCGCGCTTCCCAAACCGCCACGCTAACCGGCCAAGCCATCGCCCGCGACACCACCACCGAGACGCACGCTCCACGCATCACCTTTGCACAGGACACCGGCGAAATTCTCGCCGACGGCGGCGTTCGTTCCACGGATTTCTCCGGAAAGAACGGTGCGGTGCAACTTGCACCCGTGCCTGCCAACATCACTTCTGATTCATTGGCGGCAAACTCAAAAACGGGTCGCGCCCTGTATACCGGGCGAGCACGATTGTGGCAGGGGGATTCGGTTCTTGAGGCCAATTCGATCGAATTGCTCCGCGAGACCCGCATGTTGAATGCTTACGAAAACGTGCGCGCTGTCTTCCCCCAAGCGTCGAGTCCATCCACGGATCAATCTTCCCCATCTGCAACGGATCATCCACTCGATTCTACGCCGAAGCCCGTCAACACCTCGCAGGTGGTACCTAGAAAGCCGCAGTTGTGGCACGCGATCTGTGCGAACCTCACCTATGACGATAAGGACGGCCATGCGCACCTGACCAGGGATGTTGTCGTGCAGTCCGCCGACCAGAAAATGCGCGGCCCGATCCTGGACCTTTATTTCACTCGTAGCCAGCCAGCGAATCCATCTGCAAATGGCGCAGCCTCCGCCGGCGCCCAGCAAATCAGCCGGGCCGTTGGTACCGGAGGGGTGATCGTCGACGAGGGCGATCGCAGAGCTACCGCCGAGCGCGGGGAGTACACGGCCGCGACCGGCAAATTTGTGATGACCGGGGGAAACCCGACAATCTATGACGGTACGGCGGGCACGACCAGAGGCCTTCAATTGACCTTCTTTTTAGCGGATGATACGATCATCGTTGATTCTGAAAATGGATCGCGGACGTTGACAAAGCATCGAGTCCAGCAGTGAAATTGAGTACGCAGACCGCCCTGCGGTCACGAATGAAGAGGTATGCTGAAGCTCCAGGCCGTCGAGTTGAGCAAGTCGTATCGAGGACGCAAGGTCGTCGATGACGTCGAGCTGGAGATTGGTCAGGGTGAAGTCGTTGGGTTGTTGGGACCGAACGGCGCAGGAAAGACGACAACCTTCTACATCATAGTGGGCCTTGCCCGGCCCGATTCCGGCCGCGTCCTTCTCAACGGCGACGAAATTACGGACCTCCCCATGTACCTCCGGGCCCGCAGCGGAATCAGCTACCTCCCCCAGGAACCCTCGGTGTTTCGGCAATTGAGCAGCGAACAGAATCTCCTCGCCGTCCTGGAGACTCTGCCGTTGACGCCGGAACAGCAGCGCGACCGGCTGGAGGAATTACTGGTGCAAATGGGCCTCGAAACCGTGCGGCAGAGCAAAGCCTATACCCTCTCCGGAGGAGAACGCCGCCGTCTGGAGATTGCCCGCTCTCTCACCCTGCAGCCCTCCTTCATCCTGCTGGACGAGCCCTTCTCGGGAATCGATCCTCTGACCGTGAAGGACCTTCAGGAGCTCATTCGGGAGTTGAGCCGTTCGGGTATTGGCGTTTTGATCACAGACCACAACGTGCGGGAAACACTCAACGTAACCGACCGCGCATATATCCTCAGAAATGGGAAAATCTTCAGGAAGGGTCGCCCCGACGAATTAAGCAACGATCCCGAAGTTCGGCGCGTTTATCTGGGCGATCATTTCCGCTTGAATTAAGGGACACGGAAAAGGGACCACAGAACACCCATGGCTTGGCAGGGATTAAAACTGAATCTGAAGGTGTCGCAGCGGCAGATTCTGACGCCAGGTTTGGTGCAGATGGTCAGCGTTCTCGCGCTCAATCGCCTCGAACTGCGCGAGATGATCAACCAGGAGATGATCGCCAATCCCGTCCTGGAAGAGCAAAACGAAGAGCCCACGCAGACCGACAACTACAGCGACGAAACCTTCCTGAAAGCGGAGACCGAGAAAGTTCCGGAAAAGCCCGAACCTAATCCCTTTGACGAGTTCGATGTCGGCAGCTTCTTCAACCAGTATCTGGATTCCGGAGGCGATGGCGGCCAATCGCAGGAGCGCGAGGTCTCTGAGCGCCCCTCCTTCGAGAAATTCTTGTCCTCCGCCACCGGCCTGACGGATCACCTCACCTGGCAGCTCAGCGTTACCATCTGCTCCGACACGGTAAAGGAGATCGTCGAAAATATCATTGGCAACCTCGACGAAAACGGCTACCTGACCGCCTCCACCGAGGAACTACTCCAGGAGGGCAGGTATTCGCAGGATGATTTGGATGATGCGCTCGCTGTCGTGCAGGATTTCGATCCGATCGGCGTTGGCGCCCGCGACCTGCGCGAGTGTCTCCTGTTACAGCTCAAGGCTTTCGACCCGCAGAACACGCTGGCTCAGCAAATCGTCTCCGACTACCTGAAGCAAGTGCAGTCTAACCAGCTCAAAGATGTAGCCCGCGCTTTGAATCGCCCGCTCGACGTCGTCAAGCGCGCGCTGGAAGTTATCAAAAAGCTCGATCCCCGCCCCGGCCTGCGCTACAACAAGACCGAGCCCCGCCTGGTGGAACCTGACGTTTACTTCCGAAAAGTAGACGACCAGTGGCAAGCCTTTCTCAACGAAGATGACATGCCGCAGCTACGCCTTAGCCCGACGTATCGCCGCCTGCTCGTGAAAGACGCCTCCGACCGGGACGTCCGCAACTACGTAAAAGAAAGATTCACAGCCGCAATCCAGCTGATGAAAAACATCGAGCAGCGCAAACACACCATTTTGCGCGTCTGCCAGTCGATCATTGCCCGGCAGGGCGATTTCTTCATTCACGGGCCCGACGCGCTGAAGCCTATGATGATCAAGGAGGTCGCCGAAGAAGTCGGCGTGCATCCTTCTACCGTAAGCCGCGCGGTGGCCAGCAAATACGCCCACACGCCCCAAGGAGTGCTCGAGCTGCGCTCCTTTTTCAGCGAATCGGTCAACGGCCCAGAGGGCGGTGGCATGTCGCTGCTCACCCTCAAACGTCTCGTCAAGAAAATGATCGAAGAGGAAGACTCCACGAAGCCACTTACCGACGATCAGATTGCCAAGAAGCTCGACGACAACGGTATCCATGTAACCAGACGCACCGTCGCGAAGTACCGCGAAGACATGCGCATTCCCAGCACGCACCAGCGCAGGGTGAAGAACTGAATCACCGGCCTTTCTCCGTGAAACGGCAATCCAGAAGTGACTCACGTCAACTGGTCATCCTCACCGGCCTTTCTGGTTCCGGAAAGAGCACCGTTCTCCGCGCCTTCGAAGACATGGGTTTCTATTGCGTCGACAACCTCCCGGTTGAGCTCATTCCGATTTTTGCCGAGCTGCACGCCGCCGGCGAAGGCGATTTTGCCCGCGCCGCCTTGCTGGTGGACGCCCGCGAAGGCGCGCAGCTTGCGAAACTCCCCGCCTTACTGAAACACCTGCGCCGTCAACATCCCATTGCGCTCGTTTTCATCGACGCGGGGGAAGATGCCCTGCTTCGGCGTTACAGCGAGACGCGTCGTCCCCATCCTCTCGGCAAGCATCTTTCCGTACGCGAAAGCCTGGGCCACGAGCGCAAGCTCATGGAGCCCATCCGCAAGCTTGCGGACGTGGTCATCGACACCTCCAAATTCAACGTCCACGAACTCCGCCACTTCGTCACCGAGCGTTTCAGAAACCCCGAGAAGCGCCCCATGCTCGTTTCTCTGGTCAGTTTCGGCTATCGCTACGGCGTGCCCACCGATTCCGATTTAGTCTTCGACGTGCGTTTCCTTCCCAATCCACACTTTGTCCCGCGCTTGCGCAAATACACCGGCCAGGACCCGAAGGTCCGCCGCTATATTCGTTCGTTCCCGCAAACCGGCGAGTTTTTGCGCCGCATCGAAGGCTTGCTCGTCTATCTCATTCCCCATTACATCGGTGAGGGAAAAAGCTATCTCACCATCGCCTTCGGTTGCACCGGCGGCCGGCACCGCTCCGTGATGCTCGCGGAATCCGTGATGGAAGCGCTCGAGAAGCGCGGCTATTCCACCAAGGTCGTTCATCGCGACATCGAGAAATAGGACCGCCCAGCGATGCCCCATCAATACCGCGTTACCCGCCGAAACTTGACACACCGCAACGCGGCGAATAGCGTACCAAGTGCAATACGCACGGGAGCCTGACGCGTGGCATCGCTGTTCTCACCACAATTAAAAAGACTTCTGGGTTATGTTCGGCCCTACGCGTTCCGGCTGGCGGTAGGCGTCGTATTGGTCGCCGTCGTGGCGCTCGCCGAAGGCTTGGTCGCGTTGATGATCAAGCCGGCCGTTGACTATGTTCTCGATCCTACCGTGGTCGGCTCAAAACTACCGCTTGGAAAAATTCCCTTTACCGATCACATCGTTTACCTGAATACCTTCCTTCCCGCCGGCTTTCACAACGTCAAGACCATTTTCGCCCTCACCCTCCTCATGATTTTCGGCATCAAAGCGATCGCCGAATACCTGGGCACCACGCAAATTCAGTACGTAGGTCACGCCGCCGTTACCGATCTGCGCAACGCCGTATACGCCAGGCTCATTCGTCAGCCGATCGGTTTTTTTCAGCACCACCCGACTGGGCGCCTTCTCTCCGTGGCCATCAACGACGTCGAGCGCACGCGCATTGCGCTTTCCGAATACTTGGCCGACCTGTTTCGAGAGGGCTTTACTCTGCTGGTTTTTGTGACTGTGGTGTTCTGCTTGAATTGGCGAATGGCGCTGGGCTCGATCGTGCTCTTGCCCATGGTCGTCCTGCCGGTAAATAAGTTTGGCCGCAAGATCCGCCGCTCGGCAGAGAACAGCCAGTCGCGCCTCGGTGACCTGGGCCAGATACTCCAGGAAACGGTGACTGGAAACCGCGTCGTCAAAGCCTTCGGCATGGAAGATTTCGAAATCGCCAAATTCCGGCAAACCGCGCGCCGCCTCCTTCGTGAAAACATGCGCTGGGTTCGCGCCGCTGTCATCACTTCGCCCATGATGGATCTGCTTGGCGCCATTGTGATTCCCGTGCTGATCCTATTCGCGCGTGATCAGATCCATCGCGGCGTGATGACTCTAGGCGTGTTCTTCGCCTTCATCTTCGCGCTTCTCAAAGCCTACACTCCGCTCAAACGCATGGGCACCGTATACCAACAGTTCCAAGCCGCCCAGGGAGCCAGCACGCAGGTCTTTGCTTGTCTCGATCTTGAACAAGAACACACCGAGCAAGCGGGTGCAAAACAGTTGCAACCGTTCTCGCAAGAGATCACCTTCGACGATGTGTGCTTCTCCTACGGAGGTTCCGCTGCCGTTCTGCAGAATATTCACTTAAGAGCGCGGCGCGGCGAGGTAATCGCGCTGGTTGGCTCGAGCGGCGCCGGAAAAACCACGCTGGTGAATCTGATCCCGCGCTTCTACGAGCTGACTTCCGGACAAATACGCATCGACGGCTTGGACATTCGTTCTGTCACCATCCGCTCCCTGCGTGAACAAATCGCCATGGTCGCGCAGGAGAACATCCTGTTCCACGACACCGTCTGGAACAATATCTGCTACGGCCTCACCAACGTCCCGAAGGAGCGTGTCGAGGCCGCCGCCAAAGCCGCGCTTGCTGCCGACTTCATCACCGAATTACCGCAAGGCTACGATACCGTGATCGGTGAACGCGGCACTCGCCTCAGTGGCGGCCAACGACAGCGCATCGCCATAGCGCGCGCCATCCTCAAAGATTCTCCCATTCTCATTCTCGATGAGGCCACCTCCGAACTCGATGCCGAATCCGAGATGTATGTGCAAAAAGCTCTCGCCAACCTGATGGTTGGCCGCACCACCTTTGTCATCGCCCATCGCCTTGCCACCATCCGTCGCGCCGACAAAATCCTTGTCCTTGAGGAGGGCCAGATCCGCGAGAGCGGCACGCACGCCGAACTTATGGTCCGCGGCGGCACCTACGCTCGCCTCCATAGCCTGCAGTTCGCCGATGACGACTTGCTGGCGCCTGCGCAAGCGGCACAAAATCTTTCCACACCAGGTACTTCCCTATGACCCAGAGCACGACCGGGCAGGCTAAGTCCACGCACGCAAAAAAAGCCGAATGCGTTTCCATGACCGGCTACGCCCAGGCTCGCGGCGAGATGAATGGCTGGTCCATTCGCATGAGCGTCAAAAGCGTCAACCATCGCTTCCTGGACGTCAGGTTCCGTTTGCCCGAAGGTTTCGACGTCTACGAACTGCGCCTTCGCCAGATCGTGCGCGAAAAAATTCATCGCGGCCATCTGGACATAAACCTCAACGTGCAGCCGGGCACGGCGGTTCCGGTGCAGGTGAATCGCGAACTGCTGCACGCCTATCTCCACGCCGCCGAAGAGTTGCGACACCAGATGAACGCTTCTTCCGAGCTGGATGTCGTCTCACTTCTTCGCTTGCCGGGTGTCATCGGCGGCTTGGCGCCGCCATTGCCGGAAACCGACGAAGAGCAGGATCAGCTTGGCAACGCACTGGACGCGTGTCTGCACGAAGCGCTCACGAAGCTCGATGAGATGCGTCACGCCGAAGGCCGCCATCTTGCGGAAGAGTTGCGCTCCCGTCTGGCCCGCATCGCCGAGCAGACCGATAAAGTGCGCGAGCTCGCCGTCACGCTGACGCCCGCGTTCGCGCGCCGGCTCGAAACACGCCTGAAAGAATTGCTTAGCGGCACCGGAATCGAGCCCGCGCGCTTGGCCCAGGAGGCCGCCCTTCTGGCCGAACGCAGCGATATCAGTGAAGAATTGGATCGCCTGCGCAGCCATCTCCAGCAGTTCGCAAAGTTGCTGGACGGCGCCGGCGAAAACGGAAAGAAGCTCGATTTCCTCTTGCAGGAAATGCACCGGGAGGCCAACACCATGCTGTCGAAGACACCTGGCGTCGAAAGCGAAGCGCTCACCATCACGTCGTTGTCGTTGGAAATTCGAGCGGAGATTGAAAAACTGCGCGAACAGGTGCAGAACATCGAATGAGCACGGGGACCGAAATTGCGCCGCTGGTCTTGATTGTATCGGGTCCGTCAGGGTCGGGGAAATCCACGCTGGTGCAGCGTATTCTCGAGCTGCCCGGCACCATGCCTTCGGTCTCGTGTACTACCAGGCCGCGTCGCGCGACCGAGGCCACTGGGAAGTGTTATGCTTACGTAACGGAAGTGGAATTTGATGCCATGGTCTCGCGCGGCGAGTTTCTCGAATACGCGCGGGTCTTCGGCAAGCATTCGTACGGCACGCCGAAAAAATGGCTCGAGGAAGCTCGCAACAAGAATCTCGATCTCGTGCTCGAGATCGACGTGCAGGGTGCAGCGCAGGTAAAACAGAAGCTCCCTGAGTCAGTGGCGATTTTTATTTTACCGCCCTCTCGCGAGGAGCTCGAGCGGCGCTTGCGTAGCCGGGGCCAGGATGCAGACGACGAGATTGCACGACGGTTGGCGAAGGCCCGGGACGAGATTTTGGCTTTTAGCAAATATTACGACTATTGTGTAGTGAACGTAGACGTGGAACGTGCAGGCAATGAAGCGCAGGCCATCGTAGTCGCGCTGCGTTGCCAGAGCGCGCGACGTCGTAAGCGGGTCGAACAACTTCTGGCATCGTTTGGAGGGATAGACTGAGATGAATGTGCTGACGAAAGCTCCCGAGAGCCAGTTTGCGTATGTGGTGCTGGCTGCGAGGCGGGCCCGGCAGATCATGGCTGGAGCACCGCCGCTGGTCGAAAACCCAAGAACTCTGAAGGCGACGCGCATCGCGTGCGAAGAGCTGGACCACGGCTACATCGAGTACGACTTCACCGAGCCAGACTCGATCGACGAAGACAAAGACGGCAACAAGCGCCGCAAGTAGCACCGGGCGCGTCCCGGGCATCCAAGTATCTGCGACGTAGTCTAGTTGCAGCGGCCGCCGACGGTGGCGGCGTTTTTTAACGAGTTACGTGTCGGGGCTGCGGTGAAGCGCTTTAGCGCGTCTGTAAGCTCCGGCGCAAGGGCAACGGGCTTTAGTCTACCCCGAGCTTCGAAGGGCCCGAAAGCCAGCCCGCCGAGGAGTTCGATGCGAATCACACTTGGAGTGACGGGCGGAGTGGCGGCCTATAAGGCCGCGGAACTGGTTCGCCGCCTCCAACAAGATTCCTTTACCGTCCAGGTTGTGATGACCCGCAGCGCCCGCGAATTCGTTACCCCGCTGACGTTTGCCGCCCTCAGCGGCCAAAAGGTCATCACCGACCTCTTCGCCGAATCCGGTGGTGAAGCCAATCTTGAAAGCGCCATCGAACATATCGCCGTGGCCCAACGCACCGATCTCCTGCTGGTCGCGCCAGCCACCGCGGACATCCTGGCAAAATTCGCCCGTGGAATCGCCGACGATTTTCTTACCACGCTTTATCTCGCCACGACCGCCCCGGTTGTCGTCGCTCCCGCCATGAACGTCAACATGTGGAAGCACGCGGCCACGCAAGAAAACATCGAGATGCTGCGCGCTCGTGGCGTGAGAATCGTCGATCCCGACGAAGGGTATCTCGCTTGCGGGATGACCGGCGCGGGCCGGCTCGCCGGTCAGGAACATATCGTTGCCGCCGTGCGCGACACGCTCCATTTTCGCCGCGACCTCGAAGGGCAAACTGTTCTGATCACCGCCGGGCCGACCTGTGAAGACCTCGATCCGGTGCGCTATTTGACCAACCGCTCCTCCGGCAAGATGGGTTACGCCGTTGCGGAAGCAGCCGCCCGCCGTGGCGCCCGCGTGATTCTGGTCAGCGGGCCGACTTCCCTTGATGTGCCTGCCGGCGTCCGGCGCATCGACGTGCGCACCGCGGACCAAATGCATCGCGCCGTCGTGGAAAAGCTTGCGGATTCTTCGATCGCCATCTTCGCCGCCGCCGTTGCGGACTATCGTCCGTCTGAAAAGCTCGACCAGAAGATCAAGCGGAACAAGGAGCCACTGATGTTGTCTCTCGAGCCCACGCGCGATATTCTGGCCGAAGCTGCGCTAAATAAAGGCCACCGCCTGGTGGTTGGTTTCGCCGCGGAAACCGAGCGTGTAGCGGAAAATGCGCGCAAGAAGCTCGCCGCAAAGAACGCCGATCTGATTGTCGCCAACGATGTGACCGCCGAAGGTGCGGGGTTTGACCACGACACCAACATCGTCACCTTGTTCGCTCGCGACGGCCGCGATGTCCCTCTGCCACGCATGAACAAGAGCGAAGTCGCACAGCGCGTCCTCGACGAAGTCGTGCGCCTCCGCTCCGTGCTACACTCCCCGCATCGCTCGGCGATTTGATCATGCCCGACCGTTTTCCCGAAGCTCTTCATAACAAACTCTCCAAGCGGTTAAGCTACTACCAAGACATCGGCATCGGTTTGTTTTATCGCGACCGGCTCGGCGCCGGCGGCGCAGAAGTTGTGACACAAACCCCGATCACCCTGCCAGTCCCCCACGAGGAAACGTTGCCAAAGATTGCGCCCAAGTCAATCGTTCCGCAGACCCCGTCGGTCAACGCGACCTCTGGCCAGAAGATCAGCATTCTGCCGCCCGCGCCCAAGGTGTCATTGTTCGACGCCGTGAACAGGATCGCAGACGACTCGCTGCTCAAGATTCGCGACGATCTCGGCGAGTGCACGCGCTGCAAGCTGCACCGCACGCGGAACAAGATCGTCTTCGGCGACGGCAGCCCCAAAGCCGAGCTTGTCTTTGTCGGCGAGGGACCGGGCCGGGACGAAGATGCGCAGGGCCTGCCGTTTGTGGGGCGCGCCGGCAAATTGCTCACGCAGATGATCGAAGCGATGGGTTTGCAACGCAAAGACGTCTACATCTGCAATGTCGTGAAGTGCCGGCCGCCGGAAAATCGCCTGCCCGAACCCGACGAAATCAAAACCTGCTCGCCGTTCCTGCTGCGGCAGCTCGACACGATCGCCCCGAAGGTGATCGTTTGCCTCGGTGCGTGTGCCGCGCAAACACTGCTCGAAACCAATCGCGGCATTTCCCATTTCCGCGGTGAGTGGCTGGACTTTCGCGGCCGAAAACTGATGGCCACCTACCATCCCGCCTATTTATTGCGAAATCCGGCCGCAAAGGCCGACGTCTGGAAAGATCTTCAAAAAGTTATGGCCGTGCTCGGTCTGGAAGTAAAGAAGGGTAAGTCCGCCGGCGCGGACAAGCCTTCCTAAGCGCTCATGGGAATTTTATTGGGCCTTCTCACCGCTCTCTCCTGGGGCAGTTCGGATTTCCTCGCGCGCTTTGCCTCTCGCCGGATCGGCGCTCTCCGCACCACGTTTTATATGCAGTTGGCCGGCTTCGTACTGCTCACGATTTTTCTGCCGCGGATTGGGGGCTGGGGTCACCTGTTCGACGGTTCCGGGTGGCAGCCGTGGGCTTGGGGAGCGCTCGCCGGGGTACTAAACGGAGTCTCGAGCCTGTCGCTCTATCGGTCCTTTGAAGTCGGGAAATTGGCGGTTGTCGCTCCGGTGTCGGCGAGCTATCCGGCACTTACCGTCGCCATATCGGTCTTTACCGGCGAGCACTTGACGGCGATGCGCGGCGTGGGCATTGCATTCATCCTGATTGGCGTTGTGGTCGTCGTGCGCGGCGAAGCGCAGCCGGAAAAGCCGGCCGCGCGATCCCCGTCGATGCCTGAAAAAAGGGCGGCGAGTGGAATTGGGGCGGCGTTGATCTCCGCGGCGGGATTCGGCGTGCTTTTCTGGCTGCTCGGAAATCGCGTGGTTCCGCGCGTCGGTTTTGCCTCCACGGTTTGGACGATTCGTCTGACGTCTTCTGTGCTTACTGCCCTTGTGATCCTCGCCGTGAAAAGCCCTATTTCGCTTCCGCGCAAAGACTCTGTCTCGATCTGGCTACTCGGCATGGGGGTCCTCGATACGGGCGCTTTCGTCATGAACAATCTCGGTATGCAGCTCGAACAAGTCTCCGTCGTAAGCGTCCTGGCGTCCCTGTATGGCGCCGTGACGGTCCTCCTCTCGACCGTCGTCCTTCGGGAGCGTATGTCGCGCTGGCAATGGCTCGGCATCGTCGCAATCTTTGCGGGTATCGCCCTGATCAGCCATTAGCGCATCGCATGCCGGCAAACCTGTAGCCGTGGTCTCAGACCGCGGGAAGGGGTTTCAAGTGTGGAGCTTGGTGGAATCGGAGCTACGTCGCAAAACGTTGCGCCTGTGCATCCTCCAGACCGCGCGGATCGGAACGGGCGGCTACAGCAATTGCTGCGGTGTTCGGTACACTACACGCCGGGATGAGCTTTCCTTTTTGCAATGTTGCGTTGCCGGTGCCGCTGCGCACGACGTTCACGTACGCCGTGCCGGAATCGCTGCGCGACATCGTGCAGCCGGGGACGCGGGTGCTGGTGCCGTTCCGCAAGAAGGCCATGGTCGGCGTGATCGTCGAACTCACAAATCGCGCGCCGGAAGGCACGAAAATCCGCGAAATCACCAAGGTGATCGATCGGGTACCAGCGCTTACACCGAAGCTGGTCGAACTCGGGCAGTGGATCGCAAATTATTACCTTGCACCGGAAGGCGAGGTATTTCGCGCGATGCTGCCTCCGGTCATCGAAATGCGCACGCAGCGGCTGATCGTGCTCACTGAAGCGGGACGCGGCGCGGTGGCGAGCCTGAGCGGCGGCGAGTTGACACATGGTCTTGCGCGCAACGAAGTCGAATTCCTCGCCAAGCTGGCGGCGAGAAACGAACCCTTGCCACATGCAGCGGCGGCGAAGTTTGGCTTGGATGCTGGCGCGGTGGAACGACTGCGCCGGCAGAGGCTGATCGAGATTCGCGAAACGATGCTTGGTCGAAAAGCGAAGACGCAGCGTGTCATCGCCTGGAGGAAGACACAGGAAAAGACGCAGGGTACACAGAGTTTCCGCGGAGAAGTGCAACAAGGCGGCGAGCGTGGATGGGCCGATCCGGGTTCCGACGAAAGGGCCGAGCGGGTGCAGGCCGCTCTTGTGGAGCGCGGGCCGCAGCCTTTGCCGCTGCTGTTGAAGCTGGCCGGCGTTTCACGAGCAGTAGTCGAACGGATGCTGCGCGATAGATTGCTGGAGAGTTGGGAAGAGCGCATCGATCCCGCGGAGGACCCGTTCGACGTAGGGTATGAGGCGCCGGCGCACGAATTGAATGCCGAGCAGGAGAGCGCATTCGGAGCGATTCGCGCGCGCTTCGAGCTGGGAGAGTTCGGCGTGCTGTTGCTGTATGGCGTAACCGGCAGCGGGAAAACCGAAGTGTATATGCGCAGCGTGCAGGAGACGCTGGCGCGCGGTAAGACGGCGATCGTGCTGGTGCCGGAGATTGCGCTGACGCTGTGGGTCGGCCGGCAATGCCGGGCTTGGTTTGGCGCGCGCTTCGAGGGCGTCGCGGTATTGCACTCGGCGCTCAGCGATGTGGAACGGGCGCGCGAATGGTGGCGCGTGCGGCACGGCGAGGCGCGCGTTGTAGTTGGAACGCGCTCGGCGGTTTTTGCGCCGCTGGAAAATCTTGGGCTGATCATCGTGGATGAAGAGCAGGAGAGCAGTTTCAAGCAAGAAGAAACTCCGCGGTATCACGGGCGCGACGCGGCCATCGTGCGCGCGAAGATGGAAAATGCCGTGGCACTGCTGGGGTCGGCAACCCCTTCCCTGGAGACCTATCACAACGCACGCAACGGGAAATACGAATTGCTGACGCTGGCTTCCCGCGTAGCGAATCGTTCGATGGCCAGCGCGGAGATTGTCGACCTGCGCGAAGATTTTCAGCGCACGCACCAGAGCAGTCCGATCGGCTCGGTGCTGCACGGGGGACTTCAGGAGTGCCTGACGCTGGGGACGCAGGCGCTCGTGCTGATCAACCGGCGCGGCTATTCCTGGTCGGTGCTGTGCCGGAGCTGCGGCGCTTCGGTGCAGTGCGCGAATTGCAGCATTTCGATGACGTATCACAAGCACCGCAACCGGCTGGAGTGCCACTATTGCGGATCGATCCAGGCGGTGCCGAAGGAATGCCCGAAGTGCCAATCGAAATACCTTTATTTTTTTGGCGAAGGCTCCGAACATCTGGAAGAACGGCTACGCAAGGAATTTCCGGGGGCGCGCATCGCGCGGCTCGATCGCGATACGGCGCGAACCAAGCGCGAATACCAGGAAACGCTGGGCGCGTTTGCCGGCGGTGCGCTCGACATTCTGGTCGGGACGCAGATGCTGGCCAAGGGCCACGATTTTCAGCGGGTCACATTGGTTGGCGTCGTCAGCGCGGACTCATCGCTGCACCTGCCGGATTTCCGCGCGGCCGAGCGCACGTTCCAGCTGCTGACGCAGGTCGCGGGGCGCGCGGGACGCGGCGAACTCGCCGGCCGCGTGCTCATCCAGACGTATTATCCGGAGCACTACGCGATTCAGGACGCGGTGCGTCAGGACTACCCGTCATTTTTCGAGCGCGAGATGCATTTTCGGCGAATGATGCAGTACCCGCCGTTCACTTCGCTGGCGAACGTGATCGTGCGGGATACGAACCTTCAGAAAGCGGTACTGTGGTCGCGGCAGCTCTCGGAATACTTCTCGCCGCACGATGGCAAGGGCGTCCGAATCCTGGGCCCGGCGACGGCCCCTTTGGCGCGGTTGAAGAAGGAGCACCGGTTTCAGTTTTTGTTGAAATCGCCCAAGCGGTCGGTGCTGACCAGGGTGCTGAGCGGGGCGATGGCCTATTGCGACGCGAAGGAAATCCCGCAGACGGCAGTTTTGGTGGATATGGACCCGCTCAGCCTGTTATAGGCCCCGCGCCGCCATGTGCGGCGAGGCTACTCGGTGGCTAACGCCTTGCCCAGGGCTACGATCTGTAAGGCGTTCACCCGCGCCCGATCCACCGTCAATCCCCAGTGCAAATGCGGTCCGGTGGCGCGGCCGGTGGCGCCGACCTTGCCGAGGATCGCTCCGGTGTCCACCATCTCGCCGGGCTTCACATCGATCTCTGAAAAATGGCCGTACAGGGTGTACAACCCCCAGCCATGATCAACCACTACCGTATTTCCGGAGTAGTACAGGAGCTCGGCGAGCACGACGCGGCCACGCTGAGCGGCGTGAACTGGCGTACCGGTGGGAGCGGGAAAATCCACCCCGGTGTGCGGCGAATTCGGATGGCCGTTCAAGACGCGGCGTTTGCCGAAATTTCCCCCGGTCTTTACGCCATCGAGCGGCACGCGAAATTCCCCGGTCCACAGTTTTTCCGGCGTTACCGTGGCAAAGATTTCGCGGAGCTTCTTGCCGTCTTCCTGAGCCTTTGCGAGCTGCTCGGGATTCGGCTCGACGAAATTGGGCGCTACCGTAAGCTTCTCGGTTGCGAATTTTCCTGCCCGAACGCCGATCGTCGCGGCGCACGCTGACGCTTCGCCGGCGTCCGACTTTCCCGAAACGCTCAGCTGGTATGCTCCGGCGGCCAGTTCCAGGTCTAGCCCGAGCAACGCGCTCCACCGATAGGTTCCCTTGGCCGCGGCATTGGCCTGCCAGAACGGAACGTCTTTGTCGGTCCATGTGCCAGCGACGGCGGCCAGAGGCTTGGTGCTGCGCACTTCCACGCGTAGCAGGCTTCCCTGGCTCGCGGCAGGGGCGCTCACCCGGAGTTCGACTCCATCGCCGCAGTCATACTTGCTCCAGGTCGAAGGAGCAGCCTTGCGTTTCGTGTGGTTCATGGCCTGTCTGGTGGCCGCTTGGACCACGGTCGCGAGGAACAGTGTCGCGCACAGCGCCGCACAGACTATGCCGTATCGTGCCGCAGAAATTCCCAAGGAGTTCGCGAATCGCATTTCACCTCTTCGTTTCCACATAGCCTGGCGCAGCATGAGGTTGCGCATTAGCCGAACGCAGCGTTTGCTTACAATTTTCTTATACGCGCTTCAGGACTTCTTAATCCCCGCCGCCCCAGCATCGCACCAGTGGGGATGGCTGCCTGCTTCCGCGCCGACTGTTGCCCTCGCGGAAAGCACGCGTCCCCCATATTCGTATGCCGACCCTCATTTTATCGATGCTTGCTTTGCTTGGCTGTGCCTTCTTGGTCTACGCGTTTTTTCAGTGGCTGCGCGACGAACTGAATCCCAAGCGGCCCGTGAGTCACGGCCGGCTGCAGCAGTCTACCGCCGGGCCCCGCAGTCTTTACGTGATTCGCAGGGCGAACCGGCAGAACCGGTAGAGCATTGTTCGCGGACGACAGGTCATTGCCGTAAGTATCCCGCCACGTTCGGATGCCACTGTAACGGAAAAAGCAAGATGGCGAGAGGTACTGGCCGCTGCAACGGCGGAAGCTACATTTCCAGGCCGATGAGGCGCATGAGGGCCAGGGCATTGCTCTTGGTTACTACGCCTTCGCGGAGTTCATAGTCGAACCGCATTTTGCCGTTTTCGACCTGATCCTCGAAATGGACGTTGCGGATGGTGTCGCCGAGCGCGGCGGTGATCTCGGTCAACGCCAGATCGTGTGTTGTGACGATGCCGATGGCGCGGCGGAGTAACAGCGCGCGGATCAAGCTTTGGGCTCCGATGCGGCGGTCCTTGGAATTGGTGCCTTCCAGCAATTCGTCGAACAGGAACAGCAGAGGGCGGCGTTCCTCGACCAAATCTTCTCTGGCCAGCTCACCATCCGGCAAATGGCCGTTGGCCAGGTCAAAGACGCGGCGGATGTGCAGAATTTCGGTGTAAAACGTCGAGCGGCCCTCCTGCAGCGAATCGGTGCTGTGAATGCGCGTGCCGATGGCCAGCGGAGTCAGACGCAGCGACTTTGCGCGAACCGGAGCGCCTGCCATGGCCAGCACCGTGTTGATCCCCACCACGCGCAGTAGCGTGCTTTTGCCGGACATGTTTGATCCGCTCACCAGCAGGACGCGGGTTTCCCCATCCAGTCGCACGGAATTGGGCACGCACTTTGCCGCCGCTATCAGCGGGTGGCCAAGCTCTTGGCCTTCGAAATACGCTGGCGCATCCAGCGATTCGGTGAACTGGGGGAATGGATCGCCGGGATGCTCGAAAGAATACGTTGCCAGCGAAAGCAGCGCTTCGATTTCCCCCACGATCTGAATGCTCGCGCGCATGCGAGCGCCGTTGCGCCGTCGCCAGGATTCCGCGGCAAAGGCCACTTGTGCCGTGTATAACAGAGGAACTTCCAGGAGATGGCCCAGCAAGCTGTGGTGAGCGTCGATCCAATAGACGATACGCGCAAGCTTGCGAATCAGCTGCGAAGCCGGTTGGCCGCGGAGGTTGAGTTCCGCGGTGAACGCCTGCAAACGCGGCGAAACGAACGGCTCCTGTTCGAGGCGTTGCAGGATGTCCGCGAAAAGCAGGAGGCCTTCGGCGTTGCAGGCGATCCCTTCGACGACAGCTTCGGAGCGGCGCCGCAACGCGCGCCGGTAAAAGACCTCGATCAACAAGATGGTGAGCAGCGGCCAATAGGTGAGGGTGGCGAGATAAAACGCAATGGCCACGACGGCCGCCAGAGCCAAAACGATGGCCGTGATGCGCGACGCGACGCCCGGCATGACGTGCCCGCCTTCCGCCCAGCCCATCAGCGATTCCGGATTCAAGCGCGCGCGCAATTCGTCGCCGGTGACCGCCAAATCCCGGTGCAAATCCAACTTTTCGCGCAGCTCGACGACCAAACCCTGCCGTTCAAGGATGGCGGCCCGCGACGACGGCGTGCACAGCCAAGTTGCGAGTTGGTTTTCGCCCATTGGCAGGCGCGCCGTCGAGAGCAGCTCGAACAGGCAACCGCGACCGAACAGATCGAGGTCTTCGGCGTAGACGTGTTCAGCATCGCGAAAGCGGTCTCCCGTCGGTCCATTGCCGGCCCAGCGGTCTTCGACCCGCGCGATCCCCCGGCGATAAAATGCAGCCGCGGATTCGGCGCGCGACCTCGCGCGCAGGACCCGTTCGTGCGAAAACGCCAAGGCAAAGTACAGCACGACGGGAAGCAGCACCCAGTAGGAAGGCAGGGCCTCTTTGTGAAGACAGAACCACGCCAGAACCAGGCCCGCGGCTACGACCGCTAGCTTGAAATTGCCGATTCGAATGTGAAGACGGTTCTTGGCGGCAACAATCTGCAGGTAAGTTTCCAGCCGCTTAGAGTACTCGCCGTGGGGATCGGACACGCTGCCTCTTCCGAAAGATGCCCGTCCAGTCTACTCTTCGCCGATGTCTTCGTGCCACACGGTGGGATTCGCGGCGATGTAATTCGCGAGGAGTTCGATGCATTCCTGGGAATGGAGATCGATCACTTCGATTCCGTTTTCCTGAAGCCAGTCGATGCCGCCGCGGAAATTCACGGACTCGCCGACGACCAGCGTGCCGATGCCGAACTGACGCACAAGCCCGCTGCAGTACCAGCAGGGCGCGAGGGTGGTGACCATGATTTTGTCGCGATAGCTGCGATGCCGCCCGGCTTTGCGAAAGGCATCGGTCTCGCCGTGGACCGACGGATCGTTTTCCTGGATACGGCGATTGTGCCCCCGTCCAAGCAGCTTTCCACTGCGATCGAACAGCGCGGCGCCGATGGGGATGCCGCCTTCAGCAAGCCCTTGCCGGGCTTCTTCGATGGCGACACGCAGCATATCGGAGTATGGGTTGGTGGTGGTCGTCCCCTTGCCCGCTGTTTGCATCGGAAATGGTCACCGCAAGTATACCTTTGCGGGAGTGAGTTCTCGGAGGAATCCTGCCGCGTAGCGCAGGCCACAGTGTGTCGCTAGATCCACAGCGAGAGCCCTTTCATTTTTCAATAAGTTGTTGAAAAAAAAAGAGATACAAACGGCTGTACGCCTGCATTATCCCTTGCCAGAACGTGGTTCGGGAGGCGGTGATGATTCGAGGATTCTGGGCGTTGCTAATGTTGGCTGTCACCGGCGTAGGCCTGGCCGGGTGCTCGAGCCAAGCCGCTTTGCCCACAAAGACAGACCCGGCGCCGAGTCCGGTGCAAGCTGCACCTGCCAAGCAGCCAGGGCGCGTGCTAAAACCCGCCGCGCACGAATCCGCGTTGTCGACGTATTCGAACCTGGAATACGGAGTGGCTTTCCGGTACCCGCGAAACTTCGCTTTGGCCGAGGACGGCGGTTTGGAGGAAGACAAGACGGAGGACAATTCTGGCGTGCGGAGTCAGGAGGAATTGGGAAGGGAGGAGCCGGGTGCGATCTTGCTGGCTACTCTGATCGTTCCGGACGACGCCTATCCGAACACCACGTTTGCGGGAGGTTCGGTGCAGTTTGCGGTGAATCGATACCTTGCGGCGGGCAGTTGCCGCCAGAGTTTGCTTTCGCGATTGGGCGATTCAAGCGGCCGCAACGGCGCCGAAACCATTCAAGGTGTGCAGTTTGCGTGGATCGACAACGACGAGGGAGACGCCAGCACGGAATTTTTCGAGCGGGATTACGCGGGCTTCACGAACGGTGCGTGTTACGAGTTTTTCCTGCGGGTTGGCGTCGGCGCCGGCGATGACTCAGACCGAACGCGCTTGCCGGACGAAAATAAAATTCTGGGACATATGGAGAAGGTTGTTGCGAGCCTGCAGTTTGAGGCGCAGCCCGTGTCGGTTCTGGATGGCGCGCCATCCTTGCAAGGCACCCGCGGCAAACATTAGAGCCGCCGCGGAGGAACCCCTCCGGAAGATGATCCGCGGCACAAGTGTTGCAGTTACAGCATTCCCGCTGAGCTAGGGCTTGTCGCCTTCGAGCAGGAAAGGTAGGCTAGACTTAGGGTTTTAACGCAGTACGTAGGGTTCTCTTTCCCGTCAAACCCTTCCCTCCGAACGTTTGGGTGGATGTGTATCTCACGATGTCCGAAAATTCTCAGGTGGCCAACAATTCGGTCGGGGGAGCGTCGGCACAGGAACGCCGTAGGCACCCCAGGTACCCGTTCAGCGCATCAGCCGAAGCAGTTCATCTGCAGGCCGATACGCGGCTGAACGGCCGGGTCAGCGATGTAGGGCGGGGAGGATGCTACATCGACACGATCAATCCGTTTCCCGTCGGCTCTGACGTAAAGCTCCACGTTGTGAAGGGAAGCACCTCATTTGTGGCCCAAGGACGGGTGCTGTATTCGGCGTCGGGGATGGGCATGGGGCTGGCATTCACGAAGATCGAACCAGAACGTATCCACGTGTTGGAGCAATGGCTCAAGGAGTTGCGCGGTAAATCGTCACCCGAGGCCGCGGCACTCGAAGAGGACAATATCGGGCAGCTCCAACCGCATTCGGCAAACGAATCAAAATATGTGCTGAACGAACTGATCGTCGCGCTGGTTCGGAAACAAGTGTTGACGGAGAGCGAAGGGAATGTGTTGCTGAAGAAATTGATGCCGTGATTCGAGAGGGGATCAGCGGCTGAAATGGTGGCGCGACGCCCCTACAAGTTCGAAGCGTCGAATGGCTTCGGAAACAGGTCGCGCATTTGCAGGACTTCGGTTCGGCCTTTCAAATTAGAGAGGATCACGGGAATGTCGCCGCAAAATTCCCAGATCAGCTGCCGACAAGCGCCGCAGGGTGGCGTCAGCGTGTCGGTGTCGGTGACCACGGAAATGGCGTCGAAGCCGCGCTCGCCTTCGCTGATGGCTTTGAAGATAGCGGTGCGTTCTGCGCAAATCGTGAGGCCGTAGGTGGCATTTTCCACGTTACAACCACCGAAGATACGGCCGGACGTGGCGCGGAGCGCGGCGCCGACGCGGAAATTGGAGTAAGGTGCGTGGGCATTCTCACGCGTTTGTTTGGCGATGACGATCAGGTGGTCGAAGTCGGACATATTTTGGCATCCTTATTTATGTCGTAACGGATGAAGATCGAATCTGTGTTGCTCCCGAAGAAAAGCGCCCGCTTCGGAATCGGCCGCTACAACGACTTCGCCATTCGAGGGATCACGGCTCGCAGCAGCGCGATGAAATCGTTTTTCACGCGGGCGCCGGTCGCGAAGACTTCCTCGGCGTTCAGTGGAGCGCCTGTGACGCCCGCAGCCATGTTGGTTACGCAGGAGATACCGAGAACACGAATGTTGCCCTGACGTGCGGCGATAACCTCCGGGACTGTGGACATGCCCACGAGATCGGCCCCGAGCGTGCGGAACGCTTGGATTTCGGCGGGCGTCTCGTAGTTGGGCCCGGCAAGTGCGAGATAGACGCCTTCGTGGAGATTGAGTTTTCGTTTTTCCCCCTCTTCGGCGACGAAGCGGCGAAATTCGCGATCGTAGGCGCGGGTCATGTCGGGAAAGCGGGGGCCGAAGCGGTCGTCGTTGGGTCCGATGAGCGGATTCGCGCCTTGGAAGTTGATGTGGTCCCGGAGCGCGACCAGTGCGCCTTCGGAATAATTGAGATTAATGCCGCCAGCAGCATTGGTCAGGATTACGGCTTTGATCCCCAGGCGTGCAAATACGCGGATGGGAAACGACACTTCTTTTGCGGAGTAGCCTTCGTAAAGATGAACGCGTCCTTGCATACCTGCCACCGCAACATCTCCGACGTTTCCGATCACGAGCTGTCCCGCGTGTCCGATGGCGGTCGATTGCGGGAAGTGCGGGATTTTCTTGTAGGATATTTTCGTCGGCGTTTCGAATTCGTCGGCGAAGGCGCCGAGGCCCGAGCCTAGCACCAGGGCGATGCGGGGGCGGAGTGTGGTTTTGCCCAGGATGAATTTGGCGGCGCTCGTGGCGCGGGAGAATTCGGAGCTGGCAATTTTAGCGGGCATGGGTGGTGAACAATTTAGCGCAAGAAACGGCAAGCACAAAGCTGCAGCTGCCACAATCGCGATTTCTTGTAAGGGCGCTGGGCTCCCGAGCCACATCTCGGCGCGATGCTAACGACTCACGTAAAGATCCCGACGATGGAGGCGGAAATCAGGTTGGCCATCGTGCCGGCTAACATCGCGCGGATGCCGAATTTAGCCAGCTGAGTGCGTTGCTCGGGAGCGAGGGCGCCAATGCCGCCGATCTGGATGCCAATCGAGCTGAAGTTGGCGAAGCCGCACAGCGCAAAGGTCGCGATGGTAAAACTGCGCGGGTCCAGCGAGCCCTTTATGGTGCCGAGGTGTGCGAACGCCACAAACTCGTTCAGGACCATGCGCGTGCCGAGCAAATTGCCGATGGCGCGCGCATCGTGCCACGGGATGCCAATCAGCCAGGCCACCGGCGAGAACATCCATCCGAGAACTTCCTGCAAGTTGTAAGGAAACCAGCCGATGTACAGATGCACCCAGCCCATCATGGCATTCACCAGCGCCAGCAGGGCGAGAAAAACGATCAGCATCGCGCCGACGTTGAGAGCGAGGTGCAGGCCGTCCACCGTGCCGCGTGCGATGGCCCCCAGAACGTTGGACTCTTTTTCGGTGGCTGGCATTTGCACGTGCCCAGCGGTGAGCGGCTGCTCGGTTTCGGGGACCAGCATCTTGGCCATCAGCAGCGTGCCGGGAGCGGTCATGATCACGGCGGTGAGGAGACTCTTGGCATCCGCGCCGCCGACGCGAATGTAAGCCGCCATCATGCCCCCGGAAATATGTGCCATGCCGCTGGTCATGACCGTCATCAGTTCGGATTTGGTGAGCTTCGGAAGAAACGGACGAATGGTAAGCGGCGCTTCGGTCTGGCCCATGAAAATGCTGGCGGCGACGTTCAGCGATTCGGCCCCGCTGGCTCCCATAATGACGGTCATCACCCACGCGGCGGCGCGAATAACGATCTGCATGACACCGATGTGATAGAGCACCGCGAAAAACGCGGCGATGAAAATAATCGTGGGCAGTACCTGGAAAGCGAAAATCAGTCCCAACGAAGAGTCGGACTTGCCGAGTTCGCCGAAGACAAAAGTCGAACCGACGTAGGAGAAATCCAGCAGGTGCTTCGCGGCGGCCCCGAGAGCCCCGAACAGGGCCTGACCCGAGCGCACGCGAAGAACGAAAAGGCCGAGGGCAAATTGCAGGCCCAGGCCCCACGCAACGGTTTTCAGCCTAATCGCGCGACGGTCGGTGGAGAACAGATAGGCCCCACCGAGAATCGCGGCAATGCCGAGTACGCCGGTTAAACGTCCCATGCGTCTTGCCTCTTTCCATTCCTCAGGCGGAAGCCTGTGCCGCGTAAACGCGAGACATTACCGGCACTTATGCGCCGAGAATTCGGCGAATGAGCAGTCTTTTCTCGCGCGGCGGCTCAGCCGCAATGGAATAGCTTGCCGCCACCATCGCTCTCGCCTCGCCAAGCCTGGCATCGGCATTGTAGTGAATGGTGGCCAACGATTCCCCTTTTTTCACCGGGTCGCCGATGCGCTTGTGGAACTGGAGCGCGACGCCGGGATCGATGGCATCTTCTTTCTTCGAACGCCCGCCGCCTAGCATGGCCAGTGCCGTGCCGAAATGTTCGCAGTTTGTCCCGGCAACATAGCCATCACTTTCGCTGAGAATGTCAACGCCAGAGCGCGCCGTGGGTAAACGCTTAGGTTCGTCGATGACGCGCTCGTCGCCGCCTTGCAGCCTGATTCCCTGCCTGAATTTTTCGCGAGCCTGGCCGCTGACGATCATGGATTCCGCGAGCTGGCGGCCCTCGACCACGGATTTGGTGCGTTCCCCTAGATAAAACATCCACGCCGACAGTTCGACACTGAGATCGCGTAGATCGGCGGGCCCGTGACCATTCAGCACGTCGATGCACTCGATGATTTCCGACGTATGGCCCGCGGCCTGACCCAGCGGCTGGTCCATATCCGTAATCAGCGCGACCACTTTTTTGCCCATGCGCTTCCCGGTGTCCACCATGATTTCCGCCAAGCGAACCGCGTCCTCTTCGCGCTTCATAAACGCGCCGGAGCCGGTCTTAACATCCAGCACCAGCGCGTCGATCCCTTCGGCTAGTTTTTTGCTCATGATCGAGGCGCAAATCAGGCCGATGCTCTCGACCGTGCTGGTCGCATCGCGCAGGGCATAGATTTTCTTGTCGGCGGGAGCGATCTCGGCAGTCTGCCCGATCAGTCCCATGCCACACTCGCGGAGGACGCTGCGAAACTCGGCGAGCGACAGATTGACGTTGAAACCCGGAATGGATTCGAGCTTGTCCAATGTGCCGCCGGTGTGCCCCAGTCCACGGCCGCTGATCATGGGAACGGTCAGGCCGCCGGCCGCCACGATCGGTGCAAGAATCAACGAAGTCTTGTCGCCGACGCCGCCCGTGGAATGCTTGTCTACTTTCTTGCCTGGGAGGTCGGAAAGATCCAGCACTTTGCCGGAATGCAGCATCGCTTCGGTGAGGAAGGCCGTTTCCGGAAGCGACAACCCACGTATCCAGGTGGCCATGAGCCACGCCGCTATCTGATAGTCGGGGATCTCACCCCGCGTGTAGCCGGAGACCAGAAATTCGATCTCCTCGCGGGAGTGTTCACCAGAGTCGCGTTTGTTCCGGATCAGGTCAACGGCGCGCATGCGTGTTCGAAAAACGTGAGGCGGGAGCGTAGCATTTCTGACCGCTAGAGGCTAGTGGCGGCGACTTTTGGCGAATCAGAGCGGCTGCTGCGCGCCTGGAGGGAGCAGCGTTATCTGGCCCGCGACCACGCGCCAGCCTCTGGGCGTATTGATGTAAATGTGGATCACCCGCATCTGGCTAATAAATCTCTGCTCTCTGTACGTCCCGCGCGCGGACCACATGGAGGAAGCCACCGCGGCATCTCTGTAAAGACGCACATTGATGTCCGAGGCATTGAACGCGTCATATTTGACTTCGGAGGTTTGCACCGCATTGATGAAGGTCGTCTTGTTTACGGGCTGCCCGTGGGAAAGCGTGCCGCTGAAATCATCGCTGTAGACGCGCCGGAAAAAGGTACCGGTGTTGGTTTGAATCGCCCGCGCAGCCTCGGTCTCCAGGTTAACGATCTCCTGGCGCTGCATCTCCGGGTTCGGGGGTGCATCGTCGTCGTCTTGCCAGCCTAAATTTAGCGCCAGCCCGAGGATGAGCAGCGCTGCGAGCTTGTGCATCGGATGCCTCCTTACGGCATCACGTCATCAGATTCACCAGTTCTCAATATTGGTGAATGTATGAGTTTCGTATGGGAACTACCGGAAGTGGTAGATTCTTTGCCCTCGGTGACGAGTCAGACAGGGGGAAGCCGGTCGTGCTGGTCCGCCCACCTGAACCTGCCCCTCACAAAAAACGAACGGGCGCCCCACCCGCCGACTGCGGGTGTGACGCCCCCCGTTGGAAACAAGCTGTTACAGCGAACGCAAGAAGTTCAATAGATTCTGCTGTTGTTGAGGTGAAAGGCGGTTGAAGTTGTGAATCACGCCGTTCGCCTCCGAGCCCTGGCTGGCGTGTTCCCGGATTGCGTTCACTAGGTCTGTCGTGCGGCCGTCGTGTAGCAAGAAAATACGCTGCCCGAGCCCCCACAACGGCGCCGAACGGAATTCGTCCGGACCCGCGGTACCTTGCGAGACGCCATCGGCCAGATCGGTTCCCATGTGGTGCACCAGCAGATCGGAGAACAGGTGTGCGTTGGCGTTGTTCAAGTCCGCGGTGAACGAAGATTGTGAAGTTGGCAGCGACGGTGTGTGGCAGAGCGCACACCCGATCGCGCCAAAGACCTGGCTGCCATTGCTGATGGAAGCGGCTCCTCCAGGAACCGTGGTGGATGGTGTGGGTGGCTTCAGGAAGCGCATGAACATTGCAAAATTAACGATGTCGCTGGGCACTGCGGAGTTTGGTGAAGCCATCATATTGCTGGCATCCTCTGGCGTGGGGTTGATTCTGCAGCTTGCCGGCAACCCGCCTTGCAGCGCCTCGTCCGGGCTCGCACGCTCGTTTTGGAAGATCTCGTTGGTTACCCCCATTTCCACGTTGTAGGCTTCGCCGGCAAACATCTCCAGCGACTTGTTCTGCGCCTTCCACCCGAAGCGCGTAATCATGCCGTCGTTTCCGTCACGGTTCACGTGCCCCGAAATGCCGAGCGAATTCCTCGCCCAGCTGTTGGAATTCATGTTGGTTTGGATCGTTTCTTCGGCAATGTTTTCGATCAACCCCGCGCCGAACACCGGCGTAGGAATACGATAGATGACGTTGTTGAGCGCCAGATTGTGATTGAAATCCGGCTGCTTGATCGAGCAACCACCGGCGTCGGCCCGTCCGCTGATTACGTACAGATCGTGCACTCCGCCATCCGGCGTGCTGCTCAGCGAGCCGTTCGGATTCAAAAAGAACTTGAACCGTGCTTCGCGGGCTGGCCCGTCCGTAGTGATGAAGGAGGGAATCGTGTTTTGACCGGTCTGGCCATCCAGATTGGCGACCAAAGTTTCGGGATTTTGCCCGACGTTCGGAAAAATGGACACGCTCGGGCTGCTTCCGCCGATCGCGGGCTGCGAGTGGCAACTCGAGCACTGGTTGCTGTTATAGCGCGGGCCGAGACCATTGTTGAGCCCTCCCTGGACGGCTTCCACTTCCTCGAACCGGCCTTGGCCATTGATGAAAAAGTCCGATGCGCCTGGTGTGGTTGCGACCGAATCGAGCGGTTGGCCCGAGTCGACCGAGCCCGCGCGCACACCGGGGTCGGTGGCGACAGATTGAGCGATCATGACGCCTGCGCACGACAACCCCAACAGAACGCCGACAGACAAGACTGCCTTGTACTTACTGGCGACATGCCATTGCCTCGCAAAGCGACTTCTGAAGCGCAGTGACATCGGTTCTTACTCCTCTCCACGAAAAGGAGCACGGTGGTCCCCAGAGCAAGGCTCTGGGCTGGCGGCAGACACACTTCGAGCTTCCGACCTGCTCGGGACATTCACACGCTGGGTTTCTTGCTAACTGCTCGACAACGCTGCTTGCTGGAAATCCGAGCGTCGCGCGGCTGGCTTACTGGAGCGAGATGGTAAATACCGGTTTGGCATTAGTCACCTGACCCGAGGTCCAGTTTTGGGACAGCGACCTGTTCGGGTCAAAAGGTGCCCTTTACCATTACAGTGCCCTTTACTATTAACCAAGATCGGTAAAGTTATATAGAATTCGGTAGACTGACTCGCTTCTCGATCACGGTCTGCGGAGGAAACAACCATGGTCGGCCCAGTCTCCGGTTTTTCGCGGCGCTCATTTATCGGACACGGCTCGTGCTTCGGAGCGTTCTACGGCATCGCAAAGCTGATTCGCCTGCCGGAGCTACCGGAAGGGGCCGCCCGGGACTCGCGCGTTTCGCAGACTCCCATCGTGGACAAAGGCTTCGCATCTGTCCGCAAGGTGGGCGACGGACTATACGCCACGGTTTCCGACCCTTCCAAGGGGTACACCACGCTGTGCAATGGCGGTTTCCTGGTGGGCAAAGACGCCGCGCTCCTGATCGAAGGTTTCGCCGGGCCCGCGGGGGCGGCGTTCCAGATGGATGCGTTCCGGACGGTGAGCTCGTTACCGGTTAAAGCGGCGATCGACACCCACTATCACTTCGATCATTCCATGGGGAACTCCTTTTACGGCGCGCAGGGAGTGCCGCTCTGGGCGCACGCCTCTGTCGCGAAGCGCATCGTCGACACCTACACGCCACTGCAGGGAGCGGACAAATCCGCGGCGCTCGCACCCTACGAGAAGCGTGTTGCCGGCGCGAAATCCGACACGGAACGCCAGCACGCGCAGAGCGATCTGATCGCTCAAACCAGCATCTTTCAGGCAGCGAACTCGAACATTCTTGCGCTACCCAACCATCCGATCGATCCCGCCGATCTGCCAATGACGGTAGATCTGGGCAGACTATCCGCAGTGCTCGATTCCCATCCCGGCCACTCCGGTACCGACGTCATCGTGCGCGTTCCACAGCAGAACGTCGTTTACACCGGAGACTTGCTATTCAGCGGCTGGTATCCAGTTACTATCGACGAGAAAGCCACGATTTCCGGATGGCGCGACACCTTGAAGAAATTCGCCGCCTACGACAAAGACACCATTTTCGTTCCCGGCCACGGCCAGATCTGCGGTCAGGAAGGAATTGCCACGATCCGCGAGGTATTCGACGACATCGCCGCGCAAGCCGAAAAAATGTACAAGGCCGGCGTCCCCGTCCAGGAAGCCACCGAGCGATACGTGGTCCCCGACAAATTCAAGAACTTCCCGATCTTCGCTTGGGGGTTCACCATCGGCCCCACCATCAGCAAGCTCTACGGTGAATGGCGCCCCATCTAGGTGCCCAATCTTCTCCGGCGCTAGATTTCCCTTAACTGAGTACCTGACCTAGCTCGGAAAAATCTCGTCGAACGTGTGGATTGTCTCACTCGAGACTTGCAGCTGGGATGCCGGTGTGCTGCGATCGCAGAGCACCGAATACATCCCTGCGGTTCGCGCCGCCTTCACCTCTTTTGGTGCATCGGAGACAAACAAGAACTCACGCGGGGCCCGCTCGCGGGATTCAGCAATCCTCGCGTAACTTTCGGGCGATGTCTTGGTCCCCGTTTGCGTATCGAAGAATCCAGCAATGTGCAGAGTCAGGTCCCCGGAAGCGACGGTGCGAAACAGAAGCTGTTGCGCCAGCACACTTCCAGAAGAGTAGATGCAAATTTCTCGCTGCTGTCCGCGCCAGCGCGCAAACGCTGGCGGCACATCCGGATACACCTCGCCGTGCAATTCTGCGCTCGCAAATCCCCGCTGCCAGATTTTTCCCTGCAGCGATTTGAGGGGTGTGCACTTGCTGTCTTTGGCGATGAGCCACTGCACATATGCAGCGGCCGAACTGACGCAGGCCTTGGCGGAATCGCTCAGCCAGACCGGAGGCTGAAGTCCCGCCGTGTTGTCTTGCTCGTTCTGCGCCTTCAGCTCTTCGACGAGATTTCGGACCTCAACGTCTGCGAAATGCTGGCTTAAAAAAGCTCCAACATTGCGGCTGGAGTACGGAAACAACGTTTTGTAGACGAATTCGATCGGAGTGGTCGTGCCTTCGATGTCAAGCAGAAGAACACGCACCTGGTCCCATTCGACGCGAGACACGCCAGCGCTACTTCACAGCTGCTTGCGGCGGAATGTATCGCGGTCCCCAGCAGACTGGCTCGTACTTTCGGTCCACGCCGCTGCTCGTATAGTGTGGAGTCCAGCCGGAGATATCCTGGAACAATCGGATCGCGCGAATGCGCCGGTCGCCGCAGAGATCGAACCAGTGCAGTGTGCCGCGCGGAACGCGAATCAAATCGCCGGCCTCTATCTCCAGCGCTACAACGGGGCCCTCAGACGGATGAATGTGGAAAAGCCCCCGCCCAGCGACGATATAGCGCACCTCATCCTCGTCGTGCCGGTGTTCAATATTGAACTTTGAAAGCATCGCGTCGAGTCCTGGCGTGTCGGAATTCACATCGATCACGTCAGCGGTCACATAACCGCCGCGCCGTTTCAACTCCTCGATTTGAGGGCCATACCAGCTCAGGATTTGTTCTGCGGATGTCTCGCACGCGACCCCATCGGCGATGGGCCAGCGCTCGTATTCAATCCCGATCCCGGCCAGATAGTCGCGGATTTCGTTTTGCTCGCGCAGTGAGCGCTGTTCGTCGGGAATACGGAGGACGGCCATGACGTTGCTCTCCTGGTTCGCCCGGGCAGCCCGTGCGCTAAATCGTTCGAGACCCCGCGCCCGATCGAACCAACACTTCCATCAGGAACTCCAAAATTTCAACATGCCGCTTCGCTTCTTGCAAGCTCGAACCCCAGGTGTACAGGCCATGCTCGCGCAGAAGAAACCCGTGGATGCGGGCATTCTCGCGCAGCACTTCCTTGACGCGTTGCGCCAATTCCGCGATATTCTGCGAATTTTCCAGAATCGGCAGCCACTCGCGATGCTGGTGCGTGCGTACGCCCTCCAGCCCCTTCAGCATTTCGTAACCTTCAAGCGCGACACCGCCCTTCGCCGCGCACGCGCCAGACAGTACCGTGCTCCACACCGAATGCGTGTGCAGCACCGCCCCTGCCTTCAACTCACGCACGATCGCAACGTGCAGCAGTGCTTCCGCCGACGGCCGCCCATCGCCCCGCACGACGTTGGCAGCATCATCCATCTCCAAGAAATGCGTGGGAGCCAAATTGCCTTTATCCAGGCCTGTGGAGGTGATAGCAAGCCGCAAGGGTTGATGCGAGAGAACCGCGCTGAAGTTCCCGCTGGTGCCCAAGACCCAGCCGCGCCCATAGAATCCACGCCCGAGCTCCGCCAACTCCGTCGCAAGCGGCGAAAAGTCTTTATGAGCGCCCTTCGCAGTCTGCGCCCCTCGCCGCTTCACGATTCCCCGTTTGGATTTCTCGTGTTTCCTCATTCGCCGCCGTTCGACGTACCGACTGCCTCCGTCGTCTTTCGACGGCACCAGCCTACCGTAAGAGAGTAGCGGCATCTACACCAAGCAGG